>Ga0272441_10016690_pt1 | contig 10120 bp, 9 predicted proteins | sample SSMProp6N_FD_193582 | JGI IMG/M metagenome (GOLD analysis project Ga0272441, IMG submission 193582) | Marine sediment archaeal communities from Little Sippewissett salt marsh, Falmouth, MA, United States - SSM-Prop-6N | ecosystem: Environmental > Aquatic > Marine > Wetlands > Sediment ... | reverse complement strand
AATATATTGTGCCACAAACCGCACCCAAACACAACATATAGAGACCGCTTGGCGCTGCCTCATAACCCCTTCAGCAGCAACCTGTTACGACGAAAGACCCCTGCCGGTCAAAGCGTTGTAGTGCTAATTCCCCGTTCGCCGCGGGGCCTCGGGGCCAGCGATGTGCAATGGGGTTTTTCCGGGCTAATCCTGCCGTGATGAGACACGGGGGAAGTGGGTTTCCTGGGTCCGAGCCCGGACGTGTTTTCTCTTCACATCCGATAGCTAAAAGGACGGCCACTACGACAAGCAGGATTGCGAAACCAATACCTTACAAGCGCATGCTGCCGCGCCTCAAGGAGGCGTGGCCGCGCCCCTAGAAATCCGGCCAGAGGGTACCGTCTCCGCGGATTCAAGCCGGATTTCTGGACCCTTGCTCAGGCCGCCAAGCCGAGTGTATAATCCCCGCCAGTCGAGAGGGAATACTGCCCGTAAGCGTAATGTTTTGCCCTAAAGGCAGAACAGCATACCGGAGCCGTAAACCGGTTACAAACGGTGGAACCGGCTGGATGGATTGAAGTAGAAGGAACAGCAGCATGGCAGCAAAAGTAAACGAAGAAGAGTGTATTGGTTGTGGGGTCTGCATCGACGAATGCCCGGCCGAGGCCATTTCGATGAACGACGATATCGCCGTCATCGACGTCGAGGCTTGCACCGAATGCGGCGACTGCGTGGACGCATGTCCGAGCGAAGCCATCAGTCTCGAAGAATAGCACGGGACTGAACGGGAACTACGTGCAAGCAAAATACGCCGCCTTGCGCACGCATATCGCTCAGGGCGGCGTTGTTCTGTTTGCGGCCGTATCCCTTCCCGTGCACACGCTCACTTGGCCGGGTCGCTTTGCGGTAGGCGAGGGAGTGAGGCCCCGGCGTTTCTCATCCGCTCGAAGTATGCTTTGTACGCAGCGTAGGCGTCTTGCCGCCCGCTCTGCACCTTGCCGGACGACGGTCCGGGGGCCATGTAAGGGAAGTACCCCCAGTTGATAATGCCGTCGGCGTAGCGCGCGGCGAGCCGAAGCTTCTTCTCGAGCCACGGCATCGGGGTGAACCGCCACGGCGTCGTTCCCTCCCGCGACAGCGCCAGGAATTCGTCCCAATCCGCAACGTCCGCCTCCCCCGTCTCGACGTTCACCCAGAACTCGGCCCCGGCCTCCCGGCACGCAGCCGCCACTGCGGCGAAGAACGGCTCGCGCTGTTCGAGGGTGAAGAAGGACAGATGCTCGCCCGAGTCTTGCAGCATGAGGACATCAATGCCGGTCGCTTCCAGAGTCTTCCCCCACCACGCAGCATACTGCTCGGGCGCGAGATAGACAAACCCCCGGCGGCGCGGTTCGTCCAGCAGAAAGAACGGCGAAATTGTCACGACCGATCCTGGGGCCGTACGATGGCATGTCTCGACCACCCGGCGCCACACTCCTCGCCAATACGCCGACTGCGCCTTGTCTTCCGGCGCGATAGGATTGATCTCGTGATTCAAGTACCAGCCGTAGAAGGACGCGTGTTCGCCGTAGCGATCATGAAACTGGACGACGAACTGTTGGATCGTATCGCACATCTCATCCGCGATCGTCTGACCGTACCACCCGCCCTTGGGCACGTCGGCAAGAACGTGCATGCCGCGGCCATCCGCGACGTCGTAGACCAACCCCATCAGGTCCTTGCACTCGCCGTCCGCCTCGGTATCGAGGGCCTTCTGGAATATCTGCGGGGTGTTCAGAACCCACAGCACATCAAAGCCCACGGCCTGCTGCGCGCCAATCGCCGCATCGAACTCCGCACGCGTCCAGGCGGCGTGGTCCTCATACGTGATCCACCACAGCGTGCCGCGCATCAGCGGCGCCGTGCGCAACGCTCCCCCCTCCTCGGCCCAAGCGTGGCCACCGCAGAGAACCGCCGTCGCAATCAGCCCGATCCAAAGGTGCAATCGCATTGCCGATACCCGCAATCCGCGCACGCGCCCTCAATCCTTACTGGACAAGTAACCGCGGGCCCGCATCCAGTCTATGCAATGCCCCGGCCACGTGGACAGGACCGGGTCGTCCGGCGCCAGGCCGAAGCCATGCGGGCCTTGCTCATAGATGTGAAGTTCAGCAGGCACTTTCGCTTTCCGCAAGGCCAGATAGAACAGGATGCTGTTCTCTGCAGGCACCCCGGCATCGCCACTCGTATGGACCAGAAACGTGGGTGGCGTGTCTGCGGTGACCTGCTCGTTATTCGAGAACGCGTCCACCAACGCCGCCGGCGGGTCCTTCCCGAGGAGGTTGTGGCACGAGCCCATGTGTGCGTATGGCGGCTTGAACGTGATCACCGGGTAGCCAAGCACCATGAAATCAGGACGACAACTCAACCGATCCACCGGGTCCGCCGCATCCGGGTTGCCAAGGTCGAAGTGCGTGCCCGCCGTTGACGTGAGGTGACCGCCCGCCGAGAAACCCATAATGCCGAGGCGATTCGGGTCGACACCCCATTCCTGAGCACGCGACCGGACCAGGCGCAGGGCGCGCTGGGCGTCCAGCATCGGCGCGGGATGGCGATACGGCGCGATCCGGTATTTCAGGATGAAGGCCGCGATCCCGTGCGCATTCAACCACGCCGCCACCTGACGGCCCTCATGGTCGTCGGCCAAGTGCGCATAACCGCCTCCAGGACACACCACCACCCCCGCGCCCGTCGCCTTCTCCCGCGGAACAAGGCAAACGGTCAGCGCGGGCTTGTCCGCCTCGCTATCTCCCAACGCACCGGGCGCACCGTCCGGCCAAAGCAGGACCGTCTTTTTGCCAACGTCAGGCGTCACTGATTCCTCTCCTGCCGCGTGATGTCCCCCCGCCAACCCTAGAGCCGCGACCGTTGCCACCATGGCCCACGTTACGTGTCGTCCCATGCCTACAACCTCCATTCATGTTCCGTTCATTCCAGCCCGCTCCACTTACCAAATCGCAGTCCGCCAAGCCGCGAAGACACCGTTCCCACTTCATGCACCATGGATGGGAATCGGCGGGTTCGTCTTCCAGCGGCCGTTCGTGAAATCCGGGAACGCCACCGGCTGGCTGTCCTTTGCGACGGAGTCGATGGACAGCGGGAAGATCGCCGACCACGTGGCCGCGTCATACACATCCTGGGGCGTCTGCGCCTTGGCCCGGACCGCCTTGATGAACTGGTGCAGCGTGACGTAATCGGCGCCGCCGTGGCCGCCCGTCCGCAGCGCCTCCTGCTCGAGATCCGTCCACAACGGATGCGCATATTTCTCGAGGTACGGCTCAAACGGCTCCCACTGTTCCGGCTCCGGCGTCATGCCCTCGATGCAGACCTTGTTCAACGTGCCCAGATAGAGGCCCTTCACGCCCTGAACGCGGAAGATCAGGTCGTAGGGTCGATACGTGGTCGTGTCGAAGTACAGCGTCACCGTCAGCCCGTTGGCCGTCTTGATCAGCGTCGTATTGACGTCGCCGAGCGCATAGTCCGTGTTCGCCAGTTTGTGGTCGGGTCCGAGCGTCTTGGCCGCATAATACTTCAGGCCCTTCGACGGGGTGCTCATGCTCGTCAGGTACGCGAACCGGTCGCCGCGATTAATATTCAGCCACTGCGCCACGGGCCCGATAGGGTGCGTAGGATACAAGTTGCCGTTCTTTTCGATCTTGTGCTGCATGCGCCAAGGCAGGGGCCCATCCTTGACCACCAGAAAACGGCAGTCATGCTGATAGCCCGCCTCACAATGCAGCATATCCCCAAAAACCCCCTCCCGCACCATCCGCAAGATCGTCAGGACGTTTTGGAAATAGCACACATTCTCCAGCATCATGCACGGCATGCCCGTCTCCTCCGACGTCCGCACCAACTCCCAGCACTCCTCGATCGTGGTGGCCGCAGGCACCTCCGTAGCCCCATACTTACCCGCGCGCATGGCCGCCACCGTCACCGGCGTGTGCCACTCCCACGGCGTAGCGCAGATAACCGCGTCGAGGTCCTCGCGTTGAACCAGGTTCTCGAAGTCCGTTTCGCTCTTCGTGTACGCCTCGGGCCGGTTGCCGCCCCTCTCCTCGACGATCTGCTGCGCCCGCGCCGCGCGCGCCGGGACGATGTCGCACACCGCATGCACCTCGACCCCCTCGATCGTCAGCAGCGTCTGCAACAGCCCCGTGCCCCGGCTGCCGACCCCGACGATCCCGACCCGCACCGCCGCGCTCGGTTCCTCACCTACGGCAAGCCCGCTCCCCAACGCCAGCGCCGCACCCGCGGTCGCCCCCGCCCGCACAAACCCCCGCCGCGTCATCCCCGCATCTGCTTGCATTCGGTTCGCTCCCTTCTAACCCGCTACGAGGCGGACGGCCGCCCAACACGGACCCAGTCGGCACACGCGCCGCGATTATAGAGCGCCCACGCGGTCTGTTCCAGGCGCGGTGCAATTCTGCGGCCGGCCGTATCGAGTTGGCGACGTAGCCACAAAGTCCTTCACCGATTCGGGCGAGTTGTGCTAGCATAGACTGGTGGCGAGTTTTGTGACGCGGGCGGTGCGATCTCCGAAGGAGGAGGGCCATGTACGTGAAACGCTACGGCCAGGGGGCGCGCAGTTTCTTGGCGCTCCATGGCTGGGCCGGGAACCATCGCACGTTTGAGCGCGTGGGGGATTACGTGCCCGAGGACGCCTCGTTGTACAGCGCGGACCTGCCCGGGTATGGCCAAACGCCCGCCCCGTCTGAATGGACGTTGGATGCCCTCATCGGCCCTGTCGCTCAAGCGCTTGACGACCGCAAGCTTTCCGAGGTGACGTTGGTGGGGTACTGCGGCGGGGCGTTGCTGGCCTTGGAAATGACCCGGCGCAGGCCGGAGCGCATCGCCCGGATTGTGGCCATCGATCCGTTCGCGTATTTGCCGCTGTATCTGAAGGTCTTTGTGAAGCCGAGTTGGGGGCGTCGTGCGTACGAGGGCACGTTTGCGAACCCGGTGGGCCGCTGGATTACGAACGCGCTGGCGGGCATGTCGGGTAAGGCCGGGCCGAATCCGACCGCGGCCTTCGAGCGCGTCAACCACGAGGCCGCGTACAATCATCTGGCGTTGATAGCGCAGTTGGTGCCGTTCAACGACGCGAACGCTATCGCGGTCCCGGTGGACATCGTCCACGGAGAACACACCTTCACGGCTGTGCGGAAGTCGGCTTCTATCTGGTGCGAACTGCTTGCCCAGGTGCGGGTGTTTGCGTTGCCGGGCGCAGGCCACGAACCCACCCGCGAGGCCCCGCGCCAGTTGGCCGACGTCATCTTCGCCCCGGATTCCGCGGAGGGTCTCGTCTATCCGCACGCGTCTCCTCAACGGACACATGGAGCCTGTTAGGTGCTTGGGCTCACGATTGGAATGCTGGTCCCCACGGCCTTGATGCTGCTTCTGGTGATTTCGACCGTCCGTTGCCTGCCCAGGGTACAACCTGCCCAGGAGGCGCGGCCGGGCGCGGCCTCGGTTCTGATACCGGCGAGAAATGAAGTCGACCGGTTGCCGGCGTGTCTCGATAGCCTACTGCTGCAAGACGAGACGGTCCTCGAGGTGCTCGTGTATGACGACCACTCGACGGATGGCACGGCAGACCTCGTCCGGCAATACGGCCAGCGCGATGCCCGCATCCAGCTCTTGGCACCCGTGGCGTTGCCTGAGGGGTGGTGCGGCAAGACCTTTGCCTGCGCTCATCTCGCGGGCCACGCGCGCGGTGAATGGCTGCTCTTTCTGGACGCAGATACGCGCCTGGCGCCGGGCGGGGTCGCGGGAATCATCGCGGCGGCCGAAGAGCACAGGGTGACGTTTCTGTCACCATGGCCGGCGTTTCTGGTAAACACGTTCTGGGAAAAGGCGCTTCTGCCTATGCTGAGCTTCGTCGCATTCAGCCTGTTTCCGGTGCGGGTATCGCTCGAGTATCAGCATGCATCGCTGGGCCTGGCCCACGGCGCATGCATCCTGGCCCATCGCGAGACCTATCGCAACGTGGATGGCCACCAGGCCGTTCGCGGCGAGATCTGCGAGGACGTCTGTCTCGCACGCGTATGGCGCGCCCGCGGCCACCGGGGGCTCTGCCTGGATGGTCAGGACGTCGTTGCCGTACGGATGTATCGTTCTTTGCGCGAAATCTGGCTCGGTTTCCAGAAAAACTCGTATCCGGCATTCCGCCACTGGTGGAGCTTCTGGCTGTTCATGGCCTTTCACGTATGGTGCTTCGTGCTGCCGTTCATCTTCGCCCCCGTAGTGGTCACCGGCCGCATGACCGCACTCCCGGCGCTGCTCGCCGTAGCCTGCATTCTGATCCTGCGCGCGCTGTTGGCAATCCGGTTCAGAGTCCCCCTGTGGTCTGCGCTTGCGCATCCCCTTGCGGAGCTGATGTTTGTGGGGGTGGGCGTCTCGTCCTGGTGGCATTGGACCCGAGGCAAGGGCGTCACCTGGAAAGGCAGGGCGTACAGCGGTCGCGTGCCCTAGCAATCAGGAATCGCGGAATACAAACCGGCGGCAGTGTGTTATTCGAGTAGAAGTGAAATAATGTTTTTTGCATACTCAGAAGCATCTGCAGGAGGGCTGAGGGCATGTTTTTGAACGAGCAGAAGAATGGTTTCACGCTCATCGAACTCCTGGTTGTGATTGCCATCATCGGTATTCTGGCAGCCATTCTGCTGCCCGCTTTGGCGCGCGCGCGCGAATCGGCACGCCGGGCGAGTTGTCAGAACAACCTGAAGCAATGGGGTCTCGTTTACAAGATGTATGCCAACGAGGCGCCTGGCCAGCGGTTTCCTCCTATCCAAGGCAATTACGAGCCGCTTCACGACTGCGACACGCTTACGGCGACTGGTGGTGAGGCCATCGTGTTCGGCACAAATCCGCGGTTGGCGTGCATTTACCCCGAGTATCTCACGGATCCGGCCATCTTGGTGTGCCCCTCGAGCGCGCTTGTGACGGCCGGGGAATTCAAGAACGATGCGGGTGAATGGGACGTCGTCTTCGCGTGCGACGATGGGGCCGGCAAGGCTTCACAGGTACGCGGCTTGTCGCTGGCCAAGGGCTGCTACATGTACTTCGGCTACGCCTTGGATCGGTGCGGGTGCCATGACCCGACCGAAGCATTGACAACGTACCTCCGGCCGGACGTCGACGGCCCGGCCCAGTTGGCCGCGGTGCTTGGCCCCCCCGTTATGGAACTCGTCATGCTCCACAACCCCGAGAGCCTGGACAATGATATCTACGTGGCGGAAGGGGTGGGCAACGGCGGCGGGACTACGATCTACTGTTTGCGGGAAGGCGTCGAGCGTTTCATGATCACGGACATCTTCAGCCCTGCGGCCAGCAATCTGGCCCAGAGCGAGCTTTGGGTCATGTCGGACTTCGTGATCTCGCGGCCCGACCTATTCAACCATGTGCCCGGCGGGTCGAACGTCCTTTACATGGATGGGCATGTCGAGTTTCTGCGGTATGAAGAACAGGGCCAGGCCCCGGTCAACGGGCTCGTGGCGGTCACCATCGAGATCATCCGCCAGTTTGCCGAGAGTCTGCTCTGAGCCACGCCCAGCCCTCCGACGCGCTTGCCCCTTTTACGACCAGACGATCGATTACGCGGCAGGCGAGCATCCCGCGCCTCTTTACGCCAGGCGGTCGTAGTGTGCAAAGTCGATCTCGCCGGGGAGGGCATCTGTACCGGCGATGAACGCCTCGATTTGGTCGGCCACGAGGCGGCCTTGGCGGTGGATGTTCTGTTTCACGGCGCCGGCCACGTGGGGCGTGAGGATGCAGTTGGGCAGGCGGAAAAGGGGGCTGTCGGGCTTGGGCGGTTCGGGGTCGGTGACGTCGATGCAGGCGAGGATCCGGCCGGTCTCGAGTTCGGCGATGAGGGCCTGCTCGTCCACACACATGCCGCGCGAGGTGTTGATGAAAATCGCGTGATCTTTCATGAGCGCGAGGGTGTCCGCGTTGATGATATGGCGGGCCTCTTCGGTGGCGGGCGTGTGCAGGGAGACCACGTCGGACCGCCGCATGAGTTCGTCGAGTTCGACCTTCACGACGCCCATCTGCCCGGCTTCTTCCTCGGTCACGTACGGGTCGTAGAGGAGCAGGGCTCCGAGTTCGAGTGTCTTGCACAAGCGGATCATCTCACGCCCGACGTTGCTGGCGCCCACGATGCCGACGGTGGCGCCGAAGGGCTCGCGGATCCAGTCCATCGCCTGCGCACGATCCCAGACCCCGCCCAGCGTGGCCGCGTGCAGGTTCCAGGCTCCCTTCATGGATACGAGCATCATGCCAAATACGAACTCCGCAACCCCGGTGGCCAGGGCCGACCGCGCCGAACACACGCGGATGCCGCGCTCCTGGAACTCGGCCGGATCGAGGAAGGAGCGGACGGAACCCGCGCTGTGGCACATCAGCTTGAGGCCCGGCGCGGCCTCGAGCATCGCCGTGGTCACCGGGCGAGACCCCCAGCCCGTGATGATGATCTCGGCCCCGGCCATGCAGGCGATCTGGGTCTCGTCGGACAGCCCGTCCGTCTGGGCCGGGTAGAGTTCCGTCACGGCCGCGATGCGCTCGAGGTCAGCTTCCGAAAAGCACTGGGCCTGCATGTCGCGCGCCAGCAGAACGGCCGTTTGCGGTTTGCTTTGCGTCCCACCCGTCATGGTCCATCCTTTCCGCATTTCACATTCGCGTTTGAACGATCGACAGAGTCGACTCGTCCCTCTACCCCAGCGTAGCATGCTGAAGGACTCGCCTCAACTTGGCTCAAAGGACGCCGAACGCGAGGCCGCCACAGCAGAGGCGGTCAGCAGACCGATGGGGCTCGAGAAGGAGGAGGTGCGTTACGTGAAGGGTTCGCCGGGCCGGACCAGGCCCACACGACCCGAGTTCCCAAGTGGATTGCACGCCCGCCCGCGAGCTATCCTTTGACCATGGCCGGTCGACTGTACAAACCCGGCAAATCGCCGGGGATGCGGGGGTTGATGCTGCGCTTGGTGGCGGTGTTGGGCGTGTTACTCGGCCTCGTCATCATCGTCTATCTGGAAGGGGGGCTGATCGACGCGCGCACCGGCGGGCCGCCCGGCTTCCTGGACTGCGTCTATTTCGTTCTCGTTACGGTGACCACCGTCGGCTACGGTGACATCGTGCCTGTAGCGACGACCTCAAGGCTTACGGACGCCTTTTTGCTCACACCGATTCGCTTCCTAGTCATTTTCACGTTTGTCGGCACAGCATACCAGTTGGTGCTCAAGCGGTTTCAGGAGGAATATCTGATGAAGCGCGCTGTCGGAAAATTGTCGGATCACGTGATTATATGCGGCTTTGGAAACACGGGGCGCATGGCCGCCCAGGAACTGCTGCTGCAGGGCGCAACGCCCGATCAGGTCGTGGCCTTGGATACGGATGAAGAAGCCTTGAGCGAGGCCGCAACACTGGGCATCGTGGCGATCCAGGGCGATGCAACCCGCGAACACGTGCTCGAGTCCGTGGCCATCGACCGCGCCGTCAATGTCCTCATCTGCCCGGGCCGCGACGACACGGCCGTCCTCGTCGCGCTGACCGCGCGCGACCTCAACCCAAACGCCCACCTCATCGCCATGTGCATCGAGGAGGAGAACGTCAAAGCGCTCGATCGTAGCGGCGCGCACACGATCATCTCGCGTGCCGCCACAGGCGGCAACCTCATGGCTGCGGCCACGCGCCGCGCCCATCTCGCCGAGACCATGCAGGATATCCTCAGCGTGGGCGGGGCACTACAATTGGACGAGCGGCCCGTGGCGCCCCACGAGGCCGGCAAGCACCCCACCGAGCTGAAACACATGGCCGTGGTGCGCGTGTACCGCGACGGGCGTCACCACAACGTCGCGCAATTGCCCATTCTTCAGGCTGGCGACACGATCGTGTTCGTCGCCGCCAGCCAAGGCGAGTAACACTTGCGACGGGCGAAGTGCGGCCTGTGAGGCCTGCAATCCGCAATCCGCTACGCGTCCGCCAGGACGCGCACAATCCGCAATCGAATCAGGAGCCGCCGAAGCCAATGATGCCGACAATGTCGGCGATGCCCGCATTGACCGGGGACTGGCTGCCGCCGATGCCGTACGGGTTCTCGCTC
>Ga0272441_10016689_pt1 | contig 10120 bp, 6 predicted proteins | sample SSMProp6N_FD_193582 | JGI IMG/M metagenome (GOLD analysis project Ga0272441, IMG submission 193582) | Marine sediment archaeal communities from Little Sippewissett salt marsh, Falmouth, MA, United States - SSM-Prop-6N | ecosystem: Environmental > Aquatic > Marine > Wetlands > Sediment ... | reverse complement strand
CTATGCAGGTGCTCTGGGAGGTGGGCCGGCCCGTGACGATCATGAAGTTCCAGGGTCCCGAATCGATCATCCTGGGGACGGGCAAGATCGTTGCGAACATCGATACGCCGCCGTCGGGCGGCTGCCGTACGTCGGTGGAACTGACGGTGGACGGCGTGGCAGACTCGCGCGACGTCAAGGGCTTCCACCAACTTTTGATCTACGACAACCACGAGCTGCCCTTCAAGGCCTACTGCCAGCTTGCGGGAATTAAGGTCGTACACGTATAAGATTCCAAATGGTTGGATCTTTGAGGGCGCCCGCGTCGCGGGCGCCCTTGCTTGTATGGAATACCGTTTTCGCGTTACTGGAATTCTGAGAAGCACACAAGTTGGGCTCCTTGTTCAATCTAATACAATCGCGACTGTAACAAGTGTGGTCGCAAGGAGGCATGATCATGGAAGCTAAGAACCCCCAATCTTCCTGTCCGTTGAATTTCTCCCGCCGTCATCTTCTGGCAAGCGCCGGGGCCGTTGGTGTCTCGTCGCAAGCCGGGTTGTTCAGTTTCGCCTCCTCGCTGCTGGCGGGCCAGAGTCGTTCGGGGCCCAAGCCTTTGGTTCGCGTGGCGTTTGTGCGCCCGAAGGTCGATCGCTACTGGATGGGCTGGCCCGGCGCCGGGTACGACATCAAGGCTCGCCAGCGTCAATATACCGAGGTTCTGACGCGAGCCAGCAAGAAGCTCGGAGTCGATCTGGTCGTTTCGCAGTCGCCTCTGGATGGCCCGGCGGCAGTGAACGGTTTTCTCGGCAGTCTTAAGAGGATGCCGCCGCAAGGTTTGATCCTGATTAGCATGTGCCTGCACCACCCGGGGTTCAATTCCTGGGGCCACATGAACAACATTGCGAAGAATCGCGGCGACATTCCGACGATCGTGGTCAGTCCGATGGGCACGTCGTTCACGGGAAATCTTCAGGCCACGCGGGATATTCCGGGTGTCTACGTTGCCGCCATCCAGGATATGGAGTGGCTGGAGTTTGGGCTGCGGATGATCCGGACGGTGTGGGATATGAAGCATACGCGGATTTGCATTTGCGCCGGGAACAAGACGGAAGACCGTCCGCTCAACGTCATCGGCACGACGCTGCACTATATTCCCTCCAGCCGCTTCGTGGAGGAATTCAAGAAGGTCGAGACGAGCGACGAGGTGCGGGCCATGGCCGACTACTACGCCAAGCACGCCAAGAAGATCGTCGAGCCGACGAAGACGGATATCCTGGACGCGGCCAAGAACTACGTGGTGTGCCGCCGGCTGATGAAGGCGGAGAACTGCCAGGGCTTTTCCATGGACTGTCTCGGCCCGGTGGGGGCGCATAAAATCAAGCCGCCGTGCATGGCGTTCTCTCGGCTGCGTGACGAAGGCGGCCTGGGGACGTGCGAGGCGGACTGGAACGCGGCGATCTCGACGCGTCTGACGAACCTGCTGTTCGACCGCCCGGGCTTCATGCAGGACCCGGCGCCGAATACAGTCAACAACACGCTGATGGCGGCCCACTGTTGTTGCGGCACGAAGCTGGCGGGCTTCGACAAGGGCCCGGAGCCGTTCATCCTGCGGACGCATTCGGAATCGAATATCGGTGTGGCTATGCAGGTGCTCTGGGAGGTGGGCCGGCCCGTGACGATCATGAAGTTCCAGGGTCCCGAATCGATCATCCTGGGGACGGGCAAGATCGTTGCGAACATCGATACGCCGCCGTCGGGCGGCTGCCGCACGTCGGTGGAACTGACGGTGGACGGCGTGGCGGACTCGCGCGACGTCAAGGGCTTCCACCAACTTTTGATCTACGACAACCACGAGCTGCCCTTCAAGGCCTACTGCCAGCTTGCGGGAATCAAGGTGGTACACGTATAGCCGACGGGATCCCACGGGGGCGGGCGCTTCACCGGCACGGTGCCGCAGCCAGGTGCAACCGCACGGCCGCGCGGCGCCCGACGTCGGGGCTGCCCACAGGGGACTCGACGACGAATCAGTCGAAAACGCAGTCGCAGGCTGGGGTTTGCCCCAGCCTGTGCTCGTTTGAAATTGGCTTTGTTGCACATCAACGGCGTCAAGACCGCCGGTTTTTAGAAAAGTGCTGTGCTTTGGGGACTTCTGGGTGATTTATGGGACACACGGGTTGAAATCGAACCCCCGATTGTGGTAGTATTGATACTGTGGCGTAGTTGAGTGCCATGTATGAAGCGGCATGGGAAATCCCGATGAATGCATGGCCACAGGTTACGGCGCATGGTAAGTCGTGGCATGATATGACGTTGGGCTGTTTTCCTCATGTGGAGGATAAGACTCGTTCGTTCGAGCCGTGCATGAAGTAGCTGGAATTCGCTTGCCGACAGGTATGTCAGGCAAATCAATCAATCATTTTTGGTCAGGAGGTTGTGTCATGAAATCGCGCATTTTCTTGGGTCTTTGCATTAGTTTATTGTTAGCGGGCTTGTTGTCGGCGGACACCCGTTTTACCGGGACCGTCAGCGAGCTGTGGAGCAATGAGGGCAACTGGACGGAGGGGCTTCCGGATGCCGATGACAAGGTCCAGATCGAGGGTGGCGTACTGTGCGTCCTTGACTACGATGCGGGCACGATCAAGCACACTGCCCTGGAAGGCGGTAGTACCACGCATCTGCAACTGGTCGACGGTGCGCAAGTGAGCGTCAGAGACTGGAGTATCATTGCTTACGCCGGTGCTCCGGAAGAGCCTCATCTGCTGGAAGTCCTGGGCGGTGTGTACAATGCCAATGCCCGCATGTTCATCGGGTTTATGGGAAGTGGCAAGCTGGTGGTGGACTACGCCGGCGTGGTGAATCTCAACGCCCAGGAGTTTGCCGTCGGTGAGAATACGGATGGCAAGGGCGTCGTGGAACTCCGCGGGGGCTCATTGAATCTGTTGTCGAATTCAGGACGCCCGTTGCGTTTCCGCGCAGGGACCAATGCAACGGCCAGCATGGATTTCTCCGGTGGCGTGATGACGCAGGCGTACACTGAGGGACGCGCCGCCTATGTCAACGATCACATCGCCGACGGTACCATCACGGCCTACGACGGCGTGGGGACCGTGGTTGTGGAAAGGACGGATGAGGACATTCTGGTCGTCAAGGGTCTGCATCCCTTCAATCCGGTACCGGTCGACAGCAGCAACGTAATCCCTGGCAGCGTCACGCTGGAGTGGACCGTGGATGCCGGCACACCGGTGGATGTGTGGTTCGGGACCACCGGCGATGATTTCACGAGGATTGTCGAGAAGCAAACCGTTTCCTCCGTTCAGGTTGATACGGTGAAAGGGACGCGGTACTTCTGGGCGGTGGACACCTACGCCCCCGGTGCGGCGGATCCGAATTTGGGCCCGCTTTTTGATTTCTACGCGGACAACCAGGCGCCCGTCGTTGACGCCGGTGCCGACGTAGCGACCTGGCTGGTCGACGGCAGTGCCGAGGTGGCGCTTGCCGGGACCGTCACCGATATCGATCCCACGACGTCGATCTGGAGCGTGGTTTCCGAGCCCGAAGACCCCGACAGTGCCGACGCGGTCATCGCCGACGCCGCGGCCCTGGAAACGACTGTCACCCTGTCGGCTCTGGGGCAGTACGTTCTGGAGCTTCAAGGTGATGACGGCGAATACCAGACTACGGACACCGTGACGATCAATGTCTATACGGACGGCTGCGAAGCGGCCAAGTCCCTGCCGGACTATGTTCCCCTGGTAGGCGATCTCGATGGCGACTGTGACGTGGACCAGGACGATTTGGACCTGCTCATGGAGAACTGGCTCAAGTGTGTTTCACTCGGCCAGTGTGATCCGAACGATCCGAACGCACTGTAAAAACCTGTGGTGTGTTACACAGAGGGGTCCTGTACAGGCAGGGCCCCTCTGTTTTGAGCGATTTCGCGACCAAGCTCACAGGTGACGCAGTTCATCGGCGAAAGGTCGCGCGTCATAACGTGTATACAGAGTGAGTATTGAAGCAGGCATAATCCCCTAATCAGCGGCAGCGAATGTACCGAGTCGAGCCTGTCGCATCCGCGGGTCGAATCTCACCGGGTTGGCAGACTACTTCTTCAGCCCGAACTTCTTCGTGTTGACCCACTCCATCCACAGCAACGACCAGAAGTCCAACGCCAGTCCGCTGAGAACGTACTCGTAGGGCAGCCAGCCATATCCCTTGTCTCCCCAGGCGGAACTCCAGGAGTTGCGGATTAGCAGGGCGCCCTTGGTGTCCTTTTTGCATTTGGTGTTGGTGATCTTCCGCGCGTCATCGTAGCCCACCGCGACCACCGCATGTCCCCAGATGGCTTTCTCTCCGGGGCAGGGGAACGGGATGTGCTCCTTCTTGTCCGCGGACTTAAACGAGGGGAAGCCAAAGAACCCGAACATGGATGGTACTCCGGCAGCCAGGAATTTCTTCACGGTGGCCAGCACCGTTTTGGGGGCGATCTTGTGGCCGAGCGGGTCGTGGCAGAAGTAGTGCAGGGCCTCGTAATTATCCGCCACCGCGTAAACGAATGCGCCGGGCTCCTTGTCGAACTCGGGTTTGCTGTCGGTGTAGGGCCAGTACTTCTCCGGCGGCACGCCACACAGGACGAGGGCCCCCATCGTGGTTCTCAACCAGGCGCCCGTGTCTCCGACGACCCCCATCAGATTCCGCGTTGTCTTGTAGACAAAGAGACGCGACCCGTCGATGTAGGTGCCAAAGGCTCGATGCTGGAAGTACTCGACGATCCCCATGGCGGCGTGAGCGGTGCATGAGCCCAATTGTCCCTGGCTCTCGACGGGCGAAAACCAGGGGCGCAAATCGACCTTGGCCGGCAATGCCGGGGCTTTCAGGGCCGGCCCCACCTTGAGCGCCTTGGTCATCTCAAGGATTTTCGGGCTCGCCTCGGTGTAGTCTCTCAGGTCGGGTTGCGGTGGCATCCACCCCGTGCCGCAGGTTTGCTTGATCTCGGGAAGCTCGACAGGTTGGTACAGACCGTTCATCGCATGTCTCCTTTCGAAAAGCGGGGATAGAAGTGATCCGTCCTTAGACCTTTCTCGTTCACATGAACGATTCAACCGCGTTTCAATGAGCGCAGGCTTCCCGGTAATGACGGCATTCAGAGGTGTCGTACGCAAAGTTGTCTGCCGTATCTCCTCAGGGGCTGACGGTAGCATAGCACGGTTCCGGCTGCGGTCAACTGTGGCAGATACGTATTTTTCAAAAAAAACAGGCATCGTGTGTGTGGGCGGAAGGTGCGCCGGCGGTGTTTTCGCGGGCCGGTTTTCGTCGCCTGAAGCGCCCGTAGTACCGCATTTCATAAACCGTGCGACTGTAGATTGTTCCGCTTCGCTCGCAATGACAGGGGCAAATCGTATATGTCATTGCGAGGATCGTGCGTTGCCGCGGGCGCTTTTGTTGGAGAAGGCGCGAACGAGAGGTTGCCTTTGATGGTACAAAATTGTATTCTGTGGTCGATGTGCTACAATTTTGTTGTTTAGCTTCGGGGTAGGAACGGAACAGACATGGCCAAAGCGAAATTTGCCGCCGAGGTGGAGCTTCTCAGCGACGTGGCGCGGGCGTTCGCCGAATCGCTGGATCTGGAGGCGACGCTCAAGAGCATCTTGAAGTCGCTGGATACGCATCTGAAACTCCAGCGCGGCACGATCACGCTGTTGAACTTGGAGACCGAGAAGATCGAGGCGAAGGTCGCGCACGGGTTGAGCGAGCAGTCACGGACGCGGGCCAGCTACAAGGTGGGGGAGGGTGTCACCGGCCGCGTCGTGCAGACCGGCGAGGAAATCATCGTGCCCGACATCTCCAAGGACCCGCGCTTCGTGCACAAGACGGGTTCCCGCAAGCCGACCGGGGGAAAGAAAATGGCCTTCTTCTGTGTGCCCATCAAGCTGGAGGGCCGGACCGTCGGGGCCCTCAGCGTCGACCGGCGAGCCGGCAAGGGCGATGACTTCGAAGCCAGTATTCGTCTGCTCAACGTCATTTCCACGATGGTCGCTCAGGCCGTCAAGCTCAACAAGCTGGTCGAGTCCGAGCGCAAGCTCCTGCGGGACGAAAACGTACGCTTGCGCAGCGAGCTCAAGGCACGCTTCGACGTCCACAATATGGTCGGAACGAGCAACGCCATGAAGGAGATCTACCGGCTGGTGGAGCAGGTGGCCGACAGCAATGCCACGGTCCTGATCCGTGGCGAAAGCGGCACGGGCAAGGACCTGGTCGCCCACGCGATCCACTACAACAGCCTGCGGGCGGACAAGCCGTTCGTGAAGGTCAACTGCACGGCCATGCCCGAGACGTTGCTCGAGAGCGAGCTGTTCGGCCACGAGAAGGGGGCTTTCACCGGGGCCGTCGAGCGCAAGCTCGGCCGCTTCGAACGCGCCCACGGCGGGACGATCTTCCTGGACGAGATCGGGGATTTTCCCCCGAACCTTCAGGTCAAGCTCTTGCGAGTCATTCAGTTCAATGAATTCGAGCGGGTCGGGGGCCTCGAGACCATCAAGACCAATGTACGCATTGTTGTCGCCACCCACAAGCCGTTGGAAGAGCAGATTCGAGAAGGGCAATTTCGCGAGGATCTCTACTACCGGATCAACGTGTTCCCGATTTTCCTGCCTCCGTTGCGCGAGCGCAAGGACGACATCATGCTGCTGGCCGATTACTTCCTGGAGAAGTTCGTCCGGGAGAACGGCAAGCCGATCACGCGGATTTCCACGCCGGCGATCGACATGCTCACGCGTTACCACTGGCCCGGCAACATCCGCGAGCTGGAGAACTGCTTCGAGAGGGCGGTGCTGCTCTGCGGCGACGATGTCATACGCTCGGAGCATTTGCCGCCGTCGTTGCAGATGGCCGAGCGTAGCGACGCCGGGCCGACGCCTTCGCTGACCGAGATCATCGCCAACAAGGAGCGCGAGTTGATCGTGGACGCGCTGAAGAAGTGCGGCGGGCGTCAGCGCAACGCCGCCCGGGAACTCGGCGTCACCGAGCGCATCCTCGGCTACAAGATCAAGAAGTACGCCATCGACCCCAAATACATCTGAGACGCAATGCCCATGGGCTTCTCGTCCGCCTTCGTCCGTGGACAAAACCGACTCTACCGGGGAATCACTCAAAGAGTTCGACGTTTCCACCGGTGTGGATAAAGAGCACGTTTGTGCCTTTTGTGAAACGGCCCTTGCGTAGGCAGTCGATCAGTGCGGCGGCGGCTTTTCCGGTGTAAACGTAGTCCAGGAAGATGCCGAGCTTGCGGGCGAATAAGGTGACGGCTTTTTCGCAGCGCGGTGTTCGGGCGGCATAGGCCGGGCCGAGATAGTCGCCGTCGACGATGACACTCAATGCGTTTACATCCGCACCGATCTCAGTCGCGGTTGCCCGGGCCAGAGCGAGGACGTCCTTTTCCTGCTCGGTCTTTGGCTTGGCGACGCTGACGCCCACGATGCGGCCGCGCCATCCACACAGGGCTTGCCCCACGACCAAGCCCGCCTGCGTTCCGGCCGAAGAGGATGCGTGGATGATCGCATCGAATTCCACGCCCAGACGTGATTGGTCGGCTGCGATCTCGGCGAACGCGTCCACATAACCCAAAGCCCCGCGCGGCGTGGAGCCGCCGACGGGCATGAGGTAGACTTTCCTGCCCTGCGCGGCGAGTTTCTCTTCCACCTGTTTCGCTTCATCGGTCCATTCGCCCCAGTCGGACGAATCGATATGGTGACAGGTAACGCCGAGCATGTGATCGAGGCGCAGGTTTCCCGTCGGATTTGCCGGTGCGCTGCCACCGAGGACGAGGTGGACGTCCATGGCGCAGGCCACGCCGTACGCGGCCGCCATGCGACAGAAATTCGACTGATTGGCGCCGATGGCGATCAGCGTATCGCAGCCGGCGCCGAGGGCATGCGGCAGCAGGAAATCCAGCTTTCGCGTTTTGTTGCCACCCAATCCGAAGCCGGTCAAATCGTCTCGCTTGCAGTACACGTTGACCCCGTATTCCTGCGACAGGTAGTCGAGGCGGTGCACCGGCGTCGGCAGTAGCGAGTAGTCCAGTTTGGGATATGGTTTGAGCTTCTCGTTAATGACGGTCATAAGCCTATTTCCGTTCGTCGTCAAATCCGTCTTGATTGGGGCCGCGTTAAGGCGCTCCAGGCTTGACTTCTCCGTCCGGCAGAGTCGGCTCGCCTTTAAGGTAGCCGAGGGAGGCGAGGAACTTGTCGGCTTCGTAGACGGTGGCGTTGTAGTAGGGGTTTTCGCCGTCGCGATAGTTGAAGAAGCCGTGCGGCTGGCCCTCGTAGACGTGCAGGTCACAGCGACAGCCGGCGTCGGTCATACGCTTCCTGTATTCCTGTGCGGTGGATACGGGGATCAGCTTGTCTTTGGTTCCCAGGAAGACGATGGTCGGGGGCGCCGCGGCCGTGAGGTTGTGCAGGGGCGAGAATTCCCGCCACCGATCCTGCACGCGTTCGTATCCGTAGCCTTCGGGACTGTTGTCGAAGACGGGATTGAAGAGCACCAGGGCGTTGGGCGTGGCGCTGATCTCGGTGCCCTCGGCCGGCTCGCGGAAGCCCTTGAGCGTACCGGTTGCGGCCGCGACGTGTCCGCCGGCCGAGCCGCCGCCGGCGGCGATACGACGGGGATCGATGCCGAGCTCGCCGGCGTGCAGACGCAGCCACCGAACCGCGGACTTGCCGTCGATGACGCACTCGTAGGGGCTGGTCCCGTGCTTCCGGTTGACGCGATACTCGGCCGAGACCGCCACCATGCCGCGCGAGGCGAAGTATTGGCAGTGAGGATAGAACTGGTCGGGCGAGCCTCCCACCCAGCCGCCGCCGAAGAAGAACACGATGGCGGCGTGCTTTTCACCAGCCTGATGGTCCGGCGGAGAGAATACGTGCAGCCGCAGGGTCGTCTCGCCCACGGTCTTGTAAACGAGTTCCCTGTCGGGCTTGATCTCCTCGGCGGCGTTGGTCTGTGTGTGTATCGCCAGCAGAAGCAAAAGGGTCGGCCATCGATGCCAGGTTTTCATCGCACGAGTCTCCAAATAGAACGTAAGGTCAGACGGCGGTCCGACAACAGCGAACCTCAGCAGCCTTGGAAGGGGCACGATGCTACGCCACAGGCAATTATACCACGCCGGCGGCGTTTGGGCGAGGGGCGCAAACGTCGTCAGTCAAGCGGCCGTCGCAAGAACGGATACAGCCAAAGACAAACTGAGTGCATCTACATAATTGTAGTGTGGTGCAATTTTGTCTACGTTTTTGTTTTCAATCTTGCTCTCGCTTCCACGCCTTTGCAATTCTGTAACTCATGTGAAAACAGGGCTTTACGTGTATTCTGTTCTCGCGTCGGCCTTCTGGCACGCTGCTTGCAAATGTTGATTGAAGCATCATCGGTAGTCCATGGACCGATACGTGATGGCAACGCAACGTCAAGTGGTGGTTTGAACGACTGAATTACAGGAGCAGGAAATGAGAAAGTCAATGGTTTTAGCGTGCATCACAATCGTGTTGTTCGGTGCGGCGGCAGTGCCGGCCGAGGAAGACGGACCGAGCGTCTCGGTTACGTCGGATTTCTTCAGCAAGTACATATGGCGCGGGCAGAACGTCACCGATGACTGGGTCTGGCAGCCCGGCGCCAGTATCAGCTACAAGGGGCTGACCGGCGGCTTCTGGGGCAACCTCGATCTGACCGACGAGAACGACGAGAGCGGGCAGTTCATCGAGTACAACTATTACGTCGACTACTCCGCGCAGATCAACGATACCGTCGGCTTCTCGGTCGGCGGAATCTACTACTACTTCCCGGGCAGCGACGACACGACGGAGTTGTACTGGGGCTTCAGCTTCGACGTGCCGGCCAGTCCCGCGATCACCGTCTACCACGACATCGACGAGATCGACGGGACCTACGCAACGTTTTCCGTCGGGCACAGCTTCGAGAATCCCGGCGACCTGCCGTTCGGCGTCGATCTCGGTGCCAGCCTCGGCTTGGGCGACAGCAGCTACAACGACGGCTACTGGAGCACCGACACCATCGAGGTCGACAGCGAGTTGAATGACCTGACGCTGACGGTGGGCTTTCCCTTCGAAGTTGGCGGCCTCTCCGTAACACCGAG
>Ga0272441_10016688_pt1 | contig 10120 bp, 8 predicted proteins | sample SSMProp6N_FD_193582 | JGI IMG/M metagenome (GOLD analysis project Ga0272441, IMG submission 193582) | Marine sediment archaeal communities from Little Sippewissett salt marsh, Falmouth, MA, United States - SSM-Prop-6N | ecosystem: Environmental > Aquatic > Marine > Wetlands > Sediment ... | reverse complement strand
GCTGTCGGTCCCGAGGCCACCGTCGGGCCGTACACCTATCTGAGGCCCGGTGCGGACCTTGGGGTCGACTCGAAGGCAGGGTCGTTCGTCGAGATCAAGAACTCACAGGTCGGGCCGCGATCGAAGGTTCCCCACCTCAGCTACATCGGCGATACCACGATCGGTGAAGACTCGAACGTCGGGGCGGCGACGATCACTGCCAACTACGACGGATTTGAGAAGAATCGCACCGAGATCGGCGACCGCGTCAAGATCGGCTCGGATACGATCCTGGTCGCTCCGGTGTCGGTGGGAGACGACGCCTACACCGGCGCCGGCTCCGTCATCAGCCACGACGTGTCGCCTGGGGCGCTCGCATTGGAGCGTTCGCATCAGGAGGAGATCCCTGGCTACGCTGAGCGAAGGAAGCGTCGGGCGTCTGAGGACGGGGAGTAATGGAACTGCGGAGCCAGAAGCGGTTAATGGTCTTCTCGGGTTCCGCCAACGAACCTCTCGCTGAAGAGGTCGCCCACATCCTCGGCGTGGAACTGGGCGGTGTTGAGCGATCTGTCTTCGCGAACGGCGAGATCTACATCCACTACACCGAGAGCGTTCGCGGGGCGGACGCTTTCGTGATCCAGAGCCACACGCAGCCTCTCAACTTCAACATCATGGAGCAATTGATCATGATCGACGCGCTCAAGCGTGCGTCGGCGAAGCGGATCACGGCGGTTGTGCCGTTCTACGGATATGCGAGGCAGGACAAGAAGGGGCGCCCGCGAGAACCCATCTCGGCCCGGCTGATGGGGGACCTCTTCGTCGCCGCAGGAGCCGATCGAATTGTCAGTCTCGATCTGCATACGGGCCAGATCCAGGGGTTTGTGGACAAGCCGTTCGACCATCTCACGGCGCTCCACCTGTTCAGCGCGTATTTGAGGAAGACCACAGAAGGTCGCACAACCATGGTCTCCCCGGATTCGGGCCGGGTGAAGCTGGCGTCTCGGTACGCAGCTCATCTCGGGGCACGCGTCGCCTTCGTGCACAAACGACGGGCTGCAGATATCCGCAACGAGTCGTCGACGCTCTGGGTTGTTGGTGACGTGAAGGACCGACACGCGATCATCGTCGATGACATGATCGACACCGCCGGCACCGTCGTCGGCGCAGCTGAACTCCTCAAACAGCGCGGCGCACTCACAATTCGCGCCCTGGCAACTCATGGTGTTCTGTCACCGCCGGCCGTCGAGCGGATCGCTGTGGCGCCGATCGATGAGCTCGTTATCACGAACTCCCTCCCGCTTCCGGAAGATGCGAAGAACCTCGACAAGATCACGGTGCTCTCCGTTGGGCCGATCCTCGCAGGAGCCGTGAGTGCGATCTTTGCCGACGCGTCGGTAAGTGACATATTCCAGGGGGAGAACATCTGATCCCCGATCGGAGGTGAGCCCAATGGATACCGAGGTCCTCACGATCGAGACAGGGCGCCAACGAGGCGTCTTCGACATCACCGCCGACGCGTCCCGCTTCATCTCCGGTCGGGGAGATGGCTTGCTGAACATCTTCGTCCCCCATGCGACCGCGGGCATCGCGATCGTCGAGACCGGTGCCGGTAGCGATGCCGACCTCATGGATGCCATCGACAACGTTCTGCCTCGCGATGATCGGCGATATCGCCACCGCCACGGATCACCTGGTCACGGCGCCGACCACGTGATGCCGGGTTTCATCGCTCCGTTCGCGATCGTTCCTGTGATCGAGGGCCGTCTCGCCCTCGGCACGTGGCAATCGATTGTCCTTGTGGATCCCAATGAGGACAACCCCATCCGCAAGGTCCGCCTGTCGTTCGCAGCCGGCTAGCAGAACCTCTCTCTCCCCTCCACCACGGAGTGGGGGAGGGTGCCCGAGTGTCAGCGAGGGCGGGAGGGGGCGGTCTGGTAGCCCGGATCGCGAAGGTGAGGTTTGTCGCGAGAGGGTGCCCGGGCGAAGCTCGGGTGGGAGGGGCGGTCTGGGAGCCTGGGTCGCGAAGGTGAGGCCCGCCGCCGGAAGCAACCGGCGAGCGGCTGAGCGTCCCGCCACGGACTACGGACTACGAGCCGGCCGCTCGCGGGCGGTCCATGTGCTTTGTACGTGCCGGGGTCCTACACTTGCACGACTTCGTCAGAGTTCTTCGAGGAGCCCAGTCATGCAGCAGGAGACCTTGCGCGTTCTCAAGCGCACCGTATCGGGAAGCCGCCCGGCGCGTCGGATGCGCCGTGAAGGACAGATTCCGGCCGTCGTGTACGGCGTTGGGATCGATACCCAGGAGATCGCCATCGAGCGTCGCAGCTTGCTCGGCGTGCTGAACACGGAGGCCGGGCTCAACGCCCTCATCAATGTTCAGGTCGAAGGTGGGGACGAGGTTCTCGCGGTTGCTCGTGAAGTGCAGCGCGACCCCGTTCGCGGCGACATCACCCATCTGGACTTCATCAAGGTCTCCCTCGACATCGCTATCGACGCCGAGGTCGGGCTCGAATACACCGGGACGCCGCAAGGTGTGAAGGAGGAGGGCGGATTCATCGAGACGGTTGAAAACGCCGTCATGATTTCCGCGCTGCCAACGGCCATCCCAACCTCGATCACCGTCGACATCAGCGAACTTGGTATCGGCGACACACTCAAGGTCGAAGACCTTCCCGTCATCGACGGTGTCACCTACCTCACCGAGTCGGACCGACCTCTCGTCACGGTGCTTCTGCCGTCCATCGTCGAAGAGGAGGTCCCAGAGGACCTTCTCGAGGGCGAGGAAGGCGAAGAGATCGAAGAGGGCGAAGGCGGCGACGAGGCAGGCGACGTCGAGTCCGACGAGGGCTAACGCAGCCGCGTGGACACCAAGCTCGTCGTCGGCCTGCGGAATCCAGGTTCCCGCTACGACGGTACGCGCCACAACGTTGGTGCCGAGGTTGTCGAAGCTGTCTCACGGGACCTCAGGTTCAAGCGTGCGCGTCTCGGTATCCGGGCAGACGTTGCTTCTCTGCGGATCGGCGACACGCGTACCATCCTCGCCTTGCCCCGCACCTTCATGAACGAGTGTGGTCAATCGATTGCGCCCCTGGTTCGGTACGAACACGTCGATGGAGATCGACTTCTCATCGTTCACGACGACATCGATCTCCCGTTCGCGAAGCTCAAGGTGCAGTTTGGTGGAGGAGCCGGTGGCCACAACGGTATTCGGTCGATCGTCAACTCGTTGGGGACGAACGAGTTCTGGCGTCTGAAGATCGGAGTCGGTCGCCCGCCTGGTCGGGTCGACCCGGCAGACTACGTGCTCAACCGGTTCGCTAAGGTCGAGCGCGCCTCGGTCGACGACGCCGTCATTCGGAGCCTCCGAGTGGTAGAGGTGTTTGCCATCGACGGGGGAGACTCCGCACGCCAGACGGCGGGTGAATTGAACGATTGAGAGGTGCGCTGATGGGTTCCTACGTTGCTGCGATTGACCAGGGGACGACCTCTTCTCGATGCGCTCTCGTCGACCACCACGGCCTAATCGTGGCTATGGCCCAGCGAGAGCACGAGCAGATCTATCCGCAGCCGGGTTGGGTCGAGCACGATCCAGAGGAGATCCGGAGGAACGTGGGCTTGGTGATCCGTGAGGCGCTTGCTCAGGTTGACGCGATGCCGACCGATCTTGAAGCCGTCGGACTCACCAATCAGCGAGAAACGACGCTTCTCTGGTCACGAGAGACCGGCCTGCCTGTCGGGAATGCCATCGTCTGGCAGGACGTGCGGACGGCCGACCTCTGCCGGCGTCTCGGCGGCGACGAAGGTGCGGACCGGTTCCGGGCACAAACTGGCCTGCCGCTTGCCACCTATTTCGCCGGGCCGAAGGTGCGATGGCTGCTCGATCACGATGATGGCCTCCTCTCTCGAGCGGAAGACGGCGAGCTGGCATTCGGCACGATGGACACGTGGGTTGCCTGGAATCTGACCGGTGAGCTCGTTACCGACGTCACGAACGCCAGCCGAACCCTGCTCATGGATCTCGAGACTCTGACGTGGGATGACGATCTCCTTGACGCGATCGGCGTGCCCCGGTCGATGCTGCCGCGTATCGTTCCCTCGGTCGGAGTGATCGCCGAATCTGGAGATCCGTTGTCCGGCGTCCCATTCGCCGGAATCTTGGGTGATCAGCAGGCCGCGCTCTTCGGGCAGGCGTGTTTCGAACCTGGCATGGCGAAGAACACCTATGGCACCGGTTGCTTTCTTCTGCTCAACACCGGTGAACAAAGCGTGCGATCCGACAATGGTCTGCTGACGACCGTCGCCTACCAGATCGAGGACAAACCCGCGTGTTACGCACTCGAGGGTTCCGTCGCTATCGCCGGAGCCGGCGTGCAGTGGCTTCGTGACAACCTGCGCATGATCGATTCTGCCGAAGAGATCAGCGATCTCGCCCTGGAGGTGGAAGACAACGGTGGGGTGTACTTCGTTCCCGCCTTCTCCGGGCTGTTCGCTCCCTGGTGGCGCGATGATGCCCGCGGCGTGATCACCGGCCTCACCCGGTACGCGAATCGCGGACACCTCGCCCGTGCTGTCCTCGAGTCGACGGCGTTCCAGACTCGCGATGTCCTGGAGGCCATGGAACTCGATGCGGCTATCGAGTTGGCTTCCTTGAAGGTCGATGGCGGAATGGTTGTGAATGACATCCTCATGCAGTTCCAAGCCGACGTGCTCGACGTCGACGTGGTGCGCCCGAAGATCAGCGAGACGACGGTCCTCGGAGCCGCCTATGCGGCCGGACTCGCGGTCGGGTTCTGGGAGAGCCTCGAAGAAGTCGCCTCCCACTGGGCCGAAGATCGGACGTTCACTCCTGAAATAGACCCGGAGGATCGCGAGCGGCAGTTCCGCGATTGGCGGAAGGCGGTTGAACGCTCGATGGGCTGGGTCGAGTAGCCGAATCTCCAAACCGCTTACCATCAGAGGGATATGTCGATACCGAACCTGCTCGCGATCGCCCGACTAATCCTGACTCCGGTCGCCATGGCGCTGATTCTCGCCGGTGCGGACAGCCAGGGCACACGGGTTGTGGCAACCATCGTGTTCGTGATCGCCGCCCTCACGGACTTTGCGGACGGATACCTCGCCAGGCGGTGGCAGCTCACCAGCACGCTCGGCGCGTTCCTCGACACCGTTGCAGACAAGATCCTTGTTGCCGGTGCCCTGCTTGCACTTGTGGAAGTCGGCACCGTCTCGAGTTGGATCGCTTTCATCATCATTGCGAGAGAGATCGCCATCATGGGGTTGCGAAGTGTTGCCGCCCTCGACCAGTCGACGGTGCCGCCAAGCTGGTGGGGCAAGTCCAAGGCAGCGCTCCAGTTCACCGCGATCTCGTTCGCCATCCTGCGACTTGACATCGTCATCGGACCATGGCGTCTCGACCAGTGGCTCATGGCGGCCGCGGTGGTTGTGACCGTGGTATCCGCCGGTGACTACTTCTCCCGCTTCCGCTCCGTATTCACGACGGTGCGGACGAAGGAGTAGCCGGTGGGTCCGGCGACTCGGGCGGGATCTCCTGCCGCCTCATCCTTGGCTCGTCCCGTACTGCAATCCCCAGTGTTTGTCACCGGAGGTTCGGGTTTTGTCGGTGGCGCTGTGGTGGACCACCTGGTGGCTTTGGGTGTCGACGTTCGTGCGCTTGCCCGGTCACAGGAGTCGGCGGACATCGTCGCGGCGAAGGGAACGACAGCGATCGTTGGCCACGTAGAGGATCGGATGGCCCTCGTTTCCGGCATGTCGGGATGTGACGTCGTCTTCCATGTGGCCGGGGTCAACGCCATGTGCCCGGCCGACCCGGGAGCCATGTACCGCACCAATGTCGATGGGGTTCGAATGGTGGTGGAAGCGGCTGCCGAGGCAGGCGTGCGCAGGATTGTGCTGACCTCGTCCGCTGCAACAATTGGTGAGCCGGACGGCATGGTCGGGAGCGAGGAGACGGCCCACACCGGAGTGTTTCTTTCTCACTACGCCCGGTCGAAGTATCTGGGCGAGTTGGCGTTCTTCGAGGAGGCAGCCGGACTCGGAATCGAGGCGGTTGCCGTCAACCCCTCGTCGGTTCAGGGTCCCGGGAGAACGAGCGGTTCCACGCTGATCCTCCGGCTCGCGCTCAACATGAGACGCCCGGTGGCCGTCGACACGACGCTCTCCATCGTCGATATCGACGATTGCGCTCGCGCCCACGTGCTCGCCGCTGAGCACGGGGCGGATGCGTCGCGGTACCTCATCAGCGGTGCCAGCATCCCGGTTCGCGAATCGGTGATGATGCTCTCCGAGATCGTTGATCGGCCGATTGAGCCCATCATGATTCCCCGTGTGCTGGCGGGTTTGGCCTACCCGCTTGTTGCAGTGGCAGGCCTCGTCCGAGGTGATCGACCGATCTGCGTCGAGATGCTGCGCACGTTGCTCCACGGCCATCGGTTTGATGTTTCTCGTTCGATCCGCGACCTCGGGATGTCATACACGCCCATCGCCGAGACGTTTGACCGGACCGTGCAGTGGCTGGCGCAGGAAGGGTTCGTCGGCTCCTGACCCGTCGTGAGCGGCGCAGATTGCTTTGTTGGGGCCGATCGGTACGCTGTCTCCTCGTGGTCGCCCCGCTCACTTCCGTACTTGAACGCTTCGGGCGTGACCTGCTTCCTCCAATCCCGGGACGGTTTGTGGTGTCGCCGGCGTTGCGAGCTGTTGTTCTCGCCGGGATCGCATCGCGGACGGAGCGGAGCGTCTTGGCGGTGGTCCCGGGCGAGAAAGAAGCCGAGGACCTCGCGGAGGACGTTGCGCTCTTCTCTCCATCGAGCCACTACCTGCCGGCTTGGGAAACGCTGCCGTTCGAGCATGTATCGCCGAGCATCCCAACGATGGCGGACCGAATCGTGGCGCGCCATGCCCTCGCCGTCGCTGAGCCGACGATCGTCGTCGCTTCGGTGCGGGCAGCAACCCAGCGGTTGAGTCCGACCCCCGTGCAGCCGTTTCACCTTGTGACCGGTGAGGAAACGCCGTTTGACGATCTTGTCGTCGGACTCGCGGATCTTGGCTATCGACGGACCGACCGCGTCGAGGGAAAGGGCGAGTTCGCGGTCCGCGGCGGCATCGTTGACGTGTATCCGACGCAGGCATCGGGGCCCGTTCGGATCGACTTCTGGGGTGATGGTATCGAAGAGATCCGCCCGTTTGCCATATCGACACAACGTTCAGACGGTTCGATTGCCGGGATCGACGTGTTCCCCGCCGGCGAGGTCCTGATCTCCGAAGAGATGCGCCGTCGCGCGCTGGACCTCATGGTCGACGCGCCGTGGGGTTCATCAACGTGGGAACGAATCGCTGAGGGGATCCGGTTTCCCGGAATCGAGTCCTGGCTGCCGTGGCTGTCATCACCGAAGACAATCCTCGACGAGACCGACGCCATGGTGGTGCTGTTCGATCCTGAGCGTTGCAGGGATCGGTGCAGCGACCTCATCTCCGAAGAGTCTGATCTCGCAGAAGCACTCTCGGGCACCTGGGGCAAGGGTGCTCCCGACTCGGGCGCGCACCCGCCCCTCTACCTGCCACTTGAGCCGCCCGGCAGCGCCGACACGCTCGAGGCCCCGCCGATCGCCGCGTCTCCTGGAGACGAAGGCTACGAAATGAGGGGATTCGGTGCGACGGCCGGAGATCCGGAATCCGTCGCGGCGTCGATCACCGGCTGGACCGGTCGCGGAATCGACGTGATTGTCGCGATGGACGGCTCGAGCGCTGCAACGCGAGTCGCCGGCCTTCTGTCCGAGGCCGGTGCCGGGCTCCCCGTGGTCGACGTCCTCGACAGGGTCGAGTCCGCTGTGCTCCCGAGCGGCATCCACAACGGTTTCGTCTTTCCAGCGCTTCGGGTTGCCGTTGTCGGCGAACGGGAGGTTGCCGGCCGCCGCCGGTCGCACCGCACGGTTCGTCGGCGGAGGGGGGAACGCCACGACGAGGCCTATCGAGATCTGAACCCCGGGGACTACGTTGTCCACCATCACCACGGCGTCGGGAGATTCGAGGGTCTCGTTCACCGTGATATCGCCGGTGCTGCCCGTGACTACCTGCTCGTCGAGTACGCAGCCGGTGACAAGCTCTATGTCCCAACCGACCAGCTTGCGGCCGTCCGGCGATACACCGGGGGCGAGACACCACGCCTATCCCGTATGGGCGGCGCGGAGTGGTCGCAGACCCGAAGCAAGGTCAGAAAGGCCGTGGCCGTTGTTGCCGAGGCCGTGGTAGATCTGCACCGGGCAAGGGCCGGAGCCGCTGGACACGGGTTCGGCTCCGATACACCTTGGCAAGGCGAGTTCGAAGCCGCGTTCCCGTATGAAGAGACGCCCGACCAGCTGACGGCGATTGCCGACGTGAAGGCGGACATGCAAGCCGAGGCGCCGATGGACCGGCTGGTCTTCGGCGATGTGGGGTTCGGCAAGACCGAAGTTGCGCTTCGGGCGATGTTCAAGGCCGTTCAGGATGGGAAGCAGACGGCGGTCCTCGTTCCTACGACACTTCTTGCACAGCAACACTTCTCGACGATGGAGGAACGGTTCGCGCCCTTCCCGATCCGCGTCGAGATGCTCAGCCGGTTTCTCACGTCGGCCCAGCAGCGCAAGGTCATCGCCGGCATTGCGAACGGCTCAGTCGACGTTGTTGTCGGAACCCACCGGTTGCTCTCCGCCGATGTCGACTTCCGGGATTTGGGTCTCCTGGTGATCGATGAAGAGCAGCGGTTCGGGGTTGCGGCGAAGGATCGCATCAAGGCGATGCGTGCGTCGGTTGACGCTCTCACGCTGACGGCAACGCCGATCCCTCGAACGCTGGAGATGGCGCTGACCGGAATCCGAGAGGTCAGCCATATTCGAACCGCCCCCGAGGATCGGCACCCGATCCTCACGTACGTGGGCCCCTACGATGATCAGGCCGTTTCCGCAGCCATCCGCCGCGAGATTCTCCGCGAGGGACAGGTGTTCTACGTTCACAATCGGGTGCAATCCATTGATCACGCGGTGGCACGGCTCCGCGACCTCGTGCCGGACGCTAGGTACGCCATCGCCCATGGCCAAATGAGCGAGGGGCAGCTCGAGCAAGTGATGTACGACTTCTGGAATGGCGACTACGACGTATTGGTCGCCACCACGATCATCGAGTCCGGGCTCGACTTGCCGCAGGTGAACACGCTGATCGTCGAACGTGCTGACCGTCTCGGGTTGGCCCAGCTGTACCAGTTGCGCGGCAGGGTGGGCCGGTCGAGTCAGCGGGCCTATGCATACCTCTTCCATCCACCGGAGGAGCGGATCGGTGAGAGCGCCTATCGCCGGCTCGAGGCCATCGGTGAGTTCTCCGACCTTGGTTCCGGCTTCGAACTCGCGATGCGTGATCTCGAGATCCGTGGCGCCGGCAGCATTCTCTCTGAGACGCAGTCCGGACACATCGCGGCGGTCGGCTTTGATCTCTACACCGAGCTGGTCGCCGAAGCCGTGCAGGAGTTGAAGGGCGAGCCGATCGAACGGAAGATCGAGCACGATATCAGGATCGACCTCCCGGTCGAGGCCCGACTTCCCGACGAGTACGTCTCCGACGCCGATGGCCGCCTCGAGGGATACCGTCGCCTGGCCGCCGCCTCCGCGGGCGACGAGGTTGACGACGTGATCGCCGAATGGGAGGACCGCTACGGTCCGCTCCCACCCGAAGCTGATGAACTCATTGCCGTGGCCCGGCTAAGAGTGGAAGCGATTCGTATCGGCCTCGACGAGATCGTCCAAGCGCGCGGCGAGGTTCGCATCTCTCCAGTCGATCTTCGCCCTTCACAGGAGGTGCGTCTTGAGCGTGTCCAGCGTGGTGCGGTCCTCCGAGGATCGAAGCTCTTCATCCCCGCACCCAAGAAAGATGTTGCGAAGGCCCTCCTCGAATTCCTCCAATCCATGTGGCCGGAGTGAGCGGAGCGAAGGAGTAGTCGAGGCCACCGTCTTCCCCTCCACCACGGAGTGGGGGAGGGTGCCCGAGCGTAGTGAGGGCGGGAGGGGGTCGCCTGGGAGCTTGAATCGTGTAGATGAGGTCTGTCGCGGCGTGCCCCCTCCGCTGCGCTCCGGCCTTGCGTGTCGACGACGGGTGAATA
>Ga0272441_10016687_pt1 | contig 10121 bp, 9 predicted proteins | sample SSMProp6N_FD_193582 | JGI IMG/M metagenome (GOLD analysis project Ga0272441, IMG submission 193582) | Marine sediment archaeal communities from Little Sippewissett salt marsh, Falmouth, MA, United States - SSM-Prop-6N | ecosystem: Environmental > Aquatic > Marine > Wetlands > Sediment ... | reverse complement strand
GCGGGAGACGCTGGGTGGGCGGGAGACGCTGAGTAGGCGGGGCTCCGGGCGGCGGGCTCAGGCCCACTTCAGGAGGCGAATGGTGGTGCCCTTGCCGGTCCTGGACTCGATGTCGAACCGGTCCACGAGGCGTCTGGCGGCGCCGAGCCCGTCGCCGAGGCCATCTCCGGTGGTGAAGCCGTCGGTGAGGGCCTGGTCCACGTCGGCGATTCCAGGGCCGTGGTCGCGGGCCTCCACCAGGATTCCGGGGCGCCCGTCGCGCTGCTGGACCCACAGACGGATGGTGCCCTCCTGGGCGTAGCGCACCATGTTGGTGCTCACCTCGGACAGGGCGGTGCCCAGGGCGGCGGCGGCGGGCTTGGGGAAGCCGACCGTGGTCGCCAGGGCTTGGCTCCGCTGGCTGACCAGCAGGACGTCCGTGTCGTCGGCGATGCCGAGCTCCAGGTCCACCTCGTCCGCAGGAGGGTCTGGCCACGGCTCGAGGGCCCGTAGCTCGCCAGGGTGCAGGCGCTGGACCGGCGTGGTGTCCTGCACCCGGTTGCCATAGGGGTTGTGACGTCGTCTCATACTAGTATTGATGAGTGCGGCAAGTGGGTGTGACAAGGCACAATAGTGACGTTTTGGTGAACGCTCCCCCGCCGAAACACCTCGAAATCACTGGTTCAAGGGCATGAGGATGGCCCAGGTGCGCTCGATGTGCCTGTCCGCGGTGATCTGGGGGGCGATCCACAGGTACACCGACGACTGGGCTCCGTCCGGGGTGGAGAAGTCGATGCGGCGGAGCAGGGCGATGCGTCGCTGGCGGGCCTGGGCGAAGTCCATCTCGATGTCCGGGTGGATCTGTCCCAGGCGCGACGACGTGATGCTCGCGCCCAGGAGCTGGTCCAGGGGCGTCTCCACCACGGCGCAGAAAGCCGGGCTCGCCGCGACGAACCGGCAGTAGCGGTCCGCCAGGAACACGGGCCAGGGGCACCCCGCGAAGAAGCGCTTGTTCTCCTCGCGGCCGGGCAGCTTGTGCTTGCCCGTCACAGGGCGCGCGCGGTCCAGGGCCGATTCGGGCACCTCGTAGCCCAGCCGGAGGATCACCGTGCGCAGCTCGGCGATGAGCTGCGCCATGGAGATGGGGCGTTTGGCCGGGTCCCGCGCGGCGGCCCACATGATGAGGGACTCCACGTCCGGGTTGAGTCGCTTCTCGAGCCGGCGGGAGGGGGGCACCAGATCCTGGGTGCGCTTGGCCGCGAGGATCTCCTCCACCGTTCCGCTGAAGGGCGGCCAGCCGGTGATCATGGAGTAGACCAGCACCCCCACGCCGTAGATGTCCATGGAGGGCTGCGGCGCCAGGCCGGCGAGCTGCTCCGGGGCGGCGTAGGCCGGCGTACCGCCGACCTCGTCGGTGGAAAGCCTGGCGTCCCTGACGATGGTGCGCGACAGCCCGAAGTCGATGAGCTTCACGCCGATCCCGGGCCCACCGCTGAGCTGGTCCCGACACAGAAACACGTTCTCGGGCTTGATGTCGCAGTGGATCACGTCCCGCACGTGCATGTAGTCCAGGGCCTCGGCGATCTGCAGGCCGATCTGCAGGCACACACCGACCTCCATGGCGCCGTCGCGCTCGAGGCGGTCGAAGAGGGACTCGCCGTGCAGGTGCTCCATCACCAAAAAGGAGCCGAACCGGTCGTCCCGTCCGAAGTCGGTGATCTGCACGATGTTGGGGTGGGTCAGCCCGGAGAGGACCCGCGCCTCGCGGAAGAAGAACTTCTGCATCCGCTGGTCGGAGGACCGCTCCGACAGGATGATCTTGAGGGCGAAGTCCTTGGCCAGCCGGATGTGCCTCACCTTGAAGACGGCGCCCATGCCGCCCATGGCGATGCCCTCGGTGATGCGGTACCGCCCGCCGATGACATGGGACTCCTCACCGCCGGCCTGGTCCTGCTCCATCTCGTCGAGCTCGAAGACGCCGGTGGTGAACTCCTCCTCGTCCACCAGGTCCAGCAGATCCCCAGAGCTCAGCATCTCCACCTCGCCGCCGGAGGCCTCCTCGTCGGAGATGGCCGTGGGCTGGACCGCCAAAAAGTCCTGGGTCGGCTGGTGATCCATCACCTTGACCAGCCGCGAGTCCGCCGGCACGCGAAACGGCTGCCGCCCCTCGAAGACCGCCAGCGGATCGGAGCTCGAGCCCTCGGGATCCCCAGAGCCGTCGGGGTCACTTGGTACGACCTCGCCCGGCGTGGGCGCCGCGCCCCGAGCGCCCTGCGGTCCCGCGCCCTGCGGTCCCGGGTGGGCGGGGTGATCCGGCGGCGTGGGCGGGTAGAGCTTGGTCTTGTCGGCCATGAGTCCGGCCCATTATATCCGGAATGGGATTACGAGTCACATTGCGCAGTTGTCTGTATTTGGAGCCCATCCTGGCCTCGGCCTGAGCCCCTTGGCGGGAGCGTGGATCTCCGGGCGCTCTCGCGGGGTGACCGGGGTTGCGGCGTCGGCCGGGCTGCGGTGTCCACTCGGCCACCTGAGTGTCGCCCAGAAGCACACCTGTGGCGCGGCGGCACACCGGGCTCGAGCGGGGCGGGGGTTGACTGCGGGGGTTGACTGAGCAGTTTCGGCCGGTCTGGCTCTCCGTCGGTCTGGCACGTAAGTTGCTTACTTTTACCATGTCGTGTCTGTGCTGAAACGCCATCGCAGGAACGGTCCGATGGCTGGCGCGTGGTGGAGTCGGACCTTGTGCATCACCGCCCGGGTGTGCCTCGTCGGCCTGGTCGTTGGAGGGTGGACCGCCTGTATCGACTACACCTTAGGCGCTGATCGGCCCCCGTGCGGCGATGGCCATTTGGGCGGCTCCGAGGAGTGTGACGACGGCGAGGACAACTCATCATCGCTTCCCGATCACTGTCGGGAGACCTGCGAGCTACCATGGTGCGGTGATGGGGTCGTCGACAGCGGTGAGGAGTGCGAGCTCCTCGCTGAACATCGGCTGCAGTGCTCTGACCTCGGATTCGATCGCGGGTGGCTCGGGTGCCGCCCCCACTGCGGCTTCTACACGTCCGAGTGCTCCCTGTGCGGCGACAACCATGCCAGCGGGCTCGACCCGTCCGCGCTGGAGTACGAGGGGTGCGACGGGGATGATCTGCGAGGGCGCGGCTGCGACACCCTCGGTCGCGGCGGCGGGAACCTCGGGTGCACCGACATCTGCACCCTCGATTTGTCGGGTTGCGATGACACCCAGCCTGTGTGCGGAAATGGTCTCGCCGAGGAGGACGAGGAGTGTGACGACGGCGATGTCGTCTCCGGTGACGGCTGTTCGGCGACCTGTCGACGGGAGCGTCCGAGCTGGTCCCAGCTTCCATCAGAGGGGTTGCCATGCGGTCGTTTGGTGGACTACTGCCGTTTGTTCTTCCATGCGCAGCGAAGGGAGCTCGTCGCGCTGCAATGGTCGACTGAGCTCGTCACGCACGACGGTGTGGCGTGGCGGGTGGTCGACGACGGTGGAATACCTGGTTTCCGCTTCGGCGGCTCGGCGGCCTTCGACTCTGTGCGAGGGGTGCTGGTGGTCTTCGGTGGCGCGTTGTGGAATATCGATTTCGAGGATGACACCCCTCCCACGATACCGCAGAACGACACCTGGGAGTGGGACGCAGTGGCCTGGACGCGGCTCACTGGTACGGTTCGACCGTCACCGCGCCAAGGTGCCGCGATGGCCTACGACCCCAGACGAGAGGAGGTGGTCTTGTTTGGGGGCGGTGAGGATGACTCGGCCAACTCCGAGACCTGGCGCTTGCGCGATGGCGAGTGGACCGAGGTCTCGACAGACGCCTCGCCCCCCGCGCGGCGAGCCGCCGCATTGGCCTATGACGTGGCGCGAGACCGGATGGTCTTGTACAGCGGGGTCTCGCCCAATGGCGAGCCGCTGACCGACACCTGGGAATTCGACGGTGCCGCGTGGTCGGAGCGTTTCCTGCCGCTGTCACCTCCTCCGGTGACTTACGACTTGATGCCCGGGTCGATGACCTATGACGCGCTTCGCGAGCGCGTCATCTACCAGACCCGCATCTTCCCGGATTGGGCCGACCGATGGAGCTGGCAGCTGTGGGAGTTCGATGGCCACCGATGGCGTGAGGTGACCCGCCTGACAGCGGGGGTTCCGGCCTCTGCCCTCTGCATGAGCTACCACCCAGGGATGCAGGCGCCCGTGTTTGCCGATCCCGAAGGTGGACTGTGGTTTCTGCAGTGGCGCTAGTCCCGGAAGTTCGACCTCACCTCCGGATTGCTGAAACTCAACCTTTGGTCTTGGGGTCTTCGAGTGGCTCTGCCGGCAGGGGCGGCTTGCGGTTTGGGCTGCGCTGGCCGAAGGTTGGCGGAGGATGGTGGCGACTGCGCGCCGGGGTATCGCGTTCCTTCATGCCTTGGCGCATGGAGCGCTTCCGGCGGCGCGGGCGGCTGCCCGTGGTCGGCCCCGGATCCGGCGTCTTGGGGCGGGGCCGTTTCGGCCGGATCCCCTTGGTGGGTGCGTGGATCTCCGGTCGCTGTCGCTGCATGACCGGGGTCGCGGCGTCGGCCTGAGACGTTGCGGGATCCATGGGGGAGTCGGTGTCCATGGACTTGTCACCAGCCTCTCCGGCCGGGCGAGAACGGTTCTTGGGAGCGCATCCGGCAGCGGCGGCCGCGGCACCGCCGACCAGCACGGCGACCGCCAGCGCGGCCTGCTCGAAAAACGCTCGTCGGTCCGAATCCGGAAGCTGGTCCCGAACCTCGTCCACCATGAGCCTCATCTGCTGACCGTCGATCGCCCTGAGAATTGCGCGCTCCGTGCCGGTCAGCTTGAGATCTGCGGCAGCCGCGGCGCCATGGGGATCCTTCAACAGGGCTTCGGCGAAGTCCGGCGTGGCCGCCGCCATGCCGAGCAGCTCCTCCAGCGCCACGGGAATCGGCGGCATCTCCCGCGCATTCCCCGGCGGCTGTCCCCCCACAATCGTCGTCCTCGCCGGCTGCGCCCGGTCCTTCGTCTGACTCATGGCGTTCTCCCGGATCGATGGTGTTGATCAATAGTAGCCCAAAATCGCCACCCGTGCTCCATGAGACGCGGGTTCGGCGGCGCGCCGTGGACCAGTGGCCAAGTTATACTACAGAACGGTATTTTGTAGTATAACTCTCAATAGGGGTGGAGGTGGACATGTACTTTGGCGAGCTATCCCCGACAGCGCAGACCGCCTACGCGGAGGTGTTCGAGGCGGCAAGCGCCCAACATCTTCATCGGTCGGTGGCTCACTTGACCGGCAGCTTCGCGAAAAAGACCGTCAAGGGGCGGCTGTATCGGTACTTCCAGTTCAGGGACCTCGATGGACGGGTGCGGCAGATCTATGTCGGGCCGGATAGTGAGCGGATCCGCGCGTTGCTCGACAAGGCGCGGGACGAGCCAGATGCCTCGGTGGTGCCGCTGGCGCGCTCGGCAATGGCGCTGGGCTGTCAACCCCTGATCCCCGCTCACTATCGCATCGTGCGCCGGCTGTCGGAGTGGGGGTTTTTCAATGCGGGCGGCGCCCTCGTCGGCACCCACGCATTTTTGGCGATGGGGAACATGCTCGGTGTGACCTGGGAGATGGGCGCCCGGACGCAGGACGTGGACTTCGCGCACGTCGGCAAGAACATCTCAATTGCGTTGCCAGCCACCGCGAAGGTGGACGTCCACCAGGCGATCGAGTCCCTCGAGATGGGGTTTCTCCCCATCACCTCTTTCAAAGGCAGTCCGGGCGCCACCTACATCAATCCATCGCAACCCGACCTGCGCATCGACTTCGTGACGACCAGGCACCGCGGCGGTGACGAGCCGATCATCCCCGAACACCTGAACGTGGCGTTCCAGCCGCTGAAGTTCCTGGAGTTCTTGCTCGAGGGTCCCACGCAAGCCGTGGTGCTCGGCCGCCCGGGCGCCGTGGTGGTGACCATTCCATCACCCGAGCGATATGCACTGCACAAGCTGGTGGTCTACGCCGAGCGCGGCAGACGACTCCAGGTGAAAGCCGGCAAGGATCTGCACCAGGCAGCCGCGTTGATCTCTTGGCTCCAAGCCACCGACCCCGACGCAATCGTAGCCTGCTGGCAGGATCTGCTCTCCCGCGGCAAGGGGTGGCAAACCAGAGCCCGCAAAGGCCTCCGGGCTCTGCGCACCCTGGATCCGGACCTGGCCCACCACCTCCCACTGCCCGATCCGCCCTGAATCACCAGCCTACCCAACGCTCGCCCGCCGTATCACGGACCTGCTTGCGACGCTCGAGGAGATCACCTGACGCAACCCCGATGCATGGTACCCTGACCGAAGGAGGGAGCCACCATGCGCCGACTCACGTGCTTGCTGTGCCTGGCAGCCGCCAGCCTGCCGCTCGCTGCGTGCGGCGACGACTCGGGGCCCATCACCCTCGCCAGCGGGCAGAGTGAGCCTTTCGGAATCGCCGTGGACGCGACCCACGTCTACTGGACGAACAGAGAGGGCGGCCAGCTGATGAAGATCCCGCGATCGGGCGGCACGCCCGTCTTCCTCGCCCAAGGGACGGCCTCTCGCGCGGTCGCCGTGGACTCGACGCATGTCTACTGGGCGGGCGGGGCGGGCGTGGAGAAAGTGCCGCTCGCCGGCGGCGATCCCGTCACCCTCGCCGACGGGCCGTTCCCCGATGACCTCGTCCTGGACTCGACGCACGTCTACTGGACGAGCCGTGGCGGCGAGGTGATGAAGGTCCCGCTGGCAGGGGGCACGCCCGTCACCCTCGCCGATGGGCAGGACCATCCGGCTGGCATTGCCGTGGACTCGACGCACGTCTACTGGGCGAACAACAGCGACGGCGGCGAGGTGATGAAGGTCCCGCTGGCAGGGGGCACGCCTATCGCCCTCGCTTCCGAGCAGGATCGTCCCGACCGTGTCGCCGTGGACTCGACACATGTCTACTGGACGAACAACTACGCCCGCACGGTGATGAAGGTCCCACTGGATGGCGGGGCGCCGACGGAGCTCGCTTCTGGCGAGGATTATCCCACCGGCATTGCCGTGGACTCGACACACGTCTACTGGACGAACCTGGGCGGTGGCCAGGTGATGAAGGTCCCGCTCGCCGGCGGGATACCCACCGAGCTGGCTTCGGGCCAAAGTGGGTACTACGACATCGCGGTCGACTCGACGCACGTCTACTGGACGAGCTGGCGCGGCCAGGTGATGAAGGTGCGCAAGTGAAAAGCGGCTTCTCGGGGGACGATCCTGGCTCCCCTCGCATCCGAGCCGTGCCGGTCGCCCGGTCACGAGCCGACCGCTCGAGGAGATCTTCTAGATTGCCGACAAATAACGACCAGTGCGTTGGCTTGTCGTAGTCTGACGACTCTCAGGTGCAAGCGGCATTGAGCCCCACGAAAGTTAGGCGCTTCCGGGATCCGTGTGGGCGGTGGGATAGCCTAAGCAAGCCTTCATGGTCCATAGTCAGGGCATGCGCGACGTTGACCTCTATGCCCAGATTCTTGGTGTAACCGCCCCCTGGAAGGTGACCACTGTCGATCTCGACAGCGTTCAGCAGAAGGTGGTGGTTCACCTCGTGTACAACCCCAAGAAGGCATTGACCTGTCCTGAATGCGACAAGAAGGCACCCGGCTATGACACCCGGGTGCGCCGCTGGCGCCATCTCGACACCTGCCAGTTTCAGACCATCTTGGAGGCAGAAGTTCCTCGGACCAACTGCCCAACGCATGGCGTCCACCAGATACACGTACCATGGTCTGAGCCTAACTCTCGGTTCACTGCTCTGTTCGAGGCTTTGGTGATTGACTGGCTCCAGGAGGCGAGCATCTCCGCCGTCGCCAGGTTGTGCAACCTGAGCTGGGACGCCGTGGACGGCATCATGAGCCGAGCCGTGGCCCGTGGTCTTGCGAGACAGACCAAGGAGGATTTGCTGTTTATTGGGGTGGATGAAACGTCCTTTCAGAAGCGTCACGAGTACGTGACGGTGGTCTCGTGTCTCGCTCGGGGGCGGGTGCTGTACGTGGCGGATGGACACTACAAAAAGGCGCTGGCTGGCTTCTACAAGGGCTACTCCGAGGAGGACTTGGAGAAGCTCGAGGTCGTCGCGATGGACATGTGGAAGCCCTACATCATGGCGACCCGGGAGCACGTCCCCAGCGCAGACAGCAAGATTGCATTCGACCGGTATCACGTCGCGGCCCACCTCAACAAGGCCGTCGACAAGGTTCGCCGTTCCGAACATCGCAAGCTGCTGGAGAATGACGACCAGCGCCTCACCAAGACAAAATACCTCTGGTTGCAGAATCCCGAGAACATGAAAGCGGAGCGCCGAGTGGAGTTCTCTGCGCTGAAGGCCAGCGCACTCAAGACCGCGAGAGCCTGGGCGATCAAGCAGGCAGCGCGGGACCTCTGGGAGTACCAGACGGAGGGCTGGGCAAGACGAGGATGGCTTCGGTGGTACGGTTGGGCAATCCGTAGCCGCCTTGAGCCCGTCAAGCACGTTGCCCGCATGGTCAAAACGCATCTGCAGGGCATCATCACTGCGGTGATCACCTACACCACAAACGCAATGTCAGAAGGCCTCAACAGTGTTATCCAGATGCTGAAGAAGCGAGCCTGTGGCTTCCGTAACCGCGAACGTTTCCGTAACGCCATTTACTTCCATCTCGGGGACCTCGACCTCTACCCAAAAGCGTTAGCGGCGAAAGCAGGGGATTCAGCCGAATGATGGCGCAGAGAGCCAGATCGCGGCACTGCGACGCCCACACGAAATCCGGAAGCGCCTCCCATATCGATCACCTCCGGTTGGTCGCACTAGAGTCGCCGGCAAGATCGCCGTTGGCTCGTTTCAAGCCTCGCCGCGAAGCCACAACAGAGGCAAATCTGTCCGGCCCCGGCGAAAAGGTCAAGCCAAAACACACGCCGGCTGCGGTTCTACCGGGCACGGACCTGCTGGCATCGCTGAAGGAGATCACCTGACGAAATCCCGATGTATGTTACCCTGGCAGAAGGAGGGAGCCACCATGCGCCGACTCATGTGCTTGCTGTACCTGGCAGCCGCCTGCCTGCCGCTCGCCGCGTGCGGCGACGACTCGGGGCCCATCACCCTCGCCGACGGGCAGAGCGAGCCTTTCGGAATCGCCGTGGACGCGACGCACGTCTACTGGGTGAACAGAGAGGGTGGCCAGGTGATGAGGATCCCACGATCCGGCGGCACGCCCATCTTCCTCGCCCAAGGGACGGCTCCTCGCGCGGTCGCCGTGGACTCGACACATGTCTACTGGACGAACGGGACTGCCGTGATGAGGGTGCCGCTCGCCGGCGGTGATCCCGTCACCCTCGCCAGCGGGCTGTCGTCTCTTGACGACATCGCCGTGGACTCGACGCACGTCTACTGGACAAACGGCAATGGCGGCGAGGTGATGAAGGTCCCGCTGGCCGGCGGCACTCCCGTCACCCTCGCCAACGGGCAGAACGTGCCGCACGGCGTCACCGTGGACTCGACTCACGTCTACTGGACGAATGCGGACGATGACAACGGCGAGGTGATGAAGGTCCCTCTGGATGGAGGAACGCCCGTCACCCTCGCCGACGGGCAACATTACCCCAACCGCATCGCCGTGGATGCAACACACGTCTACTGGACGAACGGGAGCGGCGAGGTGATGAAGGTCCCGCTGGATGGAGGAACGCCGACGGAGCTCGCATCTGGGTACGGCTTTCCCTTCGGCATCGCGATCGACGCAACTCACGTCTACTGGACGAACCAGAGCGGCGGCCAGGTGATGAAGACACCGCTCGCTGGCGGTACGCCCACCGAACTCGCCTCGGGGCAGAGTGGGTACTGCGATATCGCTGTGGACCCGACACACGTCTACTGGACGAGCTGGGGCGGCCAGGGCGGCGGCCAGGTGATGAAGATACGCAAGTGACGAGATCTCCTCGATCGTCGACAGAACACGACCAATGCGTTGATTCGTCGTGATCCGCCGACACTCAGGCGCAAGCTGCACCGAGCCCCACGAAAGATATTCCACAAGATACGACCGAGCGCTGCGTAGCGGTGAGAAAACAGGTCAGGCCACACCGACTTTCGCTTGACTCCGTGGGGCGGGCGCCCCGGGGGGGGGGG
>Ga0272441_10016686_pt1 | contig 10121 bp, 8 predicted proteins | sample SSMProp6N_FD_193582 | JGI IMG/M metagenome (GOLD analysis project Ga0272441, IMG submission 193582) | Marine sediment archaeal communities from Little Sippewissett salt marsh, Falmouth, MA, United States - SSM-Prop-6N | ecosystem: Environmental > Aquatic > Marine > Wetlands > Sediment ... | reverse complement strand
GCGTCGGATTGCTGGTAGCCGCCAGGTCCCTCGAAGGAGGCGAGGTCGGCCTTGTAGAGGGTGACGGGCGACTTGCGGCCGACGACGAGGACGCTCCCCTTGTAGAGCTTGAGGCGGGCCGTGCCGGTGACGCCCTTCTGCGCTTCGTCTACCGCTGCCTGCAAGACTTCCCGCTCGGGGGCAAACCAGTAGCCGTAGTAGATGAGCTCGGCGTAGCGGCTGATGAGGCTGTCGCGAACGTGCATGACCTCGCGGTCGAGGGTGATCGATTCGACGGCCCGATGCGCAGCGTGAAGGAGGGTGACGCCAGGGGTCTCGTATACGCCGCGGCACTTGATGCCGACGTAGCGGTTCTCTACCATGTCGACGCGCCCGACACCGTGCTTGCCGGCGAGTTCGTTGAGCGTCTCGATCAGTTCTACCGGGCCGAGGGGCTTGCCGTCGACGGACACGGGGTTGCCGGCTTCGTAGCCGATCTCGACGTAGGCGGGTTCGTCGGGGGCTTCCTCTGGCTTGACGGCGAGCAAGTATGTGTCGTCCGGCGGCTCGACCCATGGGTCTTCGAGATTCTTGCCCTCGAAGCTCAGGTGCACGATGTTGCGGTCGCAGCTATAGGGCTTCTCGGCGGGGACGGGGATATCGTGGGCCTGGGCATACTTGACGAGGTCGTCGCGGCCGGCCATGTTCCAGATGCGCCAGGGGGCGATGATGTTGATTTCGGGTTCGAGGGCGAAGTAGGTGAGTTCGAAGCGCACCTGGTCGTTGCCTTTGCCTGTGGCGCCGTGGCTCACGGCGTCGGCTCCGGTCTCGCGTGCGATCTCGATCTGGCGCTTGGCGATGAGCGGACGTGCGATCGAGGTGCCGAGCAGGTAGGTGCCTTCGTAGACCGCGTTGGCGCGGAGGATGGGGAACACGAAGTCGCGGACGAACTCCTCGCGGAGGTCTTCCACTCGGACTTCGGCGGCCCCGAGGGCGATGGCCTTCTTGCGTGCGGGCTCGAGCTCCTCGCGCTGGCCGAGGTCGGCGCAGAAGGCAACGATCTCGCACCCGTAGGTCTCGCGGAGCCAGGTGAGGATGATCGAGGTGTCCAGGCCGCCCGAATAGGCCAGGACGATTTTGTTGGGTGTCTCGCTCATGGCGTGTCTCGCTTTCGCTCAGTATCGTTGGCGCGGGTGCTGCTCTCAGGTGTCCAACCGCACCTTGGGCGGGTTGACGTAGTCGAGGAATCTGTCGCGGACATGGCCCCTCGCCACGTCGCCCAGGTGCATGTAGATTCGGTAGCGGAATGTCATCACGGCATTGGCTGGGAGGGTGTAGTCGCCCCGTTGGCCGCTGTCTGGGCAGAAGTGTGAGATTCCAAAGGGGTTTGCGGTCATGAGGCCGTAGTCGCGTGCGTGCCAGTAGGTGGGGTAGCGCAGGTTTCCCGGGGTGTCGAAGATGGCGATGCCGACGAGCTTGCCGTTGACGGGTCCGCAGTAGTCGCACCAGGCGGCGCGTTGGCCCCACACTTCGGCTTCGCCGATGCCGCCGTAGGCGTTTTCGAGTGTGCCGCCGCGCGTGCCGTCCATCGAGGTGGCCACGCGCACGGAGCACAGGCCCCCCTCCTTGGTGTCGCCGAAGACCACCTTGCCGTTCTTGGCTCGGAAGGTGATGGAGAGGTCGAGGATTCGCTGGTCGGGCGGTGAGAGCCACACGCGGACCTCGCGCTCCTCGTCGAGCACCTTCTTGCCGCGCGTGGAGACCCATTCGAGGTCCTGGCGGAGCATGGCGGCCACGGGGCCGTCGACGACGTCCTTGACCCGCTTGCTGACCTGGCGGCCGTGTTTCTTGCCCTCGGACCAGTTGTCCACGCCGTTGAGGTCGCCGTGGGCCACCCAGAGGCTCTTGTGGTGGGGGTGGTCGGCGGTCTCGCCGGGCACGCGCTCGATGATGGGGTAGTTGCGGGTGATCTGAACGCGGTCGGGCCCAATGACGGGGTGGAAGAAGGGGCGCGCCCACTGCTTGCCGAAGTTGTAGTCGGTGAAGGGCCGGCCGCCGACGGTGAAGGACACGGTGTTGCCCTTGCGCAGTGCGCCGACTCCGGGTGCGCGGGCGGCGCTGCCGCGGCCGGTCTGGACGGTGTAGGCCTTTTCTTCGCCTGCGGCCACGTAGTCGAGGATGAAGCACAGGTCGCCGCGCAGGATCTGGCACGGGACGACGCGGCCGGTGGCTTCGTCGGCGAGTTTCGCCTTCTTGTGCCTGCCGAAGGGCACGCGCATGGGGACGTCGTGACGGGCCCGCGGCCCTGCCTCCACAATCATTCGCTTCTTAGCCATCGATGCACGCCTCCGCCTCTGGAGTGAATGGCAGCGGTCCCTGGCCAGGGGCTACGTTCGGGACGCTGTGTCGAGCTCCTGGTCTATGTGGCGAACACCTCGCGCAGGTATTCGAGCGAGCGCGTGGCGATCGTCTCGGGGTCGGGCGAGTAGTCGAACACCTCGACGGACACGTAGCCGTGGTAGCCGATCTCGTGGAGGGCCGCGGCGATGGGAGCGAAGTCGGTCTCGCCGAAGCCGGGTCCGCGCAGGTTCTCGTCGTTGGCGTGGAAGTGGGCCAGGTAGTCCTTGCCTTCGCGGATCACGGCGTCCGCGCGCTTGCGTTCGCCGCCCACCATGGCCTTCACGTCCAGGTGCAGGCGGATGGCGGGGCAGTCGATGGCCTCGATGAGGCGCACCGTTTCGTTCATCGTGGTCAGGAAGTTGGTCTCGCGGGTGGTGAGGGGTTCGAGTGCGATGACGGCCCCGCGGCGGTGGGCCTCGTCGCCGCAGACTCGGAACATCTCGATGCTGCGCTGCCATGCGGCCTCGTAGGTGTCGTCGTGGCCCACGCTACGCTGCTTGGGGGAGCCGAAGACGAGCACCTGGCCGCCGAGCTCGCGGCACAGGCGGATGAGGGCGAACATGAAGTCGCGGGTGTTCTCGCGAGCCGCGTCGTCGGGGCCGTTGATCGAGAGGCCCTCGGGGCTCGACAGGAGCCAGTGGAGGCCGGCTACGGCAATGCCCGAGCCGACGGCGGCGCGGCGGATCTCGGCGATCTGCTGGCGCGAGAGCGACCGGATGTCCTCTGCGAGGGTGAAAGGCGCGATCTCCACTCCATCGTAGCCCACGCCCGCGCAGTACGAGAGCGCACGCTCGATCGGCCATCCCTCGAACAACTCGTTGCAGATTGCGAACTGAATGCTCATAGTTTCCCCCGCTGGCGTTCCTGGCCTCCTCTATGTCCCAAGGCTGCGGTACATGCCCAGGAGAACGTCCAGCATCGACTTCAGGCAGGCCGTCTGCACCACGAGGAGGGCAAACAGACCTGCAAAGACGGCGCGACGATACGGTGCACAACGCTCGATCTCGGCCGCGGCCGCAATGGCACACGCGGGCATGAAGAACATCCAGAGCCTCGATACTTCGCCGCGGTTGAGCCCAGTGAGGTTGAGCGCCATGAGGAGGCCCGCGGCGATCAGCGTCGGCCAGTCGGCCCCCTGCACGCCGCGGCCCTTCAACTCCCGCAAAGCCCCTGCCGCCCGCGGGACGAACAGGCAGGCGATGGGCAGCCCGAGGAAGATGAGGAACTCGACGGGGTTCACCCACACCCAGGTCCCGTAGGAGCGGCCCGAGGCGGCGTTGAACGTCGCGTTGTTCGCCACGCACCGTTGCCACACGGCGAGCGAGTTGTAGCCGAGGCCCACGTGGAGGGCGGCAAGGGGCAGGAGCAGGCCGCCGAGTGCGCCGGCGGCCAGGCGTGCGGCATCGGCAATCCCTGGCCGTTCCGCCCCTCGCCAGAGCCCCGCAAGCGCCAGCAGCGCCGCCCAGGCCCCCGCGACCACAAACGAGAGCGAGAAGAAAAGGCCAAGCGACCACACGAGTCCCGCCGCGAAGGCACGCCAGAGGCTTCGGCTCTCGCCCGCCGACCATCCCAGCCAGCACAGCGTGGCCGTGAGGACGGGGAAGCACTGGTCGATCCCCGGGCTGAAGAGCACCAGGCTGGGGATGGCGGCGGCCAGTGCCGCTGCCCACAGGCCCGTGAGCCGTCCGTACACCCGTCGAGCCATGGCGAACACGGGAAGCACTACCAGCGCCGCAGCCGCCCTCAACACGAACGAGGCCAGCCACACACCGGCCAGCTCCGGGTCCGACACGGACGCGAAGAGCGTGCTCACAGCGCCCTGCCCCTCGCGGACGCCCACTCCCATCGCCAAGTGCTGCTCGCACCAGCCCACGAGACGTCGCGCACCCACCGGGTTGCCGGCGAACGCATGGTTGAGGCACCAGAAGAGCGTCACGGGGCCGGCGGGATGGGTGACGATGAGCTGGTGAGAAGTGTCGCTCATCCACTCGGGATAGCTTCGCAGCAGGCTGCCGAGATGCTCGACGCCCCTGGCGGCCTTGTGGTAGCGGTTCGGGCCGGGCTTACCGAGTGCGATGATCGATTCGTTGTAGCCGCCCGGCAGTTGCCGGGCCGCGGCGAGTTGAGCGGAGAACGCGAGGACGACCAGGAGGGCGACCACACCTGCCTCCCGCCGACGGCTCATGCGCCCCACCCACCGGCCGGCGAGCACAACCACGAGGCCGATAAGCACATAGAGGAACACCGTTGGGCCGGCGCTCTCGAAGGCAGCGGTGTCCACACGGTGCCAGCGCCAGCCATCGACCTCGATGGGGAATGGACCCCAGCGCGCGAACACCACAGCGGCGGTCGTCGCGGCGACCGCCACGGCTACGAGCAATGCCGTGTGCAAGCCGGTGCGTGCAGCCATGCCCACTCCGTCGCGCGATACGTCATTTCAAAGAGCGTACGGGCCGTTGGCACGACCGGAATCTCCTGGAGGTCGCTCGACCCGCGCGGCGCCCTGTGCGCCGCCTGCGAACGGGCTGGAGTATAGCATCTTGCCGGTGTTGAGTCAACGCGCATTCCCCCTTTCGCGGCTCTCAGACGGCGTGATCGTGCGGAAGCTGGTGATCTTCGTGCCCCGGCCCCGCCCGCCGAGCCAGGTCGAACTATAACGATATGCTATATAGATACTTACGCTCAACTTGACGGCCATGGGCCATCGAGGGAGAGGCGAGCGGGACGGGACCGGGCAGCGACTCTAGTTTTTGTGGGGCAGATGTCGCAATATGGGGTTGACGGCCCCGACTGAGTCACTATAATAGTGTTTCGATTGTGAATTTATGAACGAAGTAGCGACCGCGGGCCGGCGGCCGACCGGTCGCCGGTCCGCTTCTTTGTGACGCGAGGACTCGACGCCCGGTCCCCCCAGGAGGACGCGCAATGGCAGAGGTGACGGAATACCCGGTGGTCTGGCTCCAGGGCGGCGCCTGCTCGGGGTGCATCGTCTCGATGCTCAACGCCGCGAGCCCCACGATCCGCCAGCTCCTCGTCGACCAGGTGGTTCCAGGGAAGCACGTGAGCCTGCTCTTCCAGCCCACCGTCATGGCCGCCTCCGGCGAGTTGGCCATGAAGGTGGTGGACGACGAGGCGATCGGCGAGGGCTTCGTGCTGTGCGTCGAGGGGAGCATCGCTACGGCGCACCCCGCCTACTGCGCCATCGGCGAGGCCGGCGGCGAGGAGATCTCGATCCTCGACAAGACGTGTTCGCTGGCGCGCAAGGCCCTGGCCGTGGTGGCCGTGGGCACGTGTGCGTCGTTTGGCGGCATCCCCGCCTCGGAGCCCAATCCCACGGGCAGCGTGAGCGTGGGCCAGGCGCTCAAGGATGCAGGCATCGACACGCCGGTGATCAACATCCCCGGCTGCCCGCCGCACCCGGACTGGTTCATCCACACGGTGGCGGGCGTGCTCCTCAACGGGCTTCCCGGCCCCGAGGCGCTCGACGACCTGGGGCGCCCGCTGGAATTCTACGGCACCACCATTCACGAGAACTGCCCGCGCCGGGCCGACTTCGATGCCGGGAAGTTCGCCCGCAAGCACGGCGACGAGGGATGCCTCTACCTGCTCGGGTGCAAAGGCCCCGTGACGTATGCGGACTGCCCGACGCGGATGTGGAACAGCGGCGTGAACTGGTGCGTGGGCGCGAATGCGCCTTGCATCGCCTGCGTGGAGCCTGGGTTCCTGGACCAGGTGTCGCCGCTGTACGAGAAGATCAACGAGGAGCGGGTGGCCCGCCTCCTGTGCAAGACGACGTGACGCCGAGTTCGCGCTGGCGCCGCCTGGCTGGCCGCGCTGGATACCGGATCGCGAGTCGCAACGAGGAGCCCCTGGCATGCGCAAGATCGTTATTGATCCCGTGAACCGCATCGAAGGGCACATGCGGATCGAAGTGGTCCTGGATGGCTCGGAGGTCAAGGAGGCCCGGAGCGCAGGGACGCTGTTCCGCGGCTTCGAGGTGATCCTGCGTGGCCGCAGCCCCGTGGACGCGCAGCGCATCACGCAGCGCGTGTGCGGCGTGTGCCCCACCGCCCACGCCTCCGCCTCGGCCTTCGCCCTCGACGCCGCCTTCGGCATCGGGGACGACATCCCGGACAACGGCCGCATCCTGCGGAACCTGATCCTGGGCAGCAACATCATTCAGTCCCACATCCTGCACTTCTACCACTTGGCGGCGATCGACTACGTGGACGTTGCGGCCGTCGCCGACTATACGGGCGAGAACGCGGATCTGAACGCCGTGCGCGACTTCATCGCCCGCGGCAGCCTCGCCCCGTTCATCCCGCGCTACGAGGGCGACTACCGCCTGCCCAAGGAACTCAACGTGGCGGCCACGGCCAGCTACGCCGAGGCGCTGCGCATCCGCAGGACCACCCACGAGATGCTCTCGGTGTTCGGCGGCAAAATGCCCCATAGTTGCGGCATCGTGCCCGGCGGCGTGAGCCAGGGGCCCACGACCAGCCGCATCGCCAGCTTCCTGGGGCGCCTCGAGACCATCCGCCAGTTCATCAACGACCGCTACGTGCCCAACGTGCTTGCCGTGGCGCAGCACTACATGGACCACTGCGCGATCGGGGCTGGCTGCAAGCGCTACCTGAGCTACGGCAACTTCGACCAGGCCAACAGCACGGCGCCGCTCATCGGCCGCGACCGCTACATGGTCGCCGGCACCCTGGCCGACGGCACGCTCGCGAAGCTGGACGTGGGGCAGATCACCGAGGCGGTAACGCACTCGCGCTACGAGGGCGACGGGCCGCTCTTCCCCTACCACGAGACCACCACGCCCCAGCCCGACAAGGACGGGGCGTATAGCTGGATCAAGTCGCCCCGCTACAACGACGCGGTCTACGAGGTCGGCCCCCTGGCCAGCATGCTCATCAACTACACGGCCGGCCACGAGCGCGTGAAGCAGGAAGTGGACGCGGCGCTGAGCACGCTGGGTGCGGAGCCCGCGGCCCTTTCGAGCGTGATGGGCCGCCATCTGGCCCGTGCGCTCCACGCGAAGATTGTGGCCGACGCGATGGTCGGCTGGGTCCAGAGCCTCACGCCGGGTGAGCCGTGCTGCGCCGAGTGGTCGGTCCCCGCGGTGGGCGACGGCTGCGGCCTGGTGGACGCGCCGCGCGGGGCGGTGGCCCACTGGGTGAAGGTCCGCGACGGCAAGACCGCCAACTACCAGCTCGTGGTGCCCACCACGTGGAACGCCTCGCCGATGGACGACAAGGATCGGCCCGGCCCCATCGAGCAGGCGCTCCTGGGCACCAAGGTGCGCGACCCCGAGAACCCCTTCGAAGTGGTGCGCATCGTGCGCTCGTTCGACCCGTGCCTGGCGTGTGCCGTGCACGTGGCCACGCCGAAGGGTCGCAGCCTGGGAGCGTTCCGCATTGCCTGAGCGAGCCGATGAAGGTCGCCAGCCGTCCGTCGCCATCGTGGGCGTTGGCAACGAGCTGATGCAGGACGACGGCGTGGGCGTCCACGCCGTCCGCCGCCTGCAACGCGTGCGGCTCGACCCTCGGGCGCTCTGTATCGAGGCGGGCACCGCATTGGCCGAGGCCCTCGACCTCGTGCCCCCGGGCTCGCACGTGCTGGTGGTCGACGCCGCGTCGGGCGACGGGCAGCCAGGGAGCCTCTACCGCTATCGGCTCGACGACCTGGCGGTCGAGCGAGGCGTGTCGCTCCACGAGACATCGCTGCCCGAGGCCTTCGCGCTCGCGCAGGTGGCGGGGACGACGCTGGGCGACGTGGTGGTGCTGGGCGTGGAGCCGTCCGTGGTGGCTGTGGGCACGGAGCTCTCGCCGACGATCGAAGAACGCATGCCGTCGATCCTCGAGGCCGTTCAGGCCGAGGTGGCGCGGCTTCTGGGAAACGAGCCTGCCGACGGGACGCGCTAGGAGTAGCTGCTCATGATCGTCACAGAGGAAAAGCCGCTGAGCGAGGTGCTCGAAGCGATGGCGGGCGATGACAAGGTGCTCATCGTCGGCTGTGCAGGGTGCCCCGAGGGCTGGCAGACCGGCGGCCCGGCCAAGGTGGCCGAGCTTGCCGACGCGCTGCGCGCCAAAGGCAAGGAAGTGGTCGACACGGTGATGATCGACTTCCTGTGCAACAAGGCGCTCGTGGGACTGCGCCTGGCGCGGTGCCTGGACGCTCTCAAGGCGGCCGACGCCGTGCTCGTCGTCTCGTGCGGCGTGGGCGTGCAGGCCACGGCGGCCATGGTCGACAAGCCGTGCCACCCGGCCCTCAACACCATCTCGTCCGGCGGCGCGCAGGGCTTGTGGCCCTCGAGCGAGCGGTGCCAGGAGTGTGGGAACTGCGTGCTGAGTCTCACGGGTGGCATCTGCCCGATCACCACGTGTGCGAAGAGCATGCTCAACGGGCCGTGCGGCGGGTCGCACAAGCAGACGTGCGAGGTCGAGCCCAACCGCCCGTGCGGCTGGTATCGGATCTACGAACGCCTGAAGGCCCAGGGCCGCCTGGACAACCTCAAGAAGCTACCCGACATCCGGAACTACCGGAAGATGGACGTGCCGATGAAGGCGCGCTCGACCATCCGCTGGGCCCTCGAGGTCGAGGAAGAAGCCTGAACACCGCTGCCGGCCCGATCGCGAGAGAAGGAGAGATCGCATGAGCCGCCTCCAGGAAGCTCTCGAGGCAGGTGAGTTTGTCGTCACCGGAGAAATCGGCCCGCCGAAGGGCATCGACACCCACGAGATGGACGAGGAGATCGAGCACCTCCGCGGCAAGGTGGTGGCCATCAACGTGACCGACATCCAGAGCTCGGTCATGCGTCTTGGCTCGCTCACCGTTTCCGAGTACCTGGTGCGCCAGGACCTCGAGCCCGTCTACCAGATGGTCTGCCGCGACCGCAACCGCCTCGCACTCCAGAGCGACCTCCTGAGCGGCGCCTGGGTGGGCATCGAGAACATTCTCGCCCTCACCGGCGATCACCAGGTGCTCGGCGACCACCCCGATGCCAAGGGCGTGTTCGACCTGGACAGCGTCTCGCTCCTCCAGACCATCGGCTCGCTCATGGACGGCCGCGACCTGGCGGGCAACGAGCTGGCGGGCGTGCCGAAGTTCTTCCCCGGAGCCGTCGTGGCGCCCGGCCTCGAGCCCGTGGAGCCCCAGGTGCTCAAGATGGAGAAGAAGGTGGCCGCCGGCGCCCGCTTCTTCCAGACCCAGGCCGTATACGACCCGCGTCAGCTCGAAGCCTTCATGAAGCAGGTCGAGCATCTCAAGGTCCCCGTCCTCGTCGGCATCGTCCTCCTCAAGTCCGCCGGCATGGCCAAGTTCATGAATAAGAACGTGGCCGGCGTGTTCGTGCCCGACCACCTGATCGAGGAGATCGGCGCGGCGAAGAGGAAGGACCGCAAAAAGAAGAGCGCCGAGATCGCAGGGCGGCTCATCCGCGAGATGAAGGACATGTGCCAGGGCGTGCACATGATGCCGCTCGGCTGGACGGACATGACCGACGACATCCTCGGCCACGCCGGTCTCGCATAGCCTTCGCACGGACGTGCAATGAGAAGCGGCTCTCGGGATGGTAGTGCCCGAGAGCCGCTTATGCTGTACCACTACCCAGGGACAGCCTGTTCACTTCTTCTTCGTGTTGGCGCCATCCACTTTGAGTGCCGCTTCGTACTTCTCGGTCATCTTGTCCTCGGCAGGGATGTTGTCGTTGCCCTCGAGGATGGCCTTCTTGAACTTGA
>Ga0272441_10016685_pt1 | contig 10122 bp, 9 predicted proteins | sample SSMProp6N_FD_193582 | JGI IMG/M metagenome (GOLD analysis project Ga0272441, IMG submission 193582) | Marine sediment archaeal communities from Little Sippewissett salt marsh, Falmouth, MA, United States - SSM-Prop-6N | ecosystem: Environmental > Aquatic > Marine > Wetlands > Sediment ... | reverse complement strand
AGAGCGGTGCTGACCGGGATATGCGCCTGCGGCAGCAACAGCCGCGCCGCTGACAGCACACGCAGCGCCAGGTCGGCGGCACCGCCCGCCTCGCTGGCGAGGGGCGTCTCGGGATGCGGGACGAACGGGCTGAACGTGGCCATCGCCAGGTCGAGGCCCGCGGCCAGCAGCAGATCGTCGGCGACGTCTTCCAGCGCCTGGCCCGGCAGGCCCACCAGCGAGCCGGACCCAGCCTGGAACCCAAGGTCGACCAGGTCGCGCACGCAGCGCAGCCTGTCGCCGAGGCGCGAGTCGGAGTGCAGCCGCGCGTATAGCGCGTCGTTCGAGGTCTCGAACTTGATGAGATAGCGATCGGCGCCCGCGTCGCGCATCGTGCGATATTCGTTGCGCGAGAACTCGCCACAACTAAGCGTGACCGCGACGTCTCCGAGCGCCTTGATCGACTCGATCACCCGCGCGATGTCGTCGGCGGTGATCTCAGGGTCTTCGCCGCCCTGCAGCACGATGGTGCGCACGCCGCGCTCCACGGCGTCGGCGGCCAGCTCGCGGACCTGGGCCGGGGTCATGCGATAGCGAACGAGCAAACGGTTGGCGGCCCGGATGCCACAGTAAGCGCAGTTGCGGCGGCAGAAACTGCTGTATTCGATGATACCCCGAAGGTGAACCGGTTCGCCACAGACCGCGGCACGGCCGCGATCCGCCCGCGCGGCCAGCGCATCGGCCGGCTCGGCGTCGAGGGCTCGGATCACTTCGGCTCGGGTCATCGGACCGGGTCCTTTGGGCTCTCGTTGAGCCATGCTGTGATACCCACGATCAGACGGGCGGGATCGATGGGTTTCTGGAACACCGCGGCCATGCCGAGCTCCGAAGCGTGGGGGCGAACATCAGAGGCGTCGTCGATGCACAAAATCACGTGCTCTCCGCCTTTCATTCCGACACCGCCTCGTCCGAACACATTGGCAGGACCACCGTAAACGTGCTGCCGCGGTCGGGCTCGGTCTGCACCGACACCTCGCCGCCGTAGAGCGTCGCGATCTTCTTCACCGTCGACAGGCCCAGACCACTGCCCAGGATGTCCTTGGTCTTCTCGTTCTTGATGCGGACGAAATCGCCGAACAGCTTGGCCGCCTCGTCGCGGCTCAGGCCGATGCCGGTGTCGGCCACCTCGATCGTTGCTTGGTCGCCGTCGCGGCGAATGGTCACGTCGACGTGGCCGCCGTCGCGGTTGTACTTCACCGCGTTCGACACCAGGTTGCTGAGCACCATGTTGATCTCGCCGCGGTCGGCGTCGGCCTCCGCCGGCGCGTCGGCGTGCAGATCGATGCCGATGCCGCGGTCGGCGGCGTCGAGCGAAAGGGTCTCGATGACCTCTTTCGCCACGTCGCACACATCAAACCGCTCGAAGGTCCGCCTTTTCTGGCCCGACTCGATCCGGGTCATGTCCAACAGGTCGAAGATCAGCTTGCGCATCCCGTCGACGCGGATCAGGCTGCGCGCGACCATTTCGGTGTAGGAGTCAAGGTCGGGGCCAAGCGTGCGGTCCTTGACAAGCCGCAGGTAGCCCTCGACCGCGTTGAGCGGGGCCTTGAGTTCGTGGGCCAGGACGGAGATGAACTGGAACCGGACCTGGCGCTTCTCCTCGGCCAGCCGCTTCGCCTGGCGCTGGAGGATGACGTGCCCGGCGGCCTTGCGCACGGTCGAGGTCAGCTCTTCGGGTGTGAACGGCTTGGCCAGGAAATCGTATGCGCCGCGCTTCGCCGCCGACAGGGCGGTTTCGATGGACGCGTAGGCGGTGATCATCACCACCAGCATCTCGCTGTCGTCGCCCAGCCCGAGCCGGTCGAGAATCTCCATCCCGGTGATGTCGGGCAGACGATGGTCGAGCAGCAGGATGTCGGGGCGCCCGGCCTGGATCTGCGCCAGCGCGGCTGCGCCGCTCTCGAACTCCTCGACCTCGAAGCCCACCGCACAGTCGATCTCGGGCATGCGAACGATGAAGTCGCGCAGCACGCGCTTCACGCCCATCCGCATTCCGGGTTCGTCGTCCACCACCATCACTTGCAGCGTGTCCATTGGAGCGCTACTCCTTCGTCGCCCGTTTCGAGGCCAGTACGCGTTCGATCTCGCGGCGCAACTGTTCGGGCCGAACGGGCTTGTTGAGAAACACGTCGGCCTTGAGCCACGACTGAGCCTCGCTGCCGCACACGTCGAACGCCAGGCCCGTCTCGCCGGCCACGCCCGAGACCATGATGATGGGCAGGTCGGGGAGCTTGCGCTTGGTCTTGTGGCAGAGGATAAAGCCGCTGTCGACCTCTTCGAGCATCAGGTCGAAGACGGCGACGTCAGGTGCCGTCTCCTCGATGCTGCGTTCGGCTTCGGCGGCGCTGTCGACGGCGACCACGTCGTAGCCCGCCGCCTCCAGTTGCGTCCGCGTTTGCATCAGCAGATCGGGGTCGTCGTCCACAATCAGAATGCGTGCTGCCATCGACTTGCTCCGTTCACTGGTCTTCGTCGTACCGGGGCAGCGTGACCGTAAAAGTGGTCCCTGTTGGCCCGGCCGACGGATCGGCGTTGGACGTGAAAGAGATGTCGCCCTTGTGCATCTTGATGATGCCGTAGCTGACGGCCAGGCCCAGGCCGGTGCCCTTTCCCATCTGCTTGGTGGTGAAGAAAGGCTCGAACACCTTGCTGCGCTTGGCCTCGGGGATGCCGTGTCCGGTGTCGCTGACGGCGACCCTCACGCAGGCATCGTCGCCGCCGACCTCGATGTTGAGCCGCCCGCCCTCGGGCATGGCGTCGACAGCGTTGGCCACCAGGTTGGTCAGCACCTGGATGATCTGGTCGCGGTCTAGTTCGACAGCGAGGTCATCGCACGCGCGCGTCACACGCCGCTCGACGCCGGCCGGCAGTTGCATCGCCTCGATGCTGTGTGTGACCAGTTCGTAGAGGTCGACCGGCTGGCGCACCACGCGGTTGCGGCGCGCGAAGTGGAGCAGGCCCGAGACGATCTTCTTGCAGCGGTCGGCCTGCTCCGCCACCATTTTCAAGTCGTCGTGCAGCAGCGGGTCCGTGGCCTGTTCGAGCAGCATGTGCGAGTAGAGCAGCACGACGCCGAGCGGGTTGTTGACTTCGTGGGCGATGCCGGCCGCGAGTTGGCCCATGCTCGCCAGCTTCTCGGCTTGCATCAGCGCCGCGCGCGTGTCGGCCAGTTGGTCGTGCGACTCGGCCACCTCGGCCAGCGCCTGGCGCAGTTGCTCGATGGTATAGGGCAGGCACATCTCGCTTTCGGCCAGGCCCTTGACGATGGCGATGGCATGCTCGCGGCAGGTATCGTAGCCGCAGGCCCCACAGTTCAGTTCGTCCTCCGGCTTGAGCTTGCCCATCCGGGCGAGCACCTTGCGCACCTCTTCTTCGACGTCGTCGATGAGGATGCGCGTGTCGCGAGGCTGGTAGGTGCAACTCAGGTCGAGGTCGTCGAACCGGGCGACGTTCTCACGCCATGCGGCCTCGTCGAACCCGTCGAGCTGTTCGCGGACGAAGCAGCTCACGCGCTCGCGGCGGCGGTAGAGATTGTCGGTCACGGTCATGCCCGGCCCCATGATGCAGCCGTTGCAGCACAGGATTTCGAGCAGGTCGGTGCGCAGCTCGCCGCAGTGGAAGTCGCGGAGCGCCTCGACGAAGTTCTGCCGCCCGTCCGTGGCAATGATGTTGTTGGTGAGCAGATCTTCGCTGATCCCCGCCGCCTGGAGCAGCCCGCGGCTGATCGGAAAGAGCGCCCCCAGACCCGCGCGGGGCGGGCTGAACTCGCCTGACTCCGTATCGTCCGGGCGCAGATCGTGCTCCTTGAACATCTCGCGCAGCTCGACAAAGGTCAGCGCTGCATCTACGTCGCCCGCCACCCGCCGGTCTTCCGTCTCGCGCTTCTTGGCGATGCACGGCCCGATGAACACCACCCGAATACCCTCGGGGTGCAGCCGGCGAAGTACGCGCGCGGTGGCCACCATCGGCGAGACGATGGGGGCGAGCCGGGGGACAAGGTCGGGCTCGTAGCGACACACGTATTCGACCAGCGCCGGGCACGACGTGGCGATGTGGCCGCCCCCGCCGCCGTTGTCCGCCACCAGCCTCCGGTAGCGGTCGGCCACCAGGTCGGCGCCGAACGCGACCTCGACCACGCTGTTGAATCCAAGCTGGCCGAGCATGCCGACCAGCCGGCCCGCGTCGATGTCGCCGAACTCTGCCGGGAAGCTCGGCGCCAGGCACGCCGTGACCGGGGTGTCACCAGCGAGCAGCTCGTTGACCTGGTCGATGCTGCTCAGGATTTGCTTCGCCCCCTGGCTGCACACCCTGACGCAGTTGCCGCAGCAGATGCAGCGGTCGGGCAGCACCTCGGCCTGGCCGTCATGGATACGGATGGCCTTGGCCGGGCACTCGCGCACGCAGGTGTAGCACACACGGCATCGCTCGGCGATGGTGCGGACGAACGCGGTCTGGGTCGGCTCGGTCATTGCTCAGCCCACCTTGTCCTCGGCGCGGGATGTGTAGTGCGTGTGCAGCAGTTCGTGGCTCTTCTTGCCCAACGGCTCGCCCAGGAACTCGTCGTAGAGACGCTTAACCTCCAGGTTGTGGTGCGAGGCGCGAACCGTCTCGGCCCCGTCGATCTGGTATAGCTTCTGCATGCGGCGGACCACTGCCTCGTGGTCGGTCCCGTAGGGCTGGCCACCCCCGTTGATGCAGCCTCCGGGGCAGGTCATCACCTCGATCATGTGCAAGTCGTTGCGCCCGGCGCGGACCTCCTCCAGTATCTGCCGCGCCGCCGACAGACCGCTGACCACGGCCACGCCGATGTTCATCTCACGGACCTTCAAGTGCGTTTCCTTGATGCGGTCCATGCCGCGCAGATCGCGGATCACCGGGTCGGACAGGTCCTCGCCGGTCAGCAGGTAGTAGGCGCTGCGAACCGCGGCCTCGGCCACGCCGCCGGTCGCGCCGAACAGCTTGCCTGCCGTGCTGCGCTCGCCGAACGGCGAATCCGCGGTCTCGGGCTCCACCGCGTCGAGCGCCAGACCGCGCTCGCGGATCAGCCGCGCCAGCTCGCGCGTGGTCAACACCGCATCCACGTCGGGCACGCCGTTCCGAGCATGCTCCGGCCGCTCGGCCTCGAACTTCTTCGCGGTGCAGGGCATGATTGACACGCTGAAAATCTTCTCGGGCGCCAGCCCTTCGCGCTCCGCGAAGAAGGTCTTGATCACCGCACCCAGCATCTGCTGCGGGCTCTTACAGCTCGATATGTTGGGAATGAACTCGGGGTAGAACTGCTCGACGAACTTCACCCAGCCGGGCGAGCAACTGGTCAGCAGCGGCAGCGGACCGCAGTTGCGGATGCGCTGCACCAACTCCGAGCCCTCTTCCATAATGGTCAGGTCGGCGGTGAAGGCGGTGTCGAACACACGGTCGAACCCGATGCGACGCAGCACAGCGGTCATCGCTCCGCACACGTCGGTACCCGGGCGCGAGCCGAACTCCTCGGCCAGCGTGACCGACACACTGGGGGCGTGCTGCACCACCACGCACAGCTCGGGGTCGGCCAGCGCCGCACTCACGCGCTCGATGTGGCTCTGCTCGCGCAGCGCGCCGGTGGGGCAAGCGGTCACGCACTGACCGCAGTTGACGCAGATGGAGATGTTCAGGCCCTCGTTGAAGGCGGTGCCCACCATCGCGCGGCTGCCGCGCCCGATGAAGTCGATGGCGCCCACGCCCTGGATCTCTTCGCACACGCGCACGCACTTGCCGCACAGAATACACTTGGCCGGGTCGCGCACGATCGCGGAGCTGGAGATGTCGGCCTTCTGGATGTTGCGCCCACCGACGAACCGGCGCTGACGCACGCCCAACTCCTCGGCCAGATCCTGCAGCTGGCACGACCCGTTCCGCTCACAGTAGAGGCAGTCGTCGGGGTGGTTCGACAAAAGCAGCTCGACGATCGTCTTGCGCGCCTGCATCACGCGCGGGCTGTGGGTCTCGATCTTCATACCATCGGCGACAGGATAGGCGCAACTCGGCAGCAGGCGACCGTCGACCTCGACGACGCACATCCGGCACGCGCCGGTGGGGGTAAGCCCCTCGACGTGGCACAGCGTGGGAACACGGATGCCCTGCCGCTTGAGCGCCGACAAGATCATCTCGCCGTCTCGGGCCTCGGCCTGTTGTCCGTTGACGGTGATAGCAGCCACGGTTCGCTCCTTGGTCATTCGGTGGTGACGGCGCCGAACGGACAGACGTCGACGCAATTGCCGCATCCGACGCACTTGTCGGCCAGGATGTAGTGCGGGCTCTTGGGTGCGCCCATGATCGCCTGGGCCGGACACTTCTTCGCACACAGCGTACAGCCCCGGCATATCTTGGGATCAATGCGATACTCGACCAGCCCGCGGCACACGCCAGCCGGGCACTTGCGCTCGAACACGTGCGCCTCGTATTCCTCGCGGAACCAGCGCAGCGTGCTGAGCACGGGGTTGGGCGCGGTCTGGCCCAGGCCGCACAAACTGGTGTCGCGGATCACCTCGGCCAGCCGCTGCATTTCCATCACGCCCTGGAACCGCTCGAGGGTCTCGAGGCGCGTCTCTTCGCGGCGCGGGCGGATGATGCGTTCGAGTATCTCGAGCATTCGCCGCGTGCCCTCGCGGCAGGGGATGCACTTGCCGCAGCTCTCGCTCTGGATGAACTCCATAAAGAACCGGGCGACGTCGACCATGCAAGTGTGGTCGTCCATCACCACCAAGCCCCCCGAGCCAATGATCGCGCCCACGGCCTTCAGCGATTCGTAGTCGATCTCGACATCGAGGTGCTGTTCCGGGATGCAGCCGCCCGAGGGCCCGCCGATCTGCACGGCTTTGTAGGCCCGGCCGTCGGGGATGCCGCCGCCCACCTCGAACACGATCTGGCGGAGTGTCGTGCCCATCGGCACCTCGACCAGGCCGGTGCGGTCGACGTTGCCACTCAGCGCGAACACCTTGGTGCCCTTCGAGCTCTGCGTGCCGAGCGCGGCGAACGCATCGGAGCCGCGCGCCAGGATGCCGGGCACGTTGGCCAGCGTCTCCACGTTGTTGATGATCGTCGGCCGGTCGAACAGCCCGCGCTGCGCGGGGAACGGCGGCCGCGGCCGCGGCATGCCGCGCTTGCCCTCGATGCTGTGGATCAGCGCGGTCTCTTCGCCGCAGACGAACGCGCCCGCACCCTTCTTGATCGCGATGTCGAGGTTGAAACCGCTGTCCAGGATGTTATAGCCCAGCAGACCGATCTCGCCGGCCTGGGCCAAGGCCCTCTTGAGCCGGCGGATGGCCAGCGGGTATTCGGCGCGGATATACACGTAGGCCTTGCTCGCGCCGATCGCGTAGGCAGCGACCGCCATGCCCTCGACCAGCCGGTGCGGGTCGCCCTCGATCACCGCCCGGTCCATGAACGCTCCGGGGTCGCCCTCGTCGGCGTTGCAGATCAGGTATTTCTGGTCGGCCTGGGCGGCGAGCGCATACTTCCATTTGCGGCCGGTGGGAAACCCGCCGCCGCCGCGCCCGCGCAGACCGCTCTGATCGATCAGCTCGCACACCTCCTCGCGCGTGCGGGTCCTCAACACGTTGGCGAAGGCCCGGTAGCCGCCGCGGGCGATGTACTCGTCGAGGCTTTCGGGGTCGACGATGCCACAGTTGGCCAGCACCCAGCGCCGCTGGTGAACGAAGAAGGGGTGCTCGTCGATGAAAGGTACATCGGGCCAAGCGGCAAGGCCGTCGCGGCGGAACTGGCCGAGCATCGACTGAACGGCGAAGTCGCCCTGGAGCGCACGGTCGAGCAGAGCGGCCACTTTGTCGCCGGTAACGCGCACGAACGACACGCGCTGGTATCCGGGCAGTTGCACGTCGAGCATCGGCTCGGCTGCGCAGAGGCCGATACAACCGACCTCGACGATGTCGACGTCCGCGCCGGTGCGTTCGACCCAGGCCCGCGCTTCGGCGACGGTCGCGCCCGCCCCGGCTCCCAGGCCGCACGTGCCGGTGCCCACGAAGATCATCGCGCGGGGCACGTCGTTGCGGCGGTATTCGTTTAGTCGCTCGACCACGCGCTCGGCGCTGTGGACGCCGTCGAGATCGAGCGGGTCATCGGCCCAACGCGCCATAAGTTCCTCCGCTGGCTGCGCCGGCTGGTCCCAGCAGCGGTCCATAATTTCAGCTATCCCGTTCATCGGCCTCCGCCTTCTTGCGATAGGAGTCGAGAATACTGTCGATCTTCTCGGGGGTGACCTTGGCGTGGAACTCGCCGCCGACGGTGATGACCGGGGCCAGCCCGCAGGCTCCGATGCAGGCGACGACCTCGAGCGTGAATAATCCGTCGGGGCTGGTGTCGCCGGGCTCGACGCGCAGCGCGGCCTGGAGCGCTTCGAGGATTTTGGCCGAGCCCTTCACGTGGCAGGCCGTGCCGCGGCAGACCTGCACCAGGTAGCGCCCCACCGGCTTGAACCGGAACTGGTTGTAGAACGTGGCCACTCCGTAGACCTTGCTGCGCGGCAGGTTCAGCCGAGCACCGATGAGGCCGACCGCCTCTTTCGAGACGTAGCCGCATTGCTCCTGCACGTCCTGCAGCAGCGGGATCAACTGGTCGCGCCCTGCCCCTTCGTACTTGTCCAAGATGGCGGTGATGTCAGGCATCATGGTTGGGCGGCGAGTCCTTTCTGTTTTGGCGGGCGAAAAACGCCACCATTTCGAGATACATCGTAAGGTCCACGTCCGACACGTGGACCGTCGGCGGCACACGTAGCCGGACGGGTGCGAAGTTGAGAATGCCGCTGACGCCGGCCGAGATGCAGAGGTCAGCCACCGCCTGCGCCTCGCGCGAGGGCACGGCCAGCATCGCGAGCGTGACGTCCTGCTCGCGGACCGTCTCGGCCAGGCGCTCGGTATGATAGACTCGGCAGCCGTGGATGACGCGGTCGACGCAGTGCGGATTGACATCGAACCCGGCGACGACCGACAACTTGGGCCGACGTCCGGAGAAGAACGCGAGCAGTGCCCGACCAAGGTTGCCCACGCCGACCACGGCGATGCGCTGCCCCGCCGGCGCATCGAGGTAATCGTCGATCGCGTGGATCAGGGCCGCCACCTCGTAGCCGCGTCGCGTGCTGCCCGCGGCCTCGATCGGCATCAGGTCCCGTCGGACCTGGGCGGAGGTGAACCGCGCCCTCTCGGCCAGCTCGTGCGAGAAGATATGGTCAACACCGTCCTGCGCAAGCGAGTCGAGAAGGCGTCGATAGAGGCTCAACCGCCCAACGGTCTGTTCTGCGATTCTTTGGTCCATAGCCGTGATCCTCTACACACGCCGCCCCGTTACCGCCTTCGAGCTGTGAATCTGTTCACAGATTATCCCGGAGTGTCCCTTTTGTCAAGTAGATTTCCCCTTCTTATTAAGATTTTTCGCTCCGGTCCTGGTGTACCACCGCCCCAGTGTCGATCTCGAAGCGCCCTGCAAGATGTCAGTCGAGGCTACCGCTCTACAGTAGGTTGCTCACGGCTTCCCACACGGCCTCGCAGGTCTTGCTGCCAACCGCAGCGAGCCAGCCACCTCAATCGATAGGGTGGATCGGTCATCGCCACATCTCAGTAATCCTCTCACGCCATCATTCCAGCGAGGATGAGTCACACAAAGCGATGGGCATGATCTCGTCCGAGGCGAGCACTCGCCTCGGGGAGACGGATCTGAAACGAGTACAGAATGACGACAGTTTCGATGGGAGACAGGGAACGCGATTGAGAAGGAGGCCCCGTGCAAGAACTTGCACGGGGGGCAACTACTGGCGGAGAGGGCGGGATTCGAACCCGCGGAGCAGGCGTAAACCCGCTCAACAGTTTAGCAAACTGTCATTCGGATTCTGCAAGTGGCGACACGCAAATGGGTTGTGGTGACGGCCCGGACGTGCTTGGCCGTTTGCTTGCCCAGATCGACCCCAAATTGGCCGATTTGGTGTCCGCTTGGCCCACCCTGCCGGAGCCGATCAAGGCGGGCGTCCTGGCGATGGTGAAGGCGGCGACGTGAGAGAGCCGGGAATGCGACCGGCTGGGCCGGGCCGGGAAAGCT
>Ga0272441_10016684_pt1 | contig 10123 bp, 8 predicted proteins | sample SSMProp6N_FD_193582 | JGI IMG/M metagenome (GOLD analysis project Ga0272441, IMG submission 193582) | Marine sediment archaeal communities from Little Sippewissett salt marsh, Falmouth, MA, United States - SSM-Prop-6N | ecosystem: Environmental > Aquatic > Marine > Wetlands > Sediment ... | reverse complement strand
CGAGATTGGCGTTGGTCAGGACTTTGTCGGGGAGGTATGACCCGCAGCCTGTGATGGCTGCTCGGCGCTGGCTGGCCATGAGATTCCTCGTTGTGGCTAAGTGGGGCAGCAGGTCTTGATGCCCGCCACGATATGCTCGTTGACGTGGTCGGCCGCTGCCTCGGCGGCGTTGCGGATTGCGTTGGCAATGGCTCGGCTGTCCGAGCCCCCGTGGCAGATCATGCAGCTGCCGTTAACGCCTAGCAGAGGCGCTCCGCCGAATTCGGAGGAATCCACTCGCGCCGCCAGCTCGATCATGGCGTACTTGCACAGCATCGCCCCGATGCGGCGACGCAGTGTGCGCTGGATGCCCTCCTTCATCAGCTTCATCATGGCCTCTGCAAGGCCCTCGCTTACCTTGAGCAACACATTGCCCACGAACCCCTCGCACACCACCACGTCGGCCACGCCCGTGAACACGTCGCGGCCCTCCACGTATCCGATGAAGTTCAGTTCCGAGGCCGCGAGCAGCTCGTGGCCTTGTTTGACCAACACGTTGCCCTTGATCGTCTCTTCGCCGATGTTCAGCAGGCCCACGGTCGGGCGCTCGCGGCCAAACACATCGTGCACATAGGCCGAAGCCATCACCCCATACTGATAGAGGTGCTCGGGCGTGCACTTGACGTTTGCCCCGCAGTCGATCACCAGCGTCATCTTGTTCTGCGTGGTCGGCATGCCCACGGCGATACCCGGCCGCCGCACGCCTTCGAGCAGGCCCAGCTTCAGCATCGCATGGGCCACCACCGCGCCTGTGTTGCCTGCCGACACCACGGCGTCGGCCTCGCCGCTCGCCACGAGGTCCATGCACCGGGCGATCGACGAGTCGGGCTTGCGCCGCATCGCCTCAATCGGCTTGTCGTCCATGCGCACCACCTGCGACGCGTGGAGCACTTTCACCCCGCGCGGCAGGCCGCCGGCCGATTGGGCCGACACGGCGATCTGCTCCTCGTTACCGACGAGCAGCACCTCGTGGCCATTGAGGCTCGCGATGCTCTGGATAGCGCCTGCCACCTCCACATCGGGGGCAGAATCTCCACCCATCGCATCGACGGCTATTCGCATACTTCACTATTCCTCGGTGCTGACCACTTCGCGGCCGGCATACCAGCCGCAGTTATGACACACTCGGTGCGGCTGCTTGGGCGTGTGGCATTGCCGACACGGCACGAACTGCGGCACTTCGAGGCTTTGGTGTGTGCGCCGCTTGCGGCCGCGGGTGCGAGAGATCTTATGCTTCGGATGCGCCATCGAACCATACTCCTTGGGAACCGTGCCGCACCCCGGTGCGGAGCGCGACGGCAAAGGGCAAATTTTAGCCGAAACCGACAGGGGAGTCAAGAAAACTTGCCCTGCGCCTGCCGCCGGCCACCACAGGCCGGGCATAGCCAAGTGTTATGTTGCCTTGCGTTTGCAGCACCAAGCGGGGCTGGCGCTGTCCTCTCGACGCCCCTGCGCCATGGGTGGCCGAAGGCCAACTCACTGCCCCCCCAACACACGCCCACGCTCGTGTGGGCATTCAGCCTTGGAGGCCGGCTTTCAAGGCATCCACGCCAGCGTCCAGGGCGGCCTGGAGCCCATCGGGCTTCTTGCCGCCGGCCTGTGCCAGGTCGGGGCGCCCGCCGCCGCCGCCGCCGATGTGGCTGGCCGCGGCCTTCACCACGTCGCCTGCGCGGAGGCCGCGCCCCACCACGTCCTTGGTCAGCGAGCAGATCAGGTTGGCCGAGCTTTTGCCCGCCGTGCCCAGGATGATGGCGGCCGAAGGATGTTGCTTGCGCAGTTGGTCGCAGGCCATCCGCAGGTCGTCGGGCTTGGCGTCGGGCAGGCTGCCGGCGATCACCACCGTGTCGCCCACGCGCGCGCGTTCCTCGAACGGCCCGTCGCCTGTGGCGCCCGCAAAGCTCGCGCGCTTGGCCTTCTCGAGGTCGCGGGCAAGCTGTTTGGTCTCCTCCACCAGTTCGCCGGCGCGGGCCACCAGCCGCTCGCGGGGGGTCTTGAGCATTTCGGCCAGACGGCCGAGTTGGGCCTCGAGTTCCACCACGCGGCGGTAGGCGCCTTGGCCAGTGAGCGCCTCGATGCGTCGCACGCCCGCGGCGATGCCCGTTTCGCTCACCACCTTGAAGAGCCCGATATCGCCCGTTCGCTCGCAGTGGGTGCCGCCGCACAGCTCGCGCGAGAAGTCGCCCACGCTCACCATCCGCACCTCGTCGCCATACTTCTCGCCGAAGAGGGCCATCGCCCCGTCGGCCTTGGCCTGGGCCAGGGTGGTCTCCACGCTCGCCACTGCGGCGTTCTCGATCACCCGCTGGTTCACCAGTTCCTCCACGCGGTCGAGTTCCTGGCGAGTGAGTGCGGCGAAGTGGGTGAAGTCGAACCGCAGCCGCTCGGGCGCCACCAGCGAGCCCGCCTGTTCCACGTGCTCGCCCAGCACCTTGCGCAGTGCCCAGTGGAGCAGGTGGGTGGCCGTGTGGTTGCGGCGGATGGCGGCCCGCCGTGCGGTGTCGATCGTGGCGCGCACGGTATCGCCCTTGCGCACCGTGCCAATCGCCATAGTGCCGTGGTGGTGGAAATAGCCATCCACGCGGCCGGTGTCGGCCACGTCGATGCGCCCTTTGGGGCCTTCGAGCACGCCCACGTCGCCCACTTGCCCGCCGCTTTCGCCGTAGAAGGGCGTGCGGTCGAGCACCACGGTCACCGCGCTGCCTTCGGGGGCCTCGTCCACCACCGTGTCGTCCACCACCAGCGCCACCACGGTGGCCTCGGCGTCGGCATCGGTGTAGCCCACGAATTCGGTGGCGTCGGCGAAGCCTTTCACCTGGGCGAGGGCTGAGGTATCGAACACCTGGTCGGAGTCGTAGCCGCCCGAACCGGCCTGACGTTCGGCCATCGCGGCGTCGAAGCCCTCGCGGTCGACCGTCAGGTCGTGTTCGGCGCAGATCTGGGCGGTCATTTCAAAGGGAAAGCCATAAGTGTCCCATAGCTCGGCAGCTACGTCGGGCGCCAGGGCGCCTTCGCCCTGAGAGAGCACCGCTTCGATCCGCTCGTTGAGGATGGCCGAGCCGCGGGTGAGTGTGCCCAGGAAGCTCTCCTCCTCGGCCTTGACGATGCGGGCAAAGTTCTCGCGGCGCTCCACCAGCCCGGGGTAGCCCGCCTTCATCACATCCACCACCGTGGGCACAAGCTTATAGAGGAAAGGCTCGTCGAGCCCCATCTCGTTGCCGTCGCGGACGGCTCGGCGCAGCACGCGGCGCAGCACGTAGCCCCGGCCCTTGTTCCCTGGCAGCACGCCGTCGCTGATGCACAGCACCGCGCCGCGGGCGTGGTCGGCGATGCGGTGGATGCGTTCCTGGTCGGGGGTGCCGGGTTCGGGCTTGCGGCCTGTGATCGCCGCCACTTGCGACACGAGCGGCACAAAGATATCGATCCCGTAGTCGGAGCTTACGCCCTGGAGCACGGCGGCCAGTCGTTCGAGGCCTGCGCCCGTGTCGATGTTCTGGGTCGGGAGCGGCTCGAGGCTGCCGTCATCGAGCTTCACGAACTGCTGGAACACCAGGTTCCAGATCTCCACGAATCGGGGGCAGTCGCACGAGGGGTTGCAGTCGGGGCTTCCGCAGCCGATATGTGCGCCATAATCATAGAATATTTCGGCACATGGGCCGCACAGGGTGCCGGCGGGCGCGGTGCTCGGGGCGTCGGCGGGCCAATAGTTGTCGTGCTCGCCGAACTTGTAGATGCGTTCCTCGGGCACCTTGATGACGTCGCGCCAAATGGCGTATGCCTCATCGTCGTGCTCGTAGGCGCTCACCGCCAGGCGGTCAGGGTCGAAGCCGAAGCCGTCGCACAGCAATTCCCACGCCCACTCCATCGCCTCGCGCTTGAAATAGTCGCCAAACGAGAAGTTGCCCAACATCTCGAAGAACGTGTGGTGAGCGGGGGTGCGGCCGACGTTATCCAAGTCCCCAGTGCGAAAGCACTTCTGACTAGTGACCGCACGTTTGACGCCCTGCCGTGCGCGGCCTTTGCCCTGGAACTCGTCCTTGAATTGGTTCATGCCCGCGCCGGTGAACAGCAGCGTGGGATCGTTGGCGGGCACCAGGGAATCGCTGGGCAGTCGCAGGTGGCCGCGCTCCTCGAAGAAGCGCAGGAAGCGTTCGCGGATTTCGTCGACGTTCACGGGGTGTGGTTCCTCGTCTTGGTCTGCTCACGGGCGGCGTGCAGCCACGGCGTGCAACCACGGGGGAAAAGCAACGCGGGACGTTGTCGCCCCGCGTGCTTGTGGTTCGTGCCGTCGGGCTCACGCGTCCTTTGGCGGCGTTGCGTCCTTGGTCTCTATGCCCAAAGCGGCCAGGATCTTCTGCTCCAACTCCTTGGCCAGCTTTGGGTTCTGGCGGAGGTACTCGCCGGCGTTCTCGCGTCCCTGCCCCAGGCGCAGGTCGCCACAGGAGAACCAGGCGCCGGCCTTGTCCACCAGCTTGTGTTCCACGCCCAGATCGATGATCTCACCGCAGCGATCGATCCCGCGGTTGAAGATAATGTCGAACTCGGTCTTGCGGAACGGCGGCGCCACCTTGTTCTTGGCCACCGTGGCCCGCGTGCGGTTGCCGATCGCCTGATCGCCGCTCTTGATCGAACCGATCCGCCGGATGTCGATCCGCACCGATGCGTAGAAGCGCAGGGCGCGGCCGCCACTGGTCGTCTCGGGGTTGCCAAACATCACGCCGATCTTCATGCGGATCTGGTTGGTGAAGATCATGCACGTGCGCGACTTGTTGATCACGCCGGAGAGCTTGCGGAGGGCCTTGGACATCAGACGGGCCTGGAGCCCCACCTGGGTGTCGCCCATCTGCCCTTCGAGTTCGGCACGCGGCACCAGCGCCGCCACCGAGTCGACCACCAGGATGTCCACGGCGTTCGACCGCACGAGCATCTCGGCGATGTCGAGCGCCTGTTCGCCCGCGTCGGGCTGGCTCACCAGCAGGTTGTCCACGTCCACGCCCAGGCGTCGGGCATAGAGCGGATCGAGCGCGTGCTCGGTGTCGATGAACGCGGCGATGCCGCCCTGGCGCTGTGCGTTGGCCACACAGTGCAGGGTCAGCGTGGTTTTGCCCGACGACTCTGGCCCGTAGATCTCGACCACGCGGCCACGCGGCAGCCCGCCCACGCCCAGGGCGATGTCGAGACCCAACGAGCCCGTCGGGATCACCGCCACATCGGCCCGCTCGTCCGAGCCGAGCTTCATGATCGACCCTTTGCCGTACTCCTTCTCGATCTGCGACATCGCGCGTTCAAGCGCCTGTTCGCGCTTCTGCTCCGTCGTGGCTGTCCCACTCGTCTTCTTTGCGGCCATGCTGGCGCACTCCCACTCGGTACCGTGGCTGTCGAATCCCTGCGATAACGCGGACGCCGCTTTCAGAGCCCCGAATTGTACTTGTCGCCTGCGCGAGTGTCAAATCCAAATGCCCTGCGAGCCCACGGCCGCGGTCCACAATGAACTGGGGGGATCCACCGTCGGGCGGATCCCCCCAGGGTCGGGCGAGGTGCCGATGCATGCCCCAGCGGGCAAGCGGGTGCCTCAGGCGTGTTGTGTCGCGGCGGGCCAGAAGGCCAGGTTCTTCTCGCGGCAACGGAACTTGTAGTTGCCGGGCGTGCAGTAGGGGCCACACACGCACACATAGTCATCGGCCGACTGGTTGAGTTCCTTGCCGAAGACTGTCCACATCTCGGGCGTCTCGAGACACAGGGCGATGGCGGTGGTGGGGCTCACGCGGGTGATCTCGTCGATGATGTGGCGGTAGATGGCCGCACGCGCCTCGTGGGGCAGGGGGCCGTAGCGCCAGCCCTTGAGGAACGGCGCGGCGCCGCGCATCGCGGCCACGAAATCGGGGTCCCACAACGACAGGTCGAGGCATCGCTCGGCCGCCTCGAAGTCCATCCACCCGAACATGCACAACGCCGCCACATCGGGCTTGGTGCGGGCGAAGATCAGCTCGATCAGCTCGGTGTATTCCTGCTTCCAGTTGCGCACGGGCATGATGGGCGAGAAGCGGAACCGCACCTGGTAGCCGGCCTCCTGGCACTTGCGCATCGATTCCACACGCTCGTCCCACGCGGCGGTCTTGGGCTCGACGAGTTCGCATTGGGTGCGGGGGTTGAGGCTCCACTGCACGATCGTCTGGCCCTGGTGGTCGTAGTCGAGCATGAAGTCCACGTTGTCGCTCTTGCCGGTGTAGAGCAACAGATAGTGCTCGCGCTGGCGGGCGAACGACTCGACGAGCGGCCGCACGGCGTCGTACTCGGGCTCGAAGCAATTGATGTCGGTTTGGTTGTCCCACTTCCAGATCGTCTGGGGCGGATTGCGCCGCGCGATCTCGCGCTCGGTGTAGTCCACCACGTCCTCGATGTTCACCCGCACATTCATCACGTTGCCCAGCGTGCAGTAGGCGCAGCGGAAGGGGCAGCCGGTGATGGTGTGGAGCTGCCAGGCCGGCTGACACACGGTGTTGCGGTTCTTGCGCCACTCGGGCAGGCCGTCGCCTCGGTAGAGCCAGGCGTTGTGGCCGTGGAGCATGTTGGTCTTGAGGCCTGGGTTCGCCTCGACGCGTGCCTTGCGCTCTTCGTCGGAGAGCTGGGCCTTGAAGGTGGTGAACACCACATCGGGGTCGTGCGGCTCCGCCTGTTCGCCCCAGCGCACGGGCCGGTTCCAGCCGCGCTCGGTCACGAGGGAGCTGAGACGCGCGTCGTCGACGTGGCGGAGCACCTCTCCCGGCGTCATCGCGGCGATCATGGCCTCCGCGCGTTTCAGACTCCGCGGGTCGTTCTCCACATCTTCGGTCACAACCACGGCCCTTGGACTCAACTCGGGCTTCACAATGGTCTCCAATGACCAAACGGGTTACGAGCTGCGGCGGGAGGGTTGCCCCACCCAGCCAAGATCCGTCGAGATCCTGTCGGCAGCCCGTCGAACAGCATCCACAATGCGGCCGCGCTCGGGCTCGCGGAACCGGAAGCCCGGCAACGCCACTCCCACGGCCGCCACAGCAACGTCTTCGGCGTCGAACACCGGCGCCGCAATCGCCAGCACCGTGTTGCGCTCGCGCCAATAGGCGCAGTAGCCCTGGCCCCTCACCTCGGCCAACACCGCATCAAGGGCCTTCCGCGAGCGGATCCCCTCCGCCCGCGACCTCGCCACGGGATGGGCCGCGACATAGGCCTTGAGCGCCTCGGGCGTCAGGTAGGCCAGCAGCACGCGCCCACACACAGTCGAGTAGCCATCGCTGACCGGCGCGTGGTCGAAATTCACCGCCAGCATCCGCCGCGCCTCCACGCGCGCCAGGAACGCCACCTCCCCCTGCTCCAGCACCCCCAGCACAATCGACTCGTTCAGCTCGCCCGACAGCTCGCGCAGATGGGGCTCCGCCGCCTCAGGCAGCCGCAGCCCCCGGCCAAACGCCAGCCCCAGCGCCGCACACCTGTGGCCCAGGCGATACCGACGCGTATCCTCGTCCTTCGCCGCATAGCCGCGGGCCACCAGCGTGCGCAGCAGGTTATGCACGGTCGGCGTCTTGAGCCCCAGCGCGCGCGCCAGATCGGTCACGCCCAGCCCATCCTCCGCCGGCGCCAACGCCTCGAGGATGTCGAACGCCCTCTCCACCGACTGCACACCGCCGCGAGCCACCCCAGCGTTATTCATCATTGCTGAACTCCATTACACCATACTAAACCGCAGCTCCCCGCCCTGTCAAGCTCAATTCGCCCAAAAATGGGGTCAGGTCGTAATTTTCACTTTTTCATCTGAGGCATCATTCCATTGCCGAAAAGGTGAAAATTACGACCTGACCCCAATTCCTTGCCAATTCCTCAAATGGCTCGTGCGCCGCAATCGCCTTGACGACTCACCGTCAGAAGTGGACCATAGCCTGACCGGCGGAAGCACGATGCCGTGCAGTACCGCAACAACATCCGTGACGAATCCACAAGAGAATGCATACATGCGCAAGATGACGTTCGGGCGATACGACTATGCCGCGTTCGTGAGTTTCGCCGCCTACGCCGCCGGCTCGGTGGTCCTGCCCGTGGCGCTGGTGTCGCTGGCCCACGACCTGGGCTTCTCACTTGACAAGGGGGGCATGAGCGCAGGCGGCGCGCTCCATCTGGGCCGCACAATCCTCATCGTAGCGTCGATGCTATTCTGCGGGTTCGCCGCCGGACGCTGGGGCAAACGCAGGACGATGGGCGTGTCGGTGACGTTGATGAGCGTGGGCGTGTTGCTGTGTGCCTTGGCGCCGTCGTATGGCGTGTTGTTTCTCGCGTTGATGGTCGCGGGCGTGGGCGAGGGCGTCGTCGAAGGATTGGCAACGCCTTTTGTGCAGGACCTGCACACTGAGGAGCCGGGCCGCTACATCAACTTCGCCCACTCATTCTGGTCGGTCGGGGTCGTCGTCACCGTGCTGGCATCCGGCGGCTTGCTGTCGTTGGGAGTGCCGTGGCGCGTGGTCGTGGGCGCCGTGGCCATCGTGTCGTGCGTCGCGGCCGCCCTGCTGCTGTTGCCCGAATCCAAGGGGCGGGAGTATCCTGAGCATCGCGAGCCGATCCACTGGAAGGTGGTGTGGGGGCACGCCAGAGAGATCCTCCGCACCCCTCATTTCTGGCTGTTCTTCGCCGCGATGTTCTTCGCGGGCGGCGGGGAGTTCTGCCTCACCTTCTGGTGTGCGAGCTTCATCCAACTCAACTTCATGGCAGCGGCCTGGGCAGGCGGGGTCGGCACGGCCTGCTTTGCGGGAGGGATGTTCCTGGGCCGCACGGGGTGGGGCTACCTGATCCGTCAGCACCAGTTGAAGCAACTCGTCGTCTGGTCCGCCCTGGCTGGCACCCTCATCACAGCGATGTTCCCGTTCCTCACGAACCTCTGGGCGCTCTTCGGCCTGCTCTTCGTAGCGGGCATCGCCACCGCGCCGTTCTGGCCCAGCGTCCAGAGCTACAGCGCCGACCGCCTGCCCGACGTCGACACCACAATGCTCTTCATCCTGTTATCGTGTGCCGGCATCCCTGGCTGCGGCGTCTTCACGTGGCTCATGGGCTACATCGGCGACCAGACAGGCAACTTGCGCACCGCCTTCTACCTCGTGCCCGCCTGCTACCTCGCCCTCGCCGCGATCATCGGCTCCGACTGGTTCGCCTCCTCGCGGGAGAATCAGAATCGGCCACAACGAGGTACAGCACCATCGAACCAGAAGTGAGACTTGCGACCAACCCCCATCTGCCAATGCAAGGGGCGATCAAGCGGACACGGTTGTGTCCGTTTTTTCACCTTGACGACCAATGCTGAAGGCAGTATGATGCTTCTACTACATCCGAGGGGGGCTCATGACTATAGCAACACTGTCAGTTTCCGGGGGTTGACATGCCTGTAGATAGGATCCGTGTGTACTGCGCAGGTCCGCTCTTCAACGCGAAAGAGCAAGAGCAGATGCGGGAATTGGCGGAGTACCTTGAGGACAAGGGCTTCAGTACCTTCCTGCCGCAGCGAGACGGGCTCGAACTGACGAGTGTTGTTGGAGAGTTGACCCGCAAGCATGTAGCTGAGCATGTTGCATCGGACATTGTGTCAAAGGCGATTTTCGCGCTGGACGTTTACCAAGTGGTCAAAGAGTGTAAGGCTATTGTAGTGAACCTCAACGGTCGCGTCCCTGATGAAGGAGCCGTTTCCGAGGCCGCAATCGCTTGGTGCTACGGTAAAGCGCTGGTAGCGTACAAGGCTGACTCGCGATCTGTCTTCCTGGGCAGGGACAATCCTCTTGTCGCGGGGCTGTTTGACTTCAGGATCTGCGCGAGTTGTAAGGAGGTGGTGGCAGAGCTCAGACAGGCCCTCGCCCGGAACCGCGCAGGTGTGACGCAGACGGCCGAGCGTGCAGCACAACTGGCCCATTACCTCAGACTTGGCAACAGAATCTCGATGGCGCTGAAGAGCGAGGACAGGGTAGCAGGCGTTGCTGAAGTGCTGTTCGAGGAAATCGCTCCCGGGCATGAACTGGCCGACGGCGCTGGTCAGCAGGAAGCAAAGGCCATCTAGACTACCTTGGGGGAGGTG
>Ga0272441_10016683_pt1 | contig 10123 bp, 3 predicted proteins | sample SSMProp6N_FD_193582 | JGI IMG/M metagenome (GOLD analysis project Ga0272441, IMG submission 193582) | Marine sediment archaeal communities from Little Sippewissett salt marsh, Falmouth, MA, United States - SSM-Prop-6N | ecosystem: Environmental > Aquatic > Marine > Wetlands > Sediment ... | reverse complement strand
CGCGCCTAGCGTGCGGCGGGGTCGCCGAGGAGGTTGAAGGATTCGCGGACGTCGGGGTGGCTCGCGCCGAGGGAGCGCTTGGCGGCGACGAGCGCCTCCCCCACGGTATCGCCGCCGGCGAGGCGGCGGAAGAGCGCTTTGACCAGCTGGGTCTGGCCCTCGGCCGCGGTGAAGCCCGAGTGGCAGACGACGGCCGAGGCGCCGCGGCCGGGTGCCTTGAGCATCGTCTCGGCGATCGAGTCGGAGCCCCACCACAGGTTGTACGCGCCGGTGAGGCAGGAACCCTGGACCACGACCGGCAGCGCCTCGCCCTCGGCCGCCGGCGCGAGGCCCGAGACGTCCCCGGCCGCGAAGAAGATCTCCCAGCCCCAGCCGCCGAGCCCGCCGTGTCCGAGGTAGCCGAGGTACCCCGGGTTCGTCTCCCAGAGCCGCTTCGTCTCCGTGCGCGCGGCCGCGACGCCGACGGCGGCCACATTCAGCCGCTCGACCTTCCACCCGGCGAGCGAGCTCTCGGCCTCGTCCATCGCCGACTCGAACGCGCCGCTCTCCTGGTCGGCGACGAGCACCGCCCGCTCGGTGCCGTATCCCTCTGGCGCCGCGGCGAGCCGCGCGCGCGCCTTCGCCACGATTGTGGCGAGATCCGCCGCGCTTCGCGCCGGCAGCCGGCCCACGGCCGCCTCCGGCAGCCCGTCGCCGTCGAGGTCGCCGTACCGCCCGTCCGACGCGTTCTCGAACGACGGGCCCTGCACCAGCCAGCTCGGCAGGTAGAAGTCGCCCGGCGCCGAGAGCCGGAAGCGCATGTCGCTCGTCGCGTCGCCCGCGAGGAGCACGTGCTTCACCTCGAGCCGCGCCGCGAGCTTTCGCAGGCTCTCGGGCTCCGCCCGGCCCCAGCCGCCCGCGTCGTACGCGTTCTCGAGCGCGACGAGCCGCGTCGCAAGTCCATGTGCCGCATGGTCTTCGAGGAGCGGCGCGAGCTCGCCCGCGAGCGCGGCGGGCGCCACGGCGAGGTAGTCCGTCGCGCCCTCGACCGCGGCGGCGACCGCCTCGCCGTCGAGGACGCGCACGCGCGCGGGCGCGGCCGCGCCGGACGCGCTCGCGACGGCATATCTGCGCGCGCCCGCCTCGATCGTGCGGAACTCGACCGTGCCGTTTTCATTCGCGGCGGCGAGCCTTTTCGGCGCGCCGGTCACGTCGAAAGCGAAGACCTCGTCCTCGGGCGCGAAGCCGGCGACGCGCACGAGCGCACCGGCGTCGGCCTCGACTTCAAGGTCAAGGCGATTGTTAATCGCATTGAGTTGCCGCGGGTACGCGAGCTCCGCCCAGTCGGCGAAGACGAAGTCATAGGGCGCGCCCGCCTGCGCCTCCAGGTGCGTGCGGACCTCGTTGCCGCCCTCGCGTACGAGTGCGGCGTCCACCTCGAAGCGCGCCACGCGCGACTCGTACCCGCTCCACGCGGCCTCGCCGACCTCGACCCCGTTGAGCGAGACGGTCACGACGTGGTCCGGATCGGGCGCCAGCGCCGTCATCCCCCCGCGCAGCCGCACCGTGACCTCGGCCCTGCCGCTGGCGAGCGGGCTCGCGGCCGCGACGCTCCACGCGTGCGAGCGGCCCGGCGTCATCCACCCGGCGAACCAGTGCTCCTCGCCCTCCGCCGCGCCCGGCAGGCCCGAGATGTAAATCGCGTCCACCTCATTCCGGACGAGCGCCGTGTAGATGCTCGGCGCGTCGCCCGCGGCAACCGGCTCCCCCTCCTCCGTCTCGCCCAGCCGCGCCCTCAGCGCCGCGATCTCGGCCAGCAGCGCCGCCGCTCCCGGCGCCAGGGGGCGATCCGCGAGCCAGTACGACTCGCGCCCCGTGTACGCGTTCGCGTGCGCACGCGCGGCGAGGACCACGCTCCCGTCGGCGGCGCGCGCCGCCTCCTCGCGCCCGCCCCGGCGGTAGACGACGACCTCGCCCGTCGGGTCGATCCCCGCCGCGGCCAGCGACTCCGCGCTCACCCGCACGAGTCCCGCGAGCTCGGTCTCGACCCGCAGCACGTTCGCATTGCGCGTCTCGGCCGCGTCCGCGCGCGCGAGCCGCGCCTCGAGCTCCGCGAGCCGCTCCCGCAACCGCCGCGATCGCACCGGCACACGCGGCACACGCCGCGCCGCCTGACTTACCACCGCCGTCGGCGGCGGCACGAACGGCGGTGTCGCCTCGGGCGCGCGCCTCTGCCCCGCGCTCCGCACGGGCACGTCCGGCTGCAGCGGGGGGGGCGGCGACAGCGGCGCGAACGGCGTTGCATCGGGCTCGGCCTCGACGACGGGCGCCGGCGCGGGCGAAGTGGACGCAGGCGCGGCAGGCGGCGCAGCCGCCGCGCACCGGCCCACCTCGGTCAGCTGCCCGCGGCCCGAGATCGCCTCGAGCCTGTACTCCGCCTCGTCGTCGACTGCCAGCGGCGCCGTCGCGTCCGTCATCTCGTACAGTCCGCGGCCCGCGCCCGCGGGCGCCGCCGGATGCACCGCCATCTGCGTCCACGTCCCGCGCGCGACTCGCTCGGACTCCCACGTCTCGCGTCGCACGCTCGCGCGCCGCTCGCTCTCGAGCAGTCCGTCAAAGCGTTCCACCACCCGCCGCGAGACCGCGTACGCCGCGTTGTCCCGCGACGCCTCCTCCCGCCACGTCACGCGCGCGCCCGCCTCGCCCCGCTCCGACCCGAACGCGCTCACCCGCGCGCCCGTCCCCGTCCACACGATCGTCCCCGCCGTCTCCGTGTCCGAGTCCGTCCCGCTCGACCAGTCGTACGGCGCCGACGCGTCCGCCGCATACCCCGTGAACGTCACCTGCTCGCCCGCGATGTCGATCTCCACCGTACCCGTCGTGTTCGGGCCCGCCCCCACCTCGCCGAATCCCAATCCGATGAACTCGTACCCCTTCCAGTCCGTGCCCACCACGTCCGTCACGTGCAGGTATGTCCCCCCCGCCGACTGGAGGTCGTCGAACGTCACGTGCTCGAACACCGTCGTCGCACCGCTCGACGACAGCGTCAACCCCGCGTTCGCCAGGTCGTAGATCCGCGCGAACGACACGTCCACGTTCCCCGACAGCGTCATCGTGTAGTTCCCGCTCACCGCCTCGATCGTCGCGTACCCCCCAGCCAACTGGCTCGTCCCAGACACCTGGAACGTACTGCCGGCTCCGGCCGTGACGCTCGCGGTGTCCGCCAGCCGCAGCGTCGAGTTCGCCTCAAGCTCCAACGTGCCGTTCAAGGTGACGTTCCCATAGCAGTTCAGGGCCTTGCCGCCCTCCACCTTGACTGAGGAGTTGACGGCGACGGTGAGCGCCTTGGCGCTGCCGCTGGCCGAAACGACCGGCTCGGTGGTCACATTGGGCACGCTAACATCGATGGACGGCCCGGGCCCGACCGCCTCGTCGTAGTTGCCGGGCAAGTTGAAGTTGCTGCTGACCGAGCCATTCCAGGTGATGGACGTGACCGCGGCGATGGTCTTGACCCCGCCGGAAACGCCGGAGCCGGCGGGGGTAACCGTGGCGGTGACGTCGGCCGCGGGGTTCTGCAGGATCGCCTGGAAGGTCTCGCCGGAGCTGGCCGTGCCAGGATCCCGGAGGTCGTAGACCACGATCCACTGCTCCGAAGAGGAGGCGTTGATCGTCCGGCTGAACCCGGAGAAGGTGATCGTTCCGTTGTCGGCAGTGTAGTTGCCCGAGGAGCCCAACTGGGGAACGTCCGTGCCTGAGTCGTACTGGCCGTTGTCGTTAGCGTCCACGTACAGGCTCACCCCGCCGTTGGCCAAGTCTCCGCCGGCTGCCTGGCTGCGGTCGTCGCCCGCGCCGGCCGCCTTGAACTTGATGGCGGTCACGTTCACGTTGCCGCCCGAGCCCGCGGTCAGCTTGACCTGGACCATGCCCACGTCCTGCTCGTTGCTCTGGATGTAGTCGGCGCCGGGATTCTGGTCCCCCGTCGAGACGGTCAAAGTGGGCTGGTTGGTGATGGTCAGCGTGCCGCCGGAGGGCGCGCCGGTTTTGCCCACCGGCTGGCCGCTGGAGACGCCGGCGGCGGTCACGTCGCCAGGCTCATCCAAGCTCTCTTTGAGGGTGTCGCCTACCGTGGCCGCCGCCTCGATGCTCATGACCAGGATGAACTTCTCGCTGTCCCCCGCGCTCACTCGCACCTCGTTGCCGGCCCCGAAGGTGAAGGTCATGCTCGCCGGGTCGCTCAGCGAGCTGCCCACCTGCTCGTCCGCACCGGTGAGCACGCCGTCCCCGTCCACGTCGTGATAGAGCTCGATGGAGCCGTCCACCAGGTCCGGGTTGGTGGCCGTTCCGGAGTGGGCCAGCGTTATCTCGCTGATATCGATATCCTCAATGCCGTTGGCGGTCGCCACCAGGTGTAGGGTGACCACGTCGGTCGCGCCGCGGTCGACGTCTCCGCTCGCCGGGTTGCCCGCACCCGCCGTGAAGGTCAGAGTGCCCACCCCCTGGATCGTCAAAGTGTTGGAAACCACCGGCGGCCCGCCGACCGCCACCGAGCCCGCGCAGGTGATGCTGCTCGAGGAGGCGACCTGGGCCTGGAAGGTCTCGCTGTTGGAGGCCGTGCCGGCCATGTCGTAGACCAGCAGCCAGTTCTCGGTCTGGCCAGCGTTGATCACCTCGCTGAGGCCACTGAAGGTGACCACGCCGCTGACGTCGTAGGTGCCCGAGCCGATGGACAGGTCGGTCCCTGCATCGTACTCACCGTTGGAGTTCACGTCATTGTAAAGGTGGACCGTGGTGATGTCGTTGGCCTCGTCCCCCGTGCCCGATCCGTCGAACTTGATCTGGGTGACGGTAACGCTGGCCAGCGCACCGGCGGTGAGCTTCACCTGGAGCACCGATTCCTTCTGGGCGCCGGCGAGGATGCCCTTGGCCGGCGGAGTGCTGTCGCCCAGCGCCACGGTCAGCGTGGAGCTCTTCAGAGTGATGGTGCTGGCCTCCTGCAGCACCGGTCCAGTGTAGAGGTTGGCCTCGGTTGGAGTGGCGCCTACGGTCACGTCCCCGGAGATGTCCGTGTAATCGGAGGGATCGAGCAGACGCAGCTCGATGGTTTCGTCCGCCGAGCCGTTGCCGGAGAGGTCCAGGACAAAGAGAAAAACATGCTCCTCTCCCGCCGAGATATCGTAGCCGCCCGAGACCTGGATGCGGCAGCCGTTGGCGTCGGGCGCGGCCGGCGGGTAGGTGTTGAACGATCCGCTGGCCACCTCGTAGTCGCTTCCGTTGACCAGGCCGTCCCCGTTGAAGTCGCGGTAAAAGCGAACCGCGCTGATGTCCGTCTGGCCGGTGGTCGTCCCGTCGTTCCAGAGGACCAGATCGTTAAGGGTCGCCTTCTGGCCGCTGGGGGCCTGGATCTTGGTCTGCATGGTCACGATGTCGGTGTCCGAGGGGGTGCGCTCGCTGGCCCCCGGGTCGTTGGACCCCGCGGCGAAGGCCACGCCGTTCGGGTCGAAGTTGATGATCAGGTCGTTGAGAATGTTGGTCTGCGTGCCCCCGATCGGGAACGTGCCGGTGCAGGTGACGGCGCCTCCCCCGGAGTCCCGGGTGTCCACGTTGCCCGACCCGGTCAGGCGGGCCATGATGTTTTCCTGGCTCGACCCATTGCCGGAAAGGTCGATGACCACGATGAAGTTCACCGTGGTCCCCGCCGAGACGACGCGGTTGTCGTTGTCCGCGGGATTGAAGGTGAGGTTCGTGTCCGTCCCCGTGCGACTCCACGTGCGGGTCTCGCCCACCTGCGGATCGCTGCCGTCGTCGAGCACGCCGTCGCCGTCGTTGTCCCGATAGAGGCGGATATCGGCGACGTCGTTGCTCTCGAAGGCCTGCCCGCCCACCTCGGTGAAGGTGACGGTCAGACTGTGCAGCGACACGTCGTCCACCGTGCCGGCGGAGAAGGCCAACTGCAAGAGCGTCCGGTCCTGGGCGGCCGCGCCCACCACCTGCCAGGTGTCGGTCGGATTGTTGTCACCCAGGGCCACGCTGACCGACGCGCTGTTGGAGATGGTGGTGGTGTTGCTGTCCACGTTGGGCGGTCCCACGACCGTCGGTGCGCCGGTGACGGTCAGGCTGCCCGGTGCGGTTCGCACCGCGTAGGTGTGCCCCACGGTGGCGCCGTTGAAGTTGTAGACCACCAGGAAGTGGCCTGCCGCGCCCCCCGTGACCACCGAGTTGAACCCGGTGAAGTTCATGGTGGTACCGGGGCTGTTGATGGTGGCCAGCAGGGCATCGCCGCCGGCCTGGAGCTTGCCGTCGCTGTTGTTGTCGCGGTAGAGCCGTGCGCTGCTGACGTTGGCCATCGCCCCGGCGGTCCCCTGGTGGGTGAAGGCGATGGCCGTCACCGTGTAGCTCCCCGCGCCCACCCCGGCCCGGACCTTGAGCTGGGTCATCACCACGTCCTGCTGGCTGGCGGTGGCGTTCTGGTCCGTGGGGGCCTTCTCGCCCAGGGCGACCCTCAGGTCGCCGATGGCGATGGGAATGTTGAAGCTCTCGCCGTTGTTGCTGGTAAACTGCTGCTGGTCGCTGCCCAGGGCATAGTCGATGTCGAGGTTGCCCGGCGTTTCGGTGCCGCTCACCACCACAGTGCCGGTGATGGTAATGTTCTCGGCGGCCTGCACGTCGAAGGCCCCACTGGTGCCGCCCCACCAGTAGGTGCCGCCCGGGGAGCCCCAGTTGGTCTCCGCATTGCTGGCCCGGGTCGCATCGTAGGCGATCTGCCCGGCCAGCACGCGGCTCTCGCTGACGAAGTCCAGGGTATCGTACTTGACCGTCCAGTTATCCCGCATACGCATGTAGGCGTAGCCTTGGACGCCATCGGCGGTCCCGGGAAGGTAGCCGTAGATGGTGATGGGCAGCTCCTCGCCGGGTACGCCGTAGGCGGGCTGGTCGACCGCGTCGCCTCCGCCCTTGCTGAAATCGAACTCGAGGCAGCCGGCGGACAACAGTAGCACCAACGGGAGGACCGTCCGCAGCGCGCGGCGCAGCCGCCGCGGCTCCCGGCCTGCGGAAAATGCACTCAAAGCCAACGTTCGCCGTCTCATCTATCGCCTACCGGGCTCCGGAGCTCACCTTCTGGGCCTCTGCCGGCGCCGCCGCCAGCAGCTTCTTCACGCGCCAGACCAGCTCGTCCAGCGCGAAGGGCTTCCCGAGAAAATCGTCCACCCCCGACTCGAAGATCTCGGCCTTGTCGCGCTCGCCCGAGAGCGCCGTCACCGCGATGATCTTCGTCGCCGAGAGGCGCGCATCTTGCCGCATGAGCCTGCACACCTCGCGGCCGTCGAGCCCCGGCAGCATGATGTCGAGCACGATCGCGTCCGGCCGCAGACTCCTCGCGAGGAACCCTGCCCGGAACCCGTTCGCCGCGTGCTTCACCTCGAAGCCCGCCTTCTCGAGCGCGCGCACCATAATCCCGGCCAGCGCCTCATCGTCCTCGACCACGAGGACGCGCTTGGCATCCGCGCGGGCCGGTTTCCGCACCGCGCTCCGCCCGGTCCGGCCCGCAGGGTCGGCCTTCGCCGCGATCGGCTTTGCCGAGCCGTTCGAGAAGTCGAGCGGCAGGTCGTACGCCCGGCAGAACTCGACCAGGGCCTCGCGCGGGATCCTGCGGAAACCCGACCCCGGCAAGCGGTAGCCCTGGACTTTTCCCTCATCGAAGCGGCGGATCATGGTGGCCGTGCTCATCCCGCAAACGCGCGCCGCTTCGGCCGTTGAGAGGACATTATCCATGGTGTCAAATCCCTCCACTCAAGGATTGCAATCCTTTCAATTCTATTATACGGCATGGTTTGGCCCGAAGCAAACATATATTTTGACGGGGAAGTCGGAATACCGTGTAACACGCTGTTTGCAAGCATGTTACAGATAGCTCTATGCGCTGAAAAAGCTGCTTCTTTCGGCGCGGTGCCGGCGAATTCCACAAGGTGGAACTGAGAATACTCCGGGCGGGGACTGTCGGGGCTGGGGTGTGGCCTCTGGATGTGCGCGGGCGTGGTCCGGCCAGCTCAGCGGGATACGAACTGTGCAAATTCGTGAACCTGCCGGGGCCGGACCGCGTCTAACGATTCGGAGCCGGATGCGGTCCCCCGGCCTCTTTGGGGGTTGACGGGCCGCCCGGCCTGGGGTAAGCAGAAAGATGCCCAAGGCCCAAACATTTCGGGGCCTCGAGCGTCTTATGGAGTGGATAAGGGGGAGGTGTTCTTGGGCGAATCCCTCCAATTCGACCGGCGCAGCCAGCCCCGCCGTAAAATCGGCGCGGCCGGCGCGGCCGGTGCGGCCCCGGCCGGGAGCGCCCCGGCTCCGCGGGGGCGCGGCGCAGGCTCCGAGCGGCTCGACCTCGCGGGAATCGTCGCCCGCCACCAGACGCCCCTTCTTCGCTACGTCGGGAACGTCATGCCCCGCGCGGAGGACGCGCAGGACGTCGTGCAGGAGACCTTCCTGCGCTACTGCCGCTACGTCCGGAAGAACGGCGAGTCGAGCGTCACGGACCTCTCGAGCTGGCTTTTCCGCGTCGCGCACAACCTCGCGCAGGACATCCTGCGGCGGCGCGGGCGCGAGCGCAAGGCGCGCGAGGAGGTCGGCCGCCGGCCGGCGGGCCGGCCCGAGGTCGAGGCGATCGATGGAGTGATCCGCCGGGCCGCCTACGAGCGGGCGCTGGCCGAGATGCGAAGGCTCCCCGAGAGCCACCGGCACGTCCTCCTGCTCAAGATCGTCCAGGACATGACGCTCCGGGAGATCGGAAGGGTGACGGGGCTCTCGCTCGGCAACGTCGCCTACCGCCTCAACCAGGGATTGAAGGAGCTCACGCGGCGGCTCAAGGACGCGGGGGTCATATGAGACCGCTCGCCCGGGGCCGCGGGATGAGATAGCCATGCACTGCGAACGGGCCGAGATGACGCTCGCGCGGATGGTCTTCGGCGACCTCGACGCGGCGAGCGAGGAGGGGCGGGAGCTCTCCGCACACCTGGCCGGGTGCCGCGCCTGCACGGCGCTCCTCGGCGACATGCGCGTCGCGGCGAAGCTGCTCGCCGAGGGCGTCGAGGCCGAGCCCGCGCCGGTGCTCACGCCGGAGCGGCGCGCCGCGCTCCTCGAGGCGGCGGCGAAGCTCCGCGCGCGCGCGAAGGACGCCAAAAAGGCGCCGACCGTCATCGCGCCGAAGCGCCCGAGCGGTCCCGCGGGGCGCAGGTTCGTCCTTCACGCCGCCGCACTCGCGGCGGTCGCCCTCGTGCTCGCGGCTGTGCTGGTTCCGAACCTCCTCGCCGCGAGACGCAGCGCCGGAGGGACGTGCCCCGGCGTCGGCACGGAGTGGGTGGCCGGCGAGAGCCCGTCAGCGACAGAGGTGTACGTGAAGCCCGGCAGGTACGCGGTGACGACGGAAAGCGGCGAACGGGTGGTCAACGGCCCGGCGTCGGCGTACCGGGTAGCGCGCGCGGCGAACGCGAAAACGCCCCCGTACCGCAAGTCCGCCACGCCGGTCGAGGGGAAGCGCGAAGGCGGGCGGCTCGAGGCGGGCGAAGAGACGCCCCCCGCGTGGGGGCTCCGGCCGGAGCGCGCGCACAAGATCGAGCCGGAGGTATCGAGGAGGAAGCCGCCCATCAGCTTGGAGCTCCGGCCTCCGGGCACGCCCCCCCCGGTGAGGCCGCCGACGCCCCCGCCGCCCGCGTCGCAGCCCGCGCCGGAGACGGGGCCCGCCCTGGTGGACGGAATCGAGGATTTTCCGATGAACTGGCATCGCCACCAGCACGTCGGCAAAGCCGGGCCCGATTTCCCCGGCCCCACCTTCGACGATACCGTCGACAATGACGGGCCCGACGCCTTCACGGGCGTCGTGGACGACGAGAACCAGTTCAAGGACATGGACGGCTACGACCGCCGGAACGCGACCGACGGCGGCAGTTTTTTTGGCGGCGAAGGCCGGCTCGCGCTCGAGCGCGACCTCTTCCCGACCACGGATGGCGACGGCGAGCTCGACCGCGACTCCCTCCCGGCCGTGGACATGAAGGAGTGTCTCGCCTATGGCGGAGACAAGCCCGGCGAAGAGGCCGCGAATCAGGAGCAGAAACCGGGGAAGAAACGGGGGCCGGGCGAGTACTCTATGGATGAG
>Ga0272441_10016682_pt1 | contig 10123 bp, 15 predicted proteins | sample SSMProp6N_FD_193582 | JGI IMG/M metagenome (GOLD analysis project Ga0272441, IMG submission 193582) | Marine sediment archaeal communities from Little Sippewissett salt marsh, Falmouth, MA, United States - SSM-Prop-6N | ecosystem: Environmental > Aquatic > Marine > Wetlands > Sediment ... | reverse complement strand
TAAAAATCATTTTTCCTCCCTTCCCCTTATTATTATCTTCGGCACAACTCAAATTTTTTTTATTAACTACATTGTTATAACCAACCAAAAATAATATTTATATTGTATTTATACGTATCATATGAAATATAATTTGTCTTTTGTTCAACATTTTAACAATAACTTTTATTTTTAATATAATCTTAATTGGATTGGAGGAAAAAATGAGAGTTAACAAATATAAATCTGAAATAATTTTAACTTTATTTGTAACAATTTTATTAGTTGGTACTATCATCACTATAAATACCAGCTCAAGAAAAAATGTTAGCAGTATAGAAAACAATATTAGCAATAATATGAAGACAATTTACATGAAAGCCGATTGCCAAAAAATAATACTGTATAAACCTGTTATTTCCATTGTTCATTGGCCCTTTATGGTTTATTACTGAAAATGCATATCTTGCTTTAATAAATTATAAAGAGTTTGTTTTAAAACTTGGTGGAGAGGAACAAATGGTGAAAGTTCCATCAATGGTAATCCCTTACAAATTCATTGGTTTAGGACCATTGTATTGGGTACAAACTGTAACTAATCCCTGTGAAGGAAACGTTACTTTAATTGGTTGGTGTGAGGATGTTGTAATTCATTCTTTATATAATTCAAAGTGATAACTTTTTCTTTATTCTTTTATTTTCTTGTTCTTTTTCTTCTGATAACATATAGTACACAACCCTTTTACACGGGCTATATTGTTACACCCAGATTCACTACAGGTTTTTCCTCTGTTATTGTAGTATTTCATTTTTTCAACCCATATTTAATTTAATATTTGCCTCACATCCATGATTTTTTATTTATTTTTTATCTTTTTTCGTTTTTATTTCAGCGACATTCTTCCATGCTTTTTTAATTCTTTCTCCAAAAGTTGCCATCCCTTCACCCCCTCGGCCATATTTCTATAACAAACAGTCCTTATTAAAACCAGCACATGGCTGTTGAATTAATAGATCCTTTAGGTAACCAAACTATGAAAGAAAATAATAAACAATTATTGTTAATTTTTGAATCTAATAAAAAAAAGGAATTACTAAGCTAAGGGCTTTTGTTAATTTTTTATTATAATATAAAATACATCATCTTCTCTTTTAAATCAATATTTTACAAATACCTTCATAATTAAGAGTATATGACAACCTATTATTACTATAAAAATCATCCAATAGATAATTATTTAAGTTAGTATGTTGCTATAGTAGTTAGAAAGAATTAGGAATAAGAGTTTCATAATTTCGTTTTTCGATTTTTTGGGATTTTTTATTTTTTTTCCTTTTAATATGTATAGACTTAACTAGTCTAAGGAGGTGAAGAATAAATGAAAGGCACTATAAAATGGTACAATGGTATGAAAGGATTCGGCTTTATTTCAGGAGAGGACGGAAAAGATGTTTTTGTCCATAGGTCAGCTATACCTGTAGGAGTAGACCTATACGAAGGTGACCATGTTGAATACGAAGTTGAAGATTCAGAAAGAGGACCAAAAGCAATAGAAATAAAGAAATCAAAAAACGCTTAAATTAATAATCGGAGGTGATATGAGCATGGAAGAAATAACACTAAATCTTAAAGAAATGATCAAATCAAGAAAGAATCATAAATTGGTCTATAAAAGATCTAAAGAAAGATCAATTGGTATATTTGTAGATGATTTATCATTGAAATAGTTACTTTATACTAGCGCAGCGGTCTTTCAAATTTTTCACTTGTTCTTATATTAATGGCAAAATTTAATTTACAAATTAAGTTATTCTAATAAGGTGATTTTATTGAAAGTTAATTTGTTGGTTGATGGTAAAGAAATTAAGATAAATGAATTTGTTGAAGATTTTTTTGGCCGAACCCTGCAAGGTGCGGTTTCAACACTGAAAGAAGTAAACAGGGATTGGAAAGAACTAGACATAAAAATAAGAAGATAACACTTTCCTCTTCCCCGGTATTTTTTATTTAAATTAACAAAATAACCCAATAGATAACTATTTAAGCAAGGGCGTAGCTATAGTAATAAGAAAGAATTAGAAATAAGAGTTTCACATTTTCGTTTTTCCGAACTTTTGAGATTTTTTTATATTCTACTCTTTTTGTCACTACAGACTTAAGAGGTCTTAGGAGGTGAAGAAAAAATGAAAGGTACAATCAAGTGGTATAATCCAAGAAAAGGATATGGATTTATACTAGGTGAAGACGGAAAAGAAATTTTCGTTCATTACACAGCATTACCAGATGATACAGAAATCAATGAGAATGATAAGGTTGATTATCAAGTTGAAGAGTCAGATCGTGGTCCAAAAGCAGCAAAAGTAAAACTGTTGGAATTAGATTAAAAAATTAGTTTCAAACAAATTAAAAATTGAGTTTCATCTGGGTTAATAAATCCAGATTGAAACTAAAACATAACAAGAAAATTAAATGGAGGAACATAGAAATGACAAAAAAAACAACTGAAGAAACAAATAATGAAGAAAACGTAATATATGTTGGAAATAAACCCCCAATGAGCTATGTACTCGCAGTAATAACACAGTTTAATCAAAATGGCTCAAATGGAGTTGTATTAAAGGCAAGAGGCAGAGCAATAAGTACGGCAGTAGATACTGCAGAAATTGTAAGAAATCGATTTTTAACAGATGTAAAGGTAACAGGGATAACAATTGGTACTGATAGAGTTACAAACATGGAAGGTAGGGACTCAAATGTATCATCAATTGAGATAGACCTTTCAAATAAAGAGAAAAAAAAATAGAAGGAAAATGAACAACTACTATAGATTAAAAAAATTATTGTGTATTTTTAAGGGTTAGAATGGAAAAAAATTATGGAGCAGTAGAGTTATTCTCTGAAAAAACCGGGGACGTAGTAAGGATAATAAGATTCTACAATCAAAGAGAATTTTGTGATTTTTTAGAAAGTTTCAGAAGGATGCGATACCCAGGTTACAGTTGGAGATTTAAAAAGAAAAAGATAAGAGTTATTAAAAAAGATGAATAACTTTTTCTTAAATAACTTTAGGAGGATAGATTATGGGGTTTTTCAAAACTCAAGAAGAAAAAGAAGAAAAAAGGAAAGATAAAGAAAAAATAAAAATAAAAATTCAAAGACAAAACAAATCAAGAAGGATGGCATTTCAAGAACAAAAACAAAAAAATGAGGAAATAAGAAACTTGTACCGCGAAAGAATAAGAGAAGAAAGAAGGCTAAGAGAAACAAAAACCTAAAAAAATTATTGATTATCTTTTTTATAAAAATGTAAGAGTGAATTGTTTACTATTGATTTAAATGATTTGAGAGGAGTTGAAATGGAAGATGTTTGGTTAGTCCTAGACCATGGAGATACAATTGCAGTCTGTGATACTGAGACGACAGCAGATAAGGTCATAGAAAGATATCTTGGGAAAAAACTCCAAAAGAAGAAAGTGTTAATAGTTGCAGATGTTATTGCAAATAGATTCTATTATTATCGTCATCATTAATAGAATTTTTTCAAAATATAATTAAAAAGCTAAAAATGTAAAATAACTAATTTTAATGATTTGCAGTTTTATCTTCATATATAAAAACGAATTTTAGAAAAAAATGAATATGAGAACTGATGATTCTAATTTTTTGTATAAATATGTTGATGTTTACTACCTATAAAAATTTAGATTTGGTCCATTTGTCGATCTTATAGTCTTTCTCCCCTGTGCTCCCCTGAATAAATCTACTTTATTAAACTGTGGGAAATTTGCTTGCTCTATTCTAAGCTTTTCATCGCTTTGAACCCTTCTAAAATTATCATGATCTCGACTTGTAAGTAATGTTACTGCATTTCCATTTTTACCAGCTCTTGCCGTACGACCAACTCGATGAATATATTCTTTAGATGTTCTAGGTACATCATAATTGTATACATGTGAAACGTCTTTTATATCAAGACCCCTTGCAGCTACATCAGTTGCGACAAGCACATCTGTTTTTTGGTTTTTTAATCTATCAAGTGATTTCAATCTTTTGTTTTGTTTCATTCCTCCATGTATTTCAGAAACATTTATCTCTTGTCGTCTAAGGTTTTTTGCAATAATATCTGTTTCTCTTCTTGTTGCACAAAATACTATTGCAAGACCTGGAGTTGAATTCTTTAGTAAGTGTACAAGCAGTGAAAACTTATCATTATGGTTGTGAATATCATAATATTTTTGATTTAATTTATCTGTATCTACAAATGATTTTGTTCTAAACATGAGTGGATTTTTTAGATGTTTTTTTGCTATTTGGTACACATCTTCCGATATAGTAGCACTAAACATTAGAGTTTGTCGATCTCTTGGAAGCCTGAATATAATTTTTTCGACATCCTCTATAAAACCCATGTCAAGCATTTTATCAGTTTCATCAAGAACTAAGAATCTTATATTTCTTAAATCTACAGTTTTTCTACTGATATGATCCAATAATCTGCCAGGAGTCGCAACTATTATATTTGAGTTAGCAATATTTCTTATTTGAGGTTTGATGTTTACCCCGCCATATATGCTTGTTGCTTTAATTCCTAGGTTTTTTCCAAAATCTCTAAAAACATCAGTTACCTGAATACATAGTTCTCTTGTTGGTGTTAAAACAAGCACTTGTCCATCAACATTTGGTTTAATCATATTTAAAATAGGTAAACAAAAAGCAAGTGTTTTTCCAGAACCTGTTTCTGCTTGGCCAACTACATCTTTTTTATCAAGTATTTCAGGGATGCATTTTTCTTGGATAGAAGTCAGATTTTTAAATCCAAATTCTTCAATTTTTCTTTGTAACTTAATATTTATATTTAATTTTTCAAAATTCATTTTTTTCACCATTAATTTTATAAGTTTTTTAAAAAAAAATTATCTTTATTTTATAATTTCTTTAATTTTTATTGCTTTAATTCCTTTATCTGTTTTTTCCAATAAGAATTCTACTGGATCACCTGGATGAAGTAATATTAAAAAAGGTATGTCCTTTTCATATACCATTACACTCTTTCCATCTTGTCCTTCTATCAATCCACATTTCTTTTTGGGACAATACCAATTGACAATTCCTTTCATTTACTTTCACCAATTAAAACTTATTAAAAAATTAAAATGCATGTTTACAATTTTCGCAGTTGTTTTGATGGTTTGCAGCAACCTTTGAGACAAATTGAAAACAGTGCTCATCACCAAAGACTGGACGGTTTAACGCTTTGCATCTAATAATTTTTTTTTGTTTTTTATTTTCATTTCTGCGTACTCTTTTATCTCTATTTCGATTCATATGCACTTCCACCTTAATTATATTTTACAGTAATATTGTCTGAAAAAAAATAAAAAAATTAATTCCATTTCGCATCTTGAAAATGGATACTCAAGTTTCTATTTTATTCTTTTACTATATCATATCATACTACTTATATAGTTTTGTATTGAATTAAATGTTATATCTTTGAATCTAGAAGAAGATTATATTTTTTTTATATAGTATTTTAAAAATGGTTGAAAAATAGGTACAAATATGTAACTTTAAAATTGTTTTTTCAAATATAATAAATAAAAAAAGAGAGTAAAAAAGGGCATTATTTCTTGCCTTTTTTAATGTACAACAAAGCAGCCAATAGTGCAAATATTGCTATTATGCCTAATCCTATAATTACTATGTTGTCTGCAACTATGTTTTCTTCAATAATTACCTTCATTTCTGCAGAGCTTGTTGTCTGATTGTCTGACGCAGTTACACTTATTGTAAATTCACCAATTTCTGCCCAGCTGTGTAACAATGAAAACAAATAACCACTTGGTAACCATCCACTTTCAACACTAGAACCATCGCCCCAATCTACTGTGTATCTGATATCATTGTTGTCCAAGTCACTAGAACCAAATGCAAATGAAAAATCAGTTTCTTTGCTTCCATTTTCAGGGCCACTGATTAAAGGTACTGAAGGTGGTCTGTTGGGTACAGTAATTATTGCTGTAGTTGTGTCAATATCTGAGGCTCCCTTGTCGTCAACTACTGTCAGTGTTATTAAGAAATTACCGCCTTTTCTATAAGTGTGTGTAATTGTCTCTCCGAAACCGATGCTACCATCTCCAAAGGACCATCCAAAGTGAACTATTTCTCCATCTAAGTCAAAACTTCCTGAGCCGTCAAATTCTATTGCTTCTTCGATGTTACCCGAGTAAATGCCGCTTGCATTAGCTACAGGTAAGAAGTTTGAATAGAATATACTAATTGGACTGTAAGTTGCAACCACTTTTAGAGTTGGTTCTTCTGGTTCTTCAGGTTGTTCGGGCTCCTCTGGTTCCTCGGGTTCCTCTGGTTGTTCAGGCTCTTCAGGTTCCTCTGGATCTTCTGGATCATCGTTTCCGCATCTTACTTTTACTTTCCATGAATCTTGGTTATCACTTATGTTTCTATCTCCACCAAGCCACCATTGATTAAGACTGCGACCTAAACCTTCTGAATCAGTGACATTTACTGTATTAATTAAACATCTTTGTCCGCAACCGACTGTATAGTCACTTTTATAGGTCCACACTTCACCAGGATCTATCAGACCATCTTTATCAATGTCTCCACCAGTAAATTCTGGGATACCGCACTTATCGTCCTCAACAACTGGTGTAACACTAGCAGGACCTGCATTGGTTACTTGGTAGTTGTATGTTATAGTGTCGCCTACATGGGCGCATTTTGGTCCGCTTTTTTGTATTGCAAGATCAAAAGTAATTACGTTGATTTGGGTAAAGTCTGGATAGTTTTCCCCTGTAATATGGGTTATACCATCATATGCTGATAAGTATCCATCAGGTATGTTGATTTCTGTAAATTGGTATGTGCCTTCGCTAAGCCATAATTGTTTTTCTGCTGATTCGCTGATAATAAATGAGGTTAGATATTCTCCGTTGCTTGACATGTTGATTGTAAACTCTGTCTCTGAATCATCGTAATCAATGTTTTCTCCTTCCCAGTATAAAAGAACTTCCTTTCTTAGAATAAATGGGTATAGATAGAACTCAACATCTTCTTCTAGTTTTTCACATTTGTATTTTCCTGTGGCTGTAGCAGTGTTTACTAGTGGACTGGGAAATGTAAAGCTTGGGGTATAACTACAGGTGAAATTCCACACCTCGTCTATGTCTAATGCATTATCACCATCGGTATCACCTGAATCAAAAACTACTGGTCCACATTTGTCGTCAACAACAGCGATATCATTTATGGGTACATCTCCGATATTTATGACATTGTACACGTATGTAATTTCATCTCCAACATTAGCAAATATTGGGCCGGTTTTTACAATTTCTATTGCTGGCACATCTGGATTACCTGAACTTGCCATTGGTGTCAAGAAGCTGGCAATCAGAAACATTGTTGTAAGGAATATAGCTGCCTTTTTGCATGATTTTATGTTGTTTTTTTCTTTATTTAACATGCCTCCACACCATATTTTTTCTTTTTACTCCTTATTTTGTAAGTTTGCTTATTAAGGACTTGTTGTACAACGATTACCAGGGGCCATTGACAGTTGTTACCCAATGTTTTATATTAAAAATCGAAAAAAAATATTTTAAGAGGTGTTAATACAAAAAATTAAAAAATCAACTCTTAATATTGTTATTCAATAAATTTTTGGGAAAATATATAATCCCTTACCCCTTAAAATTTTTCTTATAATATAACCATCAAGAATGATGGGAAAAGACAAACAAAAAATTTAAATTAATATTTTTAAATCATATTTATTTAAAATTATTTAAACCAGAAAATTAAAAAAGATTTTAGTTATCCAGGTTGTATGAAAAATAAATTACTAATCATGCCTGGTTATCTAGTTGGAATAGGTAGTTTGTTCATAATTACCTATAGAACAATCCTTGCTTTTTTAAGTGGCACTCAATCTATTACTCTTTATATTAACAGATATGGAGAACAATATACTGACATAATTTTTTTAGTAATTATTTGGATAATTTGTTTGATGGGATTAGGTTATTTGTATAAAACAATTAAAGAAGAGAAAACAACCAATTCAATTGACAATAATTAAATTGGGAAAAAACAATATTATCATCCACGGTCATGTAACTTTATAATCTATTAAATTTGTAAGTTATGATTTTTATCATTCTATCATTTTATAAGAAAACAACATCGGTTTGAATTGCCAATTTATATACAAGTCAAGTTGATCATATGCATGAGAATTTGGATTTCCTGAGTAATTCACAAATCCATTTTGACCTGGGGGAAGTACATTAAAAGCAATAGACGGTTCAGACATTAAATTATCATACCATAAAGGCATTTCAGCAACTTGATTGTATGTTCCCCTGTCCATGTTTGGCATTTCAGGTGAGGAAAGGGCACCAACTTCGGAAAAATGTTTTATTTTAACAGGTGTAAGCCATTGAGATATATTTTCAGTTCCAAATTCATATTCTAATGCTGATAACGCATTTTCTAAGGCAAGTACTATTGCTTCTTCTTTTGAATTTTCATCAAGATAATTTTTATATTTAAGGTGTAACTTTGATTCTTTTTCTTGGAAAATATGAAGCAATATACTATGGGCATATTCTTGTACTTCCTCTCCAAGCTCATCCATTAAAACAACATCGTAAATTCCATCATACCATTTGTTAAATATTGTTAGACCTGGATCATCATAAAAACCATCTTCGTTTTCATTGTGTAAGTAGCAATCCCATTGTTCAAGTGCTTGTGTGACTATGGATGAAACCCCACCTATTTCATAAATTGCCTCCAACAGATATGGTTTGAAATACGTTCCATATACTTGGTGATAGGCTACATTTCGACAAACTTCTATCATGTCTTCAAAGGTTACTGCCTCATCCGCATCTAATAACTCTTGAATTCTTACAACACCATGGCCTTCCCCCCACATTGGTCCTACTTCTGCTTCTGCATAAGCCCAATCTGCTTGAGGTTTATTGTTCCAGTTTGCATAGAAACCTTCGGTAGGGTTTCTAGCTTGAGGAAGTTGTTCAAAAGGCACAACTCCCTTCCATTCTTCTTTTCCAGTACCAATTAATGGAAATCTATCATCAATTTTTCTTAAAAGTAGGCCACGTTTGGGTCTTATAGGATACCATCCTGAATGATAATACCCCACATCACCGTTTCTATCAGCCCAGAACCAGTTGTGAGAACTTACGATTTTGCTCACTCCTTGTTCAAAATCAGTGATATTTTTACACTCCTGAAAACTCATTACGCCTTCCAGGGTTTGATGCTCTTTTTTCCAGAAAGTCATTTTCTGACTAATAGCAATTCCACCAACATTTGGTTTCCACTGTATATCTAATACTGGCCCATGTACTGTTCTATAGCATTCAAACTCATGTGGTACTCCCTCTAAATCATATATTGTTTCAATTCTTTTTTCCATGTTGTACCAATGATGGTTAAAAAGATATTTTGTTTGATTTAAAGGATGCAAGATTTCTATATAGGTATCAACTCCATCGGACAAACCTGAAGTAGTGGTCCATGCACCCCATTCACTGACACCAATTGCTATTGCAGGACCTACGCCTGGAAATGTCATGCCTGTAGCATTTATTCCAGCTCCATGCATACCAAGCTCTGCTACAATCTGAGGTATAGAATGCCCCATTTGAGGACCACCTAATAACATCGGATTACCAGTTGCTGATTTTGAGGGAGTTACAACCCATCCATTACTTCCAAAATAGTACAACAAGCCCATGGATTCTGAGATTTTTTTATCCATCAGTTTCATTGCTTGAATTTTTTCTGCGGATTTGATAACTGAGTTTGGAATGTAAGGTGGTAAATACATTTCATATTGGGGATTTGATTCTCCTTTCCAGTCAATTGTTGTATCTGAACCAGGATCTGTTTGGGGACAAACATCATTGAAAATCCTCCATCCATTTATTGCCCCATTTTTGTCTATTAAAGTTTTAAGTACAACTGCAAAAGTAAGTTCATTTCCTCCTCCTTCTCCCCAACGTCTAACCATCATTTGACCAATTGCAATAGAATCTTCTCCAATCCATAATTCAGGCATAATTCCTCTCTCTACGTATTCGTAAGGCATTT
>Ga0272441_10016681_pt1 | contig 10123 bp, 3 predicted proteins | sample SSMProp6N_FD_193582 | JGI IMG/M metagenome (GOLD analysis project Ga0272441, IMG submission 193582) | Marine sediment archaeal communities from Little Sippewissett salt marsh, Falmouth, MA, United States - SSM-Prop-6N | ecosystem: Environmental > Aquatic > Marine > Wetlands > Sediment ... | reverse complement strand
CGGGCTGAAGGTTCCTCAGGGAGTTTCAATGAAGAGTTCGTGCTCATCCCGCCAAATGAGTGGACCTCGGTGTCTATATCCGTCCTCGGTGATGGCCTCGGTCGTCTCACAGATCTTCTATGGTTCATCGCTCCTGGGCAAGAGAGGGAAACAGGAAACCTTCTTCTGGACTGCATCGCTCTGGCCTCTCGTGATCTTGCTGCCTTCCATCCGATCCCTGCAACTAGCCGCCTCGTAGATCTGCAAACCGCTGCTGAGAGCAGTGTGTCCCGAGTATTGACATGGTCACTCCCGATACTACGAACATGGGAAGGGCTGTACGAAGTCCAGGTCGATACCGACCCGAGCTTCGGGACTCCCCTCAGCTACCTCGTTTCCGAATCGCCACGTCTGGCGCTTGAGGAGTTGCCTCCTGGTCTCTATCACTGGAAAGTCAGACTCATCTCACACTTCCCGCGCGAGTTGGGCTTTTGGGGCCAGGAGGGCGAATGGAGCAGTATTGCCACCTTCAGCATACGCGCTCCGGAGACCGTACGGTTTCTCGATGGATTTGAGAGAAAGAGCCCATTCATTGAGACATGGTGGGATGGGAACTCGTCCGCTGTATATAGGAGGAGATCGACGGAAGCCATCACACACAGTGGTGTGATGGCAATGCAAATTGACTATGAGAAGACGGCAGGGTATGAGTGGGCGTTTTTTGCCGCGAAACTCAATCCACAAGGTGCTTCTGACTGGCATGAGTTCGACGCCATGGTGTTCTGGCTATATTCACCAGTGCCAAATGCGGAAATCCTCGTGAAACTCGAAGATGGCGCTGGAAAGCTCTGGGAGGCCCCGATCTTGGTGGGCAGCTCCTCGGAATGGATGCTTGGGAGCCTTGACTTGCGTAGGGCAGCAGCATCCATTGACTTGGCTACGCTGTCGAATCTGTACTTCTTCCTGGCACCAGGACATGCGGATACTTCTGGAAGTCTGGTGATGGACGATCTCGCGATCGTCAGACGGGTGGGAGAGGCAGCTTCTCCCACGCAGCCGGTTCTCTCGACGCCAATCGCTCTGAACCAGTACTCCACCTACTTGACGTGGACGGATGAATCGACCTCTGGTGCCTCTCTGTACGAAATTCGAGAGTCGTGTTATGGTGAATCCTCTTCCGCAACTACGTATCTCACCGTGAGCAACGAGCTCGTGACTACGCGACGCGAATCGGGTGCATACACGTATTCGGTGAGAGCTTGGACCGGCCTTCCCGAATATGGTGGAGTCTCCAGCCTTTGGAGTACTCCGAAGCAGAGTGCCAATACAGGAGATGCGCCTCCAGTTATCGAAACTGTCACCTCCTACTATGTTGACAACACGACAGGGGAATACACTGCCGGATGCGTACCGAGAATCGTCGTTTACGAGGCCTACAGAGCAGCCGACGTAGTCGGAGGGAACGTCGACATATCCGGTGCTGACTTCGACGGGCAACTCTCCTTAACGAAGAGCGAGAACGGGGAGTATTGGTATGCACACTGGGATACGATGGGATTGTCGCCGGGAACGTATTTCGTTGCAGCAACACTCGTTGATGCTGGGGGTAAGCGCAGCATCCAACAGACTACTACGATTCAACTGAACTTAGCAGTTCCTGCAGACTATACGACCATCGCGAAATCAATCGATCTGCCTCTGTCAAGTGATTGTCTTCTGGGCGACTTCACGCGGTATTACGACACCCGCTGGGCCAAGATGAGAGGTGTGCTATCGGACGAGAAAGTCCTTGGTTCCGGCTGGTCTCACAACTACAACATCTTCCTCTTTGAGTATGCAGATGGAACGGTAGAGATTCAGTGGGGTACCGGTGCTGTAGATCTCTTCATGGTCCAGCAGGGGAAGTATACGAATACGGGGAGGCAGAGTTACTATCCCAGCCTCACGAAGAATCCCGACGGCTCTCTGCATGCGATGATGAGAGACGGTACGAGATATGTGTTCGGTACAGATGGGCAGCTGGCTTCAGTCGAGAAGCCAAATGGGCGAGTGATCAGCTTTGCCTACGGAGGGGATGGTTTGCTTGCGAATGTCCACGATGCAGAACGTGGCGTGGATATAGACTTCGAGTACTGCAAGGGGCGCCTTATCTCCGTAGTCGGCCCGGATTCACACGTGTTTTCGTATCACTATACTGATCAAGGTCTTCTCGGTGAGGTCATTGCTCCTGATGGCGGTGTGACGGTCTACACGTACAGCGATGACGGTATTCTCGCTTCCGCCGAGACCGAAACTGGGTATCGGCTCAACTACGAGTTTGACGGTAATGGCCGACTCGTGGGACTCTACAAGGGGGATGAGGCTAGCCGAGTAAACGCTGTCTTGTTGGAGCGAGATGCTGACCGCGCTACGGTCACGGTTGCAGGTCCGACGGACTTCATGACCACGTTGAAGTTTGATTCGTGGGGCAATACAGTAGAGATCTTGGAAGGCAATTCGCGCGCATCAATCTCTCGCGATGCGCGTGGAAACGTCCAAGAGGTCAGATACTCGGATGGTCGTTCGTGGGCATACGAGTTCGACGAGAGAGGGAACATTCTGTCCATTGAAGGTGCAACAGGCCACAGGGACACCTTCAGATGGGATTGCCGGAACCAACTCATTGCGTACGAGACTACCTCTGGGCTTGAATGGTTTGCGAGCTATGATACCTCGGGAGCATTGCGTTCACTGGGCCCTCCATCTAGCCCAACGAGATACGAGAATGATGAGATGGGGAACTGCATCCTGAAAGTGGATCCTCTCGGCAACCAGACTGACTATGATTGGGGGTTGAACGGCCTTGCTGCCATCACACATCCTGACGGAGTGAAGGAAACATTCGATAGAGACTCGCGCGGGAATGTGCTTGCTTTCGTGAATGGAAGAGGTGAGCGTGTTGCGCTGTCCTATGATCACAGAAACCAGATGACTGACAAGACCTTCCAAGACGGTACAGCAGAGCACTACGAGTACGATACAGATGGCAGAATGATCCGGGTTGAGGGACGAGATGGCGACACAGTAGAGTTCACGTATGACCCCTATGGACGACGATTGTCGGAATCCTCTTCTCTCTTACCTGCGACTGTCGTCTATGGCTATGATGCCTCATCAAGCCAGCTCGCTCAGCTCACCTACCCTGATGGCACAGCACTGCATTATCGCTTCGATCCTCGAGGCCTGATGACAGAACTCATCGATGATAGCGACGGAGACATCTTCTTGTTCGCCTACGATGACTTCGGGCGAAGAGCAAGTACTACATTCCCAAATGGAGTTCGAGTCGAATACGAATATGATACGAGTGGCCGAATCTCCTCCTTGTCATGCACCCATCGTGACGTGCTCCTCCACCGACGAGTCTTCTCATACGATGCAGCAGGGAACATTGCATGCATCCAAGAACCGAATGGGCAGTATTGCTATGAGCATGATGCTCTCTCGCAGCTCATTTCGTCGTCCCAGAATGGAACTCAAGGAGTGCAATACAACTACGATGCGAACGGAAATAGAGCATCAGTCGCTTCTCCTGGGCAGACAACGGTCTACGTCGCAAATGAGCGAGGTCAATACACGCGGGTAGGGGAGTCTGTCTACTCGTATGATTCCAGTGGCAATCTCATCTCCAAGACCACGCCGCATAACCGCTACACGTATGCTTATGACGAGAGCAATCTTCTCGTTTCGGTTGCGTCCAGTAGCGGGTTGTCCATTACCTACGCGTATGATGCGATCGGGCGCAGAACTCGGAGAGATGATGACGCCTCCTCCGTAACGTATCTCTATGCGGGATACCAAGTAGTCGTTGAGCTGGACGGCAGTGGGAAGAGGAGTAGACGCTATACGTGGGGGCCACGGCTCGACGAACTCCTTGCGGTGCAGATTGCAGATCGCAAGTACTATTGCCATCTTGATCGCATTGGGACAGTTCTTGGGTATTCGGATTCCGATGGTTGCTTCTATCCAGCCGACGCGCTTGATGAATTCGGCTTGCCACGTGAAGAGGGTCGGTCCGACTTGCCGGATGATCTGCCCTATCGCTTTGCCGGAAGACCGTTCGATGCTGACGTGGGACTGTATTACTTCCGAGCGCGGTACTACTCTCCGGAGCTCGGAAGATACATCTCCACTGATCCTCTTGCGGATATCTTGTCTTCAGGGGGTTATGCATACGCGCACAACAGCCCGTTGAACGGCATCGACCCCTTCGGGACGGTGTCATTAAGTGCCAGTCTTGTTGGACCATCGTTGGGCAGCATGTTCGCGATTCCAACCGCTACAACAGCGTTTAGAGGACAGCCGCGCCACTTCACGCTAGATCAGGCATTCAGTGTCGTCTCCTTTGCCGTTGAGACGGTGCTGGAGACTGCTTGCCTGAAGATGATCCCGAGCGACGTTGCCCCGCCGGCATTGGCAAAGGGCCTCACTTCTCTCCGAACCGCAAGAACGAGCATCGGGCACGCAATCGCGGATGTGATCCTCAGCGGAGAGAATCCGCCCGCTGTGGCAGCTACCGGCACAGGTATTGCTCCTCCGACCCAAGACACAAGTGGGGGCAAGCTGTAGTGCAATCTCCACCAGTGGTTGAGGTGCCGTGTGCCAACACCAACGAGGGACCTCCATGCGTGTTGTAGTCTTGGCTGGGGGATTCGGGACAAGACTCAGGCCCATTACTCTATCCAGGCCGAAGGCTCTCCTCCCAATCGGAGGAATACCGATTCTGACTTTGCTGTTCGAGAAAGGGGAGTTTCCAAGCCGCCCTATCCTAGTTGTGAACAAGCGATTCGCGAGTCAGTTTCGTGTGTGGCTGGATGGCCACCCATTCGAGGCCGACCTTGTCATAGAAGCCGCTGAAGATGAGGACCACAAGATCGGCAGCATTGGTGCACTCATGCAAGTCGTCAGAGACAGGCGGATTGACGATGACGTTCTTGTCCTTGGCGGGGACAATGTCTTCGGTTTCTCACTGAGCGACTTGATACAAGCGTACAAAGGCCACCCTCTCGTAGCTCTCTTTGATGCGAAAGACCCTCACATCGTGGCCGGTCGGTATGGAGTTGCATCGGTTGAAGGCAATCGGATCGCAAGTTTCGTGGAGAAACCTCGCAATCCTCCAAGCGCACTCGCTAGCACTGCGTGCTACATTTTCCCACGAGAGTGCGTTGCCTTGCTCCGTGAGTTCCGACTTGATGACAGAGCATACAGAGATGCTCCTGGCTTCTTTGTCGAATGGCTACTGCAAGCCAAACGGCAACCAGTCGATGCGTTCGTGTTTGACTCGTATTGGCACGACATCGGCGATCGCAATTCCTACCTGCGGGCGAACGCTGAACTAAGCGGAAGCGATACTTGGATTTCCGCAGACTGCACGGTCGTAGGATCTGAAGTCTCAAACACCATTGTCCTTCCAGGAGGATGCATCAACTCGTGCATCCTCGATGGCTGTGTCATTGGTGCGAACTGCAAGCTGATGCAAGTTTCGCTGACTGAGACACTGGTTGGAGACGGCGCAACCCTCAAAGGCTCGACGTGATGCCAGCATTTGACACTTCAATGTGATCTCTAGATGGGGCAGTTCCATCCGAGCCCGTAGAGCACGAATGCAGCCCAGTAGTAGGGGTGCGTGTATGCTAGCGACGCTCCTCTACCCACAGATGGGCATTCCGGCCCAAGAAACGTACGTTGCGAAGAGGAGAGTGCATCAGCAGGCTGTGTTGGCTCCAGGAGATCGGTATACAGAAGCATCATCAGCTCACTCGTTGACACATCACTGACATTCCAGAGGGAAAGGATCGCCGTAGGAACTCCGGCTACGAACAACGCTTGACCCAGTCCTTGAATCTCGTCTCCAGCTACTACGGAGGAGCTCATCGCCAGTGGAAGGGCAGTCTGGCAAGCTGATAGTACGACGAGCTCAGTTGTATACAACGGAAGCCCTAGTATCTCCCCTGCATACAAGTGCCCGTCATCCTGGGAATCCCCTTGGAGAATGACTTCGGACAGAAGCGGCATCTCAGTCCTGAAAGAACCATGAGTAGATAGATGTACGACATCATACTCGCATGACAAGAGCTCAACCTTCACAGTACTCTCCGTTGCGTCTCCGCCAAGGAACAGCTTTCCTTCGGCAAACAAGTTTGCAACCGCCTTCGCCTCATCTTCAGCTGACGGCAGGTCTCCTGTGGGGTTCCCAACTGCGAGGATTGAAGTGTATGCACTCATGGAGTGCTGCAATGGCCAGTAGAGAGACGCAAGACTTGGGGCATAGCTCAAACTCATGTCCTCAATGATGTATCGACCTGAGGGAGGCGAATCTGAGTCGAGTTCTGTACTCCGAAGAACGGCATCGTGGTATAGCATCTCCTCAGCTTCACATCGGTACAGCGCACCGAACGGGACATAGAACAGAACGTCGGAAGGAATGATGATCACATGCTCGGCACTATCGAGAGCTCCTTCTATCGGCGCGACCAGCAGCTGATAGAGCTGTGCGGCCTTCTGCAGCATATCATAGTACGACAGCACAGCAGCCGACCCTGGTGGAGGGCTCTCGACTGTCTCTCGGAATGCCCTGACCATTTCAGCAAGCTCGTCGCGAGTTACGAGAATCCTACTCGCAGTCTGAACACCTAGCTCGGAGATTACCCACACAATCGTTTCCCTGTCAGTAACAAGGTACTCCAGTGCAATCGCCCGGTTCAGCGATTCCATTGCTGCAGTGCAGTAGTTATCGATTCTTGCTGGGTCTACTGAGAGCGTATCTCCTAAGGCAGCATTCCGCTCCTGTAAATCATGAAGGAAGTCCCGGTACTGCGGCTGAGTCCAAGTGGCTCCAAGACTCGAAGAGGATCGGGACCTAGCCTCGTCAATGTCGCCGAGGAGCCACGCGCTGTTACCCGCTTCAGAAGCCCGGATCAGTCCGCCTGCGTTCTGTATTTCGTGGGGGAGAATGCTGGCGTGGCTTATGACCGCGGTTTCCATCATGTCGACCAATGTACGTGCCTTGGAGCGCTCCGCATACATAAAGGCAGCAAGAACACTCTCGGTGCTGAGCAGCGCAGGTACTAGATCCTCATACACGAAACGCTTCTCCCTCATGAACAACGGTGTTAGGGAAGCAGTGCCTACCCTTCCTCGGATCCCCTCTATCACTGCGATCGCGGCCTCCCAGTAGGGGATTGCCGCAGGCAAATCCCCTAGCGCCCTATGGCACTCTGCCAATCCGACTTGGACTCTCCATAGTGCTTCAGGGTAGCTTGCGTTGTATTCGCGGGCTAGCGAGGACTCGCGAATCAGGCGAAGAGCTTCATCGTAGCACGCGGCCGCGTCAGCGGTCTGCTCCATGGCGTAGTAACAGTCTCCAAGGTTGTTCAGGCTTGTGATGATCCCAATGCGGTTCCCAGTTTCTCTTGAGAGCTTCAAGGATTGCTGATGGAAGGTGACTGCTTCATCAATGTCCTCGGATATCCAGTAGCAGAGCCCTAGGTTATTGAGAACGGTTGCCTCACTTGACGGAATCTCTAGCTTCCTGAAGATTGACAGTGCTTCCAGATACTCATCGATCGCGGTGCTGTTCTCCGCCAGAGCGTAGTAGCAGTTTCCAAGGTTGTTCCGACTAATGGCTTCACCGGATTGATCTCCAAGGTCGAGCCTTATGTCCAGTGATCGCTCGTGATACTCTAGGGCAGTTTCGTAATCACCGGCTTCACGGTAGCAAAGCCCAAGGTTGTCCAGGCTGGTAGCTGCACCACGCATGTCCCGGGCGCTTGTCCGAATCTGCAAACTCGAATTGTAGCACTCTATCGCTTGGCCATAATCGCCAAGCGAGGAATAGCAGTTCCCCAGATTGTTAAGACACATAGCCTCCAATTCGTCGTCGTGGAGCTGCTCTGCCCGTGTGAGCGCGTCATTCAAACATGCAAAAGCCGTATCGTAGGTGCCGAGCGCCAAGTGGCAAAGGCCGGAGTTGCTCAGACACATGGCCGAATTGGCCAGTGCATCTTCTGCGTCAAAGAGCCCTTTGGCTTCCGTGAAGCTCTCCAGCGCAGTTGCATAATCTGCTAGATAGTAGTAGCAGTTACCCAGATTCTGGAGAGTCATTGCCAAATCTAGTGGATTGGGAAGCGTACTTCTGATGGCAAGAGCACGCTGATGGTATTCCAGCGCCGAATGATAGTCGGATAGCTGGTAATAGCACATGCCGAGGTTATTCAAGAGCATTGCCTCGGTTTCGGCAACTGGAAGCTCATGAAGAATGCGAGCTGCTCTCTCGAATGACGAAATCGCTTCTCGATACTCCAGAAGCGATACCTGCGATAGTCCTATGTAGAATAGGCATTCCGCAATCAGCGGATCGTCTCCTAGGCTGGTGTACAAGTCAAGCCTCTCCCGAAGCAGTGTGATCGCTTGGTCATACGCCCCAGATTGATAGGCGTCTATCCCTGCTTGGAGAAGAGATTCATCTGGTACTTCCTCTTCCGCAATCCATCCAAGCTGCTTGATCCGCGCGCTGCTTGGAGTCCAGGATATTCGGAAGCTCTGCCAGGGCTGCAATACACCATCGAAGAAGCTGAATGTTTCGGATGTCAGCAAGGGGTCTTGGTTTCGAAAGACGGACGTGTCGTAGCTGACAAGGCGCACGGGTTCTGAGAAAACGATGACGATTGCGGATACGGGCTGCCCCGTGTCGTTGGTAATGGACTCCGATGCACCAAGACAGAGACTTGCGCAGCAACTCACGACCGCCAGAAACGCTCCCAGCCATTTCATGTTCCGTGAGCCTTGTGCGATGACGGGTCGTATCGAAGCAGCGAATCTGATGCACGATTTGCCGCCATGAGGCCTCAGGATCACCCTCTCGTCTGTTGTCTGACTGTTATACACTGACATGTTGTCCATTGATCAGCATGAAGTCAACTGCGAGGGCGGCCGACTCTCAGCGTTGTGCGCGGAGTCGAGAGAGTAGATTTAGGACGAACGGAAGCCTCTGCTCTACCTTTCGCCAACCAGTCTCCTTGTGGCCAGGAGGCTTCTGAAGAGGTCTCGGACCGAGATGCCAGGGATCAGACGCGATCAACCTCACAAGGAGGCCTGATGTGTCAACACCATTCCGAAACTGGGCAGTCTAGCTACTGCGAGTCGCATACCCTTCGGAATCGGAGCGCTGCTTGCAGCCACGTGACAATGAATCCCGGATACACCGCACGAAGAGAAGACTGCCGGGCCGAATACTGCAAGGGGCAAAGCCTCATGGGAGATTGACCGTGAGGTCAATCGTAAATGTCGTGAACAGCATCAGGCTATAGTCACTTGAATGGGGGCTGTCTCAAGCAAGGGAGCCTTGGCTTGATGGGGGGGCATTGACAGCCCCTCTGCTGTGACGCATACTATGAAGGCGTTGTCACGTCTAAGTCTGTCAAGGAGGTCGCCAATGTATGAGACCGCAGAGCAACCCGCGCGGAAGCTGAGAGTCATCCTGATGACGCTGCTTCTTCTCTTTGCAGTTGTCGCAATCACGGGGGCCAACGGAGAGTCATCTGCAGGGGACAGAACATTCTGCATCGCACAACACCCCTCGCCAACTGTCGCGGCAGCGGTCGAAGCCGCTGGCGGTGTCTACGCAGATGCGGGATTGCCGTTCATCATTCCTTCGACTCTCTTCGGAGCCGCCGAATCGCCAGACGCAGTTCCGGCTGGGGAGTGGCAACAGATCTGGCCCGGAACACCAGATGGAAAGCGAGCACTCGTAACGGTGTGCCTGATGGGGGGCTCCGGTGGTGCCACGGTTCGCTGGTCGGACGGGGAAGCACATCTCGATCCCGGAGACAGCATTACCGTCTTCTCGAGCCAGGTCGCTGTCGGTGGCGCGGACCCGGGATACGTGACGCTTGATGAGCTGAACGACCGCGGAGTTGACATCAAGTATTCGAACCAGAAGTACGTTGAAGAGAATGAGGTCAGAAGGCAAGTGATGGCGAGCTACATCCTCGTGCCAGCTGTCTACGGAACCTACACGATTACGCTCGACCTCTGCGACTAGCCGCTTCGCGAGGAACTTGCTTGGCATCATGCTCAGTCGAAGCGCAGTCGCCGCACGGATGAC
>Ga0272441_10016680_pt1 | contig 10124 bp, 6 predicted proteins | sample SSMProp6N_FD_193582 | JGI IMG/M metagenome (GOLD analysis project Ga0272441, IMG submission 193582) | Marine sediment archaeal communities from Little Sippewissett salt marsh, Falmouth, MA, United States - SSM-Prop-6N | ecosystem: Environmental > Aquatic > Marine > Wetlands > Sediment ... | reverse complement strand
CCATTTGACTGATAGCAGACTGCGATCTTCATCCAGGGTACATTCACTGATGTGTCGCCCGAATTTGTCAGGGTCGCGGTCCACTCACCGGCCCATGCATCTTCATTGACTGCGTATGGAGCCTTGAAGTAATAGTAATTGGCCGGTGTATCAAATCCAAGCCAGTCAATTTCTCCACCAGTGGCAGGGTTGCCCTGAGCATCGGTAAGGGTAAATGACAGGTTTCCACCATTTCGAATCTCATCGATCAGATTGACATTATAGTTGTCGACATACACCACACCTACAATGAACTGCGGCTCATAGACAGTCTCATACGATGATGCAGCTTCGATGGAAACAGAGGCTGAAGAATTGCCTGCAAGGGAGCCGATAACCACTTCTTCCGTGAACGCATCCAACCATGGCCCCAGGAATGAACCCAGACTCATGGAGATGACATCGGCACCGTTGTCAACAGACCATTCCACACCATCAATGATATCAGCAAAACTTCCGCTTCCAGCCGCATTCAGGACCTTTGCACCCATCAGATTCGCTTCGGGAGCAATACCGAGGATCACATCGATGATCTCATCATTGTAATACGTGGTCTCCACAATACCACCGGCAGCTGTTCCGGCACAGTGTGAACCATGACCATTATCATCGTATGCAGTCCCGTTATCGCCATTGACAAAATCTGCCCAAGCAACGATTCGGTCACCAAAGGCAGGATGACTGCCGTCAATGCCAGTATCAACAATAGAGATATTAACACCGGCACCGAGATTGCCAGTCTCCCACACTGCGGGGGCATCGATAAAGTCAGCGCTCCAGACCACACCGCCTTCTTCTGCAGAATACTCGATTGAGTCCGGAGAGACTTCATCCATAGTCCGGATGACAGGGTCTGTCACGGTCACCGTGTAGTCACGCTCGATGTGGTCAACACCGGGCAGGGCAGCAAGACTGTCAAGGTCTGCCGGATATGCTTCCACATGGATAGCATTCACAATCCAGTAAGACTTAGCAGTCTCTGCTGCAACCGGGTCAACATGTGCCAGAGCACTCATCGCCATCTGTTGCTTTGACTGTGCAAGAGCTTTCATTGTCTGTACAGATGCATCCGCGGCCGGCTGGTCACTCATGACCAGAAATACCGGGATACGATCCCCACCACCGTCCTCGGGGGGGTCTACGTACGCATATTCTCCCATTCCATTTTCGTCCCCCTGCGCCGCCGAAGCACCCGCTATGAGGATAAGCAATGCAATAGTAAGAAAAATGCTTTTTTTCACGAACGATTCCATAAATCTACCTCTCAGTAAATACCATTTTGAATGTCATAATGCTATAATAAACTAATCATTCCTGACGCAAAATTGATGGTCTGCATATCAGTAATGAGACAAATTGAAAATGGTGCTTGAAATACCCATACTGCCAAATGGGCAGTTTTTTTATAACGATTGCTTGCTCTTTTCAGAAATAAATTTGTAGACATGGTCAAACAACACTATATATGTATATTCTCTTATTGGCGATTTCCCGCATACCACAGATTCTGAGATTTATCATGGATTTTTCTACACAATGCAAATCCCCTTTGACAATTCCACCAGCCATAGTCCATAATCCCCACATTCAAAACCACTACATTCTGCAATGCAATGGTGCACGAAAAGTACATGTATCGATTAAACACCTTCAGGATATTTTTTCACGCAATGGGCCAACGATTTTCGAATAAAATAAAGATTAAACTACAAATTGCAGTAAAATAAGGATCGTAAAAACCTATCGACATGTCACAAACTATTTACCAGTCAACCACGACAGCAATTTCATATCGTATCACTGAAAATATGTAACTGGTAATCATATGACACAAACCATCTACAAAGCATTCCTGTGCACCCTATGTCTTGGAATTCTTGCCGGAGGCGTGCAGGCGCTTTCATTAACGGCAGGGCCGGACCAGATTCAGGAAGGAGGACAGATCACCGTAACCATCCAGGGACTTGAAGACGACAGCTCCTTTTGCATGCATATCGGTGCGGAAATCGTCCCCGAAGATGATCAGGAATTCGCCTTTTCATCCAATAATCTGAATATGCCATTCACCCTCACCGACACCACCGTTACCCTTCAGGCGGAATCCGTCATATGGGCAAATTTCAGGTATCAACAGGACGCTGAAAGTCCGACAAAAAGTATTGGATTCGGAAGTGACGACCACCCCGTACGGAATGGAGTCATCACCGATGAGGAAAGTTTCGGACAGATCAGCGAAGGCTCTGAGATTGCCATGCTTGAGATCACCGGAAAGGCGTTAGAAGATACTGAAACTGTATCCGTATCATTCGAACTGGACGGCGTAAAAACCGGAGATGATGATGCATCCATCTCATACACTGTAAATGATGTGAACCAAGGAACAGTCAGCATTATTGTCTCCGTCGACGGAGCAGAAGCACTCAATAAGAAAATCCAGGTAGGAGACGCACTGCCAACAGCAGTTCCGACACAATCCCCACCCGGGAGCAGCGGTGATGACGACGATTACGTCCCAAATCCCACCGCAGAACCCGACACTGACCTTTCTGCAGCATCAAGTGACGGACATGCAACTCTCAATGCACCACGAGATACCATATCCGGAGCAGAAGCAGACGATATTCTCATCCTTAAAAATTCCCATCCAAAGGACATACCTGAGAACTGGCAACTGATCTACGGAGCATATATCATATCCCCCGAATCCCTCAGGTTCAGTGAACCGGCAGAATTTGCCATTACCGGCGGCGAAGGTCTGAAGACCACCACCTCGTTCATTGCAGCATATGACGGAGATGCGTGGACTATGCTCCCCACTGTACTAAGAGGGGACGCACTTGTTGCAGACATCTCTGAATCCGGTTCATATGCACTCATGACCTTTGGAACATCCGACCCTGTTTCAGAGCCAACCGTCGCTCAGGGGACACCGGACACCACGGTTGCGTCCACAGCGACCCCTGCCGCTCCGGAACCGTCTGCCCCCACACCCACCACATCAGGACTACCTGTTTTTGCGGGGATACTTACGGCTCTTGGCGCATTCATGGTTGCCATGAGGCTGAATAAGTAATTCATCTGACCTTCACTTTTTTTTGGCGTTTTGCATTGCGATTTCTTCTGCATACCATGCAAACCATTCCCCCGCAAGACCACATCCAACCTTTTTCTGAGAATCACGCTATTTTCTCCGAACATAGCCCAAATAGTGGTTATCGCAGCCAGATATTCTATATTGAGACCAAATAGCGATCCGATACCACAAATTTCAGCCCTGCACCCCAAAAAATGCATCCACACAGAAGCACGGAGAGGGCCAAACTCCCCCGGAGACAACCCACACATCCTCTCAAAATCACACCACAATTACGACCCGCTATCTGCCTGCAATTATGCGAATATTTTAGAAAAAACGACCAATTTGGCCGCTAATTTTCAACACTCCGAATCCATTCAAAATTACGTCCATATCTCAGCCAGATTTTCAAATAAAGGATTCAGGATAATCGCCCCCTGAGAACAAACAATCAGAAAAACACGAAACGGCAAATACGCCACATTTGGGAGATGTTGCCTAATCAGGCAATTCAGACCCAGAATCCATACACACACTTATTTCCACAGAATTGCACATAAGACCTTTCCCCCTCTTTTCACCCCCACCAATTCCCGAAGAATCATCCACCCACCCTTTCATATTGCGCAGAGAGGAAAAACCCATTTCATGATTGACAAATGTCGCGCTGAACGTGAGAATTTTCATTTCTGCTTATACAAAAAGAGCCCTTTCCCAAAATATTCACCATTCACAGTACCGTCTGAAATCCCAAAGGTTGAATATCATTGGTTCCTGCCGGAACAAAACACTGAACTCATCTCGTATGATTCAGAAAGAACGGACGAAACAGACATTATATGCGAAATGAGACGCTGCGTTTCCCTTTATACGCGGACGCGATGTTGCCGGATGCCACCAGAACAACAATCACCATCCCTCAAATAAACCATATCATGCTATTCCCGTTTTCCGGAATTTCGAATTCTATGCCTTTGCCACCTGACAATCACGAGATGACAGCAACACCACCATACATATAGCATCATAGAGTTTATTGTGCAATAACGGTGGAATTTCAAATACACACAGATCAAAAAAAATAATTGAAAATCCCTACTTTTTTTGAGAAAGAGGGAAGTATTGCCGATATACGGACCTTCGTTCATCCACATCCGTGTGGAGATAGATCTCTGTTGTCTGTATCGACGAGTGCCCCAGATTCTCCTGTACCACCCGGAGATTTTTGGACCGCCGATACAATTCAGACGCATAGGAATGCCGTATTTTGTGCGGCGTAATCCCATCTGGGGCCCGTTGTTTGAAGATATGCTGCACCGTCCGTGGCGACAGTGCATGCCCCATCTGCCCTACAAAGAGCGGACCATCAATCCGCCCGCCAATGAACCGATCGATATCATCCAGCGTATCCTCATCGACAAAGACCAGCCGGATTTTCCCGCCTTTTCCTAAAACCCGAATGGTATGGTCATCAAAATCAATATCAGATATCGTTATTCCACACAGTTCAGAAACACGAACTCCTGTCGCATATATAAGCCGGATAATCAACCGGTCCCGGACTTCCACGGCAGGAATGGAATCCAGAAGACGCATCACCTGGTTGTGTTTGAGATATTTGAGTTCTTTTTCCTTGATTCTGGGCCTGTCCACCGCCGGCAGCGGATTGGTCTCAATCGCCCCCTGCACAAACAAATAGCGGTAAAATGACGACAGGGATGAAATAATCCTCTGTAAGGTCGTGGCCTTGTAGTCACGCATCGAGGTCAAAAACGCCAGGAAATCATCGATGATAATCGGAGTTGTGTCCACCTCCGTATCAAGACGGGTATGTGCCAGATCCTCCCAGTAGACCGCCAGTTTTTCCGCACCCTTTGTACGCCGTATCCAGAGATAGTATCCAAATCTTCGGATCACCCGCCCATAACTTTCGATTGTCCCGGGCGAATAATTCCGCATTCTCAGGTGGTGAAGGAACCTCGGAAGCCACTCTGAAAAATAATCTCCCTGCATTGATATTTCTTTGATTTAAGCATTTATATGCTTTTTGCGCAGAATCTTCATTTCGCGCAAAAACCAGAGACACCAGAAAATGAGAACAAAATGACCGACCAGGACCGCCCGGGACATACCGCACACCAACACAACCCAACACGCAGACAAAACCAAACAACACAAAAACTCATCCCAGATAGATGATGTCGCCCACCCATGACGCCCAAAATCCACCATCCATCCCTATCGGGAAAACCAAAAAACAAAAAAATGACCCCGGCGGAGACACCATCCACACATATATCACACACATATTATAGTAAAAATAAACAGCAAAAGCGCAGACCTTTCAACAATTTATGCCCGAAAATGGCCAATGTTATAGTAGCAGACCGTCGCAGATTACTCACTCTAATCAAAAAATACCCGCCACATCTAAAAAATGAGGAGGGACAAAAACAGCAGTCCCAAAAAAAGATAAGCCAAACGCAGACCATTAACTACGAGGCAGGAAACAGCCACATAACGGCCCCCAGAATCCGTTTTTCCACTCAAAAGGACGTATGATACCTGTAAAGAATCCAACATTCTGAGCACAAAATAGCGATCACCAACCAGATCTGCACAGGACCGCGGCCCACCAGCGCTGACAAAAAACACAATACTCACACCCCCCACAAACAACGATGAAAATCCACAAACTAAGATACTGCCATACGCAAAATCACCCCATAAAACACCAAAGGAATCAACCCCCAACCATCAAAACACAAGGATTCACGCCACCGGACGACAGGTAAAAAAGACAATATCAACCAAAACCAGAAATAAAACAGAACCAAACAGGCACCATCCAAAACCAAAATATCCAGACATACCACCCCACCCATTGCAACACGCATGCCACGAAAAGCCAGTATATTCCACCCATTTCCCCCCACCCCTGAATAAAGAATTCATCCAACACACATTCCAGAAGAATCCCGGGACGCCATTCAAAAGCCTTCAATACCCACCAATTTATACCAAATTAATTCGAATATATTCCCAATATAAGCATTTTTCATACAACCAATCACACAAGATACAGGACCAGCCCATACAATATCCAGATGCAAAACACGTCCAAAACGTACACATAACCAAGCAACAGGAAACACCCACAACAGACAAACAAAACATTCAATAACCCACCCCGGATAAAAACAGATCACCACCCAAATTCCATTCAAAAACATGCACAACAAGCCATTTTCCAATAACAAAAATAACCAGAATCAGAACCGCATTTCCAATTTTCAGGGAAATAAATCATTTCCTGAGATTTCCCAACACCCAGTACATACATCTGCAAAGAAAACCATCGCACCAACCAAAACTACAGAAAATCATACCAGAAATACAGCACCGAAACCACCCCACATAACAATACCATAGAATTTGCATCACACCAGGAGGGTTGCACCCCACAAACAGCGCGAGCACGACATCCCAAAAACACCAACAAACAGAGATCAGACCCCCCGGAGCTCATCACGAAAAGCTGAATTTAATCATTTTTACGATTTTTGGCACCATATTGTGAAGCATTCAAAATACAGACAGGAACCAGTTGCCATCCCGGCCACCCAGTTCAGAATTCAAACATAACCCGATGAAAAAGAGAAGGGCGGGGGAAAAAACACTACCCCAATTCAGAATAGGGCACAAATACAGACATTATAGGATAGCATAGCATACCACCCACGCACACGCCCCGAATAATAATCCAGGCGACAGCAATCGTTGCAATTTCAGCCGTTTTTTCCCACAATTACCAGAATATTTCCTCAAAATACCACTCTGCAGCCCACCAAATAATCTCCAATAAACCACATAATGCTATACAAACCCCTTGCCGATTCTCATGATATTTCACCCCCAATACACCCCCGAACAGGATATATCCACCAACAGCCCCGGACCACTCAGAAATAATTTACACTCAACCCAAACAACAGAATTCGTCCTGCCACTGATTTGCACAGCAGACACCCGAGAAGACCCATACTGACGCCAGACTCTGATAATTTCGACACCCCGCACAATTCACCGGAGAAATCCTCACCATAGAAAGAAGGAACAATCCGAATTGCAGAGAACCAACCGACACGTAACCTGCACACACCCCAATCTGCGAACACCAAAACTAACCCACAGAAGAATATGTGCCACCCTACCAACTAACCAGGTGACACAATCAACACCAGTCCCAAAACACCGACAATCACCACTATTTGTACCAAAAGAGGATATACGCGACCGAATTCCACAACCAGCAGTAGACCCCCCAAACAGCCGGACACATCCGCTAAAACCACATACTGCTATACATTCCTAAAAAATATCGAAGATATCCCATAAGGTTGATGAATAAACCACCCCCATACTAATTGATGGTTGTTGAAGGGAATCTCCCGGATGACAAAACTGAGCAGCATGAATCCGTAGAACACAAGGATGAAATGCCCCGGGACGAACAGCATGAACCAGCCACAGCGTCCGATAGTATCACACCGGGTATCAACGGCACACAGCATACAGACGAACCAATACCAGAAGAAGAGCAAACAGACAGACCAAACCCCCACACACAGGTAGAGGAAGACACATCAGGATATCCATTTATTCCGGATGATTCCGTCGGCGCACTCTCTGATAAATCATATGAACAGATACAAAAAGAAGTGCAGGCCCTCCTTGGGATCAATGCGGATATGCCTGTTTTGCTCCCGGGCCGACCGATCCTCTCTCCCGAAGATGAAGAGAGAATAAACAAGTACCGAAAATTCCAGAAAGTTGACGGTGCCGCCTACCGTCGGGTAAACCAGTTTCTCCGGAAACACACCTATGTCACCGCACGCGAATGGGCCATTGCCCGCCTCTGTGCTGACTTCACCACCCGGGGCGGTGCAGAGATGACATTCATCGGCGAGAATCTGCCCGACCTCGTTCCCTTTATGACAGATACCTACTCGCCACAGGCGGTCAACCAGGCTCGCAGTTCGTTCAAACGAAAGGTCCGAAAATCCGGAGCCACCTTCTTCTATGGCGCACTCTGCGGATTTTTTACTGCAGACGAACTCGACGACATCCTTTTTGAATCATCTGAAGTAGCCCGCTTCCTCCTGGAAGTCGAGGGCACCTCCATTGACATTGACGATGAAATCGATGTGGAAGACCGCATCACCGAAGTCATGCGTGAAGTCGCAGAAGCGGCGTCCATGATCCGGAACCGCGAACCCGCAGGTACGGATGAAGAAACAGAACAGATAGACACTACACCCAAAAACGGAGATAAATCATGAGAATAATCCATGTCGTCGGCAGATCCAACAGCGGGAAGACCACATTCATTCATTCCCTCACTCCCCTCCTCAAACAGCACGGGAAGACAGCGGTGATAAAACACCTCCACACCCACGAGTTTGAACTCCCGCCGGGCAAAGATACCACCACCCACTACGAACACGGGGCAGACATTGCCATCGGCACCGACCCAAAAAAAGCAGTGGCTGCTATACGAAACGGTTCACTCCATGATATGCTCACCCTTCTCGCAGATCAGGGAGTGGAATACACCATTATTGAGGGACATAAAGCCGAACCGTTCCCCAAGGTGGTCATCGGAGACCTGGAGATTGAGCAGTGTATCCTCAGAAATCCAACACCGGAAGATGTCTGGTCACACATTGCAGCGTTTGCCGAAGTGGTCACCCTCCAGAGCCTGATACAGGAACTTAAACGTGACTGCATGTCGGATGAAACCGGATGTGTGGCCGCATTCAACGGCATTGTCCGGAAGGTCACCGGCACAGAGACCACCGAAACGATGGACTTTTCCGACGCCTCACATGTGCAGGTGCTATCTGAGGAGATACGACAGGAGATGGAACAGATCCCCGGTGTCCTCGGTGTGCGCTTCCATCACCGCACCGGCATCATACCTGCAGGCGATGACCTTACCTACATTGCAGTGATTGCCAAACACCGGCAGGAAGCCTTTGCAGCGCTGATGCAGGGAATCGACCGGATGAAAGATGAATTACATGATGTCGACAAAACACTGGAAGGAGAATACCATGGAAACGCCTGAAAAACAATTGTTTGGGACAAACGGGGTCAGGGGCGTCATCGGTGAACAGATGAACCCGGAACTCGTGATGAAGATAGGTATGGCACTCGGAAGCATGCGAAAAGGGCGTATCGGAGTAGGCAGGGACACACGCACATCCGGCCCGGCACTCTCCCGCGCCGTCATTGCGGGGCTCCTTGCAACCGGGTGTGATGTCGTTGACCTGGGAGTACTCCCCACCCCCGCCGTCCAGTACCTCGTCCGCGAACACTTTGACGCAGGCGCTGTCATCACTGCGTCCCACAACCCGCCCGAATATAACGGCGTGAAGATCATCGAAGGGGACGGAACAGAGATGGACGACACAGAGACCATCAATCTAGAACAGCGCCTCTTTGCAGAAGACTTTACCCTCGCAGGATGGGAGAAGATGGGCACCCTCACTGCCGCCCCGGAAATGCTCTATGAGTATATTAATGCCATCGCCGGGTATTGGGACATGATCGATGCAAAAGGTATGACCGTAGTCGCGGACCCCGGATCCGGGCCCGCATGTGAGAGCACCCCCAAGGTCCTTACACAGATGGGGTGCCGCGTGGTCACCATAAACGGCATGATGGACGGGACATTCCCGGGCCGGATGCCGGAACCATCACCGGAAGGGCTGCAGCCCCTCTCAGAACTTGTCCGTGAGACCGGTGCCGCCTTTGGCGTTGCCCATGACGGAGATGCGGACCGGGCGGTGTTTGTCGATGAAAACGGCCGCTACCTCGAGGAGAACGAACAGTTTGCCCTTGTGGAACGCTTCATCTGTTCTGCAACACCCGGCATTGTCGTCACACCGGTGAGTACATCGTTCCTCGCAGAACGCATCGCTGAAGAAACCGGGTCATCGGTTGA
>Ga0272441_10016679_pt1 | contig 10125 bp, 5 predicted proteins | sample SSMProp6N_FD_193582 | JGI IMG/M metagenome (GOLD analysis project Ga0272441, IMG submission 193582) | Marine sediment archaeal communities from Little Sippewissett salt marsh, Falmouth, MA, United States - SSM-Prop-6N | ecosystem: Environmental > Aquatic > Marine > Wetlands > Sediment ... | reverse complement strand
TCTGGTCCTCCATGATCGGCGTCAGGTACATCGTGATCGTGTCGTACCCATTGATCCTCGGCGTTACCTCGAGTGTCTGCTCGACGTCGACTTCGTCCTCCTCGAACTCAACCTCTCGCTGGCCAAACTGGTTGTAGGTGATGTTGGCCGTGAAGTACGGGATGGTTGTGTAGAAGGAGATGTAGGCCGGCACATTATTCTCAGTGGTAATGTGCGGCTCGTTGATGATGGTCCCCTTGTTCATGTTCTGGATGACGCCCAGGGTCGCCTCAAAAGACCCTCGGGCCCAGCGCACCACGTTATTGACCGCCTCGCCCGGGGCGAAGCCCAGGTTGAAGAACTCGAGGCTGCCATTCGACACGAACCAGTCGACACCCAGAGACTTGTCCTCAGTGACGTCGACCTCGATGAACTTGGTGGCGATCTCAACCTGCTTCACGGGCTGGTCCAGGAATGACAGGTTCTCCCGCAACTGGTCGATTGCCGCCGGATCGCCCGAGACGAGCAATGCGTTCTGGGGCATGTATGCGACGATGTAATCGACATCCTCGGGCCGGAACCCTCCGCCCTGTCCTCCCTGGCTGCCAAAGCCGCCGCCACGTCCGGAGCGCGAGCCGCCCATGCTACCCCGGCCCCCACTTCGCCCGCCACGACCGCCGCTGGAGCCGCCATAGCCACCACTCGAGCCCCCAAAGCCACCCCCACGACCCAGACCCCCGCCGTACTGCATCCAGTTCCGGTCCGCCCCGGCACGACCCGAGCCGCCACTGAGCACTTCTTCACTCGCCGAGGTTCGTGCCCGCCGTCCCGACTGCCCGGTGCCGCCACGCATGCCTTCGGCATAGCTCACCGTCCCGCCCAGTAACAGGGCGATCCCGGCCGGATCAGCATACTGTAGTGGGATGGCCTCCCAGTTGCTGCCCGAGTAAGTCCCGCCACTAGCGGCGACGACTAAAGACTCCTCGCCTGCGTCATCCTGTGTATTGGTACTCGCCGCAAGGGGCGGCACCTGAGCGAAGGCGCTCGGATCAGCAGGCGTCGCCTTCGGGACCACCGGCGGGCTTTCCGGCGTCGCCGCAACCTCCACCACATCCGCCGGCTTCGCCTCGCTGGTCCGCAGGCTCGGTGGCAGTGCGGGTACGCCCGTTGCCACCGCCCCGGTTTTCGGCCCCGCCTGCAGGGCACGCGCCGCCGGTGCCACGCTCGGGATCGGACTTTGCATCTTCGCGACGTTCGGCCGCGCGTAAGTCGCCACGGCGGGAATCGCCGGGCCGCCTCCAGACAACCGCGACCCGGAAATCGCCCTCGCAACACCCGGAGCCGCCGCGGGCACAGGAACCACAGGTGCACTCGCTGCCGCGTGGTTCACTCCCGCCAAGGGCGCTTGGGGAGTCCGAGCCCGGGTCACCGACTGCGCAGCCCCGGTAGCGCGACTACCTCTCACCGCCGCCGGTATCGCCGGCTGCCCAACCCCTGAGGTTGCCCTCGAGGTAGCGGCCCGCGAAGCGCTCAACGGCACCGCCGGCGCCATCGGCACCCTAGCCGCGGACGAAACGCCACCCTCCCCAACGCCCATCGCGCCGGCAGGCAGTTCCTTCGCCGTCACGATGTAGGTGTTCTCATCCTTGTACCAGTGCAGCCCGCACGCGGCCGTGATCTGCCGCAGCGCTTGCTCCACCGTCACATTCCGCAGATACACGCTCTCGATGGTTCCTGTCACGTCCTGCCCGACGACGATGTTGACGCTGACACCCGAGGCCTCGGAGGCCTCTGACAACATGGTCAGCACGTCGGCGATGGGGGTGTCCTCGATCTTGAGCAAGAACGGAGGACTGCTCGTTTCAGCGCCGTCATCGGCACAGTACCCGCACGCCGCGATGACCCACAGCATCATTGCGGCTGCAATGGCTGCTGCAGTAATGTTTGCTCTGCTGCGGGATGCTAGTCTAACCATGGTCCCCTCCCTGCGTGTCGGACACGACCGTAAAGGCGTACTGCGGTTCTTGACTCAGTTCATTCGGGTCCGGGCACGCTCTGTGCGCCGTAGCGCACGCGTCCCCTACACCCGCAAAGGTCTGTTCAGCCCACCGGCCTTGCTCTACCATCCGCTGCTGCTGCTATAGCCGCTGCTGCGCGATGAGCTGCTGCGTCCGCTGCTGCGCGACGAGCCGCCACGCGACCCGCTGCTGCGCCCCCCACGCGAGCTGCCGCTGCTGCCATAGCCGCTGCTGCTGCCATAGCCGCCTCGACCGCTGCTGCCACCGTACCCGCTACTGCTCCCGTACCCGCCACCGCCGCCACCGCCACCCTCATCGTAGATCACGTCGTCGGCCTCGAGGGCGTAACCAATGGTCTCGGGGCTGCCTCGCAGGATCGGGATCACGATGAAGTGCCGCGCCCGCTGCTGCTGCTGCGTCGCGGTGGTGGCCGTCGTGGTTCGTGTCCCCCGTCCCGGAGGCGTACCGAACCCCCCCGTGGGGCCTGGCTGCCCAATACCGGTCGTGGACATCGGGTTCGGCCGACCCATTCCACCCATCTCCGGCATACCGCCCATCCCCGCCATATCACCCATTCCCGGCATGCCGCCAAACTGCGCGTACGCCTCGCTCCCGCCCTGCGCCTTGGGCTCTTCTCGCCGCGAGATGAACCATGTCGAGTTGCGCTTCTCGCACTGCAGCCCCGCCCTGCTCACGACCGTCTGCAGTGCGCGTTCAGCAGTAGTGTTCCACAGGTTCACGCTCACCGGCACCGTGCCCAACTGTGCGGGCAGAATGTAGTTGATGCCGTGGTGCTTCTTCAGCGTCGCCAGGGCATCAGATAGTGCCTTGTTCTGCCAGTCGATGGAGAAGGTCTGCTCCTGTGCGGCTACGCTGCTGGCCAGCGCCCCACCAACCCCCAGGATTGCCAGTAAAACGATCAATCGCTTGTGCACTCGGAACCACTCCTCGCCTTAGGAAAGGCTCAGGTTCGCCCATGAGAAACTAAGCGCCGACGACACGGATCAGCGCCCCCCCGGAGCGCCCATCATCGCCGGGCCCCCGGGCATACCGGGCATCATGCCCATGCCGGCCCCCATTTCGGGGCCCATGCCCATGCCACCTTCTCCGCCCATGCCCATGCCGCCTGCCGCACCTGCTGCAGCACCCGCCGTGCCGCCCGGCAGGCTCGTCCCACGCCCCGGCAGCACACGCGTCTCGTCACCCATACTCGCTGCATCATCCGCCAAAGATCGACGTCCGGAATACTGCCTTTCGCCCCGGCTTCGCGCCTCCGTACGTTTCTGCACGCTCTCGCCGGTCCGCGGATTGCGCAGGATCACCCTGTCGTCCCGGATCGACACGACCCGCCACCGCTGTGCCTGTTCGGTCACGGGGTCACCAACAACGAGTTCCTGCCCGGGCTTCGCAAGCCGTGTGCGCCCGTCCGGCCCCTCCCAAGTAGCGAAGGCCCTTCCGGCCGCCCCGGCCCCTACATCATCCGCAGGCCACACGATGGCGCTGATGCGAATCAGGTCCGCGGAAGCGCTCGGGTTCGGCGGCAACGCCACGGGGGCCCCTTGGGGAAGCTCCGGCTGCGGCAGCCCTACACCGTAGCCCAGCGGTATCGTGTCCCACTTAGGGCCGTAGGTGGACTGGGATGTCACAAACTTATCTTCAGGCTCCGGCGTGTCTACAGGAACAAAGGGATTTGCGCGCGATGGCTCCAGAGGCGGGGCCGGGGCCGCGCTCGGCGCCCCACCGCCACCGCCCGCGCCCGGCATTCCCCCACCCATCTCGCCGCCCATGCCCGGCATTCCGCCACCCATCTCGCCGCCCATGCCCGGCATTCCGCCACCCATCTCGCCACCCATTCCGGGCATTCCCCCGCCCATCCCGGGTTCCGCGCCCATGCCGCCGGCCTCGCCGCCAGGCCCGCCAGGCCCGCCCGGCGCCCCCGCCATGCCCTCGCCCCCGGCCGCCCCTTCCTCGCCCTGCGCAAAGGCGGCATTATGGGTATCCATCGACGGAAGCACGAACCAGAACGAGAACACCGCTGCCATCGCGAGCACAAAAATGCCCGCGGCAACGGCGGCCTTCGCTATCTGTTCCCTATCCACGCTGGGTTCTCCTTGGTGCTAGATCGTAAGCCGTTACGCGCAAGAGCCAGGACACCACTGCGCCGCACGTCGAGGCTGCGGGCAGCCTATTCGGCGCCCGCGCCGCCTCCCGGCGCACCCGGCGCACCCGGCGCACCCGGCGCACCCGGCGCACCCGGGCCGCCCATGCCGGGACCGCCCATGCCTGGATCACCCATGCCGGGGCCGCCCATGCCGGGGCCACCCATGCCGGGGCCGCCCATGCCGGGACCGCCCATGCCGGGACCGCCCATGCCGCCACCCGTGCCGCCGCCCATCCCGCCGCCTCCCGCAGCAGCCGCGCTCTCCACGGCCTCGCACATGAGCCAGATGCTCAGGAACAACGGTGCTACCATGATCTCCTCTTCAGGTCTGTCCAGCAATTCCTGCGCCGTATCGTACAGGTCTGTCCCAACTAGATCTCTCAATCTCAGCAATCCAAGGTGCTGAATGGTCATCACGCGCGGAAAGTTGCGTAGGGACTTGTAGAGGCGCTCGATATCGCCTATCGACCCAGCTACCCAGAGAGGTGTGGTGCCGGCGTTCCCCGTAGCGGACGCGCCCAAGGGCAACTCGATCCATGCGGTGTCAGCGCTCACGGGTTCCATCTCCGGGTCCCAGCCCGGGTGGGTTTCAAGAATAACACAGCCGCACTCCTCGATGAACTGCTCCACGAGTTGCGGGACATCTTCGCGCACTTCGCGCCACATACTGACCATGTGAATTAGAGGGTGTCCGGTGGACAGCGGTACACTACGCTCGTCCATCTTCTGGGCCAAGCTCTCGTGGGCGGTCTCCCACTCTCGCTCGACCTCCTCCAGGTCATCTTCCGCCTGGTCCTTCTGGTCGGCCTTCGCCTGCTCCTCCTTGATGCTGTCCTCCATGGAGTCGATCTTGTCCTGTATCGGCTTCACGAAGAAAGTCAATCCGAGGAAAGCGACGGCCAGTATCAGAACGGCCCCCACGGGTCCCAGAGCAAACGGAGGAATTTTGCCTAACATTGATTAGTCTCCTCTGAGCCACGCGTCCATCAAGTAGATTCTGCAGCCGTCCACGCTAGATGGGCATCGAAAGACCTACTCGCCCATCCAAGGACCTACACCGATCATGCCGACAACCTCCGGCGAAGGCCATTGGGTCCGGATCAGGCATCCTCGCCCTCGTCATCGCCGCCGGCGTCGGCCTCTTCTTCGCCACCGCCGGCGCCGGCCTCTCCGCCTGCAGGCCCTCCCGGCGGCCCACCCTCGCCACCCATACCAGGGCCACCCATACCAGGGCCACCCATACCAGGGCCACCCATACCAGGGCCACCCATGCCGGGGCCACCCATGCCGGGGCCACCCATGCCGCCGGCACCCATGCCGCCGGCACCCATGCCGCCGCCTCCACCACCACCGGTACCCACGGGAGCAGGCACGCTGATTGAGCGGCTCAGTTGACAGGTGACCAGCATCTCCACGGCGCCCTCAAGATCGGGTTGCTGCGTCGCTCCGGCCGCCCCGCCGCCACCGGCCATTCCGCCCATTCCGCCCATACCGGGGCCACCCATGCCGGGGCCACCCATGCCGCCCATCTCTGGTCCGCCCATGCCGGGCCCCATGCCCGGCCCCATGCCGGGCCCGCCCATGCCGCCCATCTCCGGGCCGCCCATGCCGGGACCCATGCCGCCTCCCATGCCGCCCCCCGGGCCACCCGCCACGCCGCTATCCAGATTGAGTCCCTGGATGCTGCCGGTCGGCAATCCAACACCAGGCAGCCCCCACTCCTGCAGTATCTGAGGCCACCGCGCGGCAATGACCCGCCCGGCGGGGATGGAACCAGAAATGCTCAGGTCTGACACGACGGGGCAACGGATGAGGTTCAGCATGAACCGTGCGCATTCGTTGGTATTCTTCAGCGTCACGCCAAAGGCGCAGTCGGTCTGCCCAGCGGGGCCGCCGTTATACAGATCCTCGGGCTGACCGCCTCCTACCAGGCCCTGGGCCTGGTTCGCCATGATTCCGAAGAATCGCAGTTCGGCGGCGCCGTAGATGTACTCCGCAACCTCATAGAAGCGATCCCAGTAGGGGTACCCGCACTCATCGGCCTGGCGGATGAAGCTTATCTTGTTGGCGATGGGCTGCAGTCGAGAGCGAATGCCGGTCACCTTGTCCTCAGTGCCGCGCACATCCTCCGCCTTCTGGTGGACAACATCATATTCCGCCTGCAGACCCGATAATTCCCTCCGCAACTTGCCGCCCCACATCAGCGTAGCTGCGATAGCCAGTGCAAGCAGGAGAACCTGGACAACCAGTATCCTCTTGTTTGTCCTGGCTTTCGGCACATGAGGCGGCAGCAAGTCGATCTTGAGCACTATGATCCTCCCCAGCCGGGGTCGACCAACGGATACGGTTCCTAAGCCGCGAAGTCCCCGCGGAAGTAACGGTTAGTCTATCATGTTCTGCAGTGCCAGCCCCACCGCCACCACCATGGCCGGGCCAATGTCCTTCAGGTACTGACTCGGCTGCGTTTCCTCATCCGTTATCAGGTAGGCGAAGGGATTGGCGTATTCGGTGTGCACACCGGTCTCCGCCCCGATGAACGCGTCAAGGCCGGGGATTGACGCAGAGGCCCCCGACAGGAAGATGCGGTCAACTTCCTCATTGCGGTGCTGTCGCCGGTAGAAGTCCAGCGAGCGCCGGACCTCTGTGGCCAACTCCACAATCGGCGTAGCCACGGCCTCGTACACGATCTCCCGGGCGGCCGTGACATCCTGGTCCTGGTGGGCCGCCGGGCCTGCCGCGGCATCTGCCTGCGGTGCTACGGGCATCTGTGCCCCCTGCGGAGCCACCGTGTCAAGCTGCGTGGCGTCCGCCTCGGGGCCCAATTCAGCGGCGCTTTCGTCCTCCACAATGTCGGAAACCTCAAACACCGAGTCGGCCCCGTCGTCGCCCAGAAGCTCCTCGCCCGTCTCCTCCTCGTAGCCCTCATCCTGTTCGTACTCCGCCCCCGACAAGTCGCTGAAGGCCTTCTTGACGGCCTCCGACAGGCCCGGGTCATTCAGGAAGTTCTGCTGGATCTCCTGCGTCAGCTTGTTCCCCGCCGTGGGGACCAAGCGCACGAAAGCCAGAAGACCATTTCGAATGAAGAGTATCTGACTGCCGGTGGCGCCGATGTGCACGATGCCCACCGTCTGGTTCGCGAACTCGGTGCCCCCGATGTCCACCAGGGCCCGGGAGATGGCCAGCGGCTCCACGTCGATGGCCACCGGCACCAGCTTGGCCGCCGACATGGTGCTGACATGGGCATCGACCATGTCCTCTTGCGCCACAGCCACCAGCACCTCAATGTTCTGCGCGTTCGGGTCTGCGTCGGGCGGTTCAATGGCCTGGTAGTCGAAGTATGTGTTCTCGATGGGGAAGGGGGTCTGGCGCTCGAGCTCCCAGTGGATCGCCTCGTCGAGTTCCTTGCCCGAGAGGTTGGCAACTTCGGCGATGCGCACGACCACGGACGATTCTCCGCCCACGGAGGCGATGGCCTTCTTGGTCTGGAAGCCACCCCTCGCGAATGCATCGGCGATCGCCGCCGCGACGCCGTCGGGATCGACGATGAGCCCGCCCTCGACGGCGTTCTCAGGCGTTGGGACCACCACGGGCAGCCCCAGCAACTCCACTCCGGAGCTGGTGCGCCGCAGTTCCACGGCTTTGACGGCCCAACTACCTACATCGAGGCCCAAAACATGGTTATGGCCCCGTGCCATGAGCGGATCCTCCTACAGGTTCGGGCACAGAAAAGACAGCATCTCAATTCCCGCGCAAGTGTACCCCATGACAAGATCATCGTCAAGCCGCAACTTGCCTGTCTGCAACGCGCCTTTCTCCTACAGACAGGCCGCAGGCCCCGGAGTTGTGCCTGGTCTTCCAGTCACCCCGGGGACTGCGTCTCATGTGTCCGCCAACAGGCCGCTTTTTCACGCCCGACATAGGCCCAATGACCCTACAGCGGCGGCAGGAACATGTCCCTGGACACCGTAGCCGCGGTCCGTTCTCGCAGCAGAGTCGGGAACTCAGGACTCACCGTGCAGTAGTAGATATCCGAGGACTGGGCGACGTTCGAGCCCCCGTCGGCGGCTGTCCGCAGGTCGTACACCGGCCGCGGACTCGTCCAGAAGGCCCAGTAGCGCCGGGCCACCAGCGTGTCCACGCTGGCGCCACCGGGCAGAGCCGGCACACGGTATGTTTCCTCCACCACACGCAGAGGACCTTCAGACAGTACCGTGTCGATCGGCACCATCATCTCCTGGCTCCAGCCACCTATCGTGTGTCGCTCTGACGCCACGCCGTCGTCATGCACAGTCCCGGCGTCATCCACGTACCGATACTCGTAGTCCACCCTCACCGTCGCGCCGGGCGTCAAAGGGGAACGCCGACGGTCACCGTTGGGATACTCCACCCAACGGAATACACCCCGCCAGATGGCCACCTCGCCGTTGCGCATGTCGATGTCGAACTCTGCCCTCGGGGTCCCTGAGGCGCCGTCCGGCAGGCCCGGGTAGGCCGGCAGCGCCCCGACGACCTCCTCGGGCATCCCCGGGCCGATCAACTCGGGATACGGATCGGTGTCGTCGTCCGGATAGCGCACCGCCACCAGATTGGTCACCGGCGCGTGATTCAGCCGCAGAGTCCACGACTGCATCTTCATCATATACGCTGTCCGGCCGTGGTACGGAGCCTGTCCGGAGCCGAAGCTCCGCCGCCAGAACAGCAGCAGGCTGTTGTTGTGGCTCCCCGCCGCGCGCGGATAGGCGAAGGTATTCGCCGGCTGGTTGCCCAGCCAGGCCCCCGACTGCAGCAGCGCCGTCGGGCAGTCGTCATCCGCAGGAGACACCGTGTGACGCCATACGTAGGGCGAGTACACCCCGGCTATGAACACGTCTTCCATGATGCCGCCCAGGTCCAGGTAGGACTCGCTGAATACGCACGTGCCGTCCCGCGGATTCAGTGCATTGAACAAAGGTGCGCTGAACCGTATTCGGCCCAGGGCCGGGTCGATCTCCATCATCAGCGGCCGCTTCTCGCTGTTGGGCAGCCCCGCGGTCGTCGGGTCGATCAACTCGTACTCCGCCGGATCGCCGCCGTAATGCCTCACATTGGGCAGCGAGCCGTCCTGCGGCGCCGCCGGGCCCGCCGGGAACTCGGCGAAATCCCGGAACAACGGGTCCCCGCTATGCCGCCGGAACCGTGGGATCACCAGGTATACCCCACGCTCGTCGTCGTACCTTTCGCCCCGCTCGGGGTGCGCCGGGCCCCACACCACATCGTAGTACTGGATGGCCCACGGCACGTTGTGCAGCTTCAGGCCCAGAGTCAGCGTCACCCCGGGGCCGCTGCCATTGAGGAAGTTGCTGTCCGTCACCCAGTCCAGATGCCGCGAATGGAATACCTGGCGCGTGGTATCGGGGGTGAACTGCTCACCGGCCGAGTCCGCCGGCGCGTCCTCCGGCCCCGTGCCGTCCGGAGGGCGATGGAGCGTCGGGTTCGTCGCCGGAAGTCCACGGGGCGCGGCCTGCGTCGAGCCGTCGCAGGTCTCGAATTCCAGACGACCGTTGTTGTTCAGCCCACTGAGCAGGTGCTCCCGGCTATAGCGCACCTCGTAGATGTCGAAGTTGTGCAGGTGCCGCGCATAGCCCGCGAAAAAGACCCTGATCATCGGCTGTGTCGCGTTCACCGTCCCGCCCCGGGTGTCATATAGCACCGGCGGCGAGAACAGCATCGGCGAGACGTCCTTCACCGCTGTAAACGGCCCGTGGGTGAACCGCTGCACCGTCTCAGGGGCTGAGGGCGACGGGCCAAGGCCGTCGGGGTCGAAGTTCGTGGCCGCCGTCGTCGCCGGGTCCGCGGGCGAGATGCTGTTGTCCGTGGGAAGGTCCCGGCTGGTGATGGTGGTGGCGCCGGGCACGCCCAGCTCCGCCCGGAACACGATCTTCTCGTGCCCCCGCCGCCCCGTGTGCCAGAAGGCCCAGTGTCCCGCAT
>Ga0272441_10016678_pt1 | contig 10125 bp, 9 predicted proteins | sample SSMProp6N_FD_193582 | JGI IMG/M metagenome (GOLD analysis project Ga0272441, IMG submission 193582) | Marine sediment archaeal communities from Little Sippewissett salt marsh, Falmouth, MA, United States - SSM-Prop-6N | ecosystem: Environmental > Aquatic > Marine > Wetlands > Sediment ... | reverse complement strand
CGCATCATATCGACATCGCGCAGTGGGGCATGGGGACCGACGATACGGGCCCGGTCGCGGTCGAGGGGGTGGGCGTATTCCCCGAAGAGGGCCTTTGGGACGCGGCCGTTGACTACCGCTTCACGTGTACGTATGCGAACGGCGTGACCATGGCCGTGGCCAGCAACAACCACCTCAAGCAAGGCGTGCGGTTCATCGGCGATCAGGGCTGGGTGCATATCACCCGGAGCGGCCTCGAGACCCACCCGGCCGGGCTGGTGCGCGAGACGTTCGGCCCTCGGGAGGTGCACCTGCCGCGTCCTTCCGGCGATCACCGCCAGGGCCACCGCGCGAACTTCCTGTACTGCGTGCGAACGCGCGGCGTGCCGATCACGCCCGTCGAAGTGGGGCATCGCTCGGTCAGCGTGGCCCATCTGGGCAACATCGCGATGATCCTTGGCCGCAAGGTCCGGTGGGACCCGGAGCGCGAGGCGGTTCTCGACGATCCAGCGGCCAGCCGGATGCTCGTCCGCCCGATGCGTTCCCCGTGGCATGTATGAACCTGGCTTGAGGGTGCCCGTAGCTATGCGTACAACCCCATTCCTGATGTCGATTGTTGCGAGCGTAATCGCCCTGTTGACCCCCGCGCTGGGTGGGGATACCCGCAATGCTGACGAGGAGAAGCCCTGCATGTTCGAAAAGGCGCCGCACGAACACGTCGAGGAGATCGCGGCGCACGAGCACGGCTATCGCGTGACCATGGGGGGCACCCTGGACGGGTTCAACACGGTCGCGTACGTCGAGACGTACGGCAGCCACATGCGGCAGGAATCCACGTTCGAGCCCAACGAGTACCTGGTTATCGAGAACGCCGGCGACGTCGACGTCGTCAATCCGCGGCTGGTGATCAACGGCCGGCGCGACTGGCATTCGGCCGACGCAATCCTCGCGAGCATTGTCACCCAAGACATGAGCGACGCCGAGAAGGCTATGGCCATATTCCGGTTCACGTCGCGCATCGATGTCCAGGCCCACGACAATAACCGGCGCGTCGGCCCGCCCTTTGGCGCGTCCGGCAGCGAAACCCAAAACGCGGATGCGTCGAATCCGTCCCGCAACATGTTCAAGGAGCGGGCCAACCCGGTGAAAGCGGCCAACTTCTACTACTGCAGCGGGTGCTCGCTTTCGGCGGCCAACTTCGTCGTGCTCTGCCGCCACGCGGGGCTCGCGGCCCGGGGCGTTTGGATGTCGCCGCTTGACCGCTACATGACCCATTGCGTGGGCGAGGCGTGGTACGACGGGGGATGGCACTTGTTCGACCCGGAGCGCCGCTCGTTCTATCTCGATGCGGACAACACCACGGTCGCTTCGTACGCAACGCTGCACAAGAACCCCTCGCTCGCCGCACGCACCCATGACGGCGGCTTCGCGGCCCAGGGCATGACCACGCACGCGGGGGATTACGAGCAGTTCTATCCGCCGCACATCATGCCGGTCGAGCAGTGGCTCAGCACGATGGACATGAGGCTCCGCCCGGGCGAAAAGTTCATTGCACGGTGGGGCCACGAGGGCAAGTACCGCTACGGCGCCAACGTGCGCAAGAAGAGCCACCTCGTCCCGTATCATTTGGCTAACGGCAAGCTCGTCTTCCGGCCGCGCATCGAGGGCGACGCCTACCGCCGCAGCATCGTTGCAGACCAGAATCTCACATGCAGCGCAGCCCAGGGGCAGCCCGCACGCCTGCACCCCGAGGTGGTCGAAGCCCCAGGGATCGAGGGCGCGGTGATCGCAGCCCCGCCCGGGTCGGTCACATACAGGATCGACGCGCCCTACCCTATCGTCGGCGGAAAGGTGGGCGGCACGTTCCTGCGGAAGACGGCCGAGGACGCCTGCCGCATCCTGGTGTCGGTTCGGGACAGCGACTGGATCGAGGTGTGGTCTGCGGCGGGCATGGGTGAGATCGAGCAGTATGCTGCCATAGACGATGTGCTCGACACACTGCTGACACCCGCGACGTACCACTACTACGTCAAGTTTGAGCTTCAGGCGTGCGCGGGCCCCGAGGATGCGTGCATGATGGAAGCCTATATCGAGACCGACCTCCAAATGGCCGATACCGCCCTGCCCGCACTGTCGACCGGCGAGAACCGCGTGGTCTATCGGGATAACTCGGGGGCGGGACGTCGCGTGCGCATCACGCACGGCTGGCGCGAAAGCGACGCGAATACGCCGCCGCTACCTCCGGCCGCGGCCGTTGCGCCGCCTGCGGGTTCTACGGTTGATGCGGCTTCCTTGGGCGCACTCGCGTGGGAAGCGGCCGTTGACCCAGACGGCGATGCCGTTGCCGACTACCACATCCAGGTCAGCCCCAGGGCCGATATGGCCTACCCCGTTTCGCCCAACTTCGACCGTATACTCGGTGCAAATACGCCGGAGTGGGCCGTGCCCACGGGCTGGCTTGTCCCGCGGCGAACGTACTACTGGCGGGTGAAAGCGAAGGATGCCCGGGGTGCCTGGAGTGCGTGGGGGCCGGTGTGGTCGTTCACGGTCAACTCGTAGCTGCGAGCCCGCGCTGGGATGTCCGCCAAGCGGCGGCCTGCTTCACTGGGCCTGCTCTACCGGCGCGACCACACCCTCTCTCGCTGACGCATACAGCGCATCGATCACTGCCATGTTCGCCACGGCGTCTTCGACGGGCCAGCGTAGCGTGCGGTGGGTCCTGTGTGCGGCAACAAAATCGTCGATCTCGAGATGGTAGCAGTTCGCCCCTGGTGTCGAGAGCTCCTCGCGCTTGTCGCCGCGTTGCACGATGATTTGTCCTTGGTCTTCACCCGGAAACCACGGCTTTTCGATCAGGATCTTCCCCGCAGTGCCTACGATCTCGGTGCCGGAGCCGGCCCGGTTCTCGATACTGCACTGGAACTGCGACAGGATGCCGTTGGGAAACCGCAACGCCCCCAGCAACGTGTCGTCGACCGTCGTGCGCCGCTCAAAGGCCTGGGCCTCGATGGGCTCGCACCCGGCAATCAGCCGCGCGAGGTTGACACAATAACACCCGACGTCCATCAGGGCGCCCCCGGCCAGTTCCTTCGAGGCACGGATGTTCGAGCGGTCCTCGAGCCGAAACGCAAACGTGCTGCGTATCGTCATGACCTCGCCGATGGCGCCGTCTCGGACCAGGCTGAGGACCTCCTCATAGATAGGGTGAAACCGGTACATGAAGGCCTCAGCCACAACGCGGCCGGCGCGTTTCGCGACCGCTGCGACGCGGCGCGCTTCCTCAGCATTGACGGTGAAGGGCTTCTCGCAGAGCACGGACAGACCCGCTTCCAGCGCCTTGATGGTCCATTCCGCGTGGAGGCTGTTGGGCAGTGGATTGTAGACGACGTCGATCTCGCCCGATTCGAGCATGTCGTCATACGCCCCGAAGGCCCTGGGGATGCCTTGTTCCTTGGCCCATTCGCTCGCGCGTGTCCATTCGCGGCTTGCCACGGCGTGGACGCAACTGTCTTTGCTGAGCCCAATCCCTCGAAGGATCGCGCGGCCGATGTTTGCCGTGCTGAGAATTCCCCACCGAACCGGCTCCTTCATCGTCGCCCCTCCTTCTTTGCCGCCGGGCCCTGTGCAGCCGACACCTGCCGGCCGCTGGATAGATACACGCGCAACGTCCGCCTTCAGCGTTGCGCCACGTTCCTCCGTATCAGGCTCGGCCACAGACAAACACCGTCGCAAGAGCCCGGGCGGAGACTCGCGTCATCCCGGCATCTCCTACTCGACCACCTTGGCGGTCTTGATGTAGTCCAGTCCCGGGAATTGCTTTTCCACCCACTCGTTGCCCTTGTTCATGATGTTGATCTGGTCGTTTGTCGGCGCTTCCTGGTAATGGTCGTTGAACTTCTTCACGACCTCCATGCCCTCGACGACCTTGCCGATCGGCGCGAATCCCATGCCGTCCAGGAACTTGTTGTTCCCGAGGTTGATGAACAACTGCGTCGACCTCGAGTTCGGCGCCCGGCCTGCCGCGAACGTCACCATGCCGGCCACGTTGGACTGCTTCACCGTATCATCGGGAATGGTCTTGTTCCACCATTCCTTTGCGAGTTCCGGGTCCCCAGGAATGCCCCATTGCACAACGAAGGGCTTGGGCCTGGTGACCACGCGGAAGAAGCGGCAGCCGTTGAAGTACCCCATCTTCACCAATTCCAGGAATCGCGTCACCCCGTTGGGCGCCCACCCCTTGTGGGCCTCAACCACAAAATCCCCGTTCGAGCATTGGAACTTCACCTTGAATACGTCCGGCACCACCAGCGGCTCGGCCTCCTGTTTGTCCGGTGCCACAGATTTCGTTTCGGATTGTGCCACGATCTGCTCCTCAGTGGTTTGACCCGGTTGCGGCTCGGCGTCGAGCCGTTTTTGTAACGTTGTTGACTCCTCGATCGTGCTGGCGGTAAGCCGCTGGGGCTGGAAATAGTTCAGCGCAACAAGCACTGCGATGACCGCGAGCACCGCAGCAAACATCATGAGCCTTCGTTTCACGACGGTCCTCCTCGACACTCCTTTGACTTCACGCACCCATTCCTGTCCCGCTCATGAACCTCACGGGACAGCCCATGATACCGTGCCGACCTCCGGCGCTTCAATCTCCCGTGGACGCGTCTTTAATGGAGGGACGAGATGAAGTCTGCGACCTCCGTTCCCGCCATTCCTGCTCCAAGTAAGGCCGCGGCTTCCACCGCCGGTGCAGCCATAACCATTGGTCAGGGGTTTCCCGGATGAACGCTTCGATGGCGTCCTGGCACCGCTGGGTGTTCTCGATGAAGTCCCTGTGAGGATCGCCCGAGTGCATCATGGGGATCTCCGCGTGAAACGTGATCGTGTACCGTCCGTCGGTGGCGCGCGTCATGGACACCGGATGCACGGGGACGCGTGTCCGTGCCGTGACCATGGCCGGGGCGACGGTGGCCCAACACGGCTGGCCGAAGAAGCGGATCGGCACGCCGTTGCGCCGCGGGCTTTGATCGATCATCACGCCCGCGAGCCACCCCTCTTGAAGCAAACGGATCAACTCAGGTCCGGCCTTGTGCTTTGGGATGGTGCGCACATTGCCGGAGGCGCAGCGTATTCGGTCCACAAAGGCATTGAGCTTCGGCGAATCCAAGGGGCGCACCACGACGGCCACCTTGAAGCCCAGCGCGCCCAACACCGGCACTATCCATTCCCAGTTGCCCAGATGCGCCCCAATGAGGAACCTGCCGCCTTCCCCGCTAAGATACTCGAGCCCCTCGACCGTAACGAGATCTTTCAGGTACTCCCCCTTGAGTCGCGGGATGCGCGTGAACTCTGCCGCGACTGTGCCGAGGTTTTCGGCCGCCCGCTTGACAATCCGGGCCTTCTCGCCTCTCGTCAGGGCTGCCCCGTAAGCCAGGTCGAGGTTGGCCATCCCCACCTTGCGAACGCGCGGAACAAGGTAGTAGGCCACCCGCCCAAAGAACCGGCCCGTTCGCCGGCTCAGGTTCAACGGCAGGGCGCCGACAGCCGTGGCCAACAGGATGGCCGATTGGCCGATCAGCCATTGAAACAGGCGGTTCCGCCGCCGCTCCATGCGTTACGCCTCGAGGGTTATTTCTTCGCCGATTCCGGGCGCGAACCGGCAGAACGCGGGGCCGGTCCGGTCGTGCATCCAGTCAATTGCTTCCGGGTCGCCGTGCACAAACACGACGTTCGTTGGATTCAAGCGTTTGATGACGGCGCGCAACGCCCCGCGCGGCGCGTGAGACCCGAAGTGGAAGCCCGCGATATCCTCGAGGGCGATCTTCACGGCCGGCCGATGCCTGCCGAAACTGAGCCAATCGCCTTGCCCGGCGTGGAGCAGCTTGTAGCCCAGCGTGTCCGGGTCAAGATAGCCCACAAAGAAGATGCCGTGTCTGGGGTCGTGCACCATTTCCTCGGCCAGAACCGACGACGGGGTCTCCTCGATCATCATGCCCGAGGTGGCTACAAGAATGCACGGCTCGCGAATCAAGTCGCGCCGCACCTTCCGGTTGTAGACGTCGCCGACCCGGCCGAAACGCGCGAGGGGGCGCAGGGTCGCGGCAGGATTCAGGTAGTGCGGATAGCGCACGTAGACTTCGTAGATGGCGCGCCCCAGCCCCGAGGCATACACGGGCACCTCCGGGATGGCCCCCTGCTCCTGCAGCCGCGCAATGATATTCAACATCTCCTGGGTGCGCCCGAGCGCAAACGCAGGCACAAGCACCGCGCCCCCGCGATCAAGCACCTTCGTGATCGCTTCGGCAAAACGAGCCGTTTCTTCCTCGATACTGATCCGGTCGGCCCACTGGTTTGCCCCGTAGGTCGTCTCAATGATCAGCGTGTCTACGTCCACCCGGCCATCCAACCGCGTCCGCGCGGCCATCAACTCCTGGTCCGCTGTGCAGATATCGCCCGTGTAAAACAGCGTGTGGTTCTCCAGTTGCAGGAGTATGCTTGCGCTGCCCAGCACGTGCCCCGCGTGGTGAAAGCTGAGGGTCACACTGCCGGCCTCGTCCAGAGAGAACGGGCTGTCAAGTTCCATTCGGTTCGCGCTTTGGATTACGTAGTCGACGTCCTCGTGCGTGTACAAGGGATACTCGGCGATGTCCTGTTCCTGCGCAAGGATCCCCATCACCGAAACGCTGTTGTGCAGCATCCGGTCCATAATGCCTACCGTAGCCGACGTGGCATAGGGAACCGTGCCCGGAAACTCCTTGAGCAACTCTGGCAACGCCCCGCAGTGATCGACGTGGCCGTGGGTGACAACGACGGCGTCCGGGGGGCGCCGAAGCAACGACAAGACGGGCAGGGCTCCCCGCCCTTCCTTCTTGGGATGAATGCCGCAATCCAACAGAACCTCGTGACCGTTCGCACGAATGAGGTAGGAATTCGCCCCGATTTCTCGGGCCCCGCCGAGGGCCGTTAGCGTAATGCTTTTCAAATTCTTCACGCCTAAGATCTTAGCGCCGAAACCGCCCCATGTCAAAAACGCGCCCGAACCATCGCTACAAGAAGCGGGCGCGGCCGCGGTCTATCGCGTCGAACAGGCCGTAGCCGACCTCGCGCAGCAGCAGGTCCAGCCTGACGATAGGCAGCCCGAGCACATTCTGGTAGCAGCCGTCGTACCGGGCCACGAGCAGGCTGCCTGGACCGTCTACCGTGTAGGCCCCGGCACGGTCGACCGGATTCACCGTCTCGACGAACCGGTCGACCTCGCGCGGCGTGAGCGATCTGAATGTAACTCGAGTGCGCTCAAAGCCTTCCGCGTTCTTGCCGGTAGCCGTGTCGATAACCGCGAGTCCTGTCAAGACCTCGTGAGTCTTACCCGAGAGCGCGCCAAGCATAGCCCGCGCCCCGGCGGCGTCCGTGGGCTTGCCCAAGGCCTGACCGTCCAGGAAGACCAGCGTATCAGCCGCAATCACGACAGCGGGCGTATCGAGCAGGGATGCGGCCTCGGCGCGCTTCGCCCGGGCGTTGTCGACAACGACCGCAGCCGGATCCCCCTCGAGCGTTTCCACCACGTTGGTCGCTACGATGTCGAAGGTCAGTCCCAGTGCGGCAAGCAGCGCCTGCCGCCTCGGAGAGGCCGAGGCGAGTACAAGACGCGTGGTCACGGCGCTACGGGTTCCTTGTCTGTCGGCGGCGTGTCGCTGGCTGGCGTTGCAGGCTCGGGGACCGATGTGCCGCCCGGGCCGACTTTCTCCACCAACTCGTCGTTCACGATGATCCGGGTGCCTTCGGGCAACGCGATCTGGGTCTTGGCAGGGTCGAGGGGCCCATTGAACGTGAAGTCCGAAATCTCGATCACTACGGAGGACTCCGCGTCATTGACCACGTGGATTCGGTACGGGAAATAGTCTTGGTCCCGCAGATAGAGGCTGACTTCCTCGAAGAAGCCCCCATCCTTCTCGCGCTTCTTTGGACGCAACAGGATCCCGCGCGCGCCCTGCTCCTTGTTCTCCGGCTCAAAAAGCGCAACGTCATAGGCCTTGCGGAGTCCCTCGGCGTTGTTGTCGAACCCGAGGAAAAAGATCTCGGTCTCACGGTTGTCTTCGAGGTCGTACCCCTGTAACTGACGGATGTCCGGCTCATACTCATAGGCCTTTACGCCATCGATCAGGTACGTCATCCCGGGCTCAGGTTCGTCATACCGGAACACAATCCGCCGGGGCTTGACATAGACAATGGCCCCCTGGGAGTGGATCGTCTCTTCAGGGGTGACGTTCATCTGACTGAATCGCGCTTCGAGGACGTTGACCCTGTCGCGCTTCTCGGCAAAGTCCGCGAAGAATGCGTCAAATTCGGGAGACGCCTCGCCCACCGCGGCCGCAACGAGGGCCAGAATCATGCCGATCATGCCTCGGTCTCCGGTTGCCAACCGTCCTCATCTTCAATGAACAGCATCGAGTCCGGCGGCGCGTCCTCATCCGGCGCGCCCGCCTCCTCCGGTTCCGCGGCCACGGCATCGTATTCGCCTTGATCCGTCTCGGTGCCCGGCTCGACGGGCAGGTCTTCGCCGTGGGGCTCGAGGGCCTCCTCTGCGGAGTCCAAGTTGTTTAACAAAGCCCGATGCGTGGCGAGGATCGCCAGAATATCGGAACGCAGCCGGTTGCGTTGCTCGCGCAACTGCGCGATCTCTTCGGCCAGCGCGGGGGGCAGTTTCGCCGATTCCGCCAGTCTTCGCTCCCCTTCTGCTTCGGCCTGCGCCACGATCGTCCCCGCTTCCCGTTTGGCCGTCTCAATCACATCTTCCCCGAACTTCTGGGAACTCATCAGCGCGTCCCGCAGCGTCGCCTCCATCTGTCGATACTCCTGCAACTGGTCCTTGAGTTCCTCCTGCGCTTCCTTGAGTGTGCGCACCTGGGTGATCAAGGTCTCGAGCACGTCCGCGACCCGCTCGAGGTACTCGTCGACCTCGCGGGACTCATACCCGCCCAAGAAGACGCGTTTGAACTCGCGGTTGTACAAGTCGCTCGGCGTCAGAACGGACTCCTCGCCGAGCACCTTCGATACGACCTTGTCCTTCTTCATAGGCGCCACTCCCACTTGGACGACCGGACGGACCGCGTATTCACTTACCCAGTTCCTTCGAGCGCGCCGCCGCCGCATCGAAACCCGCGGCCACGACCTTATCGAAGCCCCCTTGGCGGAAGGCCTCCAACGCGGCCGCGGTCGTACCGCCTTTGGATGTGACCCGCTCGCGAAGCACCGAAGCCGGTTCACCGGACTCCTTCAGAAGCCGCCCGGCGCCCAGCAGCGTCTGCGCCGCCAGCCGCGTCGCCTGGGCCTCATCCATTCCCTGCGCCGTAGCGGCCGCCACGAGGCACTCCACCATGTAGAAAAAGTACGCCGGCCCGCTCCCGCTCAGCGCCGTCACACCGTCGATCATGCTCTCCGAAACCATCTCCGCAACGCCGACGGCCTCAAAGATCGTTCGCGCAACCTCGGCGGCGGCGGCGGTGCAATTCTCGCTCAGCGCAATCCCTGCCGCGCCTGCGCCCACAAGCGCCGGCGTGTTCGGCATCACGCGGACCACCCGCACATCCCGCCCAAAGTTCTCCTGGACATACCCAATCGAGATCCCCGCGGCAATCGAAATGACCAGCGTCTTCGGGCTGACCCCCGGCTGGGCCTGTGCCAGCGCCTCTGCCATCGATTGCGGCTTCACCGCCAGGACGAGCGTATCGCTCTTGCCCGCCAATTCAGCGGCCGTTGCCGCTACCGCCACGCCGAGGGCCTTCGCCTGCGCACACTTCTCCGCGTCCACGTCGTACGCCCACGCCTGTTCAACCGCAAGCGTTTCCGCCTTGAGCAGACCCCGCAGTATGGCCCCGCCCATGTTCCCAAAGCCCAAAAAACCCAGCGTTCCGTTCAACTTCATAGCTTAGACCTCACGTATTTCACTGATTGCCACGTACACCTTTGCAGGGACCTCCCGTGCAACATCTCAAACCTCTTACTACGCCCTGACACCCTGTCCCGCTGGCCCTAGTGTGGTGATTCTTAAATAGATTGAATTAACATTTTGCTTGTGCTATGCTGTGGGCATGGCACGACCGATATCGATTATAGAAGTTAGCGTCGCAGAAGAGAAAGAGCTGCGCCGACGCGTTC
>Ga0272441_10016677_pt1 | contig 10126 bp, 13 predicted proteins | sample SSMProp6N_FD_193582 | JGI IMG/M metagenome (GOLD analysis project Ga0272441, IMG submission 193582) | Marine sediment archaeal communities from Little Sippewissett salt marsh, Falmouth, MA, United States - SSM-Prop-6N | ecosystem: Environmental > Aquatic > Marine > Wetlands > Sediment ... | reverse complement strand
ATATAGATTCAAACACTGCTCTAACTTCTTCGCGCGACATAATTCTTGGACTGTCTTCAGAAATCCCAATAATAACCCTATCATATTTTCTCAATAACTTTGCAATTGTTATTACATGTCCAATATGAGGCGGTTGAAATTTTCCTGGAAAGAAAACCGTCTTTATCATTTTTCAATCTCCATTCGCCTTATTTGATTTTGTAAATACTTTTTAGTTCTTCTGCTTTCCTCTAAATATCTTATCAATTCATCTGTTTCTTCCTCAATTTCTTCAATATATTTTCTATTATGTTTAATTTCTTCTTCAATATTTACATTAACTATGAAAGATGAAACATCAATTTCCTTAGTTTTTCTTAGCTTGTTAAGAGACACATTGATTTCAGGTCTCAAGAAAGGAAAGAAATGTCTTGTTGTTCTTGGTGGAAATAAATCACCACTAACACCCCTTCTAATAACTTCCTTTTTTGATATCATAACTTTATCTTTTACTAACATTCTATGGAGTCTGCTTGTCCCTACTCTTACATTCGGGTCATCATAATCTACGTATAATACAGGTGCAAGTTCGTATCCATCTTGCAATAAGAATATGTATCTATGTGAACCATCTAGTACAATGTTGTAATCCCTTTCTACAATCAAAGGAAACCTTATTGCCTTATCCCTATATATCATCTCAGTTAAATTCTTTAGATGATGAGGGAACACCATTTCAAGAGGTCTTATCTCTTTTGTCGGTATCAGTTTGTATTTCATTTTTCTTTGCCTCTCTATAATCCATATATCCAGCAAATAAGAAAACGACCACGATTACTATAACTATAATTAATATTATCGATATACATACTGGTGGCAGTTCTCCATAATGCGATTCCCACATTACATTATCTTCACAATCAACTATCTTATCTATGTATGGAAGCCATCTACTACCTGGATTTGTTGCATACTCAACTTCGCTTGATGTATAGTAGAATCCGTAAACTTTTCCTGGTTCTAAGTTTTTAACATAATCAATATCGTAATGAAACCACAACCAACTATGGTTTTGTAATTTGATTTCTGTAGCGCCATAATAACTGCAACAAACTGGCTCTTGGAGTTTGTATTTTTCAAACACACCAAAGATTACTCCTTCTTCAAATTCACCATCAACTTGATTTCCAGGAAGAGGAAGAATAAATTGTATAAGCAGAATAATTGTAACAACACCAACAACACCAGCAAACAAAGTTATAACTCTATCCATCTTTATCAAAGTCCCACACATGATGTGTATTCATATCTTTTCCACCATATCTATATTTTCTAACCACAGCTCCACTTACATATTTCTTTTGTGGATTACGCCATTCTTCACCATATCTATAAGTAAGATAGCCATCTGTATCTCTTGGAACTTTTATTTTCATTCCATAGAAATCCATATCAACTAAATCCTTAAAGTAATGACCTGGCACAACAGCTATAAAGTGAATCGAATCAATTTTATTGTAAATAGTTTGAACAATGTCCACCAGCTTTTTTCTTATTTCTGAAGGAATTGCATTACAAATTTTAACCAAAGTATCTATGAAATTAACAGGCAACTTACTACCATAATCCTTTTTAGTTTTGCCTCCTCTTAACTTTAAAACCCAAAGCAGACTATCCAAAAATCTTCCAACTATGTGGATAGGAATCATATAGGTATAAACATGATTACCTTCTTCATTCAAATCAAATACTCTTATTCCAACCATACAATCCTTTTTAGTAATTCCACTCGGAACAATTAATCCCATCTTTTCTTTGTATGGAACAACAAAGTCCTTTTTAACCAAATCATTACAGGCTTTCTTGATTTCATCTAAATCTTTTCTCCATGCTCCTAAGTCAATATCATTATCCCATGGAATAAATTTGCCATTTCTTGCAGCGCCTAAGAGAGTCCCACAATCTATCCAGAACTCTATCTTATGTTCATCAAGAGTTTCTTTGACTTCTTTCAATACTTCTACAGCAACTTGCTCATTCATTACAATCCTTCTTTACAAACATAGCATTGGCATGCTTCAACTGACCCCTATTCAAATCGTATATATTATATAATTTGAAATTATATTTATTAAGGAATTCTACAATATCATAAAACTGAGGCTGATTCTTGAAATACTGGATAAAGTAAACTTCAACAAAAACTATTTTTGCCTTTTCTAACTTCTCGGTTGCTCCTTTCAATGCTTCTAATTCATATCCCTCTAAATCCAACTTGATTATGTGAAAATCAATATTAAATGCATCTAAACTTCTCATGCCAACATCAATTTCTTTTTCTACTACTGGCTCCTTGAAGTTTTCTTTAATTAGCTCTCGCTTAACCCACTGATGAACAGGATTGAATTTAACAATTCCTTCTTTGCTTCCGAGAGCGCAAGTGTAAATTGTAACTCTATCAAGTCCTCTAATCTGGTCTTTCAAATTCAAATATTTCAATGGTTCAAAAGCATAAATACAAGCCTCAGGAAAATACAATTTAAACATAGTTGTATAAGCACCTGTATTTGCTCCACCATCAACTATATTGATTTTATCAGTTTTCATTATCTTCTTCATATCAGCAAATTCATTTGGATGTTTTAGAATTTTGTGTTGATAGAAATCATAAACTCTAAGCATTTCCTTTCTATATGGCTTTCCCAATCTTCGCCATAAATTTATTATTGATTTCATGATAATCTTTTATTTCCTCTAAATCTTTTAACATCAGCTGCACTCTTCTCTAACCAAATTCCTGCACGACGCTTGTTTAATGCTTCTGGAATTCTCCAACTAGCACCATATCTAAAAAGTAAATATTCCTCAATCTTTGCCGGAATTTTGAATTCTTCTCCATAGAATTTTATAGTTTTGAAAGAATCAAAGTAATGTCCTGGAAGTGTTGCTTCAATGGTTATGGCATCGAGTTTAGTATAAATAGTTTGGATAATATGAATTAATTTTTCTCTTAGACAACTAGGTAAAATACTACAAACTTTAAATACCAAAGATATCAAAGGCAGAGGGAGAGAGCTCTCTTTCTGCTCAGAATGTCTTAACTTCAAATTCCAAAGCAAGAAATCACAGAACTCTCCCAACTTATGGATTGGATAGTCATACTTAAAGACTGTATCTTTGTGGTCTTTGTACGAAAGCCAAAAACCTACCGGATATTTTGTTTTGTTGGTAGCAGTTATTAGATTACCATCATATTTCTCATCATAGTGTATACTATAACCTAGTTCTTTACAGGCTTCAATGATTTTTGGAACATCCTCTCGCCATGCTCCTAAATCTATATCATGGTCTCCTTTTATCATTCTGCCTTCTCTTATTGCTCCAAGCAATGTACCACAATCCAACCAGAACTCAATTTTGTATTTATCGAATGTAGTTTTGATTTGTGAGAGTATTTCTTTGCTCACGCTGTTACCTCATTGTTTCTAAAATGTCCAAAGTATGTTACTGCCACTGTAATTGCTGTTACAAACGATAACACTGCCCAAAACAAAAATACGTTACTCCATCCTCCTGTTTCCAATACAAGAAAAGGCACGACTAGTCCTATCAAGAATGTTCCAACATAGCCCATTCCATCTATAAAACCAGTTGATGAAGCAACCACTGATTCTTTTTTGAATCTTGAAGGCAGTGTACAAACGATAAAAACGTGTGGTCCATAAAGGAACGCACTACTAGCTAGCAAAAGAACAACTGCTGTCAATGGGTCAGCAAACGGGAATATAAGCCAAACAATACCCATCGCTGATAAAAACAGTATACTAGTTACATCTTTTTTCCATGGCATCTTATTGTATGAAAGTGTTCCCACTATTCCAGCTATTGGTATGAGTATAACTTTCAAAGCATCAATTCCAAAGAATTCTGCTACTGGAATATTTCCCGTTTGAACAAGATAAACAAAGAACCATGTTAAGACTCCATATCTAACCATATTCAAAAACAAAAGAGATATTCCACTCAATATCACTGGAAACGATAACGTTAGTTTTAGTTGTTTTTTGATTGTTTGTTTTGGTTTTATTATTTTTTGTGGTTTTGTTAAGTATAACGATACTCCTCTAAAAACTAAGACAATTGATGCAACCCAAAATCCTGCTTGCCATCCCCAGTTAGCAACAGCAAAAGCTGAAACCAAAAAGGTTATAGCAGTTCCTAATTGATATGATGTTCCCAGAAGGGTTGAAGATTTACTAACATCTTCCTCAGTTTTTTGTATTTCTGTGTTAGCCCTCACAACAGAAGACCAACCCATTGCCTGAAAGAATCCATCACAGGTTTCTAAAACTATCAATGCTACAAGATAGCTTCCAAGAAAGCCCATAAAGGCATTCGCTATACCAGATAGAGTCAACCCAGCTGCAATATAAATAAAAGGATTAAATCTTTCCGATATTTGACCATGCAGGAATTGACCTATTGCATAAGAGGCAAAAAAGCCACTTGCAACAAATCCTACATAGTACATATTCCAATCTGTAAACACAATCAGTAGCGCTGCCATAACTATTGATAAGTTAACTTTACCAAAGTAGGTTAACGCGTATGTTGAATACAGATTCCAAAATTGTTTATTCATTTCTCACATTCATGTTTTTATTTTACTTGGTGTCAATGTCACCAATTTTTTTATGTTTTATTGATTTTCTTCTTATACTCCTTTTGATTTTTGTACTGCTTTGGTACGGATAGTAAGGAGTTACAACTACTTCCCCACCAATTGATTTCATATATTCTTTAACTTTTTCTATATCACCTCCTACATGGCTATCTGACTCCATGCAAACATTAGGTCTAATTGATTGTAAATTTGGTATTGGAGAATAAGTATTTTGAGGAACAACAAAGTCTACATATTTTATTGATTGTGCCAAATTCATTCTTTCATCAAAACTTAAAATTGGTTTCTTTGGCTTCTTCTCTAAGACCGCTTCTTTTGTTAGAATTCCCACAATTGATTTACCATTCGGTCCTGCAACAGCTTTTGCATTCTGCATCTGTAATAGATGCCCTCTATGCACAATATCCAATACATAATAGCTATAAACTTTCATCATTTTTTCACCTAATATTTTTCTAAATTTCTTACCTTTTCAAATCTACTATCTAAATCGAACACCTTCATGCTTTTCCTCCATTATTCTTAAGTGCGGACAATTTTCGCAAGATGGCAATAAGTTATTGTTTAACATTTTCATTCTAAATTCCCTAAATGCCATTGAATTCCAAATATCCTTAAAATTATCTTCTTGTATGTTACCAAAACTTTTGATTATATATGGACAAAATCTCAAATCACCATTCGGGTCGATTTTTGCTCTAAACATATAACTACAAGCAAATTTGTATTTTGTCCTAGCACTCCTTTTAAAACATAAGAAAGCATCTTCAAATCCCTTCTTGTAAAAGTGTGGATGCATATCAAATGGAATTCCTGTTCTAACCATATCCTCATAATTACCATTCAACTGCATAAATGAAAATCCATATTCAGAACTTTTCATAACTTGCGCTTCATATTCAAGCTTTTCCTCCATCATTTCACTTGCTTCTTTGATTTCTTGTTTTGTGGTAAAAACAGGTAATTGAAATCTTATTTTATAAATTCCCAAGTCTCTTTTTAATCTCAACATATCCCTCAACTGGTCTACATTAAGAGGCTGAATACAGCATTCAAACAAAACCTTGTGGTCTTTTGCCATTTCCTTAGCAAAATTTATCATTATGTTGAAAAGATTTGGATAACCTCTAACTTCATCGTGAGTTTTTCCCATCCCATCAAGTGATGTAGTGATTTCAACTAATCCCATCTTTTTTAATCTCTCTATTTTCTTTGGGTCTGAGAAAACTGATGCATTAGTTGCTACAATATTGTATGCACCTCTACTTTTAAAGTATTCAAAAATATCAAACATTTCTTTCTTAACAAAAGGTTCACCGCCGTTGATTTTTACAATAAGTCCTTCGACATCAATATTATCCCATGCTTTTTTTATTTGATTCATATTCATTTCATTTTTGATTTCTTTCCACTCTTTTTTAGGTCTCATTTCTGCTTGTCTGCAATGCTTACAATTCAAATTGCAACGAAGTGTTGGAAGATAATCAAAGTCTACATACTTTAAATCTACTTTACCTGTTTTTTGAATTTCTTTGGAAAGCCCAACAAAATCCTTTTGAAATCTTATATCTGAATCGAACATTACAATACCTCATATTTTTTGATTATATCTTTATTACCTGATTTTAGTAGTTCAACATCATTATATATTTCTCTGATTCTCGGCTCTCCTATTGTTGATATTTTCATAAAGAAATCATCTCTTTTCTTTCTTTGCATTTCAAGTTTTTCATCAAATGAAACTTTTTGTCCATCTTTACCACAAATCATAGAAGCATAAGTTATGAAAGCCTCTTGCCAAGTTGTTACATTAAGTGATTCTGGGTCAATGTTTTTATAACCTGTTTCTGCTACAACCTCTTTGATGAAATTATGTGTTCTTATAATTTTTGCTATTCGATTAAGTCTTTGCTCCTCAAGAAAGTCAGCGCCTGTTATTGGATGATGTAAATCATCATCAGAAACACATCGTCCTATATCGTGGAGCAATCCAGCAATCCTCATTTCAACATTATCCATTTTTAACTTACTAGCAATCCTTGTTTCGTCAACAATGTACGATATTTGTACACCGTGACTAATAAAATCGCACTTATTTCTTATATATGAACTTTGTCTAACTTGTCGATGTAAGAAGTCCAACGCTTCAATTATACTATTCAATATATCCCAACCTTTTCAGTCTTTCTTTGATTTTGTGTTCTTCTTTTGTTGTTAAAGTATTTTTCATACTTTCATATGTTTCATCTAAAATATTATGCTTCTCTTCTGGGTCGTTTCTCAAATTATAAACTTCAACTGTATCTTTGGAACGATTGTAAATTACTTTAACATCATCTGTTCTTATCGATTGTAATATTCCAGGACCTCTATGTGGAAATAACTCCTCAGAATAAGCAATAACATTATCAAAATCAAATATAGCATTCCAACACAAATCTTTTCCATCAAATTTCTCATTTGTTTTGATATCCAATAATTTAATAAGAGTAGGAACAATATCAATTGACCTTGCTGTTTTGTTGATATAGTGATGTGGCAAATCCTTATCTTTTATTATCAAGGGAATTTTTAAATCAGAGTCATAAAGAGTTCTATGTTGAGGATAATCATATTGAAAGCTTTCTCCATGGTCACTTGTTATAACAATGGTTGTATCATCCCGCAACCCATTATCTTTTAGTGTTTTTATCATTGGTTTAAATAAATTCTCATCCATGTAAACCATCTTAGCATCATAATAAGCATTATCAGATAACACACCTTTTTTAAGCTTTCCATCTTTTAACATTTGTTTTTCAGCGTGAAAGTGTACATTGAAGTAGTGACCCCATATAAAAAATGGTATTGATTTATTCTTTTCTATAAAATCTAACATTTTCGGAATCCACCAATTACCCCAAACTGAATCCAATACTCTTCCATCACTCTTGTATGTTTTTTTCTTCCAAGCAGTCTCATCTGTTGGTTCATCGAATACATCAAAACCTGTATCAAATCCAACTCTTCTGCTTAAGAAATCAATTCCTGTAAAACCAGCTGTTGTATAACCATTTTCTTTAAGAATATTTGATATCAATCTGGTTTGAACTTTTGAAAATGGGTCTCGAACACCTGTTTTATCTGGATTCTTGCCACTAAGAATTGATGCATGAGCAACGGGAGTCAAACAAGATGTTGCTATAACATTTCTAAAGACTAAGCCTTCTTTTGCTATTTCATCTATTGCTTTTGTTTCTATTTTATCATAACCATAACAACTTAAATGGTCAGGTCTAACTGCATCCATGGTTATTAAAATGACGTTTTTCATACTCCATTCCTTTTATGTATGCTTCTCTCATAAATGACCCCCGATAAATAGGAGTCCTTTCTAAGAATCTAACTTTTTTACCTTGTTTTTTCATATTTTCATACGATAAAACATTTCCTGTTACTACAACATCAAATGATGGTAAGTCATCAAATGTTTTTCTTGATATGAATCGTTCTTTTGACATAACTATTTCATACTTGTTTGGATAGTGTTTGAATATCTCGTTAAGAATAATCCTAACTTCTTCCACTGGTATGATTTGTGGTTTTATTCCATCATAAGTATTATCAGAAATTGCTATTATGATTTTATCGTAATCATCTTTTATCTTTAACAAAGAAATTACATGTCCAAGATGAGGCGGATTTGCTCTAACTGGAAATATTGCCGTTGTCATCTGTACAACCATCTAAACATTTTACTTTCTTGAAAACATTATCTTTTCCTTTTATATACATTATTCCACACCATTCATTCGTTGCTCTTTGTAGTTTTCCTTTTCTATCTCTAACAACCAAGAATAAATCTGGGGCTTCTCTTATAACACTTTCTAATTCTTCTTCTTTCATTTCCATTATCTATTTGTTAGTTCAAATAGCTCCTTAACGCTACAACACTTATCTTTAACATTACATCCTTCCATTATCAAAATATCCTCTGCTACATCTTTCATGGCTTGATAACTGCTTCTAAGCAAATGATTAGCATAAATTACAATATCAACACCCAACTGTTTCAACTCCTTTTCCCTAACTGTACAATAAGTCGTTGGAACAGCAATCAATGGAACCTTCTTTTTAAACTTTTTATACTCGTTACAAAACTCAACTATTTGATATGCACTTAACTCTTTTGAATGAATCATAATGCCATCTGCTCCAGCTTTGATGTATGCTTTTGCTCTTGCCACAGCATCGTCTAATCCTTCTCCCGCAATATATGATTCTATTCTTGCAATTATCATAAAATCTTTTGTGACTTGTGCTTTTTTACCGGCTTTTATTTTCTCACAAAAATTTACTATTGATTCTCTTTTATGCTTTGCATTAGACATTAGTGAATTAACTTTTGGAAACTTTTTATCTTCTATAATGATAGCTGAAACTCCCAACCGCTCAAGTGTTCTAATCATATATGAAAAGTGGTCTATTTGACCACCTGTATCTCCATCAACTATGACTGGCTTTGTTGTAACTTCTAATATTTCATTTATGGTCTGAATTCTTGATGTAAAATCAACCAATTCAATATCAGGTTTGCCCTTAGAAGATGAATCTGTTAAACTACTCTCCCAAATAGCATCAAATGATTTGCCATTGTACTCTGTATTTTCTACAACAAGCGCTGACAACCCATTATGCGCTTCCAAGACTCTAACTATTGGTTTTATATTTATCAAGCGACGAAGCATATTCATACGCTGTTCAGGTGTAATTCCATTCTTTCTAAAATCTTCAATAATAAATGTTGATGATATACCTTGAGTGTATGGAAATTCAACAAGCTGACCATTCCATTCCTTTAAAGTTTCAATAACTTTTGCTCTTGTTTCCTTTTGAACACCTGTTCGCCAGTCGTCTCCATTTGTAACAATGTCGGGTTTGTATAGTCTAAGATTCTCCGTATAATCTAGTGTTCGTTGTGGTACAACTTTCCAAATTCCCTTGATACTCTCCACAAGCTGTTTTCTTTGTTCGTAAGACAAAACAGGCACTCTTTTATAAGTTGCTATTGCCTCATCTGTCATCAATCCAACTATTACCTTACCAAGTTTTTTTGATTCATTAATAATGTTAATATGACCTGGATGTAGAAAATCAGCGCAAGTAACCGTATAAACTACTTTAGGCTTTGACTGCATTCATAAACCTCTTTTTGATTTCTTGGTGTGGTATATTGATTCTTGGCACTTCCATTTCGCTGTCACCGCAATAGATAACTTTACAATCACAAAGCATTCTAAAATCAATATGATTGCTTACTGTTGGTTGTCCCCCAGTTGATTGATATTGATTGTTATCAAGAATATATAAATTTAGATTGAATTTGCCATCTTCTATAATTTCGTTTATTTTCTTCAAATTATTTTTATCAACAACTGCAGTTTTCTTTAACGCTTCCTTTTCATACTCCCTTTGTAACTTTTT
>Ga0272441_10016676_pt1 | contig 10126 bp, 8 predicted proteins | sample SSMProp6N_FD_193582 | JGI IMG/M metagenome (GOLD analysis project Ga0272441, IMG submission 193582) | Marine sediment archaeal communities from Little Sippewissett salt marsh, Falmouth, MA, United States - SSM-Prop-6N | ecosystem: Environmental > Aquatic > Marine > Wetlands > Sediment ... | reverse complement strand
CGGCGGCAATGGCCTGGGCACGAAGATGCTCTACGAAGAAACCACGGAGGACACCGATCCCCTCGGACCGGAAAACCTGCTGATCTTCGCCGTCGGGCCGTTGACCGGCACCAAGTTGTTCAACTCGGACCGGTTCGACGTGGTTTCCAAATCGCCACTGACAGGGATCTACGGAGAAGCGAGCGCCGGGGGATACTGGGGGGCGAAGTTCAAACGCTGCGGATTCGACGCTCTGGTCGTCAAGGGAAGAGCCGAAAAACCCGTGTATATATACATAGAGAACGAGAAAGCGGAGATCCGGGATGCCGGACATCTGTGGGGCTTGGAAACGTTCCAGACCATCGACAAGCTTCAGGCCGAGCACGGGGAGTCGACGAAGGCAGCGATCATTGGGCAGGCCGGGGAAAATCAGGTGAGGGTGGCCAACATGATCATCGATGGATATCACGGCCGGGCGGTGGGTCGCTGCGGCTTCGGAGCGGTGATGGGTTCGAAGAACCTCAAGGCCGTGGCTGTGAACGGCACCAAGGAAGTTCCGATAGCCGATCAGGACGCCTTCAAGGCCTTACAGAAGCGGCTGGGTCCGATCATGCGGGAAGGACCGCAGGCCCTGCGGGAGGGGGGTACCAGCGTCGGTACCGAGTTCTGCAATGAGATCGGAAACATGCCCGTCAAGAACTGGAAGCAGGGTTCCTTCGACGAGGGGGCTAAGAAGCTCACCGGCATGACGCTGGTGGAGACACTGCTGAAGGATCGCTATCACTGCGGCAGCTGCGTGATCAACTGCGGTCGGGTTGTGGAGGCGGTAGACGGGCCCTACAAGGGCCAGCTCACCGCCGGTTCGGAGTATGAAACCGTCGGGTTGATGGGAACGAATCTGTTGATCGGGGATCTGCCGACCGTGCTCAAGGCCAACCAGCTGTGCAACCGCTACGGCTTGGACACCATCTCCACGGGAAACGTGATCGGTTTCGCCATGGAGGCCTGGGAGAGGGGCCTGATCGGGCCTGAGGACACCGGCGGTGTGGAACTGACCTGGGGCAACGGTCCGGCTGTGCTCGAGATGATCGGGCAAATAGCCTTGAAGAAGGGTTTCGGAGCGGTTTTAGAGGGAGGAGTGAAGCGGGCAGCGGAGCATGTCGGTGGAGAGGCCAAAGAGTTTGCCCTGGAGGTGAAGGGCTTGGAGCCGCCGGCACACGATCCCCGGGCCAAGATGACGGTGTCCGTGGGCTACGCCACCTCCAACCGGGGCGCCTGTCACCTGGCCGCCTTTACCCATGACTTCGAGGAAGGCACGTCCATCGAAGATCTGGGCCTGCCGGTGCTTACCGACCGCTTCAGCACCGACGGCAAGGCTGAGAACGTCGTGGTGATGCAGCATCTGATGACCATGTTTGATAGCCTCGTTTGCTGTAAGTTCGGGCTGTTCGGGGGATTGACCGTAGATCCGCTGATCGAGGCTCTGAACGCCGTAACCGGGTGGAGTTTCGACAGGAAGCGTTTCTTCCAGACCGGAGAGCGGATCTTCAACCTCAAGCGGCTGTACAATACTCGGTTGGGAATCGGAGCCAAGGACGATGTGCTTCCGAAGCGCCTGCGCCATGAGCCAAAGGGAGGAGGAACCCAGGATCATCTGCCGCCTCTCGAGCAGATGATGAAGGAGTATTACAGCCTGCGCAGTTGGAATCCGGACACGGGGAAACCTGAATCGCAGAAGCTGGAGGAGCTGGGACTGACCGCCTACGCCTGAAGCGCTGCATGTCCCTCGAATATGGCCAGAGTGTTCATAGCTGAGCCGTTCCGGCGTCTGGCCGGCTGCGAGCAGTGGCTGAGCGTGCCAGGAGGCACCCTCATGGAGGTCCTTCGTCGGCTGGTGAAGGCATACCCGGCCTTGAGGGACAAACTGCTCGATCCGAGAGGAGCGCCCAGAGCCCACTTTCTCGTGTACCTGGGTGATCGGGTCGTGCGTCGGGAGGATCTGGAGGCTACGCCGGTACAGCACGATTCGCAGATAAAGATCTTTACGGTGCTAGCCGGAGGATAACCTCCGGTGAGCCTCCAGCTAACAGTCGAGAAAACAGTTAGTACTATTTGAAATCGGGAAGGACAATACTATGCCGAAAATGACCGGGGCACAGTACATCGCAGCCATGCTTCACGCCTACGGTATTACCCACGTGTTCTACGTAGAAGCAATCCTACGCAGGACCCTCGTGGAGATGGAAAAATTGGGAATCAAACGGATTCTCACCCACTCCGAGAAGGCTGCCGCCTACATGGCCGACGGCTTTGCCAGGGCGGGCCTGCGTCCCGCCGTGTGCATGGCTCAATCCGTGGGGGCGGCAAATCTGGCCGCCGGTCTGCAGGATGCTAGGCTGGGGCATGCACCGGTCCTGGCTTTCACGGGGCGTAAACCCCCGCTGTTCCAGTACAGAAACGCCTACCAGGAGATCCTGCATAACACGATGTTCGAAGCGGTGACCAAGTACAACGTGGAGGTCCATGCGCTAGAGCAGGTTCCCCATCTTCTGACTCAGGCCTTTCGAGAGGCAACCACGGGTACACCGGCTCCGGCGCATCTGGATTTTCTCGGCTACGAGGGTAACTTCACGGACGAGGCCAAGGCCGATCTCACGGTGTTATGCGAAAGCGAGTACACACGTCTCCCGGCCAGGCGTCCTTTTCCACATCCCGGAGAGATCGAAGCGGCCGCTCAAAGCCTGCGAAAGGCCGAACGCCCCGTCCTGGTGGTGGGAAGGGGCGCGGTGGTGTCTGGAGCCGGGGAAGAGGTTCGCAAACTTGCCGAGTCCATGAGCATCCCCGTGGCCTTCTCCATGGATGGGAAGGGGTTGATTCCGGACGATCATCCCCTTTCGGTGGGAGCCGTGGGAACTTACTGCCGCCCCTGCGCCAACAGGAGCGTCGCGGAGGCGGATCTCGTTTTCTTTATAGGCTGTGGCACAGGGGATCAGGTTACCAAGAACTGGACGCTGCCGCAGGCGGGAACTCCGGTCATCCAACTCGATATAAACGCGGAGGAGATCGGACGCAACTACCCCGGAGCTCTCGGGATCCTGGGGGATGCCCGGGTCTCCCTGGAACAACTCAATCAGGCGGTCTCCCCGTGCGTGAAGAAGGAATCCTGGAGCCGTACGGCCCAGGGGTACGTACGAGCATACCTGGAAAAGATTGGATCGCTATGCAGCTCGACAGCTGCGCCCATCAGAGCCGAATGTTTATGCCGGCGTATTACCGAGGTGCTGCCGGGTAACGCCGTGGTTGTGGCCGATACCGGGTACTCCGCCATCTGGGCCGGAACCCTGATAGACATTACGAGGCCGGAGCAGATATTTCTGCGAGCCTCCGGCTCCCTCGGTTGGGCCTTTCCCGCCTCCCTAGGTGCCAAGTGCGCCCTGCCAGATCGGCCGGTTCTCTGTTTCTCCGGTGACGGGGCGTTCTGGTATCACCTCTGCGAGCTGGAAACCGCGGTACGCCGCAATATCCCTACGGTTACGATCATCAACAACAACAGCGTATTGGGGCAGAGCCAGTTGGGCATACGCCGAGCCTATCGGGATGACAAAGGCGCGGAACAGGAGCAGTACCGCTTTCAGGATACCAACTTCGCCAGGCTGGCCGAGGATCTTGGAGCGTTTGGAATCCGGGTGGAAAAGCCGGAGGAGATCGCGCCGGCGATCCGCCGCGCCATCGCAGAGAATCGGCCCGCCGTGGTGGATGTGGTTACCGAAGCGGAGAGTCACCCCCTGCTGGCTTTGTAGATCTTGGGAGCTGGAGAACGATGAATTACGGAGAATTGTTCGATTTGACAGGTAAAGCGGCGGTTGTGACCGGAGCCAGCAGCGGCATCGGGCGGGCGATCGCCCTGGGACTGGCCGCCCACGGGGCTGATGTGCTCGTGGCCGGAAGGAATCCCGAGCGGACCGCTGAAAGCGCCCAACAGGTGGCTGCGTTGGGAAGAAGGTCCGCGGTGTTCGAGCTGGAGGTGTCGAGCCGGGACAGCGCCCGGGCCATGGCGGAAAAGGCTATGGAGGAGTTCGGCCGTATCGACATTCTGGTCAACAGCGCCGGCATGAACATCCGAAAACCGATTCTGGAGATCAAAGACGAGGATTGGGATCCCGTTTTAACGGTAAACCTCAAGGGAACCCTGTACTGCTGCCAGGCGGTGGGGCGCTACATGGTCGAACAGAAGCGCGGCAAAATCCTGAACGTAGCCTCGATTTCCTCGAAGCTGGGCCATCCTGCCCGGGGCGCCTACGCATCCAGCAAGGGCGGGCTGATTCAGCTCACCAAAGTGATGGCCACAGAGTGGGCCCCGTACAACATCTGCGTCAATGCGATATCCCCTGCCGCCGTGGATACCCCCTTCATAGACGGATTGAAAAAGGATCGCCAGCGGTTGGATCGGGAGCTGGAGCGCATTCCTCTGGGAAGAATCGCCACCCCGGACGATGTAGTAGGAGCTGCGGTTTTTCTTCTCTCCCCGGCTTCGGATTTTATCACCGGACACAATCTGATAATCGACGGTGGTCGGACCGTAGACTAAACAAAGGAAGGTTTTATGGACGAGTTTCAATGCCGGGTGCCGAAGATCCTGTTCGGGAGCGGCCGTTTTCAGTCTCTGGCGGGGTTAGCCTCGGAGTGGGGCAACAAAGCGTTCCTGGCCTTAGATCCCTATATCGATTCTTCGGGATTGGTGGATCCCTTGACCGAGGATCTGAAAAGAGCGTCGATCGGTACTGTCCGCTACTCGAAAATTGATCCGGACCCGGATTGTTTTGCCGTCGATGAAGCAGCCGAGATCGCCCGTAAAAACTCCTGCGCGTCTGTGATCGCCATCGGCGGGGGAAGTGCCATCGATTTCGGAAAGGGAGTCGCCGTGGTAGCTTCCAATCCGGGAAGCTGCTGGCAGTACACACGCCGCAAAGATCATACACCGAAAGTCCCCGGTCCCGAAACCCTGCCAGTGATCGCCGTGCCGACCACCGCTGGAACCGGGTCGGAGGCTACCCACTTTGCCGTCTTCACGAATCCTGAAATTCGGGAGAAGAGCACGATCGTCAGCGATCGAATCATCCCCCGAATCGCCCTCGTGGATCCGGAGCTGACCTATTCCTGTCCCCCCGAGCTAACCGCTCTTACAGGAGTGGATGTCCTGGCCCATTCGGTGGAGGCCTTTATCAATATCAAAGCCTCCATCTTCGCCAAAATGGTCGCGATCGAAGCGATTCGTCTGGTGGGCAGGTACCTGGTACGGGCTGTGAAGGATGGGAGCGACCTGGAAGCCAGGGAAAACATGGCCTGGGCCAGCACACTGGCCGGGATCGCCATCGCCCATTCGAATCCCACCCTGCCCCATGCGCTCGGACAGGCTGCGGGTGGGTTCGTCCATGCACCTCACGGTGCCAGTATCGCCGCCTGTCTGCCTCATATTATCCGCCTGAGCTACGACGCGGATCACGCCTCCTTTGCCGAGCTGGCGGTCGCCCTGGATCCCTTGAGCCGGGATCTGCCCCTGGATCGCAGGGCGGAGCGATCCGCAGATCTGTTGGCCGAGCTGTTTAAAGACATCAACTTGAATGTCCGCTTCTCCGATTTCGGGCTCAAGGAGGAGGATATTCCCCGGGTCGCCCAAATTGCCATGACCGGATACTATACAGGTATCAGCCTGCATCCGAAACAGATGGACGGTCACCAGATCGAGGAAATCTACAGGGCCTGCCTGTAATGGAGCTGCCATGAGTCGAAGCATCGTCGAAGTCGACGCAACCAATCAGACTATTTCAACATCGGATTTCCAGGAGGAACAACGGTTTCTCGGTGGGCGAGCCCTGACCTCCGCCGTTGTGTGTGCGGAAGTACCCCCGACCTGTCATCCTCTGTCGGAGGAAAACATCCTGGTGGTTGCTCCGGGACTGCTGGCCGGAACCGCCCTTTCCAGCGCCAATCGGCTGTCCGCCGGCGCCAAGAGCCCCCTCACCGGCGGGATCAAGGAAAGCAACAGCGGCGGCGTGGTGGCCCATAAGCTGGCCAGGCTCGGAGTGAAGGCCTTGAAGATCAAGGGCTCGAGAAAATCAGCCGAGCCCCTGCTGGGGCTTCATGTCACCAGCCGGGGAACGTCCTTCGTGGAGCTGGATCACTTGAGGGGCAGGGGAACCTATGGGTCTGCCGAACTGCTTCGGGAGCAGTTCGGCGAAAAATGCGGGCTGATGCTCATCGGGCCGGCAGGGGAAATGCGCCTGCCGACGGCCTGCATCAGCGTCACCGATCCCGAAGGAGAGCCCTGCCGGAACCTCGGTCGGGGAGGCCTGGGGGCGGTGATGGGCAGCAAGGGGATCAAGGCGATCATCGTGGATGATGGGGGGGTGAGCTCGGCCGCGCGTCAATAGGCCAGAGAGATCATCAAGAAATTCGCCGCCGCCCTCAAGGAGCATCCGGTCACGGGGGAGAAGTTTGCCCGATACGGAACCGCCATGACCCTCCTCAATGTAAACGGTCTGGGGGGGCTGCCGACCCGCAACTTCAGTCGGGGAAGCTTCGAGAATGCCGAGGCCATCGGGGCCGATACGCTGCACGATACGCTTGAGAAACGGGGCGGCATGGTTTCCCACGGCTGCATGCCCGGCTGCGTGATCCGCTGTTCCAACAAGTACGTGGATGAGGCGGGCAAGGCGGTGGTCGGATCCCTGGACTACGAGACCTTGTGTCTGCTGGGCTCCAACATCGGGCTCGACGACCTGGACGCCGTGGCGGTCCTGAATCGTCTGTGCAACGACATCGGTGTAGACACCATGGAGACCGGAGTGGCTATGGGTGTCCTGGCCGAAGCAGGGGTGTGGAACTTCGGGGATGCCGAACGGGCCAAGGCCCTGATCGAGGAGATCGGGGCGGGTACTCCCCTGGGACGATTGATCGGCTCCGGCTGCGTTTCCTGCGGCCGGGCATACGGGGTGGAACGGGTGCCAGCGGTGAAGGGTCAGGGAATGGCCGCCTACGATCCCCGGGCCATCAAGGGGCAGGGGCTCACCTACGCCCTCTCTCCCATGGGTGCCGATCACACCGCCGGCAACGCCATCCTGCTGTCCGTGGATCACCTGGACCCTGATGCCCAGCTGGAAGCGGTCCGGGACCTTCACCTGAAAACCACCGTACTCGACTGTCTGGGTTTGTGCATCTTCACAGCCAGGGTCTCCCTGGACAAGACGGAGCTGATAGAGCAGATGTGTCGCGCCCTGCTCGGCTGGAAGGTAAGCTTCCCTGAGCTGCTGAAGCTTGCTCAAGGCTGGCTGCTGCGGGAGCGGGAGTTCAACCGCCGGGCCGGTTTCTCCCCGAGCCGTGATCGCCTTCCCCCGTTCATGTACACGGAGAAGCTATCCCCCAACGATACGGTGTTCGACGTCCCGGAGAGGGATCTCGAGAGCTTCTACGAGTTCTGACCCTTTTAACTTCAGCAGCCTTGAGTGGCTTGTTGTCGCCGGGAAAAATTTTCCTATACGATAATTTCCAGGCTTTGCGCGAGCACGGTTCCTTCGAGCGAGCGTCCTAGGGACCCGTCGAAAGTTGCCAGTCTGCTTTTGTTGTGATGAGCCAGGGCTGTGAGGTAGAAATCGGTAATCTGCCCGTGCCCCATTAATCGTCTTTTCACATTGCTATCGAGAACTTTGAGAAGTGATAAATCATCTGACCAGAACACATGGCCGATGCCGGAGCAGAATTTCGCGAGGTGATCCATAGTCTCTGTGGGCGTGGCCATCACCGTTAGATAGGCTGGATTCGAGATCACCCGCAAGAAACCGTTTTCCGTAATTGGACAGGTGGCCCATGAATCGATACCCTTTCGAGCGAACCAGTCGTGAGCCGCCTCGTGATTCAGGTGCTGTTTGTCAAATAGAGCGACGAGCAGGTTTATATCGAGCAGATAGGTCACGCCTCTAGTCCCTAAGCCGGTTAACCAGGTCTAGATCGGGCGGTGGACCTTCACTGGGTGGAAAGATGGGCACGCCGTTTCTTATCGATTGAGTTTCCCGCGGACTAAGGGCATTGCGAATCAGTTCCGAAACAACGATTCCCAGCGGAACGCCCCTCTGTTTAGCAAGGATGCGCACCTTGGTTAGTACCTCGGGATCGAGGTTCAACGTTGTTCTCATGTGAACATATTAGCCGCATCACGCATCAATTGTCAAGCATCAAGCATCAGATGCTTCGACTCAGGCAATCACACTCCCGCCATTTCCTCGGCCTGCTGCACGAACGCCTCGATCATGCTCAAGCCCTTGTCCCAGAATCCCGGGTCCTTCAGGTCCACCCCGAGGGGACGCACCAGTTCCTCGGGCCAGTTCGAACCGCCTGCGGCCAATAGGTCCCGGTAGGCTGCGGGAAAGCCCTCCGGGCTGTCCTGGTAGCGGGCGTACAGAGCCAATACCAGCAGCTCTCCGAAGGCATAGGCGTAGACGTAGCCGGGAGAGTGGATGAAGTGGGGGATGTAGCTCCACCAGACGCCGTAGTCTTCGCTGAGAGTCACGCTGCCCTCGAACATCGCGTTTTGGGTTTTCATCCACAACTCGCCGAAGTGTTCGGCTGTCAGCTCTCCCTCGCTGCGCCGGGCGGTATGGATGGCCGCCTCGAAACGGTTCATGGCGGTCTGACGAAACACGGTGGCAAAGGTATCCTCGATCTTCTGCACCAGCATGGACAGCCGTATCTGCGGATCTTTTTCCAACGACATCAGCTTCTGGAATACCAGCATCTCCCCGAACACCGAAGCGGTCTCGGCCGTGGTCAGGGGCGTGTCCGCCAGTAGGATCCCCTGCTCCCGGGCAAGATACTGATGCACCCCGTGACCCATCTCGTGGGCCAGGGTCATGACGTGGCGAGGGGAGCCTTCGAAGTTCATGAAGATGTAGGGGTGTACCGAGGGCACCGCCCCGTGACTGTAGGCTCCTCCCCGCTTGCCGGGACGCACCGCCGCATCGATCCAACTGTTCGTGAAGAAGGTTTCGGCTATTTTCCCCATCTCCGGCAGGAAGCCGGAGTAGGCCTCCAGCACCATCTGTCGGGCCTCCTGCCACTGGTAGCGGCGGCTGGCACTGGGCAGGGGGGCGTAGCGGTCGTAGTCGAACAGCTCCTCCAGGCCCAGAAGCTTCTTCTTCAGGTCGTAGTAGCGGGCCACCACCGCGTAGCGCCCGGTCACCGCTTGTACCAGGGCTTCGACGGTGGCGTCGTCGATTTGGTTGGCCAGATTCCGGGCACTGATCCAGGAGGGGTAGTTGCGCAGCCGGTCGTCGGAGGCCTTGTCGGCCAGCAGGTTGTTGAACACATAGGTGTTGACCCGCTTCATGTTCTGCAGCCCCTGGGTGAACGCTTCAGCGGCCCGCTTCCTCTGCACGCGATCGGGATCGTAGAGCTTCGTCAGAACCGACTGCTGGGGAAGCTCCTGGCCTTCAAGGGTGTAGCGGGCGCCGCTGTGCACCTCTTCGAAGAAGCGCACCCAGGCGCTGCGGCCGGTAACGTATTTTTCCGCCAGGATCTTCTCCTCCGCTTCGCTGCGAAGGTGGGGCCGGTAGCGGCGAGTCAGGTTCAGCCAGAAGCGGTAGCGGGCCAGGGCGGGATCGGCCAACAGCTTGCCGGAGCGCTCCTCATCCACGTGGGCCCACTCCAGCTCGAAAAACAGCAGTTTCTGTTGGAGCCGGGAGGAGTGTTCCTGGAGCCGCTGTAGCAGCGCTCCCCTGGCCGGGTCCTCCGTGTTTGTGGACCAGTTCAGGTAGGTGAAAGTTCCCGCCTTCCCGGAAGGCTCGAGGATCTGCTCGTACTGTTCGATCGCCCTGGCAAGATCCGCGGCTTCGAGCTCGGCGACGCGGCCGCGATAGCTGGAGGCGAAACCGTCGGCTTTTTTGTCGGATTCCGCCAGATCCTTCTCCAAATGGGGATCTTCCCCGCCGCTATACAGATCTCCGAGATTCCACAAAACATCTTGCGCTCCGGCTGAACCGTTCATGCCTCATCTCCTCTTTTTAATGTTTGAGATTTCAATATAATGAAGCCCTGCGATCTTAGCAAACGCACCCACTGAGCAGTAAGATCGGACCCGGCGGGCGGTGGATCGTGG
>Ga0272441_10016674_pt1 | contig 10126 bp, 7 predicted proteins | sample SSMProp6N_FD_193582 | JGI IMG/M metagenome (GOLD analysis project Ga0272441, IMG submission 193582) | Marine sediment archaeal communities from Little Sippewissett salt marsh, Falmouth, MA, United States - SSM-Prop-6N | ecosystem: Environmental > Aquatic > Marine > Wetlands > Sediment ... | reverse complement strand
ACTGTAATAGGGTTCTTTTTTGTGAAAACTGAGACCAAACAAACTACCCGCCAGAAGGGAACCGAAATAGATGGCCAGAAAACGGGACGTTCCGATGTAACGCATTACCGGATCCGCAAAAAAATACAGGGTCAGCATGTTGAAGAACAAATGCGCCTGATCCACGTGCAAAAAACCAGAAGAAAGAAGTCTGATTTTCTCTCCTCTTACGATCGGACCTATCTGGAATTTATACTTCTCAAAGAAAATGCGGTCTTTGAACCCCTTAAAGGATACTGCGACATTGGCGATTATAATCAGTAAAACCGTTGTATTCATAAAATTTTTGCATTCATGGCCACAGGGCCGGGTTTTGCCCCAGTGCATGTCCGGCACGAATTTATTAATTATCCCTGAGAAAGTTAACTCCACTGTTCTTTTTATATAACCGAAAAGAAATATATATGCGATATTTGCCGTGTAAAAGTCTTGTATGCAACTCCTGGTTTACGCAATCGCCTACCCTCTTCTATGGTTGTTCTCCAACCTCCCCATGCGCATTCTGTTTGTCTTTTCGGATCTGATGTTCTACCTGCTTTACTATGTGCTCGGCTATCGAAAAAAGGTCGTGCGCAGCAACCTAAAATTGGCCTTTCCAGACATGGATGCGGATGAGCTGCAAGAAATTGAGAAGCGCTCCTACAGGCACTTTGTCGATGTTTTCTTTGAGATGATCAAATCCTTTACGATCAGCGAAAAGGAAATCTCGAAACGACTTTCGATCACAAACCCGGAGCTGCTGGACCCTTATTATGAAAAAGGCCAGAGTGTCATCTTTACATCCGGACACTACGCCAACTGGGAATGGGTCTCGTTCATCGTTGAAAAAAGTCTGAACTACCACATGAGCGTGGTCTACAAGAAACTCAAAAACAAGTATTTTGACAACCTGATGAAGAAAACCCGAAACAAATTCGGGGTTCGGTTCGTGGAAAAGCGCAATTTCTATCCGGAGATACTGAAGAATAAAAAGGAGGGTGTCATCCAGGCCTATGGATTTCTGTCGGATCAGTCACCCAAACTCAAAACGGCCAAATACTGGGACACTTTTTTAAATGTTGAAGTCCCGGTTGAGATCGGCCCGGAGACCATTGCCCGTAAGATGAATTATCCTGTCTTCTATTTTCAGACCGAACAGGTAAAGCGAGGAGTCTACAAATCAACCTTCCTCCTCCTGGAAGAGGAACCCAAAAAATCTGAGCCTCACTCAATTACCAAAAGCTATTTGAAAGCCCTGGAAGATCAGATCCGAAAACAGCCGGAATTCTACTTCTGGACCCACAAACGGTTCAAACACATGCGTAAGAATTGAGCGCGAACTTCAGCTCGCCCCCAGGTCAGGTCTGAAACCAGGAGCGGACCATTTTGTACTCAGCGGGCTCGAAGGATTTGTGTCGATACTCTCCGCTTTCCGAATTGTACTGGTAATCTTTGGACCATTCCTCGAAGTTCTCTGCCATCGACCGAATGCTTTTGCATATGAAATCCACTTCCTGGTCTGTGGTCGTTGGGTGTATGGACATGCGAATCCATCCGGGACGCTCAATGTGGCAACCCTGATCGATCAGGTCGATCATAGCATGTGACGCCTGCTGGTCCACGTGCAAAAGAAAGTGCCCATAGGTTCCGGCACAGGAGCATCCTCCGCGGGTTTGAATTCCGAAACGGTCATTGAGCAACTTGACACCGAGGTTGTAATGCAGACCGTCAATATAGAAAGAAAAGACACCGAGCCGGTTTTTGTGCTGGCCGGCTAAAAGGGTTAGATTCTCGATGCCCTCCAGCTTTTCGAAAACCTGACCCACAATCTCTTCTTCGCGTTTGTGAATGTTATCCACGCCCATCTCCTCCTTGAGCTGAACGGCAAGGGCTATGCGAATCGTCTGAAGAAAGCCGGGTGTGCCCCCATCCTCACGCGTTTCGATGTCATCCAGATATCGATGTTCCCCCCATGGATTGGTCCAGTTTACCGTTCCTCCACCCGGATTATCGGGTATCATATTGTGGTACAGGCTTTTATGAAATATAAGAACCCCTGACGTGCCCGGGCCTCCCAAAAACTTGTGAGGAGAAAAGAACACGGCATCCAGTCGCTCTTCAGGATCTTCCGGGTTCATGTCTATCGCCACATAAGGCGCGGAACAGGCAAAATCGACAAAACAATACCCGCCGTTCTGGTGCATCATTTTTGCGATCCTGTGATAGTCCGTCTGTAGGCCGGTCACATTGGAGCATCCTGTTATCGAGGCGATCTTCATCTTCTTGTGCTCGTACTTCTTCAATAGGGGAAGCAAACGGTCGTAGTCAACCAGACCATCTTCGTCACAGGGAATGATCTCCACGTCCGCTATGGTCTCCAGCCAGGAGGTCTGGTTGGAATGATGCTCCATGTGGGTAATGAAAACAACCGGTTTTTTTTCTTCCGGTATCTGCTCGTTGAGCTCCTTGAGATTCTCACTTACCTTGATTCCGAGGATGCGCTGAAATTTGTTCACAACACCTGTCATGCCGGTTCCTTCAGTGATCAGCGCACAATCCGGACCCGCATTGACATGTTTCTTGATGATCTCCCGGGCTTCGTGATAGGCCAGGGTCATGGCCGAGCCCGAAAAAGTTGTCTCCGTATGTGTATTCGCGACCCAGGGAGCGAAATCACGGAGCATCTTCTCTTCGATCGGACGGTAAAGCCTCCCGCTGGCCGTCCAGTCGGCATAAATCATCTTCTTCTCCCCATAGGGGGTTTCAAAGCTCTCATCGATCCCGATGATTTCTTTTCTAAACCGGTCAAAATACTTTTCTAGACTCATTGCCAAATGCGGCTTGATTTTTTACCTACTTGATTTTTACCTCAATTCATTAAAGGCCAGCGATGGATTTTATCTCCTGAATGATTCTTTCTGCAAGTTCATCGGCCGCTGCCTGAGAACCACTCTCGGTGTAGATTCGGATAATGGGCTCGGTATTGGATTTGCGGAGGTGCACCCATTCATTCTCAAAGTCTATTTTGACCCCATCAACGGTGCTCACGTCTTCTTTTTTATATTTCAAAGACATGTCTTTCAATATTTTATCAACATCCAACTCAGGTGTTAGTTGAATTTTATTCTTACTCATGAAGTAGGAAGGATATCCATCCCGCAGGGTTTTGCACGATACTTTCTCCCGAGCCAGATGAGTCAAAAACAGGGCAACTCCGACCAATGCGTCGCGACCATAATGAGAGGCCGGATAAATGATTCCTCCATTGCCTTCCCCTCCGATAATCGCCTTATTGGCTTTCATCATTTCAACCACGTTGACCTCACCCACCGCGCTGGCTTCATATCGACCACCCCGGTTTTGGGTCACATCCCGCAGTGCACGTGAAGACGAAAGGTTGGAAACCGTATCTCCCGGAGTTTGCGAAAGGACATAGTCGGCACAGGCTACAAGGGTGTATTCCTCGCCGAACATGCTGCCGTCTTCATTGACAAGGGCCAGACGATCCACGTCGGGATCCACCACGATGCCGAGATCGGCTTTTTCTTTCACCACCAATTCGGAAATCTCTGTCAAATGCGCCGGAAGCGGCTCCGGGTTGTGGGGAAAATCCCCTGTCGGCTCACAATAAAGTTTTACGCACTCGACTCCCAGGGCATTCAATAACTTGGGAATGGCTATGCCTCCGGTGGAATTCACGGCGTCCACGACAACCTTGAATCCGGCATTTCGGATGGCATCCACATCGACCAATTCAAGGCTCAGCACGTGTCCAATGTGCCTGTCTATGGCATCCTTCATCTTTGAATAACGCCCCAGTTCTGTAACCTCAGCATAGGTGTACTTGTCTCCTTCTGCCCATTGGAGGATCTTGCTCCCCTCTTCGGCATTGAGAAACTCTCCTTTTTCATTCAGAAGCTTCAAGGCGTTCCATTGCTTGGGATTGTGGGAGGCCGTGACTATGATTCCTCCATCGGCATTCTCCGAAGGGACCATCACTTCAACTGTCGGTGTGGTAGACAAACCCAGGTCAATGACGTCAATGCCAAGACCCACCAGGGTATTGGCCACCAGGCTGCTGATCATTTTTCCAGAGATTCTGGCATCCCTTCCGATAACTACTCGAAGGTCAGTTCGATTGGGGTTTCTCTGCTGCAACCAGGTGCCATAGGCAGAAGCAAACCGCACGGCGTCAAGCGGCGTCAGGTTTTCGTTGACGGATCCTCCTATTGTGCCGCGGATTCCGGAGATGGATTTGATCAGAGTCATGAACGTGATGTTTTTGCGTTATGCAAATATACCTTTTCAAAAAAACAAGGCAATAAAAAAACCGCTCATCTTTGCCAGTGCTGAGATGAGCGGTTCTATTATATGAAAGGATCAAACGACTACTTGCCGCTCTCCATCTTCTTCTTCAAGTCAGCCAGGTCACTGATGTCACCTAAAGTGGTTTTCTCAGCAGACTCAGCGCTCTTGTTAACAGCTTTGATATTTCGCTTTTCCTGAGCTCTGAAAACAGCAGAATGCGATACTACAAGCCTTCTGTATTCCTTGTTGAACTCGAGCACCTTGAACTCAGCTGTTTCACCTTTGGCCAGCTTCGATCCGTCTTCCTTCGACATGTGACGTCCAGGAACAAAAGCCTCTACCCCGTCAGGGAAAGATACGATCGCACCTTTGTCATTGACCTCTTTGATGGTTCCGGTATGAACGGAGTCAATCGTGTAGGTTTCTTCATGCTTGTCCCATGGATTCTCAGTGGTCTGCTTGTGACCGAGGTTCAGCTTGCGCCCTTCGACATCGAGTTCCAGAACTTCTACTTCCAGCTTGTCGCCCACTTTCACGAAATCTGAAGGATGCTTGATCTTCTTCGTCCAAGAGAGATCAGATATGTAGACCAAACCGTCAATGCCTTCCTCCAATTCAACGAAGACACCAAAATTCGTATAGTTTCGGACAGTTCCGGTGTGCTTAGAACCGACAGGATATTTTGTCGTGATGTCTGTCCATGGATCAGGCTGCAATTGCTTGATTCCCAATGACATTTTTCGCTCCTCTCTATCCAGGGTAAGGATCACAGCTTCCACTTCATCTCCAACTTTCACAAAGTCCTGAGCTGATCTGAGGTGAGTCGACCAGGACATCTCTGAGACGTGGATCAACCCCTCTACGCCTTCACTGACTTCCACAAAGGCTCCGTAATCTGCTATGATCGCAACACGACCTTTGACTTTGTCTCCAATTTTGAGGTTTTCGTCAAGAGCCTCCCAAGGATGCTTGCTCAACTGCTTCAAACCAAGTTGGATTCGTGTCTTCTCATCATCGAAGTCGAGGATAACCACGTTGAGCTTCTGATCCAGTTCGACGATCTCACTCGGGTGATTGATTCGGCTCCAGGACAGGTCAGTGATGTGAACCAGACCGTCAACGCCTCCAAGGTCAACAAAGACACCGTAGGAAGTGATGTTCTTGACAACACCTTCGAGAACCTGACCTTTTTCAAGCTGTCCGATGATCTCTTTCTTCTGCTCAGCAAGATCGGCTTCGATAAGCGCCTTGTGAGAAACAACAATATTTTTGAATTCCTGGTTGATCTTGACAACCTTGAACTCCATGTTCTTGTCGACATACTGATCGTAGTCACGGATTGGTTTGACGTCGATTTGGGAACCTGGCAGGAAGGCCTCAATTCCAAATACATCGACAATCATACCACCTTTGGTTCTACACTTGACATATCCTGTGACGATCTCGTCGTTCTCGTGGGCAGCGTTGATGCGGTCCCAGGCCTTGATCACACGGGCTTTCCTGTGAGAAAGAACCAATTGACCTGTACTGTCTTCCAACTTGTCAACTTTAACCTCAACCGTATCGCCTACTTTCAAATGAGGATTGTAACGGAATTCATTGAGAGAGATCACACCCTCCGATTTGGAGTTGATGTCGATGATGGCCTCGCGGTCGGTAATTCGCACCACTGTACCGTCGATCACCTGACGCTCTTCTACAAAACCAACCGTATTTTCCAGAGCTTTGTCAAACTCCTTCAATTTTTCTTCTTCTACTGCTTCGATACCTTCCTCGTACTTCTCCCAATCGAATTCTTTCAAAAACGTTTCGGGATCCACTTGCTCCTCGGTCTCTTCAACAACAGCCGCTTCAACCACCGGTGCTTCCACCACAGGTTTTTCAACAGCTTTTTCTTCTGCAACTTTTTCTTCTACCACTTTTTCTTTCTTAGGCTTAAGTTCTTCTTTTGGCTCAGCCTTTTCGGCCTTCACCTCTTTTGTTTCTTCTTCTGCAGCGGGCTTTTCTTCTTCCTTGTCATCTTCAACCACCTCATAGGCAGATTCTGCTCCCAATTCTTTCACCAACAGATAATAGAACAGGGCTCTGTACTTTCTGCGGTTGCTCGATCCCAAAGTGTCAATCACTTTTTGGATCGCTTCGTCAAGCTTCTCATTGTCTTCTTGACCCAGTTTTTTAATCAGGAAATTCTTTTTGATGGTTTCCAACTCTGCTTTGTTGGATGAAGATACCAGCTCGGCGTCTTCTTTGTAGATGGATGGGCCCAGTCCTTTGGCCACATTTTTGAAAAGATCTGCGTCGATCGCTATACCGAGCTTTTCTGCTTCACTCGTGTAGAGATCTATTTTTTCTTGTAATTTAGACATGCGTCTTTTACTTTGTATCCTGTTGTTTTGCAGATTATTATACGATCAAACCAACAAGAGGCTTTCAACATTCGATTTTTGCACCTTTTTCAAATCCGCTATCGTTCAAAAGGCGTGCAAATATACGAACTAAATATAGATCGTGCAAAATAAAATTAAAGTAAAGTTTTGATGATGTCCCTTTCGGTGATGCCCTCTGCCTCTGCTTTGTAATTTCTTACGATCCTGTGATTCAGAATGGCATAGGCAACGGCCTGCACATCTTCGATGTCAGGCGAGAATTTGCCTCGAATCGCGGCATAAGCCTTGGCTGCCAGCACCAGGTTCTGAGAAGCTCTCGGACCGGCGCCCCAGTCGAGGTAATTTTTTACCAGGTCAGGGGATTCCTCCTGCCCGGGACGTGTTTTCGTTGCCAGCCGCACGGCGTACTCCACTACATTGTCAGCAATGGGTATGCGACGAATCAAATGCTGATAACTGAGGATGTCCTCGGCCGACACCACTGCATTGACCTTCGCCTCGTCGTCATTGGTCGTGTTCTTTGCGACGAAAACCTCTTCGGCGAAACTCGGGTAATTGAGATAAATAGAAAACATGAATCGATCCAACTGCGCCTCCGGCAACGGATAGGTTCCTTCCTGCTCAATGGGATTCTGAGTGGCCAATACGAAAAAAGGCAGATCCAGTTTAAAATGATGGCCCGCGACGGTCACGGCTTTCTCCTGCATGGCCTCAAGCAAAGCCGCCTGCGTTTTAGGTGGTGTGCGATTGATCTCGTCGGCCAGTATGATATTGGCAAATATGGGTCCTTTGATGAATTTGAATTTTCTGGTCTCGTCCAGGATCTCACTTCCCAGGATGTCAGAGGGCATCAGGTCAGGCGTGAATTGAATTCTTTTGAAGTTGAGTCCCAATGCCGTTGCGACCGTGTTCACCAGCAAGGTCTTGGCCAGACCGGGAACACCAATAAGAAGCGAATGCCCGCCGCAAAGGACCGAGAGCAGAACGTGATCCACCGCCTCATGCTGACCGACAATGACTTTTCCTATCTCTTGCTTTAGCCGCTTGTAATTTTCAACCAGCCCCTTGATCAACTCAACATCAGACATGGTCTATAGGTTTTTTTTACTCCAGTCACTCTTGAATTCGCAGCTCAGATAGGACTCGTTGATCTTGACATAGGTATCCTTGATCTTTTCTTCTGACCATTTTTCGATGGTTTCAGTCTTCTTTTTCTGAAGCGCAAGGTCCATGATCTTCTCATAGTCTTTGCCCAGGTCTGCCTCATGGGCCTCCGTTTTGCTTTTTAGCAGCAATACTTTGAACATCTTGCCTCCCTGGCGGGTCTCATCCAAAAATACCCGGCTCAGCTCACCAGCTTCCAGGCTGCTTATCTTCGAATACAATTCAGGGTCCATCCGCGTCTGTTCGAACTTGGTGTCTCCACTTACAGGGTTCATCAGAACCCCTTTGTTCAAACGGGTGTCTTTGTCGTCAGAGTACTTGAGCACGGCCTCATCGAAAGTCAGTTCCATTTTCAGGATCTTCTCCCTGTAAAGAGTAAGCGAGTCTCTAACACGCTCGACCGCCTCATCATCGGCTTTGGGCTGCATCAATATGTGATAAACGTCACGCTGCTTTCCTCTGATTTTTTCCACCAAAAGTATATGGTATCCGAAATCCGACTTGAATGGCTGAGAGATCTCACCCTCTTCAAGACTGAAAGCCGCTTCTTTGAACTCCTTGACAAACGGACTGTTTCTCTCAATGGTATAGAAACCGTTGTTCTGGGTCACTCCCGGATCATCCGAATAGAGAATCGCCTTCATTTTGAAACTCGCTCCTTCCTCCACTTCCTTCTTAATCTCATTCAAACGGTCAAGTGTTCTCTGTATCTCTACCTCAGTAGGCTCAACGTTCAGGACAATCTGAGAAAGTTCAATTTCCGCTCCGATCTCAGGAAGGTTTCCCTCTGCCTTCAAGCTGTTGTAGTATCTTTTTACTTCTTCCGGGGTGATGTCGATGTCGGAGGTCAGTTCCTGCTGCATCTTCTGAATCAGCAACCCTTCCTTTTCCACTCGATACAACTCATCCCTGAGGTCTTTCATATTGTCAAAGCCATAGAGCTCCAGCATTTTTTCAGGAGAGCCAAGCTGTTGTGTGAAATAATCCGTCTTCCGTTGAACCTGCTGCTGAATTTCACCCTCGTTAACGACAATACTGTCGATCACGGCGTGATGCGCCAGGAGCTTCCTGTTCATTATCTGTTCGAGCATCTCACAATCACTGATCTCGATCTGCCCACCACTCTGTTGAATGAGCTCCTGCTTGAAAGCATCGATCTCCGAATTGAGGACGATATTGTCTCCAACTACGGTGGCCACACCATCTACCTTAACCTTTTCCTGTGCATACAAGCCCATCCCGATCAAAAGGGTCAACAAGGCAATTCTAATCTTCATTTTCGTACTGTTCAAATTGTTTGTTATTTATCGCATCCATCACCAAAGTTTTTTCAATCTCATTCATTAGCTCCAGTTTCCTGTTGTGAAGGATCATCTGACGGATGGTCGGAATCACATAGCTTTTCGGAGCGACATCATTGCGATGCAATACGTCTTTTATCGCCACCAAATATACTCCTAAACTGTCTTCTTTCTTAATAAATTGGCCCTTTTTTAAACTATTCTCTTCTTTCAGCAAAGGCAGCCTGGACTCTACCCGGGTCTTGCTGACCCACATGCTGTCATTGAGAGACAGGGCAAAGAATTCGAGCTCTCGCTCCTCCAACACCTCAGCGTCTTCCGGGTCATTCGACCTGAAAAGCTTCTCGATTTCTTTTCTCTCATTGAGATCTGAAGCAAAATGAATCAGTTTCAACTGAAGAAGGTCTTCGTTGAGTCTGTACACGTTTTTGTTGTTCTCGTAGTATTCGTCCAGATTCTCTTCCGTTACAACTGTATCCAATTCCTGTTGAAGAACGGCCCTCTTGTACCTTTCGATCAGGAGCTCCCGGCGATAATCCTCTACCAAATTATTGATTTCGTCATCTTGGCTTCGCACATTGATCAGCGCTTTGTCATACAGCAACTCCCGGGTCGCCCAGGTTTTAATGTAATTGTTTCTGAACAGCACACTGTCCTGTGGGGTCTGATTCTTTGGCATAACGCTTTGGAGATCTTCCTCCATGAGGTAGCGATCATTGACCCTTGCGACTGCTCCTTCGACCTGTTCTTTATCTGAACATGACTGTAAAATCAGTGCAATTAACACCCCTATGAAAACGAAATCACGCATCAGTTCTCCAACCTTGATTTGAGTTCTTTATAGCTTCTCTTATTGATTTTGACCGCATAGGTCTGTCTCAGGTCCAAGACCCATTGTTCTTCAAGATAATTCTGGTAATCATTCAAAACCTCTCCTCTCGCCTCATT
>Ga0272441_10016673_pt1 | contig 10128 bp, 9 predicted proteins | sample SSMProp6N_FD_193582 | JGI IMG/M metagenome (GOLD analysis project Ga0272441, IMG submission 193582) | Marine sediment archaeal communities from Little Sippewissett salt marsh, Falmouth, MA, United States - SSM-Prop-6N | ecosystem: Environmental > Aquatic > Marine > Wetlands > Sediment ... | reverse complement strand
CGAGAAAATTCGAGCAGACCACGAAATACTTGTTCGTATCGATACCCTTGCCCGGCCCGACCATCTCCTCCCACCAGCCAGGTTTCTTGTCCTGCTCGCTGTTGTAGCCGGCCACGTGGGCGTTGCCGCTGAGGGCGTGGCAGATCAGAATCGCATTGTCCCCGGCCTCGTTGAGCCGACCACAGGTCTCGTAGGCCACGTCGATCGGCCCGAGCGTCTTGCCACACTCCAACTGCAACGGTTGATCCGCTTCCACGAGACGGATGAACCGCGTTTCCACAAGACCGACTGAATTGTCATCGCTCTCTGCCATATCCAGGAAGATTATAGCCCAGAACTGTTGCTCGCGATACCCCGCCGCCCTTTGCACCAGATTCTCTCCCCTATCTACTTCGCCCAATGCGCAGTGGTTCGCCGCTCCCCCCTGAGCTGGGTCGCTGCCCGGAGAAGATGGTGCCGGCCGATCCGCGAGCTCTTCTGTGCCATCTCCGGGGAAAGACCTTGACGTTCGGACGACTGTCACATAGAGTCGGCCCGCGAGCACCAGGCCGCAGGTTCAGTCTCCCGAACGAGGGCAAGAGCCTCGGCAGGACTCGACGGGCGGAGAGAGGACAGCCATAAGACCGATGGCTCTCTCAAGGAACGAGCATGATCGAACGTGAGCGTCCCGACCTAACCAGCCAAAGAATCACCTCCATAGACGCGTTGCGCGGTTTCGCCATGCTCTGGATCATCGGCGGCAGCGACGTGCTCAAGAGCTTCTCCAGGGTGTGGGACGCTCCGCCGACCCGCACGTTGCGCGAGCAGATGGAACATGCCGGCTGGGAGGGCTTCCGCTTCATCGACCTGATCTTTCCGCTGTTTCTCTTTCTGGTGGGCGTGCTGTTGCCCTTTTCGATCGGCCGGCGACTGGAGCAGGGGGCCAGTCGCAGGATGCTCTACGCGCACGTCGTGAAACGGACGCTGATCCTGATCTTTCTGGGTCTCGTCAATTACGGGCTGTTGCGTCTCGACTGGGACCAGATGCGCTGGTCGAGCGTGCTGGGGCGCATCGGAATCTGCTATTTCTTTGCCGCCCTGATGGTGATGTATACCGGCTGGCGAACGCAGGCGATTGTGGGAGCCGCCATCCTGTTGGTGTTCTGGGCGGCGCTGGTGTTCGTTCCGGTTCCGGGTCACGGACCAGGGGTCCTGACGCCGGAAGGATGCCTGACCACCTACCTGGATCAACTCCTGATTCCAGGCAAGCTCGGGCTGGGGCTCTACGACCGGCAGGGAATGCTGTCCACCTTCACGTCGTTTTCCACCACGCTCATGGGCGTACTGACGGGACACTGGCTGCGCACGCAGCGCTCTGGGAAGTCCAAGGTGGCAGGCCTTTTCTGCGCCGGACTGGCGAGTCTCGCCCTCGGACACGTGTGGGGTAAGGTCTTCTTTATCAGCCGCAACATCTGGACCAGCTCGTTCGTGCTCTATGCGGGGGGCTGGAGCCTGTTGCTGCTGGCGGCGTTCTACTGGATCATCGACGTGAAGGGCTATCGGAGGTGGACTCTCTTTCTGCTGCCGATCGGTATGAATGCCATCACGATCTGGGTCGGGCAGCGCTGCATCGATTTCCGGTACACAGCCGAATATCTCTTTGGCGGCATGTTCCAGCACGCAGGCCCGGTCCAACCGGTCCTGTGGGCATTCTCCGTCCTGATGCTGAAATGGCTGCTCCTCTACTTCCTCCATCGACACAAGATCTACCTGAAAGCCTGAGCGGCCACCGCTGTTTCCCCTGGCTCAGCGCGTCGCGCAACAACGGTCCGGTTCTGACAGGACGAGGCGAACAGCGCGAGATAGGATCCTGCCCAGCGAAGGGAAACGCTTCCGGGCCGGCACAAGGAGGCCTTGGTTGAGTTCGATCTCCAAGCCCAGGTAATCCCCTGGGGCAAAGACTTGGCGGAGAGCCGTCGTCAAGCCGTCGGCATTGCCTCGAAATGGATAGTTGCGCCGAATCCCCAGCCTCGTCATCTCCAGTAGCGTGTGCTGCAAGGCGATGGCAAAACGCTTCTCCCTGTGTCGCCGTGGATCGTACAGAAGGCCCACATCCGCCGTGCGGATCTTCCCCTCCAGCACAGGGGTGAAGCTGTGCAGCGCCAGGTGCAGGACCCGTTTGCCGCTGCCGATGTGCCGTTCGATCGCCGCCGTCACTGCCTGGCGGTGAGGTTTCCAGAGATGCTCGATCAGCCAGGTCTTGTCCGCGGCAGGCAGATCACGACTGAGTGCAGAGAACAACGCGCGGTGATGGAGCGAACGGTTTGGCTCGATCACCAGACGCGAGGTTCGAAAGGCGATCAGCGACACGCCGAGAATCTCCGCCATCCGGGCGGCTACCGACGCGATGCCAATGTCGTAGCCTCGATGGGTTGTGAGGATCGATGGATCGGCAGCGAAGATGTGGCGAAAAGCCCTGGGTACAGCATACCCGGCGTGCTCACACGACAGGACGACAGCCGTCTCTCGGCTCAGGGGATCAGCATGTGACCGCGTTCGAGGCATTCGCACAACCTTCCACTTGTGGCCCGCAGACTCTCCGGACTCACCGACCCGGTCACACGCTGCATGCGGGTGGCCAGGGTTCCGTGCGTGAGGATCCGACCCAGGGCATCTGCTTCGGGGCTGGCCAGGCCCCCGAAACGGGCAACCAGAGCACTCCAGATCTCGGCGGCCCGGACGGGCCCCGACATACCCAGACAGGCCAGGTAGTCCGTATCATCGATCACTGCATTCTCCCCGTCCCGCATGGCCTTGAGCAGGCTCTCGAGCAACCGATCCGAGGTCAAGGCATTGAACCGGCTTCGCAGACTCTGGTCCGCATCGGTGAACCCCCTGACCACGGCGGTGATGGCCTGGAGCACGGCCAGATCCGCCAGAGGACACTCCTGGACGTCCACGATGCGTATTTCAATTGTCTGGCGGTCAAAACGCGCGATGGCGCCCCGGGCATTGGCCCACTCGAACCGGAGTATTCCTTCCGGGTCGTGGGGGGCGAGGTCGTCGTAGATTCGCTGCAGAATACGGTCGTGGTAGTCGCCGATGCTCTCCACCGGCTCGGGGATCACATGGCCCGTGATGGAGGGAATCCGCACGCAGTTCTTGCGGTAGGCATCAAGTCGGCTGTCGAGCAGCCCCGTGGCGCGCCCGCCCAGGAACGGTGAAGACGCTGCAATCCCCGGGATCAAAGGCAGGATCAGCCGGATGGCGGCGTGCAGACGAACGAACTCGTCCTCGTCGGCAAAGGGCAGGTTCAGATGAGCGGACTGAAGGTTGGACCACCCGTGGCCGCGACAGTCGAAGATCCGGTTGAAGGTATTGTAGATTGTGGCATCATCGTGCGGCCACAGCCGGGTTTCCGCGTAAGGGTCCATCCAGGGGTGAACCGCCGACGGCATCAGGGAGGCGTTCTGCGGCTCCAGCCATCGGTTGATGGCCCGGACATCCTCCTGAAACGCATCTGCCAAATCCGACAAGCTCGACGCCGGACCGTTGGTTTTCAGTTCGATCACGTGCATGACCAGTTCGTTCGACCAGGCGAGCCGCCCTCGCTCAACCTCGTTGGTTAACTCGCCTGCCGCCGCCAGCAGGACCCGGTCTGCGATCGGACAGACCCGACGGCTGTCACGGTCCACGATCATGTATTCCAGTTCGACCCCGAAGCCCTCGAAAAGGTGCAGGGGCTGTACTGGCCGCACAGTCTCACTCATTGGCAGAGACATCTTTCAAGATGGGCGACTTCTTCGCCTCGATCCGACGAAGAAAGGTCCTCATGATCTGATCGTAGAGTTCGTCCTTGAGGATCTTGTCCTCCACGCCCGCGTCGATATTGGGATTGTCGTTGACCTCCATGACGTAAAAGCGGTTGTCGATCTGCTTGATGTCCACGCCGTAGAGCCCGTTTCCGATTGGGTGAGTGGCCCTCAGCGCCAGTTTGACCACTTGTGGCGGTGCCCCCTCTACGGGGACCGTGTCGAACCGTCCTTGCTCACAGCGTCCGGAACTCTTGTGACGCACGATCTGCCAGTGGTTGCGAGCCATGTAGTAGCGGCAGACGTACAGGGCCTTGCCGTTCAGGACGCCGACGCGCCAGTCGAACGCCGTCGGCAAGAATTCCTGCGCGATGATCAACTCGGACCGATTCAGCATCACCTGGGCCAGACTCTCCAATTCCTCGCGCGTCGCGGCTTTCTTGACCCCGGCCGAGAACGAGCTATCCGGCTGTTTGAGGACGCAGGGCAGGCCCAGTTCGTGTACGATCAGGTCTACGTTGTCCCTGTGCACGATCATCGTGTGGGGCGTCCTGACGCGCTGGTGAGCCATCATCTCGGCCAGATAAACCTTGTTCGCGCATTTGATGATGGACTGAGGGTCGTCGATTACCACGAGGCCCTCCGCCTCGGCAAGCCGGGCAAATCGAAAGGTATGGTCGTTTACCGAGGTCGTCTCGCGGATGAACAAAGCGTCGAACTCGCGCAGCCGGCCGAAGTCGTCTTTCGTGATCAACTCGACTTCAATCTCGATCTTCTGCCCGGCCTTGATGAACCGATTCAGCGCCCGCCTGTCCGACGGGCCCATCGTATCGTTTTCCTTGTGTAGAATCGCCATGGCGTAGCGATACTCCTGCCTGCGCCGGCTTCGGTGGCCCGCAGCCGAGAGGTATTGCTCCGCCGTCTCGCGAACGAAGGTGTGATGGCTTTCGGGGATCTCGCCGATGTCGATGGTGTTGATGTTCTGGAGCTGCCAGGAACCCTTGTTTCGCACGAATTCCGCTCGCAGGAGCGGCGCGTGGAACAGGTTAAATAGCTCCTTGCACAACCGATCATATCGCTTGGCCACGTTCCTGCCGAAATAGATGCTCAGGTCGAAACGGTCGCCTCGAATCGGGGCCAGGTCCTTTCCCAGCCGCTCCTGGATCTCCGCCGAGGCCGCGCGGACCATGGCCGGGGTCTGCAAGTCCCGAAGCGTCGTGATGCTCGGCACCGGTCTGTGTCCCCGCGCCTCCGCCAGGAGCGAGGCGTAGTAGCCGATGCCCTGGTAGCGCTGAACGCGGGCCAGATTGAACACGCGCACCCCCGTGAGCCGGGAGAAGACCGGCTCCGTCAGGTACTTCCGGGCGGAAACCACTTCCACGCCGGATATCTTCAGAGGCCACTTCTTGACGTTCTGCACAACCAGCAGGATCTTCATGTCAATCCCTTTCTACCTACCGGCGGCTCAATGACCAAAAAATTGGCGTCGTAGGTGATCACACCCAATAAAATCGCACCGATCACGCGGTCCAGGTCCGTTTCATACGTATTCCTTCCAGCCACCGGGTTCTGGCTGTAGGGATCCGCCACAAACACGGTGTGCGCCGCCTGATCGTACCCGGACAGGACCACGAAATGCCCCTGCGCCTCCCCACAAATATCGTCGTCTTCTTCGTCTTCCGTCACGCGCATGGATCGGTACAGATAGGTTGAGCTCAAGCCGGTCAACACGGGCAGGCCGCGCTTGAGGCAATGGCGGAGCAGTCCCCGGCTAAGGTCCTGATACCGGATCCGCCCGCCCTGTTCCAGAAAACTCATGTAGTGTCGGATGGCCATCTTCTGTTTGGCCTTTCTCGTGTGTTGCTTCCGCAACAAGAGCTTTTGCGACAGGTCGATCCCGGGCTGGAACCACGTGGGATCGAAAATCATCAGATTGTATGTGTAAATGGTGGCCTTGTACCCTCGGGCCAGGGCATGGTTCGCAAGCATCACCGCCAGCGTCCCGCCTCCACGCAGGGACGGGACCTCCCGAATGACTTGGTCCAGAGGCACCTCGTCACCGAAGTAGCGGTAGATCGCGTGCAAACACGTGGGCCCGCACGTGGTGTCGTCCGGCTGGGGCAGGATATCGAATTGGAGTCGGGCTCCCATAGCTGTGCTCACATACGGCGGAACATTCCGCACGGTTCGTCGTCGTCGCCTCAGGGCATGAACGACCCACCCAGAGCTTCATCCAGCGGTATTGTGGCCGTGACCGTCCAAGAAAACAAGAGGCCACGTAGGGAAGTACAGCCGTTGACCCTCGCTCGGGACTTCCGTGCACACCTTGCCCATGGAGCCCTCCTATGTCATTTGCGCGAGCGTCGTGACGGCTCGCTCAATGCGCGCAGTCAGATGATCTCGAGGCGGCGGAGGATTGCCTTCGACCAGCGGGCGCTTCGGACCTGGGACAGGATCAACAACAGCAGGACGACGAACCAGTAGACGCTGAACCGGAGGAAGTAGATGACCATGTTGGTCGTGCTCTCGCCTTTGGCCGCCATCCACTGAACGAGTTCCAGGGGCGAGTAGATCACGCCGACCACATTCGGGCCGAAGAGTCTATGCCAGGGGATAATCAGGACGGCCATGATCAGCGAGAGGACAAAGCCGCGTGTGACATGGTTGATTCCGCCAAGCCTGCCGACGAGCGAGACCATGAGGCAGAAGAACATCGTCAGGGCGTACAGTACTGCGGCGACGATGACGATCCCGTTGACGATGCCGACGACGCGCGAGAGCATCTCGAAGGTGAGATTGTCCAGGAACCCTCCCGTCGGCTCGGCATCGTTCGCATCCGCCACGGGGGCGGACTCCGTGGCCGTGACGGGCTCTGCCGTCGGAGCGGGCTCTGCCGTCGGAGCGGGCTCTGTCGTCGGAGCGGATTCCGTCGCCGTGACGGAGTGCGCCGCCGCCTCGATGGGATCGGCCTGCGGTGTATCGACGGCCGCTCGGGGCGTCTCCGCCACCTCAACAACACCCAGGTCGACGAGCCAGAAGGCAGCCTGGGTCACCAACAGGCAGACCAGCACAACCATGAAGAAGATGTTCTTCCATCCCCGAAAGACACCTACCGCCTCAAGGCTGTCGGTCGTCTCGACCATCACATTGCTCTGGCTTACCGGACCATCGTTCATCGTTAGTTCCCCAATTGTCATCCTTGCCGGAATACGTGATTATCCGATGTCCAGATGGCCAAGACAAGCAGATTCTTTCCCGGAGCGACCATGACCATGAATGCGACGGTTGTTGGCGGTCGCCGCTCACTCCCTCGAAGTCAATGGTACGCGAACCGAATGGATCGCCTGCGCCAGGCCGCACGTGACAAAACTGATTCTCCGGAGTTCTCCCGGCGTCAGAGCCTGTGACGACTGCCGATAGGCGAGCATGAATCCAAGTGACCGGCCGAGGTGGCTCAAGGGGAACGTGGCGATCGAGTAGCCGGTCAGTGCTTTGAGATCGCCGTCCAATCCCATGCAGCAAAGCTCATCGAGCGTGCAGGGTGCGTCGGACTTGCAGATTCCGTCGATCAGTTCCGAATTCAGGAAGTGCTCCGGCTTGGGGGGTTCGAGCGGAGGGCTGTGGCCGGTTTCAACGGCGTGGATCTCGCAACCGTCCGGCTGCCTCAGAAAGAAGGTCACGCCGGTGCCGGGCAGTTCCTGCTCGATGGCCCGGCCGGCCCGTGTGAGCAGGCTGTCCAGGTCGCCGGCCCCTAAGAGCGATTTGTAGAATTCGGCCGCAAAGCCAATCGTCTGGAGCCTGCCAAGAAACGCCCGCTGCGCGGAGATCAGATCGTTGCACAGGATATCGATCTTGCTCGCCTGCTGCTTGCGATGCTTGTTGACCTTCTGAATGAGCAAGCGCAGTCGTTTATGTCGTTCGGTCCGGCTCATAGGTCTCCATGCTCAAAGACGCCTGTCGTCACGGGATCAACCCTTGCATAAGGTCGGCCCCGGTCGTGCGACGCTTTAGCGCCGCGCCGGCATGAACGGGCCCCCATCCAGTCGCCCCATAAACAGCCCGCTATCATCGGTGAGGTCCACTCCAATTCGACGCGGGAAGGGACCGACCGGCCACAAAGAGACGCTGCAAACCGCGAAACCGGATGTTCTCGGACGTCCGAAGGGCCAGCCGGAGGCACACTCCGCGGAATCCTGCACACATAGGGACGGGAACGAGAAGCCGCATATTGTTGAATTCGTGCTGCTTTCGCCCGTCAGAACTTCGTGACGACTCCGAGGCACTCGTTCCTCCGCCTCGCTCAAACGCCAGTAGGACATGGAGAGGCAAAACAGAGGAAGTACGTGAGAATCCGCCGCGTGAAGAGGAGGCGGCCTGCGCGGTCCATGCCGTTGCTCGGGATGAGCATGCTATCAGATCAGGAAGGCCGCCTCATTCGATTGTTGGCTCCTTCCTCACGACGTATCGAGGCGGCCCGTTCCTTCGGTGCGATCTTCCTGCAAGGAGGCCCTGGAGAGACCGACAGGCCGTCCGCCGGCAGGTAAGCCGTGGGGCCGAAGTCAATGGCCGACCCCACGCCGTGCCTGCCGCGGGGCTGTGGCTTTGCACCACAGCCCTGCCAATCGGGGCTGTCCGCCCCCAGTCCCTCCCGAAACAAAGGACAGTTTCACTATACGAGATCAGCACAAGAATCGACAATTGTGGTAAGTACGTATTTTTCGGGAAATCTTGCCTCATCCCCCCGGTATCGTGTGGCGCATCCTCCCGCGCAGGCAGGAGATACCGCAGAGCTACTCGTAGGGGAGCGTGACCGTGACAGTTGTCCCGTGGTCCGGCCGGCTCTCGATCTCGATGGTGCCCTTGTTGAGGTGGATCAGGCGGCCGGCGTAGGCGAAACCCATGCCGCGTTTCCTGCCCGCCGGCTTGGCGGAGAAAAACGGACTGGCAACCTTCTTCACCGTCTCCGCATCCATCCCGCAGCCGAGATCGCTGATTTGCAGCCTCAGCCCCTCCTCGCCGGGCTCGGCCGAGATTTTGACCGGCCCCGTCGCATCCGCGTAGGACTCTACCGAGTTTGCGATGATGTTCGCAAGGGCGGAGACCACCTGGGCCGAATCGACCCGTACGTCCCCGACCTCCGGTGATACGCGAATCTGGGCGTTGATCGTCTTGGCTCCGGTCTTCTGACCGGCCAGTTCCACCGCCTCTTCGATGATCTGTCGGACGGCCGTTCCGGCCGGGCGCGGCTGCGGCGGCTGGGCGTAGCTCATCAGATCGTCGACAACGCCGGAGGCCTCGCGGGCGTTCACCTGGATCTGTTCGAGCACGTGTTTCTTCTGGCCGTCCGTCTCCGCCTGGGCAAGCAGTTGCGCCCGGCCGGCGATTACCGACAGCGGGTTGTTCAACTCGTGGGCCACCCCCGCCGCCATCTCGGCCAGTGCTTCAACCGGTTTTTCGACTTGTTTGACCTCAGACAGCCTTCGAGGCGAAACGTCCGCCTGCGCGAACTGCTCGGCGAAATGCTCCTGCCGCTCCTTCGCCAGGGCCAACCCGAGAACCGTACCGGCGGTCGCCGCCGCCGTCTCGAATTTCTCGGCGAACAGAGTGGCGTCTGCGGGGTAATTCAACTCGAACGCAATCGCACCGACGGCCTGCCCGTCCGACAACAGCGGCATGAGTCTGGCCTGGTCGCGGTTGAAATCGACGTCCAACTGCTCGATGAGCCAGTCGATCTCGTCACGACCCTCCAGCATGGCGAATCGGTTCGCGATGAGCCGGGGCACGGGTGAGAGGTCGGCCGGAGCCTCCAGAACGGTCTTATGGCTATGCCCCAGGGACTCGACGATAATTGCGTCGATTGCGCCGTCGCGCGTTCCGGCCGTCAGGTACAGGCAAATCACACCGGTCTGAAAGAACCGCTGCCAGCGCTTGGCGAAATCCTCGGCGATATCGACGGCCGACATGCCTGAGTCGATTTGCCTGAGGAACTCCTGCGCGAAGCTCAGACAGCCGGATTCGGTCTCCAGGGACCGACTCTCGGCGGACAGTTTCGTATGCTTCGCCGAGAGATCCGCCGCCGTCGCCTGGATCAGGTCCGCGTACCTCGCGGTCGCATGGGGGAGATCGAATCCCAAGGCCTCGGATTTGCGCTGCACCGCCTGCGGGAGCCCGTCACGGATCTTCCGCAGCGTTTCAAGGGGAACGCCGACGACTCCGGCGATGTCCTTCAGCGGCTCGGGCGGATCGAAGCTGCCGGATCGGCCGATCCCCGCTTGCCGGGCGATGCCGTCGGCCGCCTGGACGAGCGCCGCGACCGCTGCCCATGGAATGGTCGTGG
>Ga0272441_10016672_pt1 | contig 10129 bp, 11 predicted proteins | sample SSMProp6N_FD_193582 | JGI IMG/M metagenome (GOLD analysis project Ga0272441, IMG submission 193582) | Marine sediment archaeal communities from Little Sippewissett salt marsh, Falmouth, MA, United States - SSM-Prop-6N | ecosystem: Environmental > Aquatic > Marine > Wetlands > Sediment ... | reverse complement strand
TGGATCCACGATCAATAATACTGCATCTTCTGCACTATGAGCATAAAACAGAGATTGGCTAATTTTTATAACTTTCCCCTCAATCCTGATGACTTGACGAATCTCGCATTCATTGGTGAAAGGATCAATGACAACATAGCCCAAACAACTGGAAAAAGATTTTGGAATATTACTTAAAGTAATCGTGGTAATACCAGAGGGAACATCAGTGTCCAAATGTATCGTAATTGGATACATAATTGATTCACCCCCGGCCATTTCTGAAGCTATGTAAGGCAAGAAGTTAAAGATAAGTATAGCGCCAAGCAAGAATCCCACTACTACCAAAGCCCCTTTATTTGTTGAGTTGTTGTCAAAGATTGTATTGGGCATCAGGTAACGCACCTTTCCTGTTCTATCCCATTTGCAAAATTACATGCTGTATTAATATAACCAATCTCATCGCTTGCAAAAAAATCAATTCCTCTTAAACTACATTCAAAACTAAAAAGAGACAAAAGAAGTATTGAAACATAAAAAATGAGCAGCAGACAATTACCTGTCTCTCTGTAATATTTATTGTAGTAAAAAAGAAATATTATGACAATAATTACAATAGATATCATTATTTATATATTTTCTATTAATTCCGAATGCAATCTGTTTATGTCAACTGCATTATAAAAATTTAAGGAACTCTCTCTAAATTTTCCATAGTTTTTATCTAATTGCCTTAGGGCAGATACGATTTTATCTACAGAGGAAAAATCTACGCATAAACCTGCCTGCGCAGCCCCTACAGTTGAGGATAGGCCACTAACATCATTGCATAGCATAGGCAAGCCAAACATAGAATATTCAAACATTTTATTAGGTGCGCAAAAGATATGGTTCAATCTCGAATAATCATAAGATAAGAATCCAATATCAGCAATTTGAGTTATATTTAAATGAAATGGCGCAGGTATATAATCGATATAATAAAGTTCAGGCAATATTTTTTTTAATTCTTTCACGTATTCATTCTTTTCGCCCATCAATACAAAAAAGAACTTATCAGGCATTTTTTGAACCGCTATAACTACCTTATCAATCTGTCTAATTTTACTAATCCCACCCTGATACAATACAACTCTTCTTCCGTTTGCTTGTTCTTTTATTTCTTTCGATATATTAGTCACTTTTTCGGTATCATATTTTTCGGCATTTAATTCTTTTAGTTTTTCAAATGATAATGTTGTTTTATTCGGCAAAACAAAAGGTGTTTGTACCAATTTGAACCACTGCCTATAGATTTGAGCTCGATTGTATTCTGGCACAATGTTCAAGTTAGAATTTAGCATAAACTTTTTAATAATAAGCTTAAAAAACGAACTATGATCATATAATTCATGCACGGAAAAGATATACTTATTTTTTTTACAAATACTGGCATTATATAAGCTAAGTGCGGTAGATGCGCCTGAAAGCCAGAATATATCCGCAGAATCATTAAGCTCATTCATTTTTTTTATAGCAAAACCCCTGAAACGACGGTTATTGTTAACAGTAGTTAACAGATTCTTTCCTCTAATAATTTTGCTCATTAGATGAAACTGCACACCATATTTTTTATTTAACAATTCTCTTATATCATCTTCAATAAAAGTAGATATCACAGAAATATGATGCCCCATTTCAGATAAAATAAAAATTGAATTTAATATTGGAGGGATTGATTCAATATCATTGCGGCAAACAAAAACTATATGTTTAGATTTCATCACATCACTTTTTATTGGCATCGAATCGACAATCTTCAGGGCAAATTTTATCGACCGGCTTCAGGAATAAATGCGCTCTATGTCTCAATATCTTCCAACATTTTCTTCAACGTCTGCATTGGCCTGTAAGTATCTTGTTAAATCTGGAATTAAGGCGTTTGCATCAATCCCTCTCTTATCGATAAAATTGATTCAATCCATTTGTGAAATGTGTAGCCCAAGTCCTTAACGCAACCCGGAACGAGCTTTTTGTGAAACCAATGCGTTACCTTCTCGGCTTAGAACTGCAGAGAGATAGGCACTTTGCCAAACTGTGTGGAGGATATAGGCAATGAGTGTTGCGTAGGCCAACCCCAGCGCCCCATAGCCCTTGTGTAGCAGTATCGAGGCTGTTGTTAGAAGGGCTATGGCCCAGAGAGCATTAAACGTGAAGCCTATCCACATCTTACCCTTGCTGATAATAGCTTGACCAACAACCCTGTTGACTGCAACCAGTACTGCGCTAAACGCAAGGGCTCTGAGTACACTTGTTCCCTTTTCAAAACCAGGACCATATGCACTCATGATAAAGTGAGCGAGCAGAACTAAGGGAAGAACGACGGCCAAAACGATGCCAAAGTTCAGAAAAAGATTGAGTACAAGGACTTTTCGGTATTGCCGCCCTGTAGATTCCGCATTTAAGTTCGAGAGAAATGGCAAGATAACCTGACCCTACATGCCGGGGATAAAGAGAATCGCAAAACGCCATTGATTGGCTGCGCTATAGATGCCCATCTCCCCATAACCATCAGGCTGGTTGACCAGTAACGCGCCGCACGCCCAGTTGACCGGGCCAACCAAGGCTCCGCTGAGTGCAGCAGGAAGACTAAATCTCCACAGAACGGACCACTCACGGGTGCAATTCTTGAAGGTAAACGGCACCCTATAGTGCTTAGCTTCCTTGCACAGGGCCAGATGGTTGAGCAGCCAGTTGAAGCTGAGATTGATCGCCAGTGCCCAGACCGCACCGGTAAGATCTCCGAAATACGCCCCACAAACAAGAATGGGGAAGGAGATCAAGCCTACGAAAAGGTTCACATGGGCAATGGTTTTAAAAGCCTCAAAACCGGATAACGCCCCGGTCTGGGCGCCGTTGAGCGCGTTGATGAACAGGATCATGGCGCCGATGCGCAGTACGCTGGCCAGGTGCGGCGCGTTGATAGTGTGCTCGGACAGCCAGGGGGCGAAGATAAATAGCCCTATGGCGATCACACCGCCGGTCAGCATGGCGAACAGACCCGAGAGGCCAATGATCCGTCCGGCTCGGTCGGGATCGCTCCGGCGAAATTCGGCCACGTACTTGGTGGCGGTCAGACCGAGACCAAAGCCTGCAAAGACGCCAAACATGCCGACGGTGGACTGTATCATCCCAAGTTCGCCATAGACCGTCTTGCCGAGCATTCGGGCAACCAGCACCGTGGCGCAGAGCATCAGGCCGCGCGAGATAACCGACCCGGCCATTGACCAGAATACGCCTCTTGCCAGGCGGGATCCGATGGGTGAATTCTCGACCCGGTCGAACAATGGCCTTAAAAAAGAAGGGCAGCAGGTAGATGCTATGGATTTGACGTTCATGTATTCTTCTTGTGTCCTTTCATAAACCGCAAGCAGGCGGTTATTATCCGACCACACGCTTTGCCGTCGCCATAAGGATTAATCGCAGTAGCCATGGCGTTATAGATTCTCTCATCTGTCAGAAGAGTGGACACATTATCAATAATCATTCTCTTGTCAGTGCCGACAAGCTTTACCGTTCCGGCATCAACCGCTTCAGGGCGTTCTGTGGTATCGCGCATCACCAGCACCGGCTTTCCGAGACTGGGGGCTTCTTCCTGCACGCCTCCAGAATCAGTCAAAATCAATTTGGCTCGATTCATCAATGCGACAAATGGCAGATAGCTAAGCGGCTCAATCAAAAAAACATTATCCTTGTTGCCCAGCAAACGGAACACCGGCTCACGCACATTCGGGTTTAAATGCACCGGATAAACAAATGCTGTATCGCGGAACATTTCGGCAAGGGTTGAGATTGCCTCACAAATATCGATAAAGCCCTGGCCAAAGTTCTCTCTGCGATGACCTGTTATAAGAACCACCGGTGTTTCTTTCTGACCATCCATTAGGCTTGCAGACAGTCCTGAGACTAATGACGGGTCTTTTCTTATCTGATCCACAGCAATATGCAGGGCATCGATCACCGTATTGCCGGTAACAAATATGTGTTTATCGTCCACACCTTCGCGCAACAGATTGTCACGGGATAATCGTGTGGGCGCAAAATGCAAGTCTGCAACGCGGGTGGTTAATACACGGTTGATTTCTTCAGGAAAGGGCGAGAGCTTGTTCCCTGTGCGTAGGCCCGCTTCAACATGGCCAACGGGTATCTGGCGATAAAAAGCTGCCATAGCCGCACAGAATACCGTGGTGGTATCACCCTGTACTATTACCATATCCGGCTTATACTCTGCCAGATAATCATCAAGTCTCTCAATGGCCTTGGAAGTCAAACCAGCCAGAGTCTGATTGGGTTCCATCAGAGAAAGATCAACATCAGGAAGAACACCAAAGACTTCCAATACCTGATCAAGCATCTCCCGATGCTGTGCTGTTACGCACACATGCGGCTCAAAGTCCGGTTGCACTCGCATGGCCAATATCAGCGGGCACAGTTTGATTGCTTCTGGACGGGTGCCAAATATGACTGATATTTTTTTCATAGGGGGGTAAAGGGATGTCCGTTAAGTTTCTATTCTTCCATTCAATCTAGGATGGCTGGGGGTCAAATCTTTCCTCTTGACAATTGATAGTTAAAGGTAAAGGGTTCAGGGCTGTCTGCCAATTGCTAAATCCTAAGCTCTAAATCCTAAATAAATCCAAAATTCAAATGTCTCAATATCCAAAACCCGCAACTCCCCTAAATACTAAGAGCTAAATACTAAATCCTAAGGCGCAAAGCCGTAATCAGAATTCAGGAGTCCGGGAGATCAGATTTAATTCCGGTCTCTGTCACTTCTTTTTTTAGCTCTCTGATTTCTTCTTTTAGCTGTTCATATTCTTTCATCTTCCTTTTTAGAAAGCGATAGGTGATTTTCGCTTTCTGCTCGATTCCCCAGGGGGTTAGAAGGTATAAGTAGGCATATTTATTTCTGGCGTTTTTGAAGTTGTTTGCCTTGATAAAGCCCTTCTCTATTAAAGCCCTGATCAGAAAATTAACCTTACCCAGACTGATCCCCAATATAGAGGATAGCTCCCGCTGGGTCATCTCGGGCCTCTTTTTTATTTCCTGGAGTAACTTGAGGGGGGGCATGGGGACGTCCCTTAAGTTTTTAAGTTTCAGGCACATAAGCTGGTTCGTCTTTTTCAAAATTGACAGAATGACAACAGGGAAACTCTGCTTTTCCGAATTCCTGCAGGGTATACTTCTTTCCCACCTGACGCGCGCCACGCAGGATCAGTGGTTTCCGATCCTTCCTGTTCTTCCAAACCAGTAAATTTTTATTGATTGCCCATTTCATGTGGTTAAAATAGACAGATATGGTACTTACTGCAATGACTTTATGCGTTTATATGGTATTTTTTGCAACTTGAGAAACGCAGTAGTGAGGGCATAGGGTCACCCATTCCCCCCACAATCATAAATGGCAGGCCGGAATCTGCATAATATTATCGGCCAGGAATTCAATTTTATCTGAATTATTCACCAATATCCCTAACGAAGCGCCGGTATCCTTTAAGAAATTCCTCAATGCCGTCAGTGTCCCTTTTCCGATTTTATGACCCAGCTTGATCTCGATTGGAATAACGCCGAAAGGAGCGTCTATAATCAAATCTATCTCTGATTTGTCCCTGGTTCTGTAAAAATTGAAATCGATTCCCGCGGTTAAAGTGCACTGAAACCCCCTTATAATTTCCTCTGCAACAAAAGATTCAAATGAATAACCGGCCACCGGATGAACCAGCAGGTTATCAAGGCTGTTAATTTTCAAGAGATGGTGCAGTATCCCCTGGTCCCTGAAAAAACCTTTGGGCATCTTCTGCACCTTCTTCAGTTTATTTTTCTCATAACTTCTCAGATTGCGCCATAGAAACGTATTATGAATTATCTCCAGATACTCCTTTGACGTAACAGAGCTGACCTCCAAGGCCCTCGCTATCTCCGACTGATTAATAATTTTGCCGGAGTGAAATGACAGAGTCTGGATGAAAAGACGAAAAGTATGAGGGTTAATTCCGGGGAAAAGGCGTCGAATATCTCTCCTGATATAATCCGAAAAATATTCATCTATCCACAGGCGGTAAAACTCAGGGGCATCACCGCCCTTTATCCGGGGCTCAGGGTAACCGCCCAACTGCCAGTGGTCGTATATCTGCCTGACATCCAGCTCTGACTTCAGATCTGAAATCCGAACCGGATCAGGTTTATCCTGAGAAAGCAGGGAATAAATCTGAGGAAGAGGTTTGTCATAAAACTCTGCTGCCTTAAAGGGCCAGAGTTCAATAGTCGCGATGCGCCCGGCCATACTTTCAGACAGGCCTTTGACGATATCAGGAGAACTTGATCCGGTAAGAAGAAACCTGCCGGCCGCATCCCTGTCCCGGTCAATGACCCCCCTGAGTACATTGAATAATTCCGGGTATTGTTGGGCCTCGTCGATGATAGTTTTTTCACTTTGCCTGATAAAAAAACCTAATGGATCACTCGTTATCAGCTGATAATCATCCGGTCTCTCCAGATCATAGTATTTCCAGTCCGGACGGACATTTTTAACCAGTGTAGACTTTCCACATTGCCGTGAGCCAATAATGGCAACAACCGGGAACATGCCCAAAAGCCGGTCAATCTTATTCTCAAGCAACCTATTTTTATACATCATTTTTAAATGCTACCTTTAAAAAAGACGGCTGTCAAGAAACGTCCGGCCCCCAAGGGCAAGGGGACGTCCCTTAAGTTATTACGTTTTTATTCTTCCATGAAATCTATATAATTGTTCTGAAGCCATTTTTCAACCTCCCGGCGGAGACGGTTTGCAAGGTTCAGCATCTCTTTAGCTTCCTGGTCAGATATCATACCGGCATGATCATAACCGCTGATATTCCTTTTCATTCGAAACCAATCGAACGAAGCAACCAGGCCTTGATAAAGAGAGGAAAAAATGGAAAGGGGGAGTTTCTATTTTTCCTTGATTGGGCACACCCTTTTTATAAAAAGTAAGGGGACGTCCCTTAAGTTTTTAAGTTTCAGGCTCATAAGCTGGTATGTCTGGTCTGTTTGGTCAGTCTCGTCTGTCTGGTCGGTCTGCTCAAGAGGCTGCGGGTTTTTAAAGAAACTTCAAAACCGATCCATCCGGGGCAATGAAGAGAAAGATAAGTTGATAAGCCACTAAGCACATTAGCTTACCAAATAATAATCGAATTGTAGCCGGGAAGGCTTATCATGATGATACAGCTCCGCCCCCTGAATTACATCAGAAGGCTTTCAGTTTAGAAATCAACAACCGGTTCATCAGAAAGGCGTGATGCCTCCGTGGCACCTGGCTAATTCCCAACCAGAACTACTTAAAAAGAAACCCGTTATCATCTATTACCAGGTTTTATTCCGCTATTGCCGAACGCTTTTTCAGCGTATCTCTCTGTTTCTATTTTATTATTTCTTTTTCCTTCAGTATGTTGGTGATTTGGGTGATGATGTCATCGACGGTGCGAAGGTCGGTTTCGGCAACGACTTCCGGAATCTGTGGTTCTTCATAGTGGGATGAGATACCGGTGAATTCTTTGATCTCACCGTGCTTCACCTTTTTGTAGAGGCCGTTGGGGTCGCGTCGCTTGCATACTTCGAGGCTGCATTTGGTGTAGATCTCGAAGAATCTCTCTTTGGGTATCAGTGATCTTGCGAAGGCCCTGTCTTTCTCAAAGGGGGATATGAACGCGCATATGACAATATCGCCTGACTCAAAAAACAGCCTTGCCGCTTCTCCTGCCCGCCTTATGTTTTCCGTCCTGTCTTCATCTGAAAATCCCAGGTCTCCGCACAGCCCATGCCGAATCGTGTCGCCGTCAAGGAGCATGGTATGGCATCCCGCGTCGAAAAGTTTCTTTTCAAGCTTTCGGGCGATCGTCGACTTGCCCGACCCTGAGTAGCCCGTAAGCCACAGCACGGCCGCTTTATGGCCGTTGCGTTCTTCCCGTGTCTCTTTCGGGATGTTCCAGCCGCTCCAAACGGTGTGGGGCGATTTTTTCTGAGAGGTCAGGGATGGTGTCTTTTCAGCCACGTCATCAATCGTCCGCGCGACCCCTCGTATCATCCCGGCAGCAACGGTGTTGCTGGTATGGGGATCAATCAGGATAAAGCTTCCGGTGCCGTGATTGTTCTTGTAGCTGTCGAAGAAGATGGGAGAGGCTGTTTTTATTTCCACCCTTGCTATTTCGTTGAGTGACAGCGTATCTGTTTTTTCTCGGTGAAGCGTGTTGACGTCGATTTTATACAAAATTCGCGGGATGAAGGCTTTAACGTACTTTGTTGTGTGCTTGAGAAGATATGGGTTCCCGTTTGATACTGCCTCTTCGTCCATCCAGCAGATAATGGCTTCGATATGATTCCCGACCTGGGGCAGGTTATTATTCCTGACAATCATGTCACCCCGGCTGATGTCGATTTCATCTCTGAGTGTCATGACAATCGACTGCGGCGCAAAGGCCTCGGTCAGTTCGTTGTCATAGGTTATGAGCGATTCCACCGTTGATGTCCTGCCGGATGGGAGAACGGCTATCTCTTCTCCCGCGCTGATGGTGCCGGATGCTATTCTTCCGGCAAAACCTCTGAAATCGAGGTGTGGCCGGATGACATGCTGTACTGGGAACCGGAAGTCCAGAAGGTTTCGGTCCGCTGTTACATGGACGGTTTCCAGATAGTGGAGAAGGGTTGATCCTTCATACCAGGGCATATTGTCGCTTCTTGTCGTGACGTTATCACCCTTGAGAGCGGAGACGGGAATGAAAGCGATGTCATGGATGTCCAGCTTCTCGGAGAAGTCCTCATAGGTTGATACGATATCGTTGTAAACCTCTTCGGAATAGTCAACAAGGTCCATCTTGTTGATGGCCACGATCAGGTGGGGAATTTGCAAAAGAGAGATAATTATCCCGTGGCGTCTGGACTGGGTCAAAACTCCGTTGCGTGCATCGATCAGGATAATGGCCAGCTCCGACGTTGAAGCGCCGGTCACGGTGTTTCGGGTGTACTGGACATGTCCGGGGGTATCAGCAATGATGAATTTCCGGTTGGGTGATTCAAAATACCGGTAGGCCACATCTATCGTGATCCCCTGCTCGCGTTCGGCGGAAAGACCATCAAGGAGAAGGGCAAGGTCCACCTCATCCTGTCCCCGCTTCTGCGAGGTCTTTTCAACCGCGGCGTACTGGTCTTCAAAAATAGATTTTGTCTCGTAAAGGAGCCTGCCGATAAGAGTGGATTTTCCGTCATCAACACTGCCGGTTGTCACAAATCGCAGGAGGGTCTTTTCTCGAGTAGTCATTAGAAATATCCCTCCTTCTTTTTGTCTTCCATTGCGGCATCGCTGCCCAGGTCGATCACGCGGTTTTCCCGTTCCGACTTTCTGGTATTAATAACCTCAACAATCAGGTCTTCCAACGTTACTGAGTCCGATGGAATTGCTCCGGTGCAGGGGATACATCCAAGGCTCCTGAAACGGCAGTTGATTTTCCGAATCTCTTCATTATCGTATCGACTCGTCTCATCCTCAACAGTGGAGAAGGTGGAAAGGGGAATGAATATCCCGTTTCGTTCTATCACTTCGCGTTCTCTCGCAAAATAGAGCGGAACCACGGGGATGTTTTCCCTCTGGATATAATTCCAGATATCCACCTCAGTCCAGTTACTCAGAGGAAAGACACGCACAGTCTGGCCCTCGTTTAACCGCGTGTTGTACAAATCCCAGAGTTCAGGACGCTGGTTCTTCGGGTCCCACTGTCCGAATTCGTCACGAATGGAGAATACCCGCTCCTTCGCGCGTGATTTTTCTTCTTCTCTGCGGGCACCGCCAAAGGCCGCGTCAAAGTTATGTTTCTTGAGCGCGTCAAGCAGCCCCTGGGTCTTCAGATACCAGCAGCACTTATCGGTCCCCAGCTTCAGGGGGTGGCATCCTTTGGTGATCCATTCTTCATTCCGTTCGACGATGAGGGTAGCGCCGATCTCGTCACAAAACTGATCTCTGAATTGATACATCTCGGGGAATTTATAGCCCGTATCGATATGCATGAGCGGGAAGGGAAATTTACCCGGATAGAATGCCTTCTGAGCGAGACGTACCATGACGCTGGAATCCTTGCCA
>Ga0272441_10016671_pt1 | contig 10129 bp, 9 predicted proteins | sample SSMProp6N_FD_193582 | JGI IMG/M metagenome (GOLD analysis project Ga0272441, IMG submission 193582) | Marine sediment archaeal communities from Little Sippewissett salt marsh, Falmouth, MA, United States - SSM-Prop-6N | ecosystem: Environmental > Aquatic > Marine > Wetlands > Sediment ... | reverse complement strand
CACCGACATGGCATGGCGGCGGGTCAACCATCCCACCGAGATCCTGCAGATCGGCCAGACCGTGAAGGTGCAGATCATCCGGATCAACCAGGAAACGCATCGTATTTCGCTCGGCATGAAGCAGCTCGAGGCCGATCCCTGGGACGGTATCGGCGCGAAATATCCGGTCGGCAAGAAGATCAACGGCACCGTCACGAACATCACCGATTACGGCGCATTCGTCGAACTCGAACCGGGCATCGAAGGTCTCATCCACATTTCGGAAATGTCGTGGACCAAAAAGAACGTCCATCCCGGCAAGATCCTGTCGACCAGCCAGGAAGTCGAGATTGTCGTGCTCGAAGTCGATCCGACCAAGCGGCGCATTTCACTGGGTCTGAAACAGACCCTGGAAAATCCGTGGCAGGCCTTTGCCTACAGTTTCCCGGTCGGGACGGAAGTCGAGGGTGAGGTCAAGAACAAGACCGAATTCGGTCTGTTTGTCGGTCTCGAGGGTGATGTTGACGGCATGGTGCATCTGTCCGATCTGGATTGGAACCGTCCCGGCGAACAGGTGATCGAGGAATACAACAAGGGCGACATGGTTCGTGCCGTTGTCCTCGATGTGGATGTCGAAAAGGAGCGCATTTCACTCGGCATCAAGCAACTTGGCCGTGATTCGCTGGGAGAGGCCGCCGCGTCGGGCGAATTGCGCAAGAACGCTGTCGTATCGGCCGAAATCACCGCGATCAATGATGGCGGCGTCGAGGTTCGTCTTGTCGAACATCCCGATATCACGAGCTTCATCCGGCGTTCCGACCTGTCGCGGGACCGTGACGAACAGCGTCCCGAACGCTTCAGCGTCGGCCAGACCGTGGATGCCCGCGTCACGAATTTCTCGAAAAAGGATCGCAAGATCCAGTTGTCGATCAAGGCCCTTGAAATCGCTGAGGAAAAACAGGCCGTGGCACAATATGGTTCGACGGATTCGGGCGCCTCGCTTGGCGACATTCTCGGCGCAGCGCTGAAGAAGCAGAGCGACGACGACTGATCCGCTCGGCCATGCTTGCCGTCATCGTGGCGGCACGCTTGTCAACAACAAAACCCCGCGGTCCATGCGATGCCGCGGGGTTTTTTCATGCCAGAACCATGCGACAGATGCCTCAGGGACCCTGGTTGCGTCCCTGATTGCGGTATCGGCCAAGGGGAATGAAGCGCGCGGATGCCATCGTCACGATTGAAACACCCGGTTCAGCTATGGGCAAAGATATCCGTTTCGTCCCAACCCAGCAGATCGAGTTTGGCGCGCGTTGGCAGAAACGCGAAGCAAGCGGCCGCATGGCTCATTCTGCCGTCGCGCTCAAGACGCTCGCTCAGACGGTCGTGCAGGGCATGCAGATAAAGCACGTCCGAGGCGGCATATTCCTTTTGCGCCTCGCTCAGCGATCCGGCGCCCCAGTCGGAGGATTGCTGGTGTTTGGAAATATCGATATCCAGCATTTCGCGCAGATTGTCCTTCAGACCATGGCGGTCGGTATAGGTGCGGGCCAGCCGCGAGGCGATCTTGGTGCAGAAGACGGGTTGCGTGGTGACACCGAATGTGTGGAACAGGACGGCAATGTCAAAACGTCCGTAGTGAAAGATCTTCTGGCGTTTGCGATCCTTCAGCATCGAGACGAGAACGGGTGCCTTCCTTTGCCCTGCCTCGATCTGGATCAGATCGGCAGAGCCGTCGCCCGGTGACAGTTGCACCAGGCAGAGCCGGTCACGCTGCGGCACCAGCCCCAACGTCTCGGTATCGATGGCAATGGCGCCGTCATAGCGCGCGGCATCCTTTTCGCTGATATCACCGACGTGAAATCGTATCTTGCTCATGCGATTGCCTGTCTCATTCGGCGCTTGTCCGTCTCATTCGTCCGTATCCTGCCGTTTCAATTCGTCGATGCGCGGCATGGAGGTGATGTTGAAACCGGAATCGACATAGTGGATTTCACCGGTCACGCCGGATGACAGATCGGACAGAAGATACAGCGCCGAGCGACCGACCTCGTTGATATCGACGGTTCGGCGCAAGGGTGCATTGCGCTTTTGATAACCGAACATCATGCGGGCGTCACCGATACCGGCGCCGGCCAAGGTGCGAACCGGACCGGCCGAAATCGCGTTGACCCGAATACCGTCTACACCGTAATCGGCAGCCAGATAGCGCACCATCGCTTCCAGGGCTGCCTTGGCGACACCCATCACATTGTAGTTCGGCATGACGCGAACCGAACCGCCATAGGTCAATGTCAGCAGGGCGCCGCCCTCGGGCATCAGTTTTGCCGCATGCTGGGCGACCTCGGTGAACGAATAGGCGGAGATGACCATGGTGCGGCTGAAATTCGCCCGCGTCGTGACATCGGCATAACGGCCTTTCAGTTCGGCCTTGTCGGAATAGCCGATGGCGTGGACCACGAAATCGATCGTGCCCCATTTCTCCTTCAGGGTCTCAAAGCAGGCATCGACCGTTTCGATATTCTCGACATCACAGGGAATGAGCAAGTTCGAACCGACCTGTTCGGCCAGCGGTCTGACACGTTTGCCAAAGGCTTCGCCCTGATAGGTGAAGGCGATTTCCGCTCCCTGTTCGGCGAGTGTCCGCGCGATCCCCCAGGCAATCGAATGATTGTTGGCGACCCCCATGACGAGGCCGCGTTTTCCTTCCATCAATCCAGCCATCGTCACACTCTCAACCCTGGCCGCGTTGAAAGACGAGCGTCGCATTGGTGCCGCCAAATCCGAAGGAATTGGACAGAACCGTATCGATTCTTGCATCGTCAATACGCTGGCGGACAATCGGTACGTCTTCGAATTCCGGGTCGAGCGTTTCGATATGCGCACTCTCACCGATAAAACCGTTCTGCATCATCAGGATCGAATAGATCGCCTCCTGCGCCCCGGCTGCGCCGAGCGAATGACCGGTCAGCGATTTGGTCGAGGAAATGGCGGGAATCGCGTCACCGAACACGGCGCGGATCGCACTGATTTCCTTTTGATCGCCCACCGGTGTCGATGTGCCGTGGGTGTTGATGTAGTCGACCGGGGCCTCGATCGTTGCCAGCGCCTGCTTCATGCATCGCTCTGCCCCTTCGCCTGATGGCGCCACCATGTCGTGACCATCGGAGGTCGCGCCATAGCCGACGAGCTCGGCATGGATCCGGGCGCCGCGCGCCCTGGCATGTTCCAGTTCCTCCAGCACGAGAACACCGGCCCCGCCGGCGATCACGAAACCGTCACGGTCGACATCATAGGCGCGCGAGGCGCGATCGGGTCGATCATTGTATTTGGACGACATGGCGCCCATGGCGTCAAACAGATCCGACATCGTCCAATCGAGATCCTCGTGTCCGCCTGCAAAGACGATGTCCTGCTTGCCCCACTGGATGAGTTCGGCACCATTGCCGATGCAATGCGCCGATGTCGAGCAGGCCGAGGAAATGGAGTAGTTCACACCGTGGATCTTGAACCATGTCGCCAGGGTCGCCGAGGCAATCGACGACATGGCTTTCGGCACCGCGAACGGACCGATGCGTCGGGGGGATCCCTTTTCACGGGTGATATCAGCAGCCTCGACAATGGCGCGCGTCGACGGCCCGCCGGAGCCCATGATGATGCCGGTGCGCTCATTGGTGATGTCGCCGGCTTCCAGACCGGAATCGTCAATGGCCTGCTGCATGGCGACATGGTTCCAGGCAGCGCCTTTTGACAGGAAGCGCATGGCGCGGCGATCGATCATGTCGCCTGGATCGAGGCTTGGCGCACCCCATACCTGGCAACGAAAGCCATGTTCGGCAAAATCGGGGGAAAAGGAAATACCTGACCGTGCATCGCGCAAGGAAGACACGACCTCGTTGGCATTGTTCCCGATGGAGGAGACAATCCCCATCCCGGTGACGACAACACGTCTCATTGGAAAACCCTTTGTTTTCTTGGCTGATGTCAGTGACACGGACACCGGCCGACATGCCTGGCAAAATATCTAGTCCTTCGAGGCAGGCATCTTGATTCCCGCAGGCAGCTTTTTGCAGAGACCGGCAGCAAGGAAGCGCGAACAGCGCTCGCGCTTGCCTCGCCTTATTCGGCTTTCTCCTGGAAAAGGCCGACGCGCAGGTCACGCGCCTTGTATATGGTTTCGCTATCCGCCTTCATCCAGCCATCGGCGATGCCGAGCACAAGCCGTCCACGCAGCACCCGCTTCAAATCGATACCATATTCGACATGCTTCGTCTGCGGTGTGACCATGCCGGTAAATTTGACCTCGCCGGTGGAAATGGCACGGCCACGGCCCTTTTCGCCGAGCCAGCCAAGAAAGAAACCGGTCATCTGCCACAATGCATCCAGCCCGAGACAGCCAGGCATCACCGGATCGCCCTGGAAATGGCAGGCAAAAAACCACAGATCCGGTGCAATATCGAGTTCAGCACGCACACAGCCCTTGCCGAATTCGCCGCCATCCTCCGAGATCAGGGGAATACGATCGAACATCAACATCGGCGGCAAGGGCAATTGTGCGTTACCGGGGCCGAACAATTCCCCCCGGCCACAGGCCAGAATTTCATCATAGGTGAAGCTTGACTGTCGATTGCTCATTGAAAAGCGTCCCTGTACGCATCATCACGCGCTTGCCGTAATTGCAAGCCTAAAGATTGCCATGTCATTACATCATGTTCGCTTTCGATTAGCCGATGGTGCCTTGAAGTGCCAGAGCCCGTTGGTGCATTCCTGCGCGAACATGCCGCTATTGAAAGAAAAACGCCAAAAAGATATAGAAGCAAGAGTTGCAAGAAGCGGAACGGCTTATGAACGACATAACGACCGGCACGAAAACGATCTATCACACGCCTGACACCATCAGCGACCGGCTGCGCGGTTCCGGACTGCGTCCGACGCGCCAGCGCATAGCCTTGATGGAACTGTTGTTTGCCAAGGGCGACAGGCATCTGACGGCGGAAAATCTGCATGAGGAAGCCGTTGCGCACGGGGTCCCCGTATCGTTGGCAACCGTATACAACACCCTGCATCAGTTGACCGACGCCGGCATCATTCGCGTCCTGTCGGTGGAAACGTCAAAAACCTATTTCGATACCAATGTCTCGGATCACCATCACTTTTTCATCGAGGGTGACAATGAGGTGATTGACGTCCCGGTCACCGATATCAGCGTCAACAATCTGCCATGCCCGCCCGAGGGGCTGGAAATCGCGCATGTCGACGTGGTTATCCGTCTGCGCCGCAAGCAGAGCTGACACTGGCTGCCTGCTTGCCTGCCATTTTGCCGTGATGGTGATTTGAGAGCAGAAAATAGGACGCCAAAAGGCTGATACGCCCCTAATCATCTATCGGTATTGAACAGGGGTAAGCTGCGATGAGATCTTCCATTTCTGCCGTTCATGCCGATGACCATGGTGAACCGGAGCGCTATTGGCAGGCCGTCATCGATCGCGATGCGACGCTGGATGGCGTGTTCGTCTTTGCGGTGAAGACAACGGGGGTTTATTGCCGGCCGAGTTGCCCATGCCGTCGGCCGAAACGTGAGAATGTCGCCTTTTTCAGCCTGAACAGCGAGGCCGAACAGGCAGGGTTTAGACCCTGCAAACGCTGCCGTCCGAAAGAGCCATCCCTGGCTCAGGATCGGGCACGCGCCATCGAGACGGCCTGCGCGCTGATCGACAGCCATGAAGGCGCGATCCTGCAGAGCGATCTTGCCGCCCGGGTCGGCATGAGTGTGTCGCATTTTCACCGGATCTTTAGGGCCCAGACCGGCCTGACGCCCAAGGCCTATGCTCTGGCACTGCGCAAGCAGCGTATCCGCAGAAAGCTGAAATCATCACCGACAATCACCGCGGCAATCCACGAGGCGGGCTACGGGTCGTCCGGTCAGTTTTACGAACATGCGCAAAGGGAGCTTGGTATGCCGGCTTCTGATTATCGAAAAGGCGGATCGTGTCAGACGATCCGCTTTGCGACTGCCGAAACGACTTTCGGGCTGCTCGGTGTCGCTGCCACCGACAAGGGCATTTGCGCCATCCGTTTCGGTGATACGGCAGAAGGCCTGCGCGCCGAGCTGGAAGAGGAATTTCCCAAAGCCCAAATCAGGGATGCCGAGGCTGATTTTTCGGACCTCGTTGCCCGTGTCGTCACCAGGATCGAGCATCCCGAAACCCTTTTCGAGCTTCCTCTGGATGTGCAGGGAACGGTTTTTCAGCGCAAGGTCTGGCAGGCGCTGGCCGCATTGCCGAGGGGCAAGACGGCGACCTATGGCGAGGTTGCCAGGGCCATTGGTGCACCAAAGGCGGTGCGCGCCGTGGCCAGTGCCTGCGCTGCCAATCCCGTGGCGGTCGTGGTTCCCTGTCACCGGGTCGTGCGCAAGGATGGTCAGCCAGGCGGCTATCGCTGGGGGCCTGCGCGCAAGAAGGCGCTTCTTGCAAGGGAACGCGGCGGATAGAAGTTCTGCCCCTTGCCGCTAACGGCAAGCGGATAACGCGATGGATCGACGCAATAATGGCCGCCTGTCGTGTGTTTTAGCGTATTGTCTTCATATTGTTCGGGCACCGGCGCGATCGAAGGGACGCCTATTTGAACGCTTCGCCCGGATAAACGCCCCAAAGGGCATTCTGCTCCACCCAGCCCGTGACGCCCGCGACCTCTGCCTCGCACCATGTGCCATTGCAGGCGCGAATGTCCAGAATGACGCCGGGCTCGAGTCTTGCCACGATTCGGGAATCGGCCGCCGGCGCCCGCATCAGGGAAATGAGATTGTCCTTTGCCATGCTGCGCTTCCATGGCGAGACGATGGCAGCGCGCTCGCCCGACAGGAGGCTGCCAAGAATCCAGCCCTCCGTGCCATCGACATCGCGGACACGACGCCAGTTATCGTATTCCTGGGTGATTTCCATGGGAAGCCCGGATTTCGTGTACCGCCAGGCGATGGAATAATCCCGGCCAGGACCGACTCTCAGATTGACCCTGGTCGCTTTCAGGCTGACAAAGCGCGGCAACGGCAGATTGCTTGCGCCAAGGCTCGAATTTTGCGCAAATGCCGTCGTCGGCGCCAACAACACTCCTGCCGACACGGCCAGCACCATGGTCAGGACGACAAGACGGCGCATTGCATCCATCAAACGATGCAAGGCCCCGGGCTGCTGAACGAGGCCATGGCCGTGCCCTTTTGCCGATAATGTCAAAGGGGGAAAGAGTGCGACGGTCGCAACAATTTCCGCCCGGTCGGGACAGCGTGAGATGCGCTGCATCCATTGGTTTCCTTGTACCTTTATTCCATCAGGCAGAGCGCCGGCTATGGCACTGCACAAGACGTTATCATTGTCTTCGCCGCATCGTCTGATAGAGATGACATGCAGTATCGGCCAAAATGGTAAACGGGCGCTTAATCAAAATTCGGACAAAGCCATGCCACACAGGAAAAAACCGACTGTCTTCCTGACACGGAAACTGCCGGACCCGGTCGAGACGCGGATGCGTGAACTTTTCGACGCGGAACTGAATGTCACCGATCAACCACGCAGCCAGCCCGATATCGTCGCAGCGATGAAGCGCGTCGATGTTCTGGTGCCTACCGTCACCGACCGTATCGACGCGGCAGTGATCGAACAGGCAGGTGAAAACCTGAAACTGATCGCCAATTTCGGCAACGGCACCGACAATATCGATGTCGAGGCTGCCGCGCGGCGCGGCATCACCGTCACCAACACGCCGAATGTGCTGAGCGAAGACACCGCCGACATGACCATGGCGCTGATGCTAGCCGTGCCGCGACGGCTGACGGAAGGCGCCCGGCTCTTGCGCGAGGGCAATTCATGGTCCGGCTGGTCACCAACCTGGATGCTGGGCCGCAGGATATGGGGCAAACGGCTTGGCATTGTCGGAATGGGGCGAATCGGAACCGCCGTTGCACGCCGCGCCAAGGCTTTCGGGCTGTCGATACACTATCACAACCGCCGCCCGGTCGACCCGGAGACCGAAGACCGTCTGGAAGCGACCTACTGGGACAGTCTTGACCAGATGCTTGCGCGTGTCGACATCATCTCGGTCAATTGTCCTTCGACACCGGCGACGTTTCATCTCCTGTCGGCCCGCCGTCTGGCGCTCATTCAACCGGGAAGCTATATCGTCAACACCGCACGCGGCGACATCATCGATGAGACGGCCCTGATCATGGCGCTCAGCGATGGCCGTCTGGCCGGGGCGGGACTGGACGTCTTCGAACACGAGCCTTCCGTCAATCCGAAACTGATCAGACTGGCCGAGGCCGGAAAGGTCGTGCTTTTGCCGCATATGGGCTCGGCAACCATCGAGGGCCGTATCGATATGGGCGAGCGCGTCATCGTCAATATCCGCACCCTTTTCGATGGACATCGTCCGCCGGACCGGGTGTTGCCGGAACATGCCTGAAAGACGAGGTCAGGTTGTATCGGCAGAACGCGCATAACGAATCATCTCGAAACGCACCGACAGCGCGTCATAGAGCAGCAGTCTGCCGACCAGTGGATCGCCGATACCGGTGACCAGCTTGATGACCTCCATGGCCTGCAACGTGCCGATAACCCCGGTCAAGGCGCCGACAAGGCCGGCCTCGGCGCAGCCCGGGATCAAGCCGGCTGGTGGCTTGTCGGGAAAGACATCGCGATAGCGCGGGTTTTGCCGGCCGCTCTTGTCGCATAGCCATGGTTCGAGCACGGTCAGAGAGCCATCGAACCGGCCGACGGCGCCCGTGACCAGCGGTATTTCCAGCGCCTCGCAGGTCTCGGCAACCGTGAAACGTGTCTCGAAACTGTCCGATCCGTCGACCACGACATCAGCGCCTGTCAGAAGCGCGCGGGCATTGGCTGCGTTCAGTCGCTGCTCGACGATCAGAACCTGAACATGCGGATTGATGGCATGAATGCGCCGGCGGGCGCTTTGCCCTTTCTTTTCGCCGATCAACGCGGTGTCATGAATGATCTGGCGCTGCAGGTTCGACAGGCTGACCCGGTCATCATCGATGATCGTCAAGGAGCCAAGCCCTGCCGCAGCAAGATATTGCAACACGGGCGAACCCAGACCCCCCGCACCGATGACAGTCACTTTTGCCGCTTTGAGTTTCTGCTGACCCGGACCGCCAATTTCGGGCAGAACGATATGACGGGCATAGCGTTCCAGTTCGTCCGCACCAAGGGAAGTGACTGATTTGACGGAACGTGCCTTTCGGGTTGCGATCATCGTCACATGGCCTTTTTCTGGCGCGCATGGATCGCCGCTTCAGGCAGATCATGCAGCCGCGTGACGGCCCCGTCCTCGACGAAAAACAGCTGTGCCCTGGCACCAAGATCGCCAAACATCGTCGCATCGGTTCCCGTCATGAAAGCCTGGCCACCCAGTTCATCGACCAGATCAAACAGGGACCGCCGGCGCTTGTCGTCGAGATGGGCAGCAATCTCATCCATGAGAAGCACAGGCGCATGGCCTGTCATTCGAGCGACAAGGCGTGCATGAGCAAGCATGAAACCGATCAGCAATGCCTTCTGCTCACCGGTTGAAGCGCGTGCCGCCTCGATATTCTTGGCCTGGTGAAAGACTTTCAGATCGACCCGGTGCGGCCCTTCCAGCGTGCGCCCTGCCGCAGCATCGCGCATGCGACCGCGCTCAAGCAGCGCCTGATAGCATTCCTCGCGATCCAGCGACGAGCCCTGCTGCAGGGTCACATCGTCCATGAAGCCCTCCAGGGCGAAGCGGGCCGTGGGAAAATGACGCGTGTCGGCTTCATCCAGCGCATCCTCATCGATTTCACGCGCCAGCAGCGACAACAGTTCCCGTCGGGCCGTATCCATGGCAATGCCGAGTTCGGCCATCTGTCTTTCAACAGCCTCGATCCAAACAGGATCGGCAAGACCGTCTGCCAGAAGGCGATTGCGACTGCGCATGGCGTTTTCATAATTCAGGGCGCGGCGGCCATGGGAAGGATCGATGGTCAACACCATGCGATCGAGAAAGCGCCGCCGCTCGGCAGCTGGACCGGTAAAAAGACCATCCAGGGCCGGTGTGATCCAGATTACACGCAGATGGTCGGAAAGCGCATCCGCACTGCTTGCCGTGCCGTTTATTTTGATCCTGC
>Ga0272441_10016670_pt1 | contig 10131 bp, 6 predicted proteins | sample SSMProp6N_FD_193582 | JGI IMG/M metagenome (GOLD analysis project Ga0272441, IMG submission 193582) | Marine sediment archaeal communities from Little Sippewissett salt marsh, Falmouth, MA, United States - SSM-Prop-6N | ecosystem: Environmental > Aquatic > Marine > Wetlands > Sediment ... | reverse complement strand
CAAACGGGCGCACGGCCGAGGACGGGGACGCGGGAAAGACCATCAACGCTGGCCCAACGCCTACTTTGCTCGGCACGGACTCTTTAGCTTACAAGAGGCCTATGCAAGAGCGCGTCAATCCTCCACTAGGTAAGACCACCGACTGGAGAGCCGTATGCGGGAGAACCGCACGTACGGTTCGGAGGGAGGGGAGACCGGCAAACCGGTCTTCCCTACCCCTATCAATTCCGCCAGATTGTCTGCTTACTTGCGTTGAGCCATACCTCGGGCTGAGGGTCTGCTTGTCCACGGGTTGGCGCTTCATTGGGAAACAAGACTGGACAGCATCAAGATGGGCATGAAGAGCGCTATGACGATGCCGCCGACGACCAGCCCCATCATCATGATCAGGAGGGGCTCGATGAGACTCGTCAGCGAGTCCACGGTGGCCCTGACCTCGGAATCATAGAAGTCGGAGATCTTCTGCAGCATCGTTTCCAGGGCGCCCGCTTTCTCTCCGACGCCTATCATGCGGGTCACCATGGCCGGGAACTGCTGGGATCGCGCCAATGGATCCGAAAGTGTCTCGCCGCTCTGGACGCTGTTGCCGGACTCCCGGATTGCCTTGGCGAAGACCTCATTGCCCGAGGTGCGCTCGACGATTTCGAGCGCCTGAAGGATAGGGACGCCGCTGCGGGTCAGCGTGCTGAGCGTCCGCGCGAAACGGCTGATAGCCACTTTGCGCAAGAGCTGGCCAAACACGGGCAGCCGTAGCTTCAACGCATCCACGTTGTAACGGCCGGACTCGGTCTTTGCGTACAACTTGACCGCGAGAATGAGCGCCACAAAGCCCCCGAGGACCACCAAGGCGCGCCAACTCCGCAGCAGGTTGCTGATGGCGATCAGGACCCGCGTCGGCGCCGGGAGCGTTCCGCCAATGCTGGCGAAGATATGGGCAAACTGCGGCACGACCCACACGATCAGGCCCGCGGCGATCAAGACGATCATGCTGAAGGCCACCACGGGGTAGGTCATCGCGGACTTGATGCGCCGCTTGAGTTCTTCGGCCGATTCGAGGTAGTCCGCGAGTTGCAGGAGCACGCCGTCGAGGTCGCCGCCGGCCTCGCCGGCCCGCACCATGCTCACATAGATGTCCGGAAAGGCATTCGGGAAATGGCGTAGCGTGTCAGAGAAGGTCTCGCCGTTCTCAACGTCCTGAGCGATATTCTGGATAATGGCGGCGAAGTTCGCGTCCTCGGTCTGTTCGGCCAGGATATCCAACCCTTGGAGCAAGGGCAGACCCGCACTGACGATGGTGGACAATTGCCGGGTGAACACGAGCAACTCGGGCGTCTTGACCTTTCTCCCGAGCTTTCTGCTGCCGCCTTTGGCGCCCGCCGCCATCTGCTTCGCGCTTGTTGCCATGCTTCACATCCTCCTCGCCAGATCCGCCTCGACTAAAGTATAAGCGCTTCGGCGGGATTTGACAAGGGTGGTCAATCCTCAATGGCCGCTTTGCGTTGTAGGATGGGTGCAATGATCTTGGGATCGAACTTGGGCTTCCGGTCAAATGTGTAGAGCCCGTTCACTTCCTGCTCGACGTCCGTGAGCTGCGTGTAGCACAGGCCGGACATGGCTGGGTTGTCGAGCAGCACGTCGGTCAACTTGCGGAAACGCTCGACAAATGCCTTGGCCGTCTTGGGTCTCTCGCCATAGCCCCACGCCTTGTCGTCCTCCTGCTTCGGATTCCACCAAATCCCGCCGTATTCACTGCAAATGAAGGGCTGGCCCTGATACGGCGCGTCCGTGGCCCTGTTCCGGTAGGGCTTGCCTTTGACGAGGGGGGCTTGGCGCTTCTTGAATTCACGCGGGTCCTGCGTGTAGTCGTGGTTGTCGTCCACGTCCGTCAGGACGTGGGTATAGCCACTCGTGTCGATGACGGGGCGGGTCGGGTCGAGCGCGCGCGTGGCGTTGTAGAGCAGTGCGATGGATGCGGAGCGCTGGTTTTCGGGCGTCTCGTTCGTTGGGCACCAGCCAATGATGCTCGGATGGTTGCGGTCGCGCTGTACGACCTCGATCCATTCGGCGATCATGTTTTCCGTGGCCGCGGCGTTGGCGTGGTCGATGCCCCAATTCGGATACTCGCCCCAGCACAGATAACCCAGCTTGTCGGCCCAATACAGAAAACGCGGCTCGAAAACCTTCTCATGAAGCCGGGCGCCGTCGAATCCCATGGCCTGCGCGAGTTGGATGTCGCGTTTTAACGCGCGGTCGGTACGCGCCGTATAGATGCCGTCAGGGTAGAAGCCCTGGTCGAGCACCAGCCGCTGGAAGATGGCCTTGTCGTTTAGGAAAAACCTGTTGCCCTCGATGTGCACCTTGCGGAACCCGAAGTAGCTTGAGACCCGGTCCAGCTCTTTCCCGTGTTGCGCCACGGAGATTTCGAGGCCGTAGAGATAGGGGTCTTGAGGGGACCACGGGCGCGGGTCGGGGAGGTCCAACAAGGCTATCGAACTGCGCCATGTCGCAGGGACCTCGGTTTGCGCGACGATCTTCCTGCCCGCCTTGGCCGTCACGCGCAAGACCGCCCGCGGCCCACAGCAGTCCGCCTGTACAACGACCCGGCCCGACGCGAGGTCCGGCTGAATCGTCACGCGTTCGAGGTACGAGTCCCCGGCGGCTTCGAGCCACACGGTCTGCCAGATCCCGGTGGTCCGGCGGTACAGACACCCCCGGGACTCGAAGTCGTGGCACTGCTTGCCGCCGGGCTGGAGATTGCTGCGGGGCTGATCCACGGCCCGGAGGACGACCTCGTTGGTCCCGGGCCTGAGGGCGTTTGTGATGTCAAAGGAGAACTGGACGTAGCCGCCGCGATGGCGTCCCGCCTCGATGCCGTTCACCCAGACCGTGGCCTCGTAGTCCACGGCCCCGAAGTGCAAGAGGACGCGGCGGCCCTGCCAGGACCGAAGCAGCCTCACGCGCTTGCGGTACCAGACCGCGTCCATGAAGTCGAGGTTGCCGATGCCGCTCAACGCGCTCTCCGGGCAGAACGGCACGCGGATTCTCTGAGCAAGTCTCTTGCCCGAAACGAGCCCACGGGCCTCGCCGGAATTACCGGGGTCGATCTCGAACTCCCATTCGCCGTTGAGGTTGAGCCAGTCCGACCGTTCGAAGTCCGGTCGCGGGTGTTCAGGACGCGGGATCGTTGCAGCCATACTACTACCTCCGTGTTGTGTGTAATGTGTCGACAGCGAGATGTTTAGAGGGACGAAGCGTCATTCGGGGAAGAACCCCTTGAGGAACTCGGCCTCGGTGCCGGCGAATACTGCCTCGGCAAGAAACTCCGTACCGTGCTGGTTGCCCCAGGAGTAGTTGATGATCGTCTTCCCGTCGAACTCGCAGAAGTCCACGTCGGAGTTGTTGACATTCTTGGCGTTGGCGATGTGCTCGCGCTGGGCCGGGGTGAGTTTGGGATTGGCGATGCGCTTGTCTTCCGCGGAATGCTTTATGATGGGCTTGAACGCGCTCTCCTCCCAGGCGATGAGGTCCTTGGAACGAACGATGTGCGGCGCCCAGTAGCCGGGATACCCCTCGAGGTAGATCATGTAGTACTGGCCGTCCAGGAAGCGCAACGCCGGACACGCCGAGTAGCGCTCTTTCGTGTACACGCACTGCTTGGGCGTGAGCGTCCAACTCAGCAGGTCGGGCGACGTGGCGAAGCGCATGGTAAAGCGATGGCCCGCCTCCTCCGGCGGCCCGCCAATCTCGAAGGCCATGACGTACCCCTTCTCGCCCTTGCACACCGCGGTGTTGTAGATCGCCCAGCCGGGGATCTTCAGCGCGGCCTGTTCTTCCCAATGCTCGAGGTCCTTCGACCAGAACACCTGGATGTCCGGGCCGCCCCAATTGCTTACCCCATAGACGTACATCGTGTCCCCGTCGGTGAATGCGCTGCCCAAATGGTAGCCCGCGGCAAAGGACGGCGTGACCTCGCGTGTCGTTGGCTCGATGAAGCGAAAGTACGACTTGCCCGTTTGGTTGGGCTTGTAGTTGTCGCGGACGTACTCGAACCGATACAGCGTATTCTTGAATACAATCGGCGTGGTTTCGACCATGTCGCAGTCAATCGTGCCGAGCTTCGTGATGACCGGCGTGTTCGAGTTACCCGTTTCGGCGTTGTCCGAAGCGCTTTGCGTTGCACACATGGCGATAATGACTCCCAACATGAGTATCCTCGATATCATGGTCGATGCCTCCTTGCAGCATTTGCCGGTCGAGTATATAGGCACGGCGGGACGCGGGTAAAGGAACCGAAGCCCGGGACCGCCGGCATCCTTGCCTGGGACCGCCGGCATCCTTGCCTGGGAGCGCCGGCATCCTTGCCGGCTCTTCAATGCCCCCGGGATGCTACGTCAGCAGATGGCGCAGCGCACCTTCCAGTTCCGGGTACGCAAATGCGTATCCTGAATCAGTGAGCCTCTTGGGTACGGCGCGGGCGCTGGCCAGAAGCAGGGCATCGGCCATCTCACCCATCGCCAGACGCGCAGCAAATGCGGGCATACGGAACAACGTGGGACGCGAGAGCACCTTTCCGAGGGCTTCGGTGAACGCACGATTCGTTACCGGGCTCGGGGCAACCGCGTTCACCGGGCCGCGCAGGCTTTCCGTGGCCAGTAGATGTTGCACGACGCCGGGCACGTCGTCCACAGCTATCCAACTCATGAATTGCGCGCCGTTGCCGAAAACCCCACCCAAGCCGAGCTTGAAGGGCGTCAGCATTTGCTGCAACGCCCCGCCTGCCCTGCTCAACACGACGCCGAAACGCAGGTTGATCACGCGGATGCCTTTGTCCGCAGCAGGTGCAGTGGCCGCCTCCCAGGCTTGGCACACCTCGGACAGAAACCCGGTGCCGGCCGCGCTGTCTTCGCCCAGGACCTCGTCGCCCCGGCTGCCGTAGAAGCCGGTTGCCGAGGCACAGATCCACGCCTGGGGCGGACGCGTAAGGGCGATCAGGGCATCGCCCAGGAGCCGTGTACTGTTCACGCGGCTGTTGAGGATGCGCGCCTTCTTGTCTTGCGTCCAGCGTCCTGTCGCGATGCTTTCCCCCGAGAGGTGCACCACGGCATCCACGCCTTCCAGGGCAGCCGGGTCAAGAACGCCGTTTGCCGGATCCCACCAGATCTCGTCCGCTCCGGCATCCTGCCTTGACCGGGTCAGTCGAAGCACGGTGTGTCCCGCCGATCTCAGCGAAGGAACCAACGCCGAACCCATCAGGCCGGTTGCGCCACTAACGACGATTCTCATGGCCTGGCCCTCCGGTTGTCGCGGCAAAGTGCCTTTGGGGAAGTATGAACTTCACGCGCGTGCGTGTAAAGGCGCCGTGTGGCCCAGCCGCCAGAGAAGACCCGGCTCGCGCGGACGCTCGCCCCACCATGCCCGCCCCACCATGCTCGCCCGAGGCCGTATACTCTGAGGGGTCTGCGGGAGAATAGGGTTCTTGAATGGGAAAAGCGGGGCAAAGTGCTTGACATCTAACAATCAAGTATGATACAATGGGGCCGTAAACGGGAGGAAGCCATGATGCCTTTGGACAAGGAACTCGAGTTGGACAGGCCGTTTTCGGATCTTCGGCATGAAGCGGTGTTGAACGTCGTGCACACGGCCAATCAGTTTTCGTTGGCCGCGGCGCTGCTGTTCCGTCGGTTTGACCTGACCGAGGCGCAGTTCAACGTCTTGTTTGCGCTGAAGTACAAGACGAAAGAGCTGACCCAGTCCGCGCTGGGCAAGCGTCTGGTGGTCACGCGCGCGACGATCACGTCGGTTCTGGACAAGCTCGAGGGCAAAGGGCTGGTGGCGCGCAAGCGTGTGCCGGGAAACCGGCGGATACACCATGTGTGCTTGACGCGGAAGGGAAGGGCACTGATCGACAAGGTGGAGCCGCTGTACCGTGGGGGGCTCCATGAGGCGACCAGCGATCTGAGTGAGCGGGAATGCCGCGCCTTGATTAGGCGCCTCGAGCAGATCCGCGCGCGCACCAAGGCTATCCGCGAGAATGCTGACCGGGGAACCCTATAGTCTGGAAGCGGTCCGGAACTCGCGCCGGGCGCCCCGGATTGAGTTTGAGAAGAAGGAGAAGCGAGATGAAGGCACTGTCGCCCGCACCTAGCGCCGCAGAGAAGCCGCGGGGCCTGCTCGGGTTCTGGGCGTTGATCGTGACCCAGTTTCAGGGCGCGTTCAACGACAACCTGTTTCGATACCTGATTGTCTATTTCTTGATCGGCATCCTGGCGACGGATCCGGACACCGGACTTGCGGACGAGTCGGCCACCAGCCGGATCAACTCGATAGCCGGCATGCTGTTCTCGCTGCCCTTTATCCTTTTCCCGGGGATCTTTGGGGCGTTGTCTGACCGCTTCAGTAAGCAGCGGGTGACGGTCTGGGCGAAGTACCTCGAGATCCTGATCATGTTCTTCGGGGCCATCGCGTTCTACTTGGGCGCGCCCCCTCTTCTGTGGCTGCTGCTTTTTTGCATGTTGACGCAGAGCGCCATGTTCAGCCCGTCGAAGTATGGAATTCTCCCGGAGATTCTGCCGGAATCACAGTTGTCGTGGGGCAATGGCGTGCTCCACATGTGGACGATGGTCGCGATCATTGCCGGGACCGGCCTGGCGGGCCCACTGTATTGGGTGCTCGAGCATGGCGCCGCGGGTATGCTTTCAGCAGGGGCCGTGCTGGTGGCCCTGTCGTGCCTGGGCACGGGCACGGCGCATTTCATTACGAAGCCGGCGCCGGCAAATCCCACCCAACGTATTCCACTGCAGCCCTGGGCGGGCACGGGGCGGATTTTCAAGATGTTTTGGGCCGACCGCTGGCTGCTCATGACCGTGGTTGGGTACACGTTCTTTTGGTTCGCGGGCATGCTGTTCCAGCAGAATGTGGTCACCTTCGGCAGGGCCACCCTCGGGCTCAGTGAAACGGCGACGAGCCTTGTGCTGGCGTGTCTTGCGCTGGGCATAGGCTTGGGCAGCCTGACGGCCGGTTACCTGTCGCGCGGGAAGATCGAGGTCGGCCTGGTGCCGATCGGCGCACTGGGCATCGCCGCCTTCAGCACGTGGCTCGCTGTGCCGGGCCTGCCCTACCGGATGGTATTCTTGCCGCTCCTGGGCTTGGGGCTTTCCGCAGGCTTCTTCTACGTGCCGCTTGCAGCCGCGCTCCAGCACCGCAGTCCGAAGGAGGCAAAAGGCGGCGTGATTGCCACCGCGAACATCCTGACGGCTGCGGGCATGTTTGTGGCATCATGGCTCTACTTCTTGCTGGGGACCTTGGGCGTAGGCACGCGCCAGGTCTTCCTGCTCGGGGCGGTCCTGGCACTCGGGGTCGGACTGTTCATCTGCATCAAGCTTCCGATATTCGTGCTGCGGTCGGCCCTCTGGCTGCTCTTCAACACGCTCTATCGGTTGCGCGTTCCAGGGCGCGAGAACCTGCCCGAGAAGGGCGGGGCACTGCTGGTGGCGAACTACAACTCCTTCCTCGATGCCCTCGCGATGCTGGCCTCGATTGACCGGCAGATCGTGTTCATCATGTCCGAGCATTACTACAATGCGCGCCGGTTCCGTGTGCTGGCCAGACTCATGGGCGTCATCCGTTTGCAGGACGGCCCCCTGGCCGATGCGCTCCGTCCGGCTGCAGAGGCCGCGGCCAAGGGCTACCTGGTGTGCGTCTTCGGCGAGGACCGCCACCCGCTCACCGCGATCCTCGATGCGTTCAAGGAAAGCTGGGCCCGGGACCATGCGGGCGCGGAGGCCGTGCCCATCATTCCGGTGCATCTGGACCCGATCTGGACGACGGTTCTGGGGTATTCCGATGGGCGCTTTTTCTTGCGGGCGCCGACGTACCTGCGGCGGAACATCACGGTCGGCTACGGCCCAACGATGGCGAACACGAGTTCCGCGTTTGCCATACGCCACGAGATCCGGGCGGTGGGTACCGCGGCACACGATGCACGCAAACTGCGGCCCGATTTGGTGCAGCGCGCGTTCGTGAAGGCGGCGCGCCGCCACCTGAGGTTCATGGCCATCGCCGATGCCCGCACGGGCAAACTCTCCTACCTGAAGACGTTGACGGGAAGCATTGTGCTGGCCAGGAAGCTCAAGGTCCTGCTGGGCGAACAGCGCATGGTGAGCGTGCTGGTGCCGCCGTCCGTCGGGGGCGCCTTGTCCAACATCGCGCTTCAGTTGATGGGCCGCATCCCGGTGAATCTCAACTATACGGCGTCGTCGCAGACCATGGCCTCGTGCGCCCGCCAGTGCCATGCCACCCATTGCGTTACCGCGAGGGCGTTTCTCGAGCGGCTCCCGCTCGAGGTGCCCGGCGAAGCGGTCTATCTCGAAGACATCATGAAATCGGTCACCAAGAAGGACCGCATCGTCGGGCTCTTGCTGGCGCTGTTCTGCCCGGTGCGCCTACTCGAACGCTTGCTCGGCGCGCCCGCAGGCCAGACGGGCGACGATCTCGCCACGATTATCTTCTCGAGCGGCAGCGAAGGAGAACCCAAGGGGGTCATGCTGTCGCACAACAATCTTCTCAAGAACATCTTCAGCGCCGTGTCGATCTACGCGCACAAGTCGACGGACGTGGTGATGGGCTTCTTGCCCTTCTTCCATTCCTTCGGTTTTACGGGCACCCTGTGGCTTCCGATGGTGTTAGGGGTTGGCGTTGCCTACCACCCGAACCCGCTCGAACCCCGGGCCGTCGGCAAACTCGTTCACAAGTACAAGGCCCGGTTCCTGTTCGGAACCCCTACGTTCCTCATGAATTTCACGCGCCGGTGCACGCGCGAGGAACTCGCCACGCTTGACTACACCCTATGCGGCGCAGAAAGGCTCGCCGAGCGGCTGCGTGCACAATTTATAGAGAAATTCGGCCTGGATCCGCTCGAGGGCTATGGCGCCACGGAATGCGGCCCGATCATATCGCTCAGCATCCCCAATTTTCGCGTTCCCGGCTTCTATCAAAAGGGCAATGAGCATGGCAAAGTGGGGCGCCCGCTGGCCGGGATCAGTGTGCGCGTGGTGGACCCAGACACCGAGGAACCCATTGAAGACGATGCGCCCGGCTTGATGCAGATCAAGGGCCCGAATATCATGCAAGGGTACCTGGGCATGCCTGAGAAGACGGCGTCCGTTCTGAAGGACGGCTGGTATTCCACAGGCGACATTGTCTCGCTCGACGCCGAGGGATTCATCCGGATCACGGACCGGTTGGCGCGTTTCAGCAAGATCGCAGGCGAAATGGTGCCGCATGCCAAGGTCGAGGACACGCTGCATGAGGTGCTCGGCCTCACGGAACAATCGTTGGCCGTCGCAGGGGTTCCCGATCCGAACAAGGGCGAGCGGCTGGTGGTGCTGCACACCCTTACCGACGAGCAACTCGCGCAGTTATTGGCACAAATGGACCGGACCGGCCTACCCAACCTCTGGCGGCCGCGGCCCAATGCGTTCCACCGCATAGACGCCATCCCGATTCTGGGCACCGGCAAGATGGACCTCAAGGCCGTCAAGGCCTTGGCGCGCCAACTGGACAGCGGAGAGTGAGGTGACGATGCGGCGGCATCGAAAAAGGGTTGGCCTCGCCGTGCTGGGGGTGCTTGTGGCCTGTTCCGCGCAGGCCCTGCTTTCAGGCATGCTCGCGGACCTGTGGGGCAGGCGCGCGGCGCGCGACCCGGAGACGGGCGTCCTCGTCGGCGCCGAAGCCCGCGATCTCGGGCCAGAGGATGCGGCGTGCGCGGCCCTGCTGGTGCACGGATTTCTCGGCGCAGGCAACAACTTCGCGGACCTGCCCGAGCAGCTTGCCGCCCACGGGTGGCGCGTGCGCGTGATGCGGCTCCCCGGGCATGGGACCACGCCCCGTGACCTGGCCCGAACAACGGCGAAGGAGTTGGAGCACGCCGTGTCGGCGGAGGCGCGCGCGCTGCGCGAGCATCATGAAACCGTGGCCTTGATCGGGCATTCCATGGGTGGCGCGCTGTGCACGTTGGCGGCAGCGGAAGGTGAGGCCGATGCCGTGGTGCTGGCCGCCCCGTACTTCGGCGTAACCCACCACTGGTACTACCTGCTCCGTCCGGAGCAGTGGGTCGCTCTGACGCATCATTTC
>Ga0272441_10016669_pt1 | contig 10131 bp, 11 predicted proteins | sample SSMProp6N_FD_193582 | JGI IMG/M metagenome (GOLD analysis project Ga0272441, IMG submission 193582) | Marine sediment archaeal communities from Little Sippewissett salt marsh, Falmouth, MA, United States - SSM-Prop-6N | ecosystem: Environmental > Aquatic > Marine > Wetlands > Sediment ... | reverse complement strand
ACCTCAACATCCCGCAAAACCTTCCCCTCGGTTAATGCCTCCAATCCCGCAATCCCATCGACGCCCAATCCCTCGTACACCAGGTATTCAATCGCCGATGCATACGTCCAGTATTTCGCCTTGCTCGGCTCCAATTCAAACACCTGGTACGCCTTGCCATTCACTTCAACCGCCTGCCCCGATCCGTTAGGCTGGCCGTCCGGATTAAATACCACCCCCGCCGTCTCAATAAACACCGCCTCCCCGCCATAACCCAACGCCCGCACTCCTTCAATCGCCGCCGCATCACGATATGTCATCTCATCACAAGCCACCACCTCCACCCCCTCGCCTTTACCGGAAATAGAAGCACTCCCGCTGCTCACCACCCCCGCAAACAAACACCACTTGCCCTGCCGCCCCGACGCCGGATCATCCTGATATACCATACTCACCGTCACCCGCTGCCCCGACTGCACCACCTGGGCCACATCCTCAAACCGCCCCAAATCAATTCCATCGTAATCTCTCACCCCAAACCGCGCCCGGTTCAACGTAGGCCCTTTATGCCGCACAATCTCCACCAACTCCAACCACGGCGCCCACAACCCCTCAACCTCCACCATCATCGGCCCCACCCGCATACCACCAATGCCCTGATCACCCTGATAAAACGTAACCGTATTGCTTGCCATCCTGTACTTCCAAAGATTAAATGTGAAATAAACTTACTAAAAAACCGTATCGACCATCAACTCGTCCAAACTATCCGGCCCCGACAGATCCACACACATCTCCGCAAACGCCAAACTCCCATCATCCATCCCATTACTTCCCACCGCCCGAACGCTAAACCGATACACAGTGCTATCCTTTCCCGCATCACTCAAAAAACTGTACAGTCGCGAACCGGCAAAATCAACTTCTGCAATTTCCTCATCGTAATCAATCTCCCCGCTCCCGTTGTCCCCATATACCTTAAACGACCTCGGCTCAACCTCCTGCCCCATACACCAATACCACCAATATACTTTTATTCGTCCCCCCGGTACTGCATGAGCTGCTAATCCCAAAACCCTATTAGTCCGTTTACCCTTCATCTTGCCGTTTTCATCCAACGACAACTTCACCACCGCTTGCGTCCCAAGTTCCTGCTTGCCGCTGCCCGACACTCGCCGCACCGCATAAAAATAATCGGTGTTCGACTCATGATCCAAACCACCGATTAACTCCATCTTACCACTAGACGGCCCCACCACTCGAATATCCTCATAGTCAATATCATCGATATAACCGCAGCCCCGATAAAAATTACAACACCCGGACCGCCGCACCCAGAACCGCCCCCACGTCAAACCCAGTCCCAAATGCCGACCGGCCCCAAACCGCCCCTCCTGCTTTCTAAACCTTTGAAATATCGCATCCATTATATCGCCGCCGTAACTTCCACTGTGATCGTCCCGTCGCCGTTGTCGGTCTCTGTCTCCACGTACAACGGCGTACTCCCGTCCACATCATAAGTCGTAATCACCCCCGACAATTTATCCTGCACGCTCTTGTTGGCCCGCAAATAGGCCGACCGGCTGATCATCAGCGGATCAACTTCGCTTTTACCGTTCCAAAACAAAACATCACTGCCCAATACCACATCGGTGTCCGCCGGATCAACCCCCGCCTGCTCATAAACCACTATAACATACACTCCCTCGGCCGTAATATTCGCATCAAAATCACCCACATAAAAACCAACCTCTTTGTCGGTTAATGCCACCTTATAATCATCCGCACCGCGCCCGCCTGTACCGTAATCCTCAAATAGCTCTCCCCCAAGATACCACACCTCACCCGCCGCGTTGCGAATCATGCCATACAAATCCAATCCCGACTCAGCTACTACTTGAATCTCATCAGCCATTATGCCGCCTCTCCTAACTTGTCCGCCGTATATTCGATATTCAAATCCACTACCCCCGGTTCCGCCGCCGGATTACTCCCGTCAGTTAACGCCATCCGCTTCAACGTCACTCCCACCTGATCGCCCGCCGTTAACGACGCCCCGGAAATCGTCAATCCATTGGTGGTCAGCGTCTTCGCCGTCGCCGGGATATCAATATCCCCCGTATCCAAACTGCCCGAATCGCTGGGAGCATCAAGTGCTTCCGAACCATCATGGGGCGCCGCCGACCAGGCCGCCTCCCACTTAACCTCACCGCTGTTGGCGGTATACGCTTCGTTGATAGCCCAGTCAATATTTATTACAACATCAGTCCCCACCGCCCAATCGTTCGGTAAATAAAAGGTAAACACCGAATCATCATTAATACCATAGTTCCACAATGTATAATTACCGATGATTCCTTGCGTAGGCGCCGACGTCCCCTTGCCCAGGTCCGCGTTAGCAATCCTGATCTGTCGCTTCACTCTCGCCGCCCCATGAAGATGAATCTCACCGTCGGCTTTGATCTCAGCATAATCACTCGCCCCCCCATCCCCGATCCGCATGGCGCTATCCACATCTATCGCAGTACTGTTGACCTGAAACGCCTCCACAAAACTGCCGGCCTTCATAACCGATATACCAAATGAGCTGTCCTCATCGGTATCCGCCGGATCCGTCCAAACCACTTCAAACTTCCCCGCATCATGCGGCGCCCCCGCACCATTTTCCAACCGAAATAAATATCGCAAACCCAGCCCCACTCCGCCATTACCCCCGCCCCGGTTTAACGTCGCATCAAATATAGTTTCAATCTGATCCGCTGAATTTTTCGCGTAGGTCGAAATCTTCCCGCCCCCCGCACTGCCTACCGTATTCAGATACATATTGCCTACATCGTCCAGCGTCAGCAAGGGATACGATAACGAATTGTCCGGGTTGTTGTTGGACGATATAATAAATAAATCATTCGCACTGTTATCTATCCCGATATTATACCCCTCTCCCCCGGTCAACAAAAAATGCAGCACGGCGTCACCCGCCCCATCCTGTTCTATCGTTATTCCGGCAGTATAATCAACCTTCACATTATCTTCATAAACGTGAACCATGGCATCGGGAGTCTTTGTCCCCAATCCCAGCTTCCCGCCCACCAAAATAGAAGTTGCCTCAATCAACATTGTTCACCTCGCCATTCTCCCATTAAACCCTGTTGTATTCCAGCCAGATCGCCGTACAGTACATCGCATCGGCCCCATGTACCTTGGGTGCCAACTCTATCGTTACCGTCTGCGCCCCCGTCGGAATATCCTCCGCCGCAATCGTGACCACCAACTCTTCATACGTCGTCGATGCCGCCGCCTGCTCGCCCGCCCCTTCGACCTTACTGCCCCCTTCATTAAAATAAGCATCAATATCAAATCCCGCCTTATCCGTCGTCCCCCCCGACGCCATCCGGCAATGCACCTCCAAATCGCTCGAACCGTCAAAATCCACCGGCAGCACAACCTGCAGCACCACCGCATCCTGGTTCCCCGCCGCCCAGTTCAAACGCATACAACTGTCCGTATCGCCATTGGCAAATTCTAACTTCGGAGTCGTATCCTGCGCCAACAAACCGCCCTGCCCCGCCGCATTGGGTATATCATTACCGGCTACTTCCCTCAAAACAGCCAAAGAAACTCCCACAACCCCCGGCTTACCCGGTGGCGCAAAAGACCCAAACAAATGCTGACCCCGGCAATCCTCAATCACCGTCACATCACCCCCGCTCGTCGTCACCTGTGCCAACCGCACATGATTAATGCTCACCTCCGGAAATCCCTTGTACTCGTCAATCACCAATCCCCCCGTCGAATCCAGGTAAACATAAATCGCCGCCTTGTCATCCGCCAGCGTATTCCCGCTGCCGCCGCCATACTCCACCAGCATCGCCCCGTTCCAAAACTGCCCCGCCTTCACCCCAATATCCAACCCGCCTTCGTCGAACACCCGCAAATCGTTCGCCCGCCGCGTCGCCAAAAGCAACCGATGCAGCAATTTGCGAAACTCCAGGTAATACGGCGCCTTGCCCGTCTCAATATACTCCACCCCCGTCTCCGCCTCGCTGACCAAATTCAGCAAACTGCTGTCACTCGGATATACTTCCGTCATCTCAACCTCCAAAATGTAGTAAAACACATCAACTGATATTCAGCACCAATCCCTCAGTTTGGTCGTCATATCTGTCAATCGATAATCCTGGCCCCACCGGCAAAGGATCGATATTCATCTCGACCTCCAAAATCTCCCCTTCATCCATATTCCCCGACTCATCTGCCAACCGCACTGCAAATCGATACCGACCCGCCGCCAACTCGTCACTTTCAAAACTCAACAGTTCCGCATCAAAACCAAACTCGCCATTCCCAAAACTACCCCTCCCCCAGCCAACCGCTCCCGTCCCGCTGTACCCAAAATCACCCTGCCCAAACGCATCCAGCCCCCAGCCCCATTTCTCCGTCGGTTCCAGCCAAACCACTTGCCTGTCTAAAATCTCCTCGAAATTAATCTCGCCTGAACCGCCGTTGCCAAACAACCGCGCCTCGCTCCCCAAAGGAATAGTCCCCCGCCGACTAAAACAAACAACCGCATGACTGCCATCCGCCTTCTTACATCCCGTCAACTGCACCCCCCAATCCCTAAACTTATCCTCCGCCGTCACCCATACCACCTCGATCACCGCCGTATGCGCATGATCGTACTGCACCAATATCTCCCGCTGCTCCGGATCGGATGTCACCCCCGCCCGCTCCCCATTCACATACACCTGAAACAACTTATCCCCATGCCCGCTCTTCCACCGCACCAGGATCATGCCCGACAGCGCCGCCGCCGTCCCATCCTTCATATAACCCGCCGGCCACACCGTCGCCCGAACTTTATCAATACCCGTAATACCGTATGCCATCTCATCAACTCAACTGTGTATAATTAATTTCATATTCACAACGTGCCTGGTTGCCCGCCGTAATCGATCCCAGCAAAGCAAAACTGTCCATTCGCACCCGTCTATAACCAATCCCTCCCCCATCAACCAGCTCATAACCTTGCCCGTCGATATAACCGCTGATCTCCTCCATCTGTCGCATCAACGCCCCCACACTTTCCGCCGTCAGCCAACCTCGCTGCTTCAGCTTCCGCTCACGACGCCCCAAATCCACACTTACCACGCCATCCAACCCGGCAAAACCATAATCCACCCCTTCCCGCCGCCATGACTGCACCTGAAGCGTTTGCTCCCCTTTACCAAACAGCTCTTTCCCATCAAATTTCATCGTTTTATAACTCATGTCTTTTCTTCAAATTAAACCGATTATGATTAGCATCGCGAAGCGATACATGTTTCTGCTATCTTCTAACAGGACTTTTCCAAGTATGCTTAAACTTAATTTTGCCAAACTTCAGTTCTAGCTTATAACTTCACTTTACCGCCGACGTAATTGCACCGAACCGCCGCTTAATATCTCTTCAGCACTTTTATCGCTGTCCTTGTCAATTTCTAGCCGTGCCCGCGCCCGTGCCCGACAAAACATCTCTCGATAACGACTCGATTTCATCCAAAATCCTTCCCCATCATCCTTCCCGCCGGCGCTCCCCGCCATCACCGACGACAACACCGCAAACACCGACGCCTGACGCAAAGCCCGACTGTTCAAAATATTAACCGCACCATCTTCTACCTCGCCCTCGCTTATCTTAAGCCCAAAATACTGCCCCAAACCATAAGCCACCTCCTCCGCCTGCGGCTCAAATGTGCTGATACGATAATCAATCCCGCTCCCCGCCGGCGGCGCCAACGCTTCCTCATCCGTACTCATCCGCACCACCGAAACCGTCAACTCCGTCGCCGAATCCACCGACACCACTTCATAACACCCGTCCAGATTGTCGCTGTCATGCAAATAGATAACATGCCCCGCGGATATCCCCACCTCGTCAAACGCCCCGCTCGCCGATGAAAATACCGTACCTTCAAGCTCCCCATCCTGACCCAGCGCCAATGTCTGAGACGGCAAATATAATTCCCGAAACAGCACCGGCTCCCATTTCAATAAATCCACATCTGTTGAAAATCGCACTTCTATACCTCGGCTTTCTTTTCCAAAAGGATGCATGCCCAAGCCAAACCTGGACATGCTTCCTCTACGACACTACCGACACAACTTCACTAAAACTGCTAACTCGTGCTCAATCCCCGAATACAGCCGTGTGCTTCCTCATTACGCATCTCCAGCGTGTACTCTCCGATCAACTGACCACATTCGTAATCTCCACCCGACGCCAGCGGCTTAAAATGAAAACTGCGACCCGACAACGGCAAAACCGAAATCCGCGAACTGTCCAAAAGTAGCACCATATCCTGCGGCACCCATCGAGATACAATCACCCTGCACAATCCGTAATCGCTCTCATACAAACTCACCAGATCAGTAAACTTATGATCTTCCGCGCCAAAACTGCGATTACTGTTCATAAAACCGTTGATCTTACGCTTCTGAAAACCGTTCACCACCATCAAATCAACTTGACCGCTGCTGCTCTCCCATATCTGACGCAACACATAATTAACCTTTGACTCGTCCAGATCGTCTCCCGACGGAAAACCCGTATCACCCGGATGATAAACATGACTGATCACCTGCTGCACCATCCCTTTGAGCGTCCGTCGCACCGCCTCGGACCCTTGAGGATTACTCGCCGACTGACCACCGTTGATCACCGTATTCTCCAAATCACGCAACAACTCCCTTAACCGCTCCTGCTTTTGATAATCCAACTCACTCGCCAAACCCAATTGCCGCGCCGCCAGATCACTGCCTGAAACCTCAACCGACGCCGTGAATATCTGCGCATAATTACCTTTACGAACTCGATTGGTGAATCGCGCCGTCGGCTTAGAGGCGCCTTCCAACGCCGCATTACCCATAATATTGATGACCTGATCGTCCGCCAAATCCTCGGCCGTCGTGCCGCCATAACCACGCGTCACCGACAGAGTGTTGCCATTAATCCCGGTCACCAGCATCAATTCTTCACTGCCTTCCACCTGAATCTGATCGCCAACTTGAAAACAATCCCCATTGTCCACATTAAAATCAACATCCACATCCGGATCCGTAAACGTATCGTCGTCGATCACATCCTTATTAGGCAACAAACTGTCTTCCAGCCATTCATGATAAGTACTCGTCGCCCCATACATCGGATCGCCCAACGCATTCAATAACGGCGTCTCAAACGGCGTCACAATCCCTACAATATCCGCCACGTCTTCCGTTAACTCCGGCAGTGTTACTCCTGCCGAATATGTCGCCTTGCCTGAATATGCCATACCTTAATACCTTTCTCTAATTATCTTTTTATCTATCTTTCCTGTCACTTCAACTTCCCATCGAACGCCGCAACCGCAAATACTCCTGCATATCCTTGCGACTGCCGCTTTCTTGCGCCTGCTGCGCCATCCGTGTCAATCTGCTCGACCCGCCGCGACCCTGAACCTGAACTCCATTCGTCGGCCCCGCCAGTGTCGCCCTCACCTCGTCAATCCCACTCGAAAACAAATAAGGCCTCTCATTCCGCAATCCCTCAATAACTCGCTTGACATCTCCAACCTTGCCCCCGGAACTTCCCATCTTCTTCTGCGCCAACAACAATGCCGCCTCAACATCAAACACCCCGGCCTTCGCCAACTCCTGAGCCAATTCCATCTCCCATTGTGCTTCATCTATTTGCGCCTGTACTTCCGCCTGACTTTGTTCCTGCTGCTCGACCTGTTGCGTCAACATCTCAACCTTCTGCTCCGCCGCCTGCGCTCGTTTTCGATATCTAATCGCCTCCGACACCGGCACCATCTGTCCCAATTCGCCAACCTGAATTCCCTGACCTCGTTCCGTCTGCGACTCCATCGCCGCCGCTAGCTCCTGATGCTCCTGTGACATACTGTCCTCCATCTAAAAATACTCTTTATGGCTGATAACCATTCACAGATTTAGAAAATCGAATAAAAATGATCCCTTTGGGTGGCGCCGCCCAGCGAAGCTTGGAGGTGTTTAATAAAAACAAGCATCGCGAAGCGATACAACATAGCTTATGCCTTATGTCTTTTGCCTTATGCCTCTCTTAATACCCCAACTCCTTGAGTATCTGTTCCTGCGGCACTCCCAATTCCTTCTTCATCGTCGCCTCTTGCAACTTCTCCATCAGGTTCTCCGGCAGCGGGCTCGGCCAATGAATCTCTATCTCCCGCTCCTCCGCCTTATTCGGATAAACCCCCGTCTTATCCAACGCCAGCAAAATCAAACCACACATCTCCGCTATACCCGCTCCATAACTCCGCCGCTTCCGTTCGGTCTTCGCCAATACCCCCATCAGCGTCATCTTTAACGCCACCGCACTGGTCAGATTACCAATCCGCCCTTTCAATATCCCCGCCGCTATCGACGCCACCCCGCTCGCCTTATCCAGAGCCTCCCGAATATGAACAATATGCTCGTCCTCACTCGGACTCCCCACGTCCCCGCCAAACTCTTCAATCTTAGCATCCGGATTCTCCGTACTCCACATCCGACCCGGACCCACCGCCCGATCTTCAAATCCGTCGATCCCTTTACCTAGATACATCTTAAAACTTTGAAACGTGATCCGGTTCGCCCGATCGCTCAACCGCGTATTCAACTCATCCTGTAATGGAATCAATGGCTCTACATCACTCTGACCTTCATAATGCAGCGCCCTGGGCATATTCTGTATATGCACCACCGGCGCCACCCCCAATGGATTCACACCCTGCTCCACCAACACCTCATCCTCGTACCGCTGCCAGTAACGATCACTGATAACCTCAACATTGTGCGTCTCTTTCTGCAGCCCCCCACGCCGACCCCAACGATTCACCGTCGCAATCGCCGCCTCATCCTCACAAAGTTCATTGTGCTGCTGCCAGTAATGTTGTATGTAATAATCAATCTTCCGGTAATCGTAGGTATTCAGTATAGGCAGACTCCGCGAAGATTCTATTGCCTCCAAAATTATCGCCTTGGCCTTTATCAGCGCCTCATCAAAATGTCTAAGCTTCATCTTCGCCGAGTCTGCCCTACTGCTCCCAACCTTACCTTCCTCCGCCGTCACTCCGCCTCCAAAATGTTCATTCCACCGCAATATCACATCCACAAAACCGTAAATCCCTCCCAGCAATCCCAACTGCTGAAAAAAAGTCATCCCGCCATTCGCCTCAAAAACCGTTTGAAGCAACTGCTGAATCTGCCGCGCCCTCTCCGCATCCGCCGCCTTCGATGTAATACTAATCGGCTTACCAAACAAAAAATCCACCAGCGTATCGATCCGCCAGGCAATATCGTTTTCAATCACCACCTCTTTACGCTGAATCCCGCTCGCCTCCGCCCCGGCCAGCATCCCTCCATAAAAACTGTGACTCACTCCCGTTATCCGACTCGGCAAACCATACTCCTGCACCTGCCGGTACGGACGACTGCTCTCATTTCCCTGACTGCTCGTGACGCCCATCACCGAAAACCCTAAATCCCGCATCTCGTTATGGTAATAACCCCACAACCTCTCATAATGCAAAATCATATCCACCGACTGCTCATTCACCAGCCACTCCACAAATCGCTCGTCCAAACCAATTCCGCCCTGCTCACGCCCACTGTTAAATATCGAAAAATCAAACGCCATCATTCACCCTTCAAAAACACAACTATTAAACATTTAAATTAGCATCGCAAAGCGATACCTTTAAATCCCCTCTCGAGAGGGGATTGAAGGGTGTGTAACTAATTTACTCATTCACCCATTCACTCATTCATTCACTCATCTACTCTTAAACAAACCGACACTTTCGCCGCGCTTTTTCCCCAAAAAATAACCGTCAAATTCCCTAAATCATTGAAAATAAAGAAAAGAAAAATCTTAAAAAAATCCCCCAACCAAAATCCCGCCTCCAAAATCGCCGCACCTCCCACCTCACCCATATTTAGAGATTCTAACAAAACCTGCCTCGCAGACTGACAAACGCTGTCATTCCCGCGAAAGCGGGAATCCATTCGTTCATACTCGAAGTTTTGTTAAAATGCCTTAGATTATTTCGCTGCTTTCCCGCTCACATCTTCAACCACGGATCATCATACTTCTTCAACCACGTTTCCATCTCAGCC
>Ga0272441_10016668_pt1 | contig 10131 bp, 7 predicted proteins | sample SSMProp6N_FD_193582 | JGI IMG/M metagenome (GOLD analysis project Ga0272441, IMG submission 193582) | Marine sediment archaeal communities from Little Sippewissett salt marsh, Falmouth, MA, United States - SSM-Prop-6N | ecosystem: Environmental > Aquatic > Marine > Wetlands > Sediment ... | reverse complement strand
TATTTTCTTGGCAGTTGTAAAGGTGTCTTCATTTACCAGAATTGTAGGAATATTGCTTTTTTCCACCATAGATAAGATGGAATGATGGGGATATACCCCGCAGGTTAGTATAATCCCCTTTACAGCGCATTCCTCCCTGATACCCTGGGCATTGCAGGTAAGGGCCGCAAAAATCAGGTCTTCTCTATTTCCCGGAGTGATAAGAAGGACTTCTCCCCGGAAATAATCGAGAGCAGTATAAGCCGGCATTGCTCCTACAATTACCTTTTCCACCTTTTCATCGAGAAGGGTGTCCCCGCATAACAGTTCCCCTTTACAGTCTTCCAGAATCTGGCGGATTGTCGGGGAAGAAAGAATAGGTATAAAGGGGATGACTCCGAAAACTTTAAGATTTTTCCGTTTGAATCCAAGACGTACAATTTCATTAATCTTATCGTATTTCGAAGGAATCACTTTGTTTATGATAACTCCGAGTACTTCCACACCCTGAGCATCAAAGAGGGCTTTATTAAGCATTACCTCATCAATCGGTCTGCCGATCCCGCCGCATGTGACGATAATTACCGGAGTTTTAAGAAGATTTGCCACAACTGCATTGGAAAGATCAAGAACAGAGCCTACTCCTGCATGCCCTGTCCCTTCCAGGACGATGAAATCTTTATTATTTGCCGCTTTGGCAAAGGATGTCTGGATTTTCTGCTGCAGTTCCGAGACTTCGCCGTTTCTGATGTAGCTCTCGGTAAATCCCTTTGGTATGGCAACGGGACTCATATCATAGAGCTGATCGCCGATATGATACACTTCATGCATCAGGCTTGCGTCTTTATCGATCTCTTTGTCTCCTATGAGCTTTACCTGCTGCCCTACTGGTTTAATATACCCGATTTTCGGGTAATGCTCTGCGATAACATTGAGGAGGCCCAGAGAGGCGGTTGTTTTCCCGTCATTCTGCCGGGTTGCGGAAACATAAATTTTCGGAATATCCATAGGGATATTCTATAGCACGAAGGTTGGTAAGGCAAGGAAACAAAGATTAACAAAAAGCTGATTGTGTACTACTATAAAAGATAGAGGAGATATATATGGGTATCTTAGATAAACTCAAAGGCGAACTGATAGACATTGTTGAATGGACAGAAGATGACGACAGTGTGATCGCCTACAGATTTGAACGGTACGGAAATGAAATAAAGAACAGCGCCCAGCTCACTGTCAGAGAAGGGCAGAAAGCTGTTTTCGTAAATGAAGGAGAACTGGCCGATGTTTTCGAACCCGGGATGTTTGAACTTCAGACTGAAAATCTTCCTATCCTTTCCACGTTAAAAGGATGGAAATACGGATTCAACAGCCCCTTCAAAGCTGAAGTTTATTTTATCTCTACACGGATAAAAACCGGATTCGGCTGGGGTACTGCCAGCCCGTTCCGGATGCGGGACCCGGAATTCGGTGTTCTGGAGCTTACATCCAGGGGCGTTTTTTCATTTCATGTCGTTGATATCGCAAAATTCCTCCGTAATGTAGTGGGGACGGAAGGCGAGTTCACCATGGATGAAATCCGGAACCGCCTGCGGAAAAAATTCGTAACAGAGGCCATTTCGGTAATTGCGGAATCCGGAAAATCTTTTTACGACATGGCGGGCCATTTTGATGATGTAAGCCTGGAGGTCAAAGGCAGGGTCAATGTTTTTTTCAGCGATAAATACGGCATAAGCATTGATGAAGTTTCAGTACAAAGTATTGATTTAACCGAACGCTCCGCACAAAAGGTTGAACATCGGGATGAAACAATGTTCAATGACAACCGTATGAATATGTACGAACGACAGGCCCGGGCGGATGCACTTACCGGTCTTGCTAATAATCCCAGCGGCGGCGGATTGGCCGGAAATCTTATGGGCCTCGGCGTAGGAATGGGCATGGCAAATCAAATGACAGGACAGATGATGGGAGCCGGAGCAGCGGCCCCGGGAGCAATGCCTCCGCCTGTCCAGACCATGATAATGTTTCATGTTGTAGTAAACGGCCAGCAGGCAGGTCCCTATACTATCAGTCAGCTCGGACAGATCGCTCAGCAGGGGCAGATCACTCCGGAAACACTGGTCTGGAAACAGGGAATGGCAAACTGGACGCCGGCCCGGAATGTACCGGAACTCGGGCAGGTTTTTGCGCCCCCGGCAGGATCGGTACCGCCTCCTCCTCCGCCTGAAACGCCGAAGGAATAAGAAGGAGACAGCATATTGGAAGCAGCTCAATTTACATGCATCAATTGCGGCGGCAGTTTGGAATTTAAGCCGGGCACCCAGAACCTCACATGTCCATTCTGCGGAACAGTAAATGAAAATCCGGAAATTACCCCTCCTGAAATACATGAAGAGCTGAATTATGAAAAAGCACTGGAGAAACTTAATTCAGTCACTCATACAAAGCAGGTTCAGGTGGTAACCTGTAATGCCTGCGGCGGGGAGGTAACCCTTGAACCGGGTGTAACAACAGCGGACTGCGATTTCTGCGGCTCCCATATTATAGCCGGCGGACAATCCCACACTGTAATGACCCCCCAGTATCTGCTTCCTTTTTCAATTGAAAAAAGCACTGCGGTTAAGAGCTTTCGGGAATGGATAAAAAGGCTGAAGTTTGCCCCCAATGAATTGAAAAAACAGGCCCGGATCACGGAGCCTGCAAAAGGGATCTATTATCCTTTCTGGACTTTTGATGCTGATACGGAAACCGATTATTCAGGCCGGCGGGGAATACACCACACCCGAAAAGTAACATCAACAGACAGCAGCGGGAAAACTACGACAAGCACAGTGGTGGAAACAAAGTGGTATCCTGCCCGGGGAAAGGTCCGGAGATTATTTGATGATATTCTGATTCCCGCGAGTCGGACGCTGGTGAAAAAGCTCCTCCAAAGACTCAAGATCTGGGATTTCAAAAATATGGTTGAATACAGTGATTATTATCTTTCCGGTTTTAAAGGAGAATCCTATTCCATCGGCCTGAAGGAAGGGCTTGAGGATGCCAAGGAGATCATGACAGTGCAGATCCGGCAGGATATCCGGCGAGATATCGGCGGTGATGTCCAGCAGATCACCTCGATGAACACCAGGTACCGGGATATCACCTTTAAATACATCCTGCTTCCCCTGTGGGTGGTTGTCTATAAATTTAATAAAAAATATTACCAGGTTCTGATTAACGGATCCAACGGTGAAATCAAAGGTGAGCGGCCGGTCAGTATCCTGAAGATACTGCTTCTCATTCTTATAATTGCCGGAGCAGGAGCCGGTATTTATTTTCTCGTCCGGTTTTTCAGATAAGCTGTGGTGATCATTGAACTGCAGAAGAATTAAGGGGTAAGAATATGAAAAAATCAGCATTAGAACTGACAAAAGTGGAGGCCGGGATACTGCTTTCGGCCCTGGTATCTTTCAGTGATGATGACCCTTCCGAAGAAGAAGGAGTTATTTTACGCAAATATTACCGCTTCAGCGACGCGGAATCCGCTCAGCACAAACTCGAAAAAGCGGGTTATTTTTATCCCAAGGACTTACTTGAAGCTGATCCTGTTATCCTCAGCGTCCTGAAAGAAGCGGATCAGGAATTTAAACTCCGCACCCTGGCAGTTGCCTGGCTTCTCGCCCGAGCTGACGGTAATGTGGACCAGTCCGAGATGATGCTTTTAAGCAGGTATGCCGCTGAATTAGGAGCAGCCCTGGGTGACGCAAAGCAGTATGCGGATCTTTATTTGAAAGAAATCGACGAAAGCGGCGGCTATTTTGAAGAAACCACCGGGTTTCGGCACAGGGAAGAAATCAGCCTTTTACCTGAAGAAGCGGGTATAGCTGTCGCCACTCTGGTAGCTTTCAGTGATGACGATCCTACTGATGCTGAGGCAGGGATAATCCGGGAGTTTTATTCTTATGATGCTGTCGCAAATCTCCAGAAAAAGATGACCGCCGCTGGGTATAATTATCCGGAGGAATTAACTGAAATGAAAAGCGCAGTCCTCAAAGGTTTGGCTGGAGGGGACAGATCTGCTATTTTAAAGATGCTGGCAATTGCATATAAAGTAGCTTTGGCTGACGGGGATGCTGATGAGGATGAAGTGATGGTCCTTCGGGAGTACTGCGAAGAGTTTTGCATCGGTCTTTCGGAATTGAAGCTCTATTTTGCGTCAGTTCCCGAAATGTAATACCTGGTTCTTATCAGCCCTGAACCAATGTTCGGGCTTTATCGGAAAGCTCGTAAGTTGCCTGGAGTATCCGGTCTGCAATCTTCTGATACTGGTCAGCTGTTAAATCCCGACTGAAAAATTCATTAAAAAAGATCGGTTCCCCGAACACTGTGCCGTACCTGGTGCGGAACCTGGGGAAATGGGCCTTGTCGACATATTGACTGCCCTGAAAATCATAATGAACATCTTTGATGATGATATTTCTTTTCGGTAGCCACACGCCGACGGGAAGAACCGGCACTTTTGCTTCAAAGAGCATCCGCACTACAGATTTCCGGCCTCTGGCTTTTTCATCCGGGTGGGTCCGTCCCCCTTCCGGAGACATAACAATGGAATGGCCGTTTTTCAAAAGAAAGAGGGAATCTTCCATGGATTCCTGAAACCGGATTCCTGTTTTTAGGCACACCTGGTTTGATATTTTCATAAAGAACCGGGCCAGGGCAAAGGACCATATCTGTTCTTCGATAAGAACGTGGATAAAATCATTTTTCACCAAGGCAAGAATTGGAAACAGATCAAAGACTGTGGGGTGGTTTACCACATAGATTTTCGGTCCTCTAGGTATAGTTCCTTCACCTGAGAACCGGATACGGAAAAAGAGCCTGAGGGCAATGTAGAGAATAATTTTCAGGAAACGGTATATCCAGATGGATTTCAGTTTCATTGATGATTAAAATATAGATTTTTGATGTTTTCATCAAGGTTCGAGGGAGTTGGGAGAATTAAACAGTACTTATCCCAAGCTTATGACTAATCTGATCATTGATGAAAAATTGTGGCATTCAAATTATATACAAAGCTATTTTGCAGGGGGAATTAGCGCAAGCGTGCCAATAATGAAACGGGTATTTTACAGGCGGCTTTTTCCTTGGAGGGTTGGAGCGAAATCGCCGGAACACAAACCTAATAGTATTTCGATAAGGGATATATTGTGTGTTTGAGAAAGATTTCGCAGATTTTTTTCAATATAGGTTGAGATATTATTGAAAGAAATCTGTTTGGAGCAGTATTTACATTATAAATGTGCGGATAAAACCCCCGGATAACCATACTTTTTTGATGCTGCAGGGAAAATTCTTCTTGATGTTATATTACAAACGACCGTTCTTCTCTGTTTTCTAAATTAACATCGTCGATGTGTGGAAAAGTATTATGTACAAAAGTGATTTTTCCGGATTGCGGGGATCCGGTAATTGTAATAATTGGATGTTTATTGAAGGGTGACTATGCTGTAACGGTTATTTCTCAGGGGATGACTCTGTTACTCATCATAACACCTGTTTATAGGGTGCAAATTGTACCTCTTAAATGTTCTTAAATTAAGAAAGGCGATAAAATTATTACTTAGAAAGATTCATCATCTCCTTCGGAGGATCGTATATGGTCCTGTTGGAATAACCGCTATTTGTGCTTGTTTATGACTTTTCAAGTAAGTATGGATGAAATTCCCCACTGTTTCAGAAATGCTTTTTCCCATTAATACTGGTGAGCAGTGGATCAGACCCTCAAGCAAGCCTCCCTCAAGCAAGCTCCGTCCCTCTTGGAAAAAATAGAGGTGTTTCGTCCCTGTAATATTCAGGACCCGGCAGAGCATCTGAAATTCCCACTGGTCCTGTTTGGTAATATTTTTATTAATTTCGATATCCCTTAAGAAATCTTTCCATCTGTTTTTATAGGAATGAAGAATATCCTGGAATGGTTTGCTCCCAACTCCTTCTCTGCACTCGCTTATCTGAAACAGAGATCCCCCTTGTTTAAGGGCGGGCAAAGCCATACACATTCCCTTCACCGACTGATAATAATTTATGTCCAGGGGAAACCCGCCGGCACAGGTAACAGCAAGATCATAGGAGTGATCTATAAAACAGGTTGCCTGGGCGGAAACATAATCACAGCCGCAGATGTGGGCTTCTTCCAAATCTCCACAGAAAATCTCGGATATGCGGAGATTCCGATTAAGGGCTACATTGAATAGAAAATCAACATCTGCGGTTTTTGCTACTTTAAGGGCGGTTTCGTGACAGGGATTTCCCTCAAGAATTCCTTCCATAGCCAGAGGAGAAGAAAGGGTCTCATAACCGTGGAACTTCTGTATGGTTTTCAGATCTACCAGTGCTGGACAGACTCCTTTCCTTCCGCCGGAATATCCAGCCATAAAATGGGGTTCGATAAATCCGGTAACAATTTTAAAATCCGCTCTCAGGAAATTTGAGTTAACACTTACCGGCGGATCCTCACAGACTTTTGTAAGATTTCGGCCGTCTCCGGCAATATGATCGATTACCCGGTAATTTTTATAAATGTGTGCACCTACCAGATGAATGTGCTCGGACTTTGTGCTTTGACGGTGCATTCCTGTCCCGACAACGATAATTATGTTCTTTCTCTGAATCCCGCCTTTTTCCAAGGTACGAAGCAGATGGGGGAGGAATACAGGATTCGGAACCGCTCTGGTTATGTCTGAAATAGTAACAGCGGCTGTCCGGGGTTTTTTCTCCTTGATTAAGGATGAAAGTGATTTCGTTCCTATCGGATTACAAAGACTCTTTTCAATTACTTTATCAATATTTTCAATATTCGGACTGTCTTTTAACTCAAGAATATCAATAGAATCGGGGACCTGAAATTTTATTTTGCTGTTTCCGTAAAGCAGGTACGTTTCTTTCATGATTCACTATACCTTATATAATCAATGAGATCAGCTTTATCTCAAATCATCCCCTTGCATTATCTCCGAACCCAATACATACTGTATTTCATGGAGCTGATTTTTGCTTGAGTATAAACCTTTGACTCCCGACCTTTGGGATGATTTGGAAAAGCTTTTCGGCCCTCACGGAGCCGACGGGGGCTGCTGGTGCATGTGGTGGAGAATCCCAAGGGCCCAGTTCGTGCTGGACTGCGGGGAACCGAATAAGCAGGCTTTTAAGGAAATCGTGAAAAGCGGGGTTGTGCCCGGAATCCTCGGCTATGACAAAGAAAAACCTGTGGCCTGGTGTGCGGTTGCTCCCAGAGAACAGTACCCGGTCCTTGACCGTTCTCCTCTTCTGAAGAGAATTGATGCAAAATCTGTATGGTCCATAGTTTGTTTTTTCATACACAAAGACTACCGTACTCAGGGACTTGTTAAGGAAATCATCAATGCTGCTGCTGCATACGCAAAGGGAAAAGGCGTTAAAATAATCGAAGCCTACCCGGTAGACAGCCTCGTAACCAAAGACGGGTGGAAGTCTTTCCGTGGTACGGTAAAAACATTTCAGGAATGCGGTTTTGAAATTGCAGCTCAGCGAAAACCCGGAAGGCCGGTTATGCGCAGATATTTCTGAGATATAAGAAAACTCCAGGTACAAAAAAAACCCCGAAGCCCGCTGGAGGCCCCGGGGAGGAGGGAGGAATGACTATAAAAAGGCTTTTATCGCAAGCCACGCCTTGTATTCTTCCGCATAAGCCTGAAAAAGGGAATTTTCCGCTTTTCTGAGAGTAAGGTAGGTTTCTTCCAACTCCAAATCTGAAAAATCACCAGTATTTCGTAAGAATTCCGCTTCAGAGACCAGGGCTTCTGCCTGTTCCAGTTCGATCTCCGCAACTTTCCTGTTCAGCCTGGAACTGGAAAGGGAGTCCACAGCCTGCTGCAGTGCAAGACTGCTTTCCCTTACACTCTGCTCTGTCTGGACCCGGGAAAGGGCTAAATCCTGTTTCATCTCATCCCGGTCAGATGCATTAATATTATCAGGGGAAAATGAAACCGAAACTCCGGCAGAAAGGACCATCTGATTGTTTGTATCAAATCCAAGGTTTGCATTTGCACTGAGTCCGGGATCAAAAATCCATGTATTCTTCAGCTTCACTTGGCTGCTCTCAATCTGCAGATAGCTCGATTGAACAGAGTAGGCTGAAACAGGGTCTGCTGTGTCCGGGGATACCTGCTCCTGGATTTTTAAAAGGGCTTTTCGCAGATCGCCTGTTGTTAGCGGTTCAATACTTATCACCTCTGTCCCCATACCAAGGGCGGAGTAAAGAGCTGTTTCTGCCTGACGCAATGCTTCCTGTTTTCCTGAGACCTGACTCCTTGCCTCGGACCACTCAAGGAGGGCGGTCTGTACATCATCAAGGGTAACTTCCCCTCGTTCATAGCGAATTTTCTCGTCATCATACAAAGTCTTTTTCAGGGCGGTTGATTCTTCCTGAATTTCCAGGTCCTTCAGGGCTGTCATCCATGAAAGGGCAGACTGAACAGCAGACTGTTCCGCGGAGAGCCTTTCGTTTTCCACCTTTAAAAGTGCGGACTGATAAGAGATAACAGCCTGTTCGTCGGTGTCAGAGTGGGCAAGAGGATTCAGACTTATGCCGAACTGATAATTCATATTTGTATCTATCTGCCCGCTTATGCTGATCTGGTCCAGGATCGGAAGGGTAATTTTTCCGGTATTTGTCCATCCGGAATTGTCCTGAGTATCTGAATACTGAAAATCACCGGTTACTTCAGAAAATTTCAGTTTTAGAGCACTGATGATATCATCTTCAGCCTTGGCTGCCTGAAGCAGGCTTGCCCGTACTGTCAGATTATTGGCTGAAGCATAGGCTGCAATCTCTTCCAGAGAAGAGAGAACTTCAGCTTCAGCAATTCCGGGAGCAAAGGGAAAAAGTATAATAATAAACAGAAATATGAATAAAGATCCGGTCTTTTTCATTTTTTATACCTCCCGGAGGGTTTCTGAAATATTGCCTTTAACCGCGGAAAATGCGGGGAGAAGGCCCAGCACACCGCCGCATCCTAAAGCCAGAGCTATACCGGTGATAAGGGCAGGAACCCTCATCTCCGCAGCCTCGGTAAAATCAGCGGATAGTTCCCCGAGGAGGGGTGCCATGGTTCCGAGCACAGGTTTTGACAGGGCAAATGCCAGGCCCGCTCCGATTACAGCGCCGATAAGGCTTAGCATGAGAGACCAGGTCCAGAATTCCCGTACTACCATTCCCCGGGAGGCGCCTATCGCTCTTTCAAGAGCTATGTCCCTCCGCCTTCCGAGACTTTCCACAACCATAATGCTGAATATGCCCAGGGAACTTGTCACCAGAAGTACAATGCCGAGGATATTTACTGAAACCGTAAAAATAGACACTGCCTGCCGCAGTTCTTCCATATAGGAAGATTCACCATGAGGTGTACCTTCCCACACAATGATGTCCAGATCTTCGCCGTAGTTGGATTCCATGGCCTGGCGGATTTCCGCAGTGGTTTTTTCTATTGATGATCCTTCGCCCTTGGCCACAAAAATTCCTGACATGAAATTCATCATCATGGAAACATTGCTGCCTGAAGGCACAAGGGACGTGTAGGGAAATACCAGATCCCCTATGCCGTAAGACCGCCGGGCAACTTCCGAAGGGGTTTTAAAGACTCCGGCGATGGAGTACTGGGTGATAAGATTCTGCTCCCGGTTTTCCCCCGGGCCTCTCCGCATCAAAATCCCCGGAGGCTGAATATGCTGTCCTACAGCCTCATCAGCAGAACCGTAGAGATATTCAGCCATATCTTCGCTGACCCATACCTTCTTCTGACCTAGGTCCAGATCATCCTGGTTCATGGGCACACCAGCGATGATTTCAAAACTGAATATTGAAAAGTAATTCGGCCCTGTCCCTACTGCACTTCTGAGCTGATAGGTTTCGTTGTTTGTTGTAATCTCGTTAAAAGGGGGAGTAAGTATCGGAACCGCTGAATTGATTGAAGAGGTATCCGAAACAACGTACTCAAGGGCTTTTGCGTCCCATTCCGATGGCCTAGTCTGTTCAATTGTACCGTCTGAAGCCCATGTTCCGTTGGCGACATATACAATGATGCCGTCTTTGTTCATCTGATCTACAGCTTTTTCCTGGAGTATTGTGCTTGCGTT
>Ga0272441_10016667_pt1 | contig 10132 bp, 10 predicted proteins | sample SSMProp6N_FD_193582 | JGI IMG/M metagenome (GOLD analysis project Ga0272441, IMG submission 193582) | Marine sediment archaeal communities from Little Sippewissett salt marsh, Falmouth, MA, United States - SSM-Prop-6N | ecosystem: Environmental > Aquatic > Marine > Wetlands > Sediment ... | reverse complement strand
GGTCCACCAGTCCTCCGAGGCCATCATGTCACGGACCTGTTCCTCTCCGTGACGTCTTGTGGTCAGGTTGAACTGGTTCGTCTTGCCCAGGAGTTGAACCACTCGCGCGAGGACAGTCTCGTCGAACCGGCCCGCTTCGGCCTCCATGTCCAGCCCGGCCAGGAACTCATCCAGCGTGCCCGCCGACGTCGCGAGCTCTTCACGCTCCGCGTTGGCCCGGTACTGCCCGTGTCGCTGCCGATCCTCCTCGGACAGTGACCACGCCTCAAAGCAGAGCGTGCTTTCAATCGCCCCGATGAAGGTCTCCGGCCCGCCGTCGGGCTCCGGCACCAACACCTGGGGAAGCTCCTGCCTGACCAGCGCTCTCTCCGCGGGGTTGTCGTCCAGCAGTACCAGGCTGTCGATGCCCACGTTCAGCGTGGCGGCGATATCCCTCAGGTTGGCCGGCTTGTCCAGCCAGTTGGCCCTGAAGACAGCGAAATCATCGCTGTGCAAAGCCATCTGGTCGTGCTTGTCAAAGGGCAGCCTGGCGTCTGTCTCGTTATTCTTGGAGCAAACCGCCAGCACGATGCCGCGCTCTTTCAGCCCCAGGGCGTACTGCTGCAGTGCGTGATGCGCCTCGCCGGCGGCCGATGGCGGGCCCACGGCAATGCCCTCAAGCCCATCCTCCCCGATGACGCCGCCCCAGAGTGTGTTGTCCAGGTCCAGCACGAGCACTTTGCGCGTCAGGCCCAAAGCGGCGCGGATCAAGGCCGTCTGGTGATCGACAAGAACACCCAGCGCGTCGGGGGCGGGGTGCTGCTTTGCCAGATGCCAGTAAGAGGGGGCTTCCCAGACCTGTAGCCCGCACTCGCGAGCCACGCTTTCGAGGTCGAGCACGGCCACCGAATCGGGCGCAAGCTCCCGCAGACGCCGGTTGATGGTGCGAAGCATGTGTGCCCGGCCCCCCGGCAGCGCCCCGCCCAGATGCCCCAGAGCATCGGACCCGGGCAAGTCAAACGAATGCTGGACGATCCTGCACTGACACCGGCCCAGCACGGTCTGCCACAGGCTGTGAAACCGGCCGACGACGCTGTCGACATCATCCTGCGCCTTCTCGGAAAGGCTTGGCAGCCCCGCGTCGCGCCAGTGGGTCGCCACCAGCACGATGTCCGGAGCGAACTCATACAGGCCGGAGGCCGGGTCAAGGACCTCCTGCTGGTAGTTGCCATACGGCGCAATGTACAGCTCGGCCTTCACTCCGTCCCTGAAGCACGCCAGGTCCAGCAAGGGCGCCAGAAGATCGATCGTCGAGCCGGACAGCAGGGCCAGACGCACCGAACGCACCGACGGTGGTTCGGCCTGACGCTTCAGGCGCGCGAGCAGCCGAGCGGCCCGGGACAGCAGGCCGTAGTCTCGCTGCCACGAGACGGCCTGGCGCAAATCCCCGTAGGCCTGCTCGAGACGCCCCAGCCGGCCCAACAGTCTCGCCCGCGATAGATAGGCTTCCGCCGGCCCCACGGGACGCCCCTGCAGTACACCATCCCATGCCACCAGCGCCCCCTCCGCGTCATCGCGTAGCTCGCACAGCCGGGCCGACAGCCACAGCCCAGACCTTGTCTGCCGCCACCCGGAGCCGTCTCCCAGCGCCCGCTCGATCTCCGCCGCGTCCAGCAAGCCTCGCGCCTCGACGCAGGACACAATCGTCTCGATCAAGGCCCGATCGCACGTAGGCGCGCGCTCGAGTACATCGCTCACCAGGTCCGGGACCTGCGCCTGTGGCGCCTGCTCAAGCAGGACTCTTGTCGTCTCGGCCGTGAGAGTGGTCTGTCCCACGTCAAGGGAAACGTGCAACCACGTGAACCTCCTGTTGGTGCGGGTGGCCGGCGAAGTGCCGCCCTCCGGCAACCTTCGCCGCTGAATTGACGAAGCGGCGCGCCGGGCTCACCCCGTCCGTCGCGACCTTCCGGAGCCCCCCCAAGCCTCGCCGCAGTCGACTTCCGTAGCCCGGCGAGTTGGGCAAGCGCGGCTAGCTCGTGCCGTTCTGTGCCAGTGCCACGATGTCGGCCACGGTTCGGATGCCCTCAACCTGCTCGCCGGTCAGACGGATGTCGAACTCCGCCTCCACGGCCAGGACGATCTGAATCATCGCGACCGAGTCCCAATCAGGCGTGTCCTCGATGGACATGTCCGGAGCCAACTGCATTGATGGTTCGTCAAGCACATCACGGAAGATGGTCTGCATGCGTAAGAGCGTACTCACGAGTTCATCCTTCGCTTTTGGCGATTGAGTGCAGCGATAGCGGGCCCGTGCCCGTCTCAACGATCTCTACCAGCAAGCCCGCCCGGTCCATCAGCCACGCGATGCTGCGCTCTTCGAAGGCCTCCGAGGGCGTCGGCGAAGCCACGATGAACATGCTCTCCTGTCGCAGTTGCGCGCAGACTCGCTCGATGTCCTCGGCCTCGTAGCACAGGTGGTGCAGACCCGGGCTCTTCGCCAGAGCCCTGCTGAGCTTGCTGTCCGGCCTGTCCGGCGTGATGAGCTCGAGCCAGAAGGTGCTGCCGGGCTGGCGCAGGAACTGCACCCGCGCCGTCTGCTCCGGCTCGTCAATGATCTCGCTCTCGATGACGTAGCCAAGCCGCGACACGAACTCCTCGGCCGCCTGGGGGATGTCCTTCACCAGCACACCGATGTGGTGCATGCGCAAGTCTGCTCTCATCATGAGGCCCACCCGTGCGCACTGCATGGCGCCAGCGCGCGTCTGGAAGCTGTCACTTGTCGGCCGTGCTAGAAGGGCGGCATGTCCTCTCGCGAGGCATAGGAACGTATGGGCGCCGCGGGCACTCCCACGGCTACGCAATACGACGGGATATCCCGCACCACACTGGCCCCCGCGCCCACGATGCTCCATTCGCCGATGGACACCTGCTGGCGCGTGGCCGTCCCGACGCCGATGAAGCTGCCCTCGCCCACGTTCACGTTGCCCGACAACCCCACCTGGGCCATGATGCAGGCGAAATCATCGACTACCGCATCATGAGAGACGACGGCGCGGTAGTTCAGGTACGAGTACGCGCCCAGGCGTGCGTTGGTCGATACGGTGCATCCGGCGAAGACCACGCAGCCCTGCCCAACTTCAGCCGAGGGTGAGACCACGGCCGCCGGATGGATCACTGTGGCCCACTCGCCGCCCAACCGGCGCATCTTGTGCACGACCTTGTACCTGATGTGCGGGTGGCCGATACCCAGGGCCAGCTTCACCCCGGGATTGTCCAGTATCCATTCGCCGGGCCCCAGTACAGGAAGCCCCAACACCTGGGTCCCGTGAGTGCCCGCGTCGTCGTCAAGGAACCCCATGAGCGACCAATCCTGGCCGCCATTCACAGCGAGGATGGTCTCGGCGACCTCCCGGCCCATACCTCCCGCGCCATACACCACAACCGGTGTCATGCGCTGTGGCCTCCCTGTGTGAGCCCTGTCGGCCTTCCGCAGCCGGCGCTTCAGCCCTCGATGTGGCGCATCAGCATGAAAGCTTCGGCCGCCTCAACGCCAACCGTAGCGCCACGCAAACGTGCCAGGTGCTCGAGAGCCTGCAATGTTCGCGACGCCGGCGGCCGGGCAAGCTGGCTGCGGTAGCACCCCATGGCCTCGAGCTTCCTAGGCAGATAGTCACTGATATCGGCAAAGACCGTCGGAACGAAGGCCTGGTCTTGCAGGGGGATGCCCCACTCCGTCTCCGAGAGCGTTTCATAGCATAGTAGCCGGCGCACCGGACAGCCACCGGTGGGGCGCGCCCCCACCAACGAGGCCCTGTGCACCACCCCGTGGTCGGTGTGCAAATCGCCACGGTGCGGGATGTAGACGGTCTCCGAGTCCAACTCGCGGATGACCTGCCTGATGGCGTCCGCCACCTCGTGCCCCGGGACGGTGTCCAGCCGGGGTGCCGGCAGGTCCAGGAAGGTCGCCCCGGACACCCCCAGGACCCTATGGGCCGCCTGGAGCTCCTTGCGCGTCCCCTCGATCACCTCAGGCGGGAATAGCTCCGGAATCCCCCGGGTCACCACAAGGACATCCACGCGGTCACCAAGGGCCTCATGCCGCGCCATAACGCCGCCGCAGCCAAGCACCTCATCGTCCGGGTGCGCGGCGATTACAAGCACATTCATGGGCGCTCATTCTCTTCGGTCGAGGTGTCGGAGTCCGCGTCCTGCGGGGCAAGGGCGGTTGGTATCCCGCTGCTCTCCCAACCATCCTTACCATATACGGTATCGGCCCTCAAGACAACCGCAATCGTCCGCAGCAGAATCACCAGGTCCAGCCACAGACTCCAGTGCTCGATATACCACATGTCGGCCTTGATCCGCTGGGCCCACGTGTGGGTGCCGGCGCCGTTGACCTGCTGCCAACCCGTCATTCCCTGCTTCATCAGCAGACGCTGCTTGTCGGCCTCAGCGTAGCCCTCAAGGAAGTCGGGCACCAGAGGCCGCGGCCCCACCAGGCTCATCTCACCTTTGACCACGTTGATAAGTTGCGGCAGCTCATCGAGACGGTATTTGCGCAGAATCGCTCCCACGCGGGTTATCCGCGGATCGCCCTCGCGCGTCTGCAGACCGGTGCCGAGCTTCGCCGCATTCGGCACCATGGTGCGGAACTTGCAGATCCCGAACAGCGTGCCCTTGAGCCCCAGACGCTTCTGGACAAACAGCACAGACCCGGGTGAATCGAGCTTGATCGCCACCGCACACACAATCAGCACAGGACTGAGGACCACCAGCAGCAACAGCGCGCCGACAAGGTCCGCCAGAGCTTTCACAACCAGCCCCACGCGCCGGCCCGGTCTGTTGAGCCTCTGAGTATCCAGCGTGGCGGGCCCCTCAGAAGACATCCGAGCACCCCATGTCGAAGCTCCAACTCACCGTCTCCAGGTCCGGGCAGGTGTCGCGCAGTGGCTTGACGTGCAGCGTAGTGACGCGATCAGTGGGCTCAAAGCCCATTCTCGCGAACAGGTCACGGCATGCGAAGTCCTCGTTCCACACCACCACCTGCCGGGCTTTCATAAACTGGAAGAACTTCCCGGCGGCCCTCAACAAAGACCATACCGCCGGCTCGCCGCTGCTCAACTCGAGGATGTGCCCCAGGAGTAGTTCCCCATCCAGATACACCTTCGCCACGATATGCCCCACAAGCCCCTCGCCCTCATAGGCTCCGAAGACCGCGTAGTGGTTCACAGGGTGCTCCAGGTATCGCCATCTCAGCCAGTTGGCGTCTTTGGCGACAACCATGGTGTGCGCGGGAGCAAAGCCAGCTTGCCGGTAGGCGACGGTCGATGGGGCCCTCAGCCGCCGCACCTCAAGGCCCGCCTGCGATTCATGCTTCGCCAGGGCGTTGAGGTAGTCCGACAGGTCCAGCCCCCAGGCCGTGATGACACCGGCATTAGTCCACTCGAGCAGTCGCTCCTTCACCGGCGCCATGCTCCGATTGGGGAAGGCATACGCGAAGTCGCATATCTGTGCGGCCATGTTCTGCGCTTCCCGGATCAAAGCCACGGCCGTCTTCAGATCGCGGTAGTCCTCGTGCACCGCAGCCTGCTGGCCGTAAGCCCCATGGAGCGTTTTGCTCCCAAGCATAAACTCCTCTGACCTGAAGGAGTAGTGCCCAACGATCCGCCCACCCACCTGAGCCACCACGGCCACGCTCGGGTAGGCTCTGTTGGCCCACAGCCAGAATCTGTCTGTTCTGGCCTGTCTGGGGAAGGCCGAGACCAGAAGCTCCGTGATCTGCGGGATGTCCTCATCCGTCGCCATGCGAAAGGTCATATCTTGCGGTTACCTCGTCGTGACATGACTGTCACCCGGCCGTTTCATTCCCGCCCCGGTTCGGCGGCGGGCGTCCCTTCGGCCTGCGGCGCGCTATCCGGGGCCGGCAGCCCCCGTCCCTTGAGAAGGCGCGCGTACTCATCGTAGGTGGCCTGCCAGATGGCTTCCTGGCCGAACTGCGCCAACATCCGCTCGCGGCCGGCCCGGCCGTGCGCCGCACCCAACGCCGGGGCGTCCAGATACATCGCGATCGCCTCGCACAGAGCCTCAGAGTCTCCGGGCGGCACAAGGGCCCCCGTCACCTTATCGCGCACTACATCCACACAACCCGGCACGCGCGTTGCTACCACGGCCAGACCCATGGCAGAGGCCTCCAGCGGCACAAGTGGCAGCCCCTCTCGGTAGGTGGGCAACGCCAACACGTCCATCGCCAGATACAGCGCCGGCGTGTCGTAGTCCTGCCCTATCGGATGCACTCTGTCATCGGCCTGCAGCGCTTCTCTGATATCAGTCGGGACCGCGTCGCCCTCCTCGAAGGGCCCCACCAGCAGCAGGTGAGAAGTCGGGAACCGCTCGCGAAGGCTCTGCCAGGCTGCCGTGAGTTCGGCGATCCCCTTATCCCGCACCAGGCGACCGACGAATCCGATCACCCGGGCGTCCGCCGGGATGCCGTGCTTGTCACGCGTGGCCTCGCGCGTCCCCGCCGGCATGCTATCCGGGTTGAACCGCCCCAGAGCGTCCACTCCGTTGATACTGCCGCCAAGCAATACCTTCACCTTGTCCGGCGGGCATAGACCATGGTCAATGGCCACCTGCCGGCCCGAGTGACTGACGCAAAGCACCTGGTGGGCCAGCAGGCAAGGGAGCTTTTCGCACAGGGACACGATGCGCCGCCGCAGACCCCTGAGGGTCACGAACCGCAGGCCATGGATATGGTGGACCCTCACAGGTACCCGCAATAGCCAGGCGGCGACCATACCCAGCAACCCCGCCTTGGCAGTATGCGTATGGACCACATCGGGCCGCAGGCTTCGCAGCGTCCTGATCATCCGCACCAGAGCACCGAGGTCCCTGATCGGCTCGATCTCCCTGGCCATGTCAACGACGTGCCCACGGGCCCCCTCACGCTCACAGAACTGGTCCAGCAACTCACCGCCACTGCACACGCCATGCACCTGCAGTCCGCGGCTTGCCATATAGCGGGCTTGCCCGCACAGGAAGCAGTACAGCGCTTCCGGCGCTGTCGAGATGTGTGCCAGGACTACCTTCCCGCGCTGCTGAGCCACTCTTGGGTCCTCTCACGCAGATGCCGGTACAGGTGCTGCCGGCGTTTGCGCAGGGCTTCATCGAGGTACTCGGCGGCCTTATTCAGGTTCCGCGCCGACATGGCCGTCATCCTCGCGGGGTCACAGCAGACCTGGCGGATCTTCGCCGCAAGGGCCGCCGGGTCCCCGGGGGGAACAAGGGCCTCCGGCGGCAGTAATTCCGGGATGCCGCCCACTGCAGTGCCGATGCATGGCAGTCCACGCGCCATCGCCTCGATGATCGCCCGCGGCAAACCCTCGCTGTGGGACGGCAGGATGAACACGTCGGCCCCATCAAGCTGCCGGCGCACCGCATCGCCTGCGGGCAACTGGCCGAGAAACTCGACATGGCCGTTCAGGCCCTGCTGCGCGGCTTGTTGCTCAAGCTCCCCACGTAGCGCCCCATCGCCGACGAACACGACATGCAGGTTCATCCCACTCCGCACGCAGATCCCTGCCGCATCGACCAGCACGTCGGGGGCCTTGATCGGGGAGGCCAAAGTGCCCACGAACACGGCCTTCGGCGCCGCGGGCGGCGCGCTGGGTGCCCGCGGAGACGACGCCATGTGCTCGGCCGACAGCTCGATGCTCGAGTAGTGGGTCACCAGCGCCCCGGGCCTGGTCGCGTAGCGCTTGGGCAGCACGCCCTGGTTCACATACGCCGCCGCGCAGGCCCCGGCACACTGCCTGCGCAGGTTCCAGGCCGCCCAGGACCGGAACATGAACGCCAGCGGATGAGAGCACGCCACCGGCGCGAGCACATCATACGGGTCGCCCACCACTTCCATGGCATAGGGGTGCCTCGCGGGCCAAAGGACACGGCTGGCCACATCGCTGACGGCCCCCGGCGCCCGCAGGATGAACGCCGCATCCCGCGCCTCCAGGCCCCGCATCCGACGCACGATCGCCGGCAGACGCCGCACGTACTCCGACGGCCCCACGTAGCCCGGCAGCGCATGCACCGACACGGACTGTCCCTCCGTCGGGTGCGCGGGCTCCTCGTCCCGGTCCGACACTCGCGCCAGAACGACGACTTCCTCGAAGACATCCAGGTAACGCTGCCAAAACTCGTAGGCGCGCGCCCCCTGATCGCAATAGATAGTGCCATCAGGGCTTCGTCCAAAGTGCTTTTCGGTGGTTACAACCACTCGCATTGCGATCAACTCAACCGGTTGATGGCCATCCTTGCGGCCTGCGGTACGTCCTCAATCGGCAGATCGGCGGGCAAGTGCAGTATCCCCGCCGTGCAACTGCGCAGCAGGCGCTGGATCGTCTCGACCCAGCCGCAGTAGAGGGCTTCGGCCTCGAAGATTCCGGCCCCCATGGCGGTGTTTACCTGCGCCACACACCACGGGTCCCACTGGGATATGCTGCTACCCATTATGCGCGAGGCCAGCCGCTCGTCCGGGGCGAGCAGCTCGGGCGCGCCGATCCCGGCCACCCTGTCCAGCCAGATCACCTTGTCCGGCGTGGCCTGCTCAGCGAGGTTCTCTCGGCCGAACACGTCGGAAGCCGACACTCGCCTGGACTGCGGGTTATGGTTGCGAGCGAAGCTCAGCAGGCTGGGGGCCAGCCGCAAAACGGGCTTGACCCGCGCCGCAACACCAGTGGCCAACTCATTGAGCCCGCCCGGCAACCGCGGGCCTTGTCCCGCCGCAAACGCCTCCGGGAACATGCTCCGATGGTACGGGTACAGTACCAAAGGCTTCGGGAAACCCAGACACGACGACTCGGCCGTGACGATGACAAAGTCATCGCCAAGCAGCCGCCAGCCATCCTCACGAATGAGCGTCGCCACCAGAGCCGTCTTCCCTATGCCACCCCACGAGGGGAAGATCACGGCTCGGCCGTCCCTCTCGACGGCGGCGCAGTGGATGAAGGTCGCCCCACCCATGAGAAGCCCCAGTTGGACCGCCCACTCCTTCCACTCGAAGCAGAAGCTCTCGGACTGCAGCATCAGTACGTTAGGCTCCGGGCGCGACACGAGCACCCGATACCTCGTATCCAACATCGCCCCGGGCCGGCAGTACACATGCTCTGTAAGCTGTCGCATCCCGGTCCGGTCAAGCGAGCTTTGGTGCTCCAGGCGCAACGTCACCGGCCCCGCCGCATCCGACACGGGCGACATCTGCTGCAGATCAGCCCAGTGCCGGGCCCAGTTGGGCTCCGCGCAGAAGTGCTCATCCACCTGTATGTTCAGCAGGTTGTGCACATTGATTTGTGTCATCTCGGCCATCTATCTGATTCCCTCGCGTAGCTGCCGGACAGCTCAGTCTTGCGGGTCAGTGTGACCTGCCGATCCCACGCGGTACACGCGTATCCGCGGGTGGCCGGATAGGCCCAGAGCGACGTCCTGGGCCCCGGCAGGCGCCTCGGCCTGCACCAGGGTCATTTCCCCACTTCCACACGCCCGCGACGACATCCCAGAGCAAGCACCAAAAGCGGGACTGTGAACCACTTGAACACGCCGAACACCACGTTGTCCGAGTCCGCCGATGCGATCGTGACCGGGAACAGGACCAGGAAGGCGAGCACCAACAACCTGGCATCACCCACCCGACGCCAGGAATGCAGCGTTCTCCGCAACAGTCCTACGACTATGCCCAGGGGGATGAAGGCCAGCGGCACAGCGAGGGGGCCAAAGTTGAGCATGGCCTCTCCCGCCAGTCCATACACGCGTGAGGACTGTGAGATCCCGGGGATGTACGAGTTCATCCCGCGAGTAAGCTGTGTGCCCTCTTTGACCTTTGAGGGTGGGCGATTGCGCCACAGAGCCCGGGGGACCATGATCGCCAGCGCCGCCACGTACGTTCTACCAAGCGCGTACCTATAGTCGCACCCGGGCCTGAGCGCGCGGTACAGCAAGAAGGCCTGTGTGTCGGCCCGCCCCAAATCGCGCAGCAGTAGGTCTTGCTCCGTCCTGCCGGTGCGGCTTTCCAGGTCGGCAATGCCGTCCGGACGGCCGAGCACCTGCAAAGCCTCGCTCCCGATACCCTTGTAGAACCCGTAGAAGTACATGAACAGCACCACCA
>Ga0272441_10016666_pt1 | contig 10132 bp, 9 predicted proteins | sample SSMProp6N_FD_193582 | JGI IMG/M metagenome (GOLD analysis project Ga0272441, IMG submission 193582) | Marine sediment archaeal communities from Little Sippewissett salt marsh, Falmouth, MA, United States - SSM-Prop-6N | ecosystem: Environmental > Aquatic > Marine > Wetlands > Sediment ... | reverse complement strand
TCCGTGGAATCTCACCCAGAAAGATGATTTTATTGCTTATCCTGTACGGATCAGATGTAGTAATTAGTTCAAACCTGGCTGATATTTCGCTTAATGTATTCTTCAATCCAATATATTTACTTCCTGCCTTACTGTACCTTTTAACAAAGCACCCTGGATGACATATTAGTTTGCCGCCTTTGATATACTGGAGGCCGTTACCATGATCGTAATGGCCGTGACTAAGGATTATCATATCGATATTATTAATATCAACACCCATTATTCCTGCATTCACAAGGAAAAGATCGCTCTGTCCCGTATCAAAGAGTATTCTTCTCCCGTCATGCTCAATTAGGTAGGAAAGGCCATGCTCTGAGCCGGTATATGTCCCCGGGGCGTTTTCGGCTAAAATAGATATTTTCATGAGTTTGCGGCTTAGGACGAAAGGTTAAAGACAAAAGATAAAAGTACAAAGGAAAAAGTAAAAAGTAAAAAGTTTGAACAAAGCCCGCCTTCGCCTGAGGCTATGGCGGGCGTAGTGAAAATGCCGGCCGGATTGAATGAGAGCAGGGGGCAGGGAGCAGGGAGCACGGATGTAGAGACGCCAGGCATGGCGTCTTAACGGAACCTTTCAGGAACATTACAATAATTAATAACCGCAGAGGCGCAAGACATTGCGTCTCAATAGGATTTAGCAGAAATATTACAATGATTCCCAACTAAAAATGATATCCATTTCTTTCGTATGCAGATATTACCAGCCGGTCTATCTTGTTATACAATTCCCGGATCTGTTTCCCGGTAGGAATGTGTTTATTCCAGGTATTCATTGTCTTTGTGGTTAATTCAATTATTTCATCCTCAAGTGGTCTGATCCACTGCACATAACCTGACTGGTTAATATTGTATATCTTGTTTATGTTAATATATTCCTGTCCATGACCGCGCATTACAGGCATACTTTCCTTTTTCATCTTAAGAGCCAGGTCACACATTTCAGAGTTTTTGTTCTGTGGTGCGGTTAGCAGTTCAGGCAGGATATGATCATCATTCAACCATACGGGGTAAGCAACGGTGGCAAGTGACCATCCACCCACAGCCCACATAATTGTTGTGGCCGGGTCGTCACCGGGAGTTACACCTTTGAATATAGCTGAGGATGTGGAGGTGCGTCTTGCGATATTATCTCTGAAATGAACCAGTTTTATCTCATCTTCCGTGGTGGACAGATCAGCAAGGTCAACTTCTGTAAAGCCGTTTGCCAGGTTTCTTTCGGCATCGCGCAGGATAAATTCCACTGTCAGGTTATTCTGTATTGAAGCCTTATAAAACAGGTTGTATGCTGAAATGTATCGCGAGTATCCATGACCTGTTTCAGGATCACCACTAAAAGAATAGTTAGTCATAACTACGAATCCCAGGGGAGCTATGGTGGGGTCATTAACATCGACCAGGGTGATACTGCTGTCACCCACCTCGTAATAAGCTGCGCCGCCATAGGCATCTATAACTCCAAAATTGGCTTCAAGTCCAGTTGGCCTGTCGAGCGATTCGAGTAATTCTGTAAATTCCTCCAGTGTGGCACATGATGACAGTGCGCGCGCCATAATTTCACCTTCACTGTATTTCCCATTTTCATCCTCGCCAGGATTAAGATTATAGGATGCGGTATTCATTATGCAGAAGCCTTTTACATTCATTCCCATCCATGCCTCATTCAATTCTTTATCCCCGACATTCACCATTGCTATATAAGCATATCTCCCTGACGTAACATAAATCAGTTTATTATTCTCATTGCTGGTATCCCTGTGTTTCCACATTATCGGACGCCCGTCAGCTGTATGCTTACCGCTAATTATAACCGAGGTGCAGGCATCAAGCCTGTGAGCAAAAAATAGTGGCAGGAGTAGCAGGAGGAATATTAGCTTTTTCATGATAATATTATTTGGATTATTACATTGAATGTTTGGCCATGTTCCGGCTCATTCAAACTCTCCAACTCTCAAACCATTCAAACGGGACATGTAATAGTCATACTACATTAAACATTGAATCTTATTTTTAACAGCATTTAGTTGCTGCATCAATGAAGGTAATTCCGGCATTTTTCATTTCTGCCAGTGCTTGAGCTTCGTTTGAAGATTCTGGTTCCACCGCTGCTATAGCATCAGTGATGAGCCATGTTTTAAAACCATTATTAACAGAATCCAGGGCTGTGTTTTTAACACAAAATTCAGTTGTCAGGCCCGTGACATAGACATCTGTGACATTATTTCTCAGGAGATAGTCCATCAGGTTTTCATTAGTAGCTTCAAATGCCGAGTAACCATCATCCTTGTTCCCTGTGCCCTTATGAAAGCCTTTCTGTATCCTGGTAATATTGAGATCAGGATGAAAGAGTGCGCCTTTTGTGCCCTCAACACAATGAGGGGGCCACTTGTCAAAGTGTTTTGTATCTGGTGGATGCACATCACGTGAAGCAACTACTAGATCGAATTTATCCATCAGTTTATTTATGACCGGTATTATTTCATTTGCCTTTGGTGCAGGCAGAGCTCCACCGGGGCAAAAATCATTCTGAACATCTACAATTATCAACGCTTCCATTTTTTACTTTTTAAATTATCACGTAAATCCATTAGTTCCTTACCTATACCTACTTTATATATATGTGGATTATCAAACCTTTTTGATTCGGCAGGTAAATGTGCAAGCCTTTCAGCCGCATAATTTGCTTAAATTTCCAATGACCTTCCTTTAATTATCCGACCCTTATCCATTACCTTTTCAATAATACTTTCATAAGGATAGCCTTTCAGGCTGCAGTTTTTCTCGGGGTGGTATGGGTGATATATTAATTGAGGAGCGGGAGAATTTACCAGTTCTATACCATCAGCATAGAAATGGTTATCACTGTTTATATAACGATAAATGGTTTTTAAACCCGGCAATGTTGTCTTTGTTATATTTTCCGATACTTTCATGCTTGGTTTATCATCAATACATGTCAGTTTGTATACCCCATCCAGTGCACCTTCATCCTTGCCAGTTACGAGGGCTGTTCCCACACCGAATGAATCGATAGGTGCCTCCTGGTTCAGCAGGCTTTTAATCAGGTGTTCGTCGAGCTGGTTTGAAACAACTATTTTGACATATTTCAGTCCTTCCTTATCCAGCATCCTGCGTGCCTCCTTACTCATATATGCAAGGTCGCCGCTATCAAGCCTGATACCGGCAAGTTTATGGCCCTTCTTCTCAAGTTCTTTTGCTACGGTGATAGCATTGGGAACTCCATGTCTCAGGGTATCATAGGTATCAACGAGCAGTATTGATGAGTCGGGGTATAAATGCACAAATTCCCTGAAGGCATCAATTTCCTTATCGTAAGTCTGCACCCATGAATGTGCCATGGTACCGGTAGATTCGAAACCGAAGCTATTGGCGCTATAAGTATTTGAACTTCCGTTAAAACCACCTATTATGGCTGCTCTGCTGGCATGTATGGCACCCAGTCCCTGTGCACGGCGCAGGCCAAAATCAATTAAAAGCCTGTTGCCGGCTACCAGTCGCATCCTTGCTGCTTTGGTAGCTACAAGCGACTGGAAATTCAATATATTCAGCATCATACTTTCCACAACCTGAGTCTCGATAATATTACCTTCAACCCTCAAAATAGGTTCATTGGCAAATACAATTTCTCCCTCCGGTGCTGAATAAACATCTCCCTTGAATCGGAAACTCTTAAGATATTCAATGAATTCATTATTGAATCCCTTGGAACCCAGGTATAGGCAATCTTCTTTGCTGAAATGGTAATCTTGTAATGCTTCAAGCACATTAGCCAGTCCTGCATAAACCACGAAACCGCCCTCATATGGATTTTTACGGAAGAAATAGTCGAAATTGGCCTTTATATCCTTTTTCCCTGTAAGAAAGTAGCCCTGAGCCATTGTAAGCTCGTAGTGATCAGTAAAAAGACCTGAATTTATATTTTGGAAAGCCATCAGTACGCCCGTATAATGTTTGTTTTTTGCCCGTTAAAAGATAAGCAAAATTTATGGTAATTCTTGCAGCTTGATCGTTTGAGGGTTTGAATAGTTTGAATGCTTCTGTTTTAGAACGGGCACATTATAATCCTTTTTCAAACATTCAAACCTGCCTGCCGTCAGGCTGGCATTCACACTTATCAAACATGGGATCTTTTAGTGCAGCAATTACATCAGCAGTTAATACATCGGGTGGCAGTGGGTACAGCTTTCATTCTTTCAAAGGGTATAGGTTTCTTACATACGGTGCATATCCCATAGTCCTCGTTGTCTATTTTATTGAGGATACCATTCAATATTTTCAATCTCTGTTTTGCTTTTGCCAGAGCCATTTCATTGATATCCTTACCGGGGTTACTCTCTTTGGTTGTAAACCAGTCGTTGGCATCTGGTTCCACTTCGTCATCAGATGTAAGGTCGATAAGTGTATCTATCGATTCCCTGAGGGTTTGAATCTCATCCTCGACACGCTTTCTTATTTCTTCCCTCTCTCCTGGTTTCATAATAAAAGGTTTGTTTGTCCTTTAAAGGTTGAATCAAAAGTATTGAGAATATTTCCCGGTTATAGAAAATCCGTCAAGGTATACAGGCTATGAAAAAAAGTGCATTCCGTATTGTTGTATGTAGTTAGACAGATAGTTTTCTATCGGCCTGATTTTTTATACGGGAATAATTTTTTTACCGTTCACCTTTCATCACTCCACGCTTCTACTACCGGTATACATAGGATCACCATCATACCCCAATTCTTCCCAGTTGAGTCGTTTCGGGCCCCTCCTTGAGTGGCATTCCGTACACCTTAAAGATTTCTTAGCAGGCGCAACCATATGATTGATTGGCCAGTACATATCAGTTTCAACAAAGCCGACCCTGCCTGAGAATGCCATATTTATTGTCTGCATTCCAAGTTTCACGGCATCATTCCAGTTGTATGTATCCCAATAGCCGCCTTCACCGAATAGTTTTGCCACAACCATGTAGTTGTTCCTGGAATCATAAGGCTGCTTACCTTTCATAACTTTAAAGGGTGTTATTCTGGCATCCTGGTCGTCTATATCTCCTGTTAATTTGTTCAGATGAACGACTTCCTGAGGATTAATAATGTCGCCATATAGATAATAATCCGCCCTGCCATTATGCCACTTGTATTCAGGTATAACGTTTTTATTCCAGCGATAATCTCCTTTCTTCTTATCATAATCTGGCATTCCGTATTCATCAGGTCTGGGGTCCCTGTTTTTACCTGACGTGGACCAGTCCCACCATACTTTAGTTGGTTCTTCCCTCGCAAATGCAGGAATATGACATGTTTCACAAGCTACTGAGTTAGTATGATCATTTATCAGTTTCTTCCGGTGAGGCTGGTCTCCATGACATCCAAGGCATGAAATATGATTAGTACCTTCTGCTAAAGAGCCATGGCTTGCACCAAGAATCTCATGATTTTCACCGGCATGGCAATCTGAACATGTAAATCCTAGTTCACCCATATGCACATCAAGATCAGGAGAGGGATTTATCATACTTCCATCCATATCACCATGTTTAACTCCCGTTCCACCACCACCGTTAAAATGACATATACTGCAGTTTTCAATTCGTGTTTTACCAACACTCCGGGCTACCTCGAGCAGGTCAACGGAAGGGTCAGGTATTCCCGCTCCTGTTGGAACCTTTTTATAAGTCCCGCTCTGGTCATGGCAAATAAGACAGTCTATATTTCGACCATCAGAGAAATCAAACGTTTCATCTTTCCATCCATAGCCTATATGGCAACTTGTGCAGCGAGGCCAGTTTGAAGGTACGGCTATACAATAATTATTGATAATATTCTGTTTACCCAGCCTGATTTTTTGACCATCAGCAGTAATAAATTCATCACCCAGCCAATTCCAATGCCTGGTTTTAATTATGTCGGTATCCATTCCATTATGGCATTCAAGGCACAGTGCAGTAACTTCCTGCGGGCTATTAAAAGGTCCCTCAATAAATTCTGAATGATCGACCTGTGCTGATATGTTTGACATAACAAAAATAGAAATAAGGAGAAATATTGAGCTTTTCATGATATGTAATTGATTGGTTCAATAAAGACTACTAAAATTACATAATATTTAAGCTAAATGAAAAATTCTAGCCTGTTTTCAGATAACTAATATTGATTTCGGTATTTGCATTCAGGGTGATCTGTGAAAATATATTTGATCTATAATTTTATTTCTTACCCTTTACAGGAACAAACCGCGGGGTCTTACTTCTATAATCTGAATTTTATTACAACAGAAGACTTTTATCAACGAATGGTTATTTAAACATAATCGTTCATTTCCTGAATAAACTCATGTCGAGAGATCTTTCATCATTGACGAATGCTACCACAAAAGCCTGATCATATCCTGAATTCCTGCATTTGCTTTGCATTTCTCTTGCATCTTCTAACTCCTCAAATTCACCTATTGTTATTCGCCACGCACCTTTATAATAGTATTCCCAGGTATCATATTTAGTCCCATTAACTAAAATATTATACGTTCCATCTTTTTTATTACTCGACAATATCTGGATCCTGTATGTTACCCTGTCTTCTGAAACCTCTGCTTCTTCCTGTTTAAGTATCTCTGACTGCAGGCTGTCAGCAATCCTGGCAGCTTCCATTCTCTCATATGCCAACCTCTCAGCTTTTATCTCTTCAGCCCTTAAGCTGTCAGCTATCCTTTCTTCTCTTGCAAGTCTGTCAGCAATAAGTTTTTCTGCCCTAAGGCTATCAGTTATCCTGTCTTCATCAGTCTTGACTTCATCCTTTATTTCTATATCTACTACATCTTCTTCATCTTCTTCAAATTTTGCAGTAAGGTGTGATCCTGAAGCAAAATTCATCAGGATATCTGAAAGCATTAATGCCCGGGCATCCATATATTTATCAACCGGTCTTATAATATATAGAGTTCTTCTACTCTGTTTTTGGCCGATACCGTATTTCTCAATCATGGTATAAAAACCGATATTTTTCCCTTCACGATTTATTTTAAAAGCAACTTCGTCATTAACAGTATTTACCTGATCTTTGAGATTAACGGGTCCATCCCAACCGGTACCATTGAAGCTGCAGAAAAAAATATCATACCCTCCTAAACCATCGAGTCCATCAGATGAGTAATAAAGATTATCATCACCATCAAGGCAGGCATATATTTCAGCACCAGGACTGTTTATTTCTCCCCCCATGTTTACAGGATTTGTCCATTCACCGTTCTCATATCTAGTTATATACAGGTCCAAACCTCCGGCACCTCCGGGCATATCAGAAGAAAAAATCATCAGATCACCCTCAGGAGATATTGTAGGGTGTGTATAATTATGATTTTCACAGAAGCAGAGGATATTATTATCTGTCATCCAACCCTGGTCATTTCCGGAATCGGCTGACCGACCCATATAAATCTTTACTTTTTCATCACGCTCTGATAATTTCGAGTAATAAAACCTGGAAAAATCACCGGTAAAGGTTATTCCATCGGCAGGAATCAATAGTTGATTGTTCATATTAAGTGGGATGACATTACCCAGTGCAGAATCGTCTATGGAAGCATAATATAAATTTCTTTCACCGAATGATATATGATTAGAGATCATTTTCTCCTCCATCTTTGTCAGGTATAAGAATAGAATACCGTCTTCATAGAACTGAACCCCGGACGAAGGTGTTACTATATCAAGGTCAAACTTCCTGATCTTAAGATAAGGGTTAGTACCACTGGTATCAGCTCCTGGATGCAAATATTGTTCTTGCGGTTTTTTTTCAATGTGATCAACATTTCGGGCTTTTCCCATGGAAATCAAACCGGGAAATACTGCTGCAGTCAAAATTGCCATTAATACCTTATTCATCCTGAAAGTTTTATTTTCTACCAGTGAAAACGTTTATACTGTCTCGATTTTTTGTATGATAAATTTATTCCAGCAGACAACTCAATTGATGGTATATTTATGTAATAAGGTGATTCTTTGGATATCCCTAAAAATCCTCCGAGATAAAAACGGGGAGAATTATACCTGAAGAAAAATGACAATTTATCCTTATTATAAAAATAGCTACCCACACAAAGATTGTCTATGTACACCTTAACCATGGGGTGAATATGGTTAACTACGTCCTGAAGTGTGCTGTCAGAAATACTTATAGAAACAGAGGGTTCAATAACTATATTCATTGGACGATATAGAACCAATTTGAAACCACTATGAAAATTATATTGTCTTGCTTCATGTATGTATGATATTGTATCATTCGGCAATACTCCTTCAATAATATCGGTTGATGATATGCCTAAATAAAAAGCAGGACTATAATAATATACACCAAAATCGATATTCGGGTCATAAGTAGTTACAGCAGTAGTATTATCCGGAAGCTCAATGCTTGATGAATCAGTCATTGTACTGGTTGATCCCCGAAGGGATAATCCGATCGACAAGAATGAGGTTGCACTTTCATTTAATTTAATATGGTATGATCCGGTCACTTTAAAACCTGTAGATTTAACGAGCGGTGTCGATTTGTGGAATACCTGGTAACCAATACCAAGATTTCTATAAGAATAATTGTCAGGGATATTATAATAGCCTTTTGTTCTTTTTGAGAACCTTGTATTGCCACAGAGTACCATTGCATTAAAATCATCACCAGTAGCATATGTAAAATTCAGGGAATTATAATCCTTGGATCCCGAGATCGCAGGGTTGAACCAGGAAGGATTAAAAAACCATGTCCCCAGAGGATTCAGTTGAGGATCCTGGCTGCTGAGGGTTAAAGGATTTATTATAAGATACATGAATAGCACTGTCCCGTATAGTTTCCTGCGGCTCATATTATTATATTATTGTCGGATCACAAGATATAAAATTATAGGACAATTAATATTTATTAAAACATATTATCATAATTAATTTATGCTTTTTACAATAAAATTAACTACACATTTTGCTTTAAATTGTACAATATCCGGCTTATTTCAGTGCTGATTTTTCGGCTTATTTATCGTTTGAATACACTCATCTATGAAAAAGCTCTATTGGTCAAATTAATTTAATTGCTGCTTTTTTATTTCATAAATTTGATTCGGTTTTAACAGTGCTGAGTCTGTAAATATCCAATTTTATGGATCAATTTTCCTCAAAGTTATAAACAAATGAAGGATAAGTTTTACAGCCCGGCACTACTAATAAACAGAATAAAATAGTGCTTTGTTAGTCATTATTCCACTGTGACTGACGAAGCGTAAGCATGCCTGAACGCATCATTTTCATGAATATATTAATTAGTTTTTCTACTGAGCATCACAAATTGAATACCATAGACACAGCATTGGCGGAGGTTGTATATGGTAATGAATATGAGGCAAAAGGAATGCCAGAATTTAGCACCGGTACCTGGACATTGACTTCTGGTACAGGCTCAGCATCCCTATATCCAGATTCAAATGATCCAAATGCAGTTCTTACGGTACAAAACTTCAGTATTAAGGATTATTCCTGGTATATAGTAAATTTTTACCGTAACTATATTGGTGGATTCGAAGTTGCTTTCTTCGGGGTACCGGTTGCTAATTCTGGTTTTAATAATCGGGAAAGATATAAATTTACATATAAACCTAACGTCACCTCGTGCGTGAGTTAATTTCAAACTCAAAAACAACCAGAATATGGGGTATGTAAGATATTTTTTTGTATTGTTTTTAAGCTGCCTGATTACACTTTCAGGTTTTTCACAGGATGCTGGTACCGATCAGGAAGTATGTGGTTTGACCACCACTCTTGCAGCCCAGGATCCCTCACCCGATACTGGAATTTGGTCGGTAGTTGGAACACCTCCCGGGACTGTTAGTTTCGATGATGGAACATTATATAATACAGGTGTAACTGTAGGCGCATATGGCATTTATACTTTCAGCTGGACTGTTGGTGGGAGTTCTGATAATGTTGATATAACTTTTAATCCTGACAATACGATAACACTGAGTTCAGCAGCAGGGACAGATAACCAGACCGTATGTATTAATACGGCTATAACACCCATAACTTATACCACCACCGGAGCTACG
>Ga0272441_10016665_pt1 | contig 10133 bp, 17 predicted proteins | sample SSMProp6N_FD_193582 | JGI IMG/M metagenome (GOLD analysis project Ga0272441, IMG submission 193582) | Marine sediment archaeal communities from Little Sippewissett salt marsh, Falmouth, MA, United States - SSM-Prop-6N | ecosystem: Environmental > Aquatic > Marine > Wetlands > Sediment ... | reverse complement strand
CAACTCGAATTGGCAGGAAATTGAATGATAATGGAAAAATAGTTCGGTACTCAAAAAAATCAGGGGAGGAAATTAAGTAATGGAATACGCACCAAACCTCAGAAAGAAATATAGCGCGGAAATAATTCCTGCATTAAAAAAAGAATTTAAATATAAAAGTGTTATGCAGGTACCCAAACTTGAAAAAATTGTATTAAATCAAGGAGTTGGGCAAGCTGTGGCTGATAAAAAATTAATTGATGTAGCACAAGAAGAACTTAGCTTAATTGCAGGTCAAAAAGCTGTTCAAACAATTGCAACAAAAGACATTTCGAATTTTAAACTTCGAAGAAAGATGCCGATTGGCATTAAAGTAACTTTACGAAAAGATAGAATGTATGAATTTCTTGAAAGGTTAATTAATGTAGCATTACCAAGAATCAGAGATTTTAAAGGAATCAATTCTAAATTCGATGGCAGGGGAAATTATACATTAGGAATTACAGAACATATTATTTTTCCAGAAATAGATATTGATAAAATAAATAAAATATTGGGTGTTGAAATTACCTTTGTAACTTCAGCAAATACCGATGAAGAAGGATATGCATTATTAAGAGAATTCGGTTTACCATTTAAAAATCTTAAAAGAAATTAATATATGGCAAAAGAATCAATGAAAGCGCGTGAGGTACGACGCAAAAAGCTGGTTGATAAATATGCAGAAAAAAGGGCTAAACTAAAAGCCGAAGGCGATTATATTGGCCTAAGCCGCTTACCAAGGAATTCAAATCCTATCCGGCTTCATAACCGATGTACCTTAACTGGAAGACCAAAAGGATATATACGACAGTTTGGTATTAGTAGAATAACATTTAGGGAGATGGCTTCTGCAGGTTTAATACCTGGAGTAAAAAAAGCCAGCTGGTAGAATATTATAAATTAAATAAAATGACTGATCCTATAGCAGATTATCTTACACGAATAAGAAATGCAGTAAAAGCTAAACACAGAATTGTTGAAATTCCTGCATCGAATATTAAAAAGGATATGACTAAAATTTTGAAGGATAATGGATATATTCTTAATTTTAAATTTGAAGAAGATATGATTCAGGGAAATATAAAAATAGCTTTGAAGTATCATCCTGAAACTAAACAGCCGGCGATTAAATCAATTACAAGAGCCAGTAGGCCAGGATTGAGACAATATGCAAATAATAAAAACTTACCAAGAGTTTTAAATGGATTAGGGATTGCCATTATTTCAACTTCACAGGGAATAATGACTGATAAGGAAGCTAAAAAAAGAAGTATTGGTGGTGAAGTATTATGCCATGTATATTAAATTGGAGGAAAAAAAATGTCAAGAATAGGAAATTTACCAATTAGTATACCAGAAAAAGTAACAGTTGAAGTTGATAAAAATAATATTATCAACGTTAAAGGTCCTTTAGGAGAATTAACCCAGAAAGTTGATCCTGATATAAAAGTAAAAATCGAAGACAATAAGGTTTTAGTATCAAGACCAACTGAACAAAAGCGACATAAAGCTATGCACGGATTATATCGCTCATTAATAAATAATATGGTTGTGGGCGTTTCTGAAGGATATGAGGTTAAACAGGAACTGGTTGGTGTAGGTTATCGTGCCGAAACAAAAGGCCAAATACTTGAATTAAGTTTAGGTTATTCGCATGATATTCATTTTGAGATACCAAAAGAAATTAAAGTAGAAACTGTTACCGAAAGAAGAAGTAATCCAATAATTACTTTAAAAAGTTGCGACAAACAATTAATTGGTCATGTTGCTACAAAAATAAGATCGTTTAGACCACCTGAACCATATAAAGGGAAAGGTATTAAATATGTTGGTGAACAATTACGTAGAAAAGCCGGAAAAGCTGCTACATAATAAATAATAATAACTTGCAATGGCATTATCGAAGAGAGAAAGAAGAAAACGAATAAGATATAGAATTCGAAAAAATATTTCTGGAACTGCAGAAAAACCAAGAATGTCAGTATTCAGAAGTAATAAAAATATTTCTGTTCAGTTAATTAATGATATTGATGGTAAAACATTATTAGCTGCTTCTGCACTTGAAAATGAAGTTAAAGAAAAAACCGGAGTATCAAAAACTGAACAAGCTGAATTGGTTGGAAAATTGATAGCCAAAAAGGCTAAAGAAAAAGGTATATCCGCTGTTGTGTTTGACAGAAGTGGATATCTTTATCATGGAAGAGTTAAAAAATTAGCTGATGCTGCCAGAGAGGGCGGTTTAAAATTCTAAATATATGACAACAAGTATTAGAAAAGTAAAAACCAGCGATTTAGAATTAAAAGACACTTTAGTTGGAATACAACGTGTAACGAAGGTTACCAAAGGAGGAAGAACATTTAGTTTTTCTGCCATTGTGGTAGTGGGTAATCAGGATGGAATTGTTGGTTATGGGCTTGGTAAGGCAAATGAAGTAACAACAGCTATTGCAAAAGGTGTTGAAGATGCTAAGAAAAATCTGATTAAAGTCCCTGTTATAAATGGCACTATTCCACATGAACAATATTCAAAATACGGTGGAGCATCAGTATTTATTAAACCTGCATCAGGCGGTACCGGTGTAAAAGCAGGAGGTGCTATGCGTGCAGTTTTAGAAAGTGTAGGTATAAAAGATGTGCTGGCAAAGTCAAAAGGATCTTCAAATCCTCATAATTTAGTGAAAGCTACTTTTACAGCTTTACTTGAATTGCGTGATGCTTATAAAATAAGCGATCAGCGTGGTATTACACTTGAAAAAGTATTCAACGGATAGAATTTTCAAAAATGGCAAAGAAAAAGATAAAAATAAAACAAACAAAGAGTAAAATTGGCTGTACTTTACGACAAAAAAGGACTTTAGAAGCATTAGGACTTGGTAAAGTTAATAGTGTATCAGAACACACTGAAACGCCACAAATATTAGGAATGGTAAGTAAAGTCAATCATATTATTGAAATTGTTAAATAGCATTGCATAATATTAATATAAACCATGGAATTAAGTAATTTACAACCTGCAAAAGGATCAGTTAAGTCGAAAAGAAGATTAGGCAGAGGACAGGGCTCTGGTCGTGGAGGAACCAGTACTAGAGGTCATAAAGGAGCAAAATCAAGGTCAGGCTATTCAAAAAAGATTGGTTTTGAAGGAGGTCAAATGCCATTGCAACGCCGCGTACCTAAATATGGTTTTAAAAATATAAACAGAAAAGAATATAAAGGAATAAATATTAGCACACTTCAAGCATTAGCTGAAAAGAAAAAATTATCATCTATTGATGTTGATACAATAGTAAATGCTGGATTAGCATCGAAGAATAGCTTGATAAAAATATTAGGAAATGGCGAGCTTAAGTTGAAATTAAATGTTAAAGCACATGCATTTTCTAAATCAGCTCAGGAAGCAATTGAAAAACTTGAAGGTACTGTCACAAAAATTTAACTTTTAATGAAAAAATTTATTGAGACATTAAAGAATATTTGGAAAATTGATGATCTTCGAGAGAGGATTATTTATACATTTTTTATACTATTAATTTACCGGCTCGGTATTCATATAGCATTACCCGGAGTTGATCCGTCCTTATTGGCAAACCTAAAAAGCCAAACTAAAGAAGGAGTATTAGGTTTGCTTGATATGTTTTCAGGCGGTGCTTTTTCTAATGCATCAATATTTGCTTTAGGTATTATGCCGTATATTTCTGCATCAATTGTTATTCAGTTATTAGGTATTGCTGTTCCATATTTCCAAAGGTTACAAAGAGAAGGTGAAAGCGGAAGAAGAAAAATGAACCAGATAACAAGATATTTAACAGTTATAATACTTATTTTTCAGGCACCCGCTTATTTAGCAAACTTACGAGTTCAATTACCTCCTGAAGCATTTGTGATGAATCCATTTTATTTCAGACTTTCATCAATAATTATTATGACTGCCGGAACCATGTTTATTATGTGGTTAGGCGAACGTATTACAGATAAAGGAATAGGAAATGGGATATCGCTTATTATTATGATCGGTATTATTGCACGGTTGCCATTTGCATTATTTGGTGAATTTATTTCAAGACTTGAAGAAGGCGGTGGACTTGTTGCATTCCTGGTAGAAATTGTTTTAATGTTTATGTTGTTTGTAGCCAGTATTTTATTGGTTCAAGGTACACGGAGAATACCTGTTCAATACGCAAAAAGAATTGTTGGAAATAAACAATATGGAGGTGTTCGTCAATATATACCATTAAAAGTAAATGCAGCAGGTGTTATGCCAATTATATTTGCTCAGGCATTAATGTTTATTCCTGTTACTATTGCAAGTTTTGCAAGTACAGACTCGCTTACAGGATTTGCAGCTGCTTTTGCTAATTATACGGGATTTTGGTATAATTTTGTATTTGCATTTTTAATTATTTTGTTTACATATTTTTATACTGCTATTATTATTAATCCAAATCAAATGGCTGAGGATATAAAAAAGAATGCAGGATTTATTCCGGGAATAAAACCAGGAAAGAAAACAGCTGAATTTATTGATACAATAATGTCAAGAATTACATTACCGGGATCAATCTTTTTAGCTATTATTTCAATCACACCTGCATTTGCTGTGTTAGCCGGCGTAAACCGACAATTTGCCCAATTTTTTGGAGGTACATCTTTATTAATTTTAGTTGGTGTAATATTAGATACCTTACAACAGGTAGAAAGTCATTTATTAATGAGACATTATGATGGCTTAATGAAATCTGGAAGAATTAAAGGAAAATCAGGAATGTAATATTCCTGTATCAAAATATCGTTCTTTGATGATAAGTATAAAAACGGCAGATGAAATTGAAATTCTTAGGAAAAATAACCTAATTGTTTCTAAAACATTAGCTGAAGTTGCAAAACTGATAAAACCGGGAATCACAACTATTCAGCTTGATAAAAGAGCTGAAGAATTTATTCGCGATCATGGAGCAGAACCAGCTTTTAAAGGGTATAAAGGATTTCCCGCTACACTTTGTACATCAATAAATGAGCAAGTTGTACATGGAATTCCTGATGAAACCATTTTAAAAGAAGGTGATATTATTTCAATTGATTGCGGCACTTATATGGATAATTATTATGGTGATTCTGCTTTTACATTCGAAGTTGGTGAAGTAAAGCCTGAAGTAAGAAATTTATTAAAGGTTACCAAAGAAAGTTTGGAACTAGGAGTTCAGCAAGCGATTAATGGAAATCGACTGGGAGATATCAGTTATGCTATTCAAAATCATGCTGAAAATGCTGGATATTCTGTAGTTAGAGAAATGGTTGGGCATGGAATTGGAAAAGAATTACATGAACCACCCGAGGTTCCTAATTATGGTAAAAGGGGTAGAGGAGTAAAACTACAAACTGGTATGGTTATATGTATTGAACCCATGATTAATATGGGTAAAAAGGCCATTAAACAGAAAGATGATGGATGGACAATAGTTGCTGCCGACAGACTACCTTCAGCACATTTTGAATACGCTGTTGTAATTAACAAAGAAAAACCTGATATATTAACAACATATAAATATATTGAAGAAGTATTAAAATAAGTATTTATGGCAAAACAACCTTCAATTGAACAGGATGGTACAATAATAGAAGCATTGTCAAATGCAATGTTTAGAGTTGAGCTTGAAAACGGGCATGTAATTACTGCTCATATTTCTGGCAAAATGCGTATGCATTACATTAAAATATTACCTGGCGATAAGGTAAAGGTTGAAATGTCGCCATATGATTTAACTAAAGGAAGAATTACATTTAGATATAAATAGAACATAATAAAAAATTACATATGAAAGTAAGAGCATCAGTTAAGAAAAGATCTGCAGATTGCAAAATCGTAAGACGTAAAGGCAGATTATATGTAATAAATAAGAAAAATCCAAAGTTTAAACAGCGACAAGGATAAAATTAATTTAATTATAAAATTTTATAAAGCAGTAATATATGGCAAGAATAGTAGGCGTTGATCTGCCAAGAAATAAAAGAGGAGAAATTGGCCTTACTTATATTTATGGTTTGGGTAGAAATTCTGCCCAGGAAATTCTGGATAAAGCTGGAGTTGATCGTAATATTAAAGTTGGCGAATGGACTGATGACCAATTAAATAAAATTAGATCAGTAATTAACGATAATTATAAAGTTGAAGGAGAACTTCGATCAAGTGTTCAATTAAATGTAAAGCGCTTAATGGATATTGGGTGCTATCGAGGTATTCGTCACCGAACCGGAATGCCTGTACGAGGTCAAAGTACTAAGAATAATGCACGTACCAGAAAGGGTAAAAGAAAAACAATTGCAAATAAAAAGAAAGCTACAAAATAATTAAATAATGGCAAAGAAAACAGGAACATCTAAGAAAAGAGTTGTTACAATTGAGGCTAGTGGACAGGCACATATTCATGCTTCTTTTAACAATATCATTGTTTCGTTAACAAATAATTCCGGACAGGTTATTGCTTGGTCTTCAGCCGGAAAAATGGGTTTCAAAGGATCAAAGAAAAATACTCCTTATGCAGCGCAAATGGCAGCTGAAGATAGTGGAAAAATAGCTTACGACCTGGGTTTAAGAAAAGTAAAGGTTTTTGTAAAAGGGCCCGGGGCAGGTAGAGAATCTGCAATTAGGACAATTAGCACATGTGGCATAGAAGTAACCGAAATAGTAGACGTTACACCTTTACCTCATAATGGTTGTCGTCCACCAAAAAGAAGAAGAGTTTAATAATTAATATAAAGATATAAAATACAAAGATGGCAAGATATATAGGGCCGAAATCGAAGATAGCACGAAAATTTGGAGATCCTATTTATGGACCAGATAAATCGCTGGAGAAAAAAAATTATCCACCTGGACATCATGGATTAAACAGAAAAAGAAAAAAATTATCTGTTTATGGTATACAGCTTCAGGAAAAGCAAAAAGCAAAGTATACTTATGGTATATTAGAGCGTCAGTTTTTAAATTTATTTAATAAAGCATCAAGAAGTAAAGGTGTAACTGGTGAAGTTTTATTACAATTGCTTGAATCAAGACTGGATAATGTAGTTTTTCGATTAGGAATTTCACCTTCCCGAAATGGTGCAAGGCAATTAGTATCTCATAAGCATATTACTGTAAACGGAAATGTTGTAAACATTCCATCATATCAAGTAAAAGCAGGAGATTTAATTGGAGTAAGAGAAAAATCAAAATCATTAGAAACTATTACAAATTCATTATCATCAGCCAGGTATACAAAATCTTCCTGGTTAGAATGGGATGAAAACCAAATGGTTGGGAAATTTTTAAATCTTCCTGAAAGATCTGAAATTCCGGAAAATATTAAAGAACAACTTATAGTAGAATTGTACTCTAAATAATAAAATACATAAATTAATTATGGCAATATTAGCTTTTCAAAAGCCTGACAAAGTAATAATGCTAAATTCAGATGACAAATTTGGCACATTTGAATTTAGACCCCTTGAACCTGGATATGGAATTACAATTGGAAATGCCTTAAGAAGAATATTATTATCTTCTCTTGAAGGTTTTGCAATTACTTCAATAAAAATTGAAGGTGTTGAGCATGAATTCTCAACCATATCTGGTGTTATTGAGGATGTTACCGAAGTGGTACTTAATTTTAAACAAATTCGATTTAAAAGACTAGTAGAAGATGTTGATAACGAAAAAGTTACAGTTATTATTTCAGGCCAGGAAGAATTCAAAGCCGGCGATCTAAACCGCTTTTTAAATAATTTTACTGTTCTTAACGCAGATCAGCTTATTTGTAGAATGGAAAGCGATGTTCAACTTAAGTTGGATATCTCAATTAATAAGGGCCGCGGTTATGTTACTGCCGAAGAAAATGTTCTTCCTGAAGAAGAATTTGGTGTAATTCCTATCGATACAATCTTTACACCTATTAAAAATGTTAAATATACAGTTGAAAATTATAGAGTTGAACAAAAAACCGACTATGAAAAACTGGTTTTTGAAATTTTAACTGATGGTTCCATTCACCCAAAAGAAGCTTTAAAAGAAGCAGCTAAAATATTAATTTACCATTTCATGCTATTCTCTGACGAGAAAATTACTCTTGATACTGATGAAAAATATGGTAACGAAGAATTCGATGAAGAAGTGCTACATATGCGTCAGTTGCTTAAAACCAAACTTATTGACCTTGATTTGTCTGTTAGAGCATTGAATTGTTTAAAAGCTGCTGATGTTGAAACTTTAGGTGAATTAGTAAAATTTAATAAAAATGATTTACTTAAATTCAGGAATTTTGGTAAAAAATCATTAACCGAGCTTGAAGAATTATTAAGCTCTATGAATTTGAACTTTGGAATGGATATTTCAAAATATAAATTAGACAAGGAATAATTAAAATGAGACACGGAAAAAGCTTCAATCATCTGGGAAGAAAAAGTGCGCACAGAAAAGCTATGCTTTCAAATATGGCTTCATCTTTAATATTAAATAAAAGGATTGAAACTACTACAGCTAAAGCTAAAGCATTACGCATGTATATTGAGCCCCTTATTACAAAATCAAAAGATGATACAACACATTCAAGAAGAGTTGTTTTTAGCTATTTAAATAATAAATATGCTGTATCGGAATTGTTCAGGGAAGTTTCTACAAAAATTGCTGACAGGCCAGGTGGTTATACCAGGATATTAAAATTAGGCAACCGATTAGGTGATAATGCAGACATGTGTATTATTGAATTGGTTGATTACAATGAAAACATGCTTGCTACAAGTGAAGAAAGAAAATCCAGATCGAGAAGAAGAAGAGGTAGTGGAAAGAAGAAAACTGCTGATCAAGTGGTTGAAACAACCCAAGAAGTAACTGAAGTTGCAGATCAGAAAGAAGACCAACCAAAGGAAGTTACTGAAGCCATTGAAGAACAAAAGGCGGAAGAAACTCCACAAGATACTACTGATTCTGCTGAGCCAAAGGATGATGAATCTCTTAATAAGCAGGAAGCTAAGAGCGATGATACAGGAGAATTAGATATTGATAAGGCTGGATCAACAACAGAAGTTGCTGAAGAAGTAAAAGAAAAAGTTGAAGCTAAAGAAGAAGTTGCAAAAGATACTTCAAAAAAAGAACCTGAAGAAGAAGCTGCAAAACCTGAAGCTAAAGCCGAAGAGAAAGAAGAGAAGAGCAAACCTGAAGCAGATGATAAAAAGGAAAATACTGAAAAATCAAAATAAGTTCTGTTTAGTATTGTAAATATATTGATGGAAAAGGGATAAGGGATAGTTTAACTTTGTCCCTTTTTTTATTAAAACTTAAAATATTATTTAATAACATTAAAATTATAATTAAAATGGCACATATTGCAAATGTACATGCTAGAGAAATCCTCGATTCAAGAGGTAATCCAACTGTAGAAGTTGAAGTGTTATTAGAAAGCGGTTTTATTGGAAGAGCTGCTGTTCCTTCTGGTGCTTCAACCGGCGAAAATGAAGCTTTGGAATTACGTGATGGTGATAAAAAAAGATATTTGGGGAAAGGAGTTCAAAAAGCTGTAAATAATGTAAATAACATTATAGTAAAAGAAGTAATTGGAATGAATGCATTGGATCAGGTTGCTATTGATCAAAAAATGCTCGAAATTGATGGAACAAAAACCAAGAGCAAACTTGGAGCAAATGCTATATTAGGAGTATCCTTAGCTGCTGCTAAAGCTGCGGCAGCGTATCTTGATATTCCATTGTACAGGTATATTGGTGGCACAAATGCTAAAACACTACCTGTACCTATGATGAATATTATTAATGGAGGCTCCCACTCTGATGCCCCTATTGCATTCCAGGAATTTATGATAAGGCCAGTTGGTGCTTCTTCATTTAAAGAAGGATTAAGAATGGGTGCTGAAGTATTTCACGCTTTAAAAAAAGTGCTTAAAGACAGAGGTTTAAGTACAGCAGTTGGTGATGAAGGTGGTTTTGCTCCTACATTAGATGGTACAGAAGATGCATTAGACTCTATTATGAAAGCAATTGAAGCAGCTGGATACAAACCTGGAAGAAAAGCAGAAGGAGGACAAGTATCCATTGCTCTTGATTGTGCTGCATCAGAATTTTATGTA
>Ga0272441_10016664_pt1 | contig 10133 bp, 10 predicted proteins | sample SSMProp6N_FD_193582 | JGI IMG/M metagenome (GOLD analysis project Ga0272441, IMG submission 193582) | Marine sediment archaeal communities from Little Sippewissett salt marsh, Falmouth, MA, United States - SSM-Prop-6N | ecosystem: Environmental > Aquatic > Marine > Wetlands > Sediment ... | reverse complement strand
ACTGCTCAAATCCTGTGCCATCCCGCAACTGCAAAAACATTATTGAACCAGAAGACCGAAAATTATAAATCCAACCTTTAAGTGCAACTTCCTTGTCTTTATATTTCTCTAAATCTTTTATAAACATTCCCTGCATAAAAATATTTTACTTGCCATAATAAACAAATTGCAAAATTTTTGAATCACATTCGAATGTAATATCATTGCTGTCCTCTACATACTTTTCTCCTTCCCTGTATGAAATAATTTTACCAAAATAGATTTTACATATTATTTCCTCTACCTTTGTCCAAGGATAATAACCCCAACCTCCACCTTTCTGTGCTATCTCAAAACCCAAAATTGATGGGAGTACAAAATAAACAGTTATCAAAATGGCTATTACAATAATCCAAATAATAACTTTCTTTTTAGACATGTTTTTTAATTTATTTTTTATCTACAACTTAATTTTCCAAAACAAATAAACTCGTTTTCAATTCTAAAGCCATAACATCCACAATTGCCCAGATATGATTTAGGGTAGAAAAACCATATTAGTCCAGCTAAAATAATCAACACAATAATCCAAATAATAATTTTTTTTATATATCGCGGTATTTTAGATGTTATTAATGAAACTAAAGAAAAAATTATATATAATAAAATGGTATATATTAAAATATTGACAACTAAGTGTAAGAAATAATCATCAGTCTTCTCTTTAGAAATTTCATCAAAAGTGACCATGTGATATCTTCTGATAAGTAAAGTGAAAGGATATCCATATACTTCCTCAACACAAAAACTTATGTCGTCAGTGTATTTTTTACAATCAAAATTCAAAGGTCCGCCAGGATTAATACTGTCTGTTGGAGAACATTCCCTAGCAGACCCCCAACAGGATCCATTATTTTTAATTGGAAAAAAATGCATGCCAGTCACTATTAATATAGCAATAACTAAACTAATAATAATTCTTAAATAAATTTTCTTTTTAGACATATTATTCTAAAACTCTTATAAACATGAAGATTATTCAAGGTATTTCCTTTCATCTATTGATTTACATTTGTAAGGAATGCCCGAACATTTTTGCCAAGTAGTAGTACCCCGAGTTGTTCCATTTTCATCTAAATATGAGGTAGTGTGTTCAAACTGAAAACCAAAACATGATCTACAAATCCTATAAACTGGAGACTTGTGATCATTCATATTTTTAGGGTAAAAGAAAATAACCAAAGCAATCACTCCAATAATTAATATGATTATTTTCTTCTTTTTAGACATAAATTTATAAAAATACTTACTACTCTTTTTCAACACAGCCCGGGCCTACATGATAATTAGGTAAATCCTCAATAATATAGCCTCCTTGCTTATATTCACATCTACCATCTAATTCACAATCATCTCTTGATCTGTTAATACAATCTGCTGGTTCTAAATCTGCTGGTTCTAATACAAAATACCAATATCCTACAATCGCCAATAAAACAATTAACACAATGATTAATATAACAATTTTCTTTTTAGACATATCTCTTTATGATTCATGATTTATGAATCAGGATTCATGAATATGCGAAAATTTGCACTGCAAATTTTCGCATTAAAATATTCTTAAATCCTAAATCTTCTTAGTATACTGTACATTTGTTGGATAAGCAAACTCAATCTTCTCATTCTTAAAGGCTTCAAAAATCGCCAGATTAACTTTTTCTACCACATCTAAATATTCAATATAATCCTGCTTTAAAACATAATAAGCTACTTCAAAATTTAAGCTATAATCCCCAAAACTCTTAAAATGGCAACGGTCAAATTCAGTTTCTCCTACTGAACTCACTATTTCTTTAATCATACCTGGAATTTTTTGTAATTTTTCTCTGTCTGTCTCATAAATCACCCCTAAATTTAATAATGCCCGTCTTTTTTCCAATCGCTTAAAATTCTGCACTCGGGCTTCAGTTAATTCTTTGTTAGATATAATCAATTGCTGGCCATCCAGGGTTCGAATATGGCTAGTTTTAATCCCGATCTTTTCTACGGTCCCCATATCAGAACCCACAATAATAAAATCTCCCACTTCAAACGGTTTATCAATCAAAATAGAAAAACTGGCAAAAATATCTGCCAGAATATTTTGAATAGCCAAAGCTACAGCAATGCCGCCAATCCCCAAACCAGCAATTAAAGAGGTTACATTCACTCCCAAATTACTCAACACCAACAACAAACCCAATGACCATAAAACAATTTTTACCAGAACACTTAAAGTTTTAATACTGGCTTTACTAACTTCTTCATCCTGCCCACTCTTCACCATTGCCTTACGCGCCACATACTCAATAATATCCTGCAAGGCTTTTATCACTTCGTACACCAAAACCAAAATAAATAAAATCTTAACAATCTGAACTGCCAAAGTTGGTAAAGTTAAAGACCGAACTGCTAAATAAATTGCAATCAAAAAATATAACGGCGGTTTAACATTGGCCACAATCCTAACTATCATATCATCAGCGTCTGTCTTGGTCTTCTTGCTTAATCTACCTAAATAACTGACTATCAAAACTTGAAGAATCTTTAAAATTATCCAAGCACCTATAAAAATCACTCCGGCCATCACATAATCTCGGCCTGTATTTGGACCTAATTGTAGAGATAAAAAGTTTGAAAACATAAGTTAGTGGACGTCATCCTGAGGAGTGCAGCGACGAAGGATCCCGAATTAATAACAACACAACGGGATTCCTCACTGCGTTCGGAATGACAACCTTTAATTGTTATTTTACTTCATATGTCACAGTAACCTCCACCTGTACTTCATTCTCACCCGCCTCAATTTGTGGCGCCTCAATTTCTCCACCACCTCCCATACCTAAAGCCATATCACTATAATATCTTGTTTGTGGATAAGAAACTTGATTTTCATACACATTTGTCACCTTACCCAACTTCATCCCAGTCTGTCGCGCAATCTCTTTTGCTTTTTGTTGTGCCAAATCAATAGCCTCAGCCCGCGCTTGAGCTTTTAATTCTTCCTCATCATCAATTGTAAAACTCACCCCCCCAATTTGATTAGCACCTTTTTCTGTTGTCTTAGCAATTGCCTCTCCAATTACATCTAAATCTCGAATCTTAATAGTCACATTCTGGAACACCCAATAACCTTGAAGTTCTTGTCCGCGATCCTGCGTCCAATTATAAACTGGGTTTAAATTATAATTGGTAGTCTTAATATCTTTAGCCTCAATATCTAAAGCCTTTAAAGCTGCCACAATTTCATTCATCTTGTCTGAGTTTTCAGCTACTGCTTCAGCCGCTGTCTTCTTGGTTTCAGTCTGGAAACCAATGGTTAAATTAGCTACATCAGCTTTAGCATATACCCGTCCAGTAGCTGAAGTTGAAAACCTATCTGGATAATCGTCCTTTTGTGAGACCATTACCACAGCCACAACCACGATCGCTGTGACACATAAAACTGTTAATAATTTAATCACAAATCTTGTTCTGTCCATAAAAATTTCTTTTATTTTGCCATTCCTCAGATAACAAAATAAAAATTAATATTTACTTCTTTATTATAAAATTTATTCTCTATTTAGTCAAAAATCTTATCATAATAAAATTGGCTAAAATTAGCCAAAAAATATCTCTATCACTTCTCAACTTTTTAAGATTTACTTTTGTAAAACAACCACTTAATGCATTCAATAAACCCTGCCACTAAAATTCCTCCTCCTATCACATAAATCCAATGCCACAAACTCATCGCGGTGGTGGAAAATACGCCTTGTAAATAAGGATTTTGAATAACTAAAACTTGCAAGGCAAATCCAACCAACACACTTAACATCAAAACTGGATTATTATAAACTTTTGTTTTCCAGACTGGTTTTTGTAAATCTCGCAGACTAAATACATAAATTAATGTACTTGTAGCCAACAAAGAGAAAGCCATTGAATTAGCTAATTCAAAATTCTCTGCCTGACCTTGCCAAAAAATATAAAAAGTTAGCAAGACTAATAAAGCCCCTACCAAACTTACCAAAAAAATTATTAATTTATTTTCATTGTCTAATACACTTTGATCTTGCAAATTGCTTTCCTTGCCCAATTTAATTGCCGGCACCGGCTTATCTTTCATCACATCATGTCCTGGCGGATCTTGAGTTAAAGATAAAGCTGGAAAAGTGTCATCAATTAAATTCACCCAAATAATCTGCGCTGCTAAAATTGGCAGCGGCCATTTTAAAATCAAAGCCACCACAATAATTATCACCTCGGTCATTGAATCCGACAAATAATACAGAATAATTTTTTTAATATTTGTAAAAATTATTCTCCCTTGTTTAACCGCTTCCACAATTGTCTTAAAATTATTATTTAATAAAATCAAATCTGCCGATTCTTTAGCTACATCCGTGGCTGTTCCTAAGGCCACTCCCATATTCGCCTGCTTCAGAGCTGGCGCATCATTAATTCCATCACCCGTCATGGCCACAACTGCACCCACTTCCTGCCAGGCTTTAACAATTTTTAACTTTTGTTCTGGTGTAGTACGAGCATAAACTTTAATGTCCTTAACTTTCTTCTTCAATTCCGACTCACTTATTTTTTCCAGTTCATCACCCTCTAATATATTTTCCTCTTTAACCACTAAACCCGCTTCTTCAGCAATTACTTTTGCCGTATATTTATTATCACCCGTAATCATCACTGTCTCAATTCCGGCCCGGCGCGTTCTCTCAATTGTCTCTTTTACATTCTCTCGAATTGGATCTTTAATGCCTACCAAGCCCACAAACACAAAATTAGTATACAAATCCGCCATAGCCTGTCTTTGTTTAGGCGATTCATTTTCTGAAATATGAGTCGGATTATTTGAAATACAATTCACACTCATCGACACTTCTTTATAAGCCAAGGCCAAAACCCTTAAACCTTCTTTTGACATCTGCTCGTACATTTTCAAAATTTTATCTCTTTTATAACTTGTCAACTCTATCTTCTGGTTAGTTTTTTGTGAATAAACATAGTTTGAAAAAAACAAAACTTTTTCTGGTGCACCTTTCAAATTTATAATATTATGTTCCTTATCTTCCTTATTTAAAGTCATCATAAACTTGTACCGCGCATCAAACGGAATCTCATCCAAACGTTTAAACTTTTTTTCTAAAGCTTCTTTATCCAAACCACCATGTATACCGGCTAACAACAAAGCTTTTTCGGTTAAATTCCCGACTATTTTATCAATCGTTAATTTTTCTTTCTTTTCGGCAATATACGCATTATTACATAACATTCCAATTCTTAACAAAAATAATTGTTCTTCTGCTGACTGTTCTTCCACCTCAGTTAAACCACTCTTTAAATTTATGTGTGAATCTTCAGTTACAATCCTCACCACCTGCATATTACCTTCCGTAATTGTACCTGTCTTATCCGCACAAATTACATTGGTTGAACCCAAAATTTCTGCGCCCAGCAATCTGCGTACCAATGAATGTTTTTTTAAAATCCTTTGCATCCCAACTGCCAAAACCACAGTGACTGTGACTGCCAAACCTTCCGGAATAGCCGAAACTGCAATGGCCACGGCCGTCGAAAACATCTCTGACCAAGCATGCCCAAAAACCACTCCTAAAATAAAAACGCCAACCGCAGCTGCCAAGACCAACTTGGTTAAAAACCAAGCAAACCGATCCAATTTTTCCTGCAAAGGTGTTTTTCCCTCTGAAACACCGGCCACTAATTCTGCAATCTTACCCACAGCTGTTCCCATACCAGTTTCTACTATCATCCCTCGTCCACTACCTTGGACTACCAAAGTTCCCATAAAAGCCATGTTTTCCCTTTCAGCCAAAACAATATCTTCTTTTAAAATTCCTTCTTTCTTATCCCGTGGCGCGGATTCACCAGTTAACACCGCTTCATTAATTTTTAAATTAACCGTTTCAATTAATCTTAAATCTGCCGGGATTTTATCTCCGGGCATCAACAACACCACATCCCCCGGCACCAGTTGCGAAGTTTCAATCACTTTTTCCTCTTCATTACGTACTACTTTAGCTGAACTGACCACAATTTTTTTCAAAGCTTTTAGGGCCCGCGAAGTTTTCAATTCCTGACCAAAACCCACCAGCACATTAATTATCACCGCCAATAAAATAACCGCCGCATTAATCCCCTCACCAATGACAAAACTAATTAAAGCCGCCGCCACTAAAACAATCACCATAACTGATTTCATTTGAGCTATCAGAATATCTAATGGTCCTTGTTTTTCTCTTTCAACTAATTCATTCAAACCATATTTTTTTTGCCGCTCCTTAGCTTTTTTATCTGTTAATCCTTCATTTTCTACTTCTAATCTTGAATAAATTTCCTCCAACTTCAAATTCCACCATTTAACTTCTGGTTTCTTAACTTCTTCTAAAGAATGAAATTTATTTTTTTTCTTAAACATAAAAGCACGGTTATCCCGTGCTTATATTATAACTTTATTTTTATCTAATGGCAAAGGCTTACCCTATGCTAAATATGGGGATTAATCTACGGCCGGGGTATATAAATTTGAACTAAACCCGCTCACACTATTACTGGTCACTAAATCAAATCCAACTAAACTTAAATTCTTTAATAATTCCATCTTTTGGCCCAAATTTTCTTCATTTGGAGTCAATTCTAATTCAAAACTTGCGCTGACTTTTTCTCTATCTCCAATTGAACCAATTGACCAACTAATTAAATCCTTGGTCTCATCATAGACCATGGCCTCGCCAGTTTCCACCGCGAAATTACCCGTCCATCTAATACCTACTGGCAAATTAGCTTTAAAATATAAATTACTCACCCTGTGGCTAGTTGGATATACTTCAATCATCACTCGAATTAGACTGGTCTCTCCTACTACTGGCGGCCACGGACCTACACCCAACTGCTCACCTTCAGTTGTATAATACGCAATCTTAGAGCTCAAAATTAAATTCGTATTCTGAACAACCTCGGGCATCTGCGACTCTTCAATTTTCTCTCCTTCAACTTTAGGCCTAACAATTTTTATCTCTACACTCTCGACTGGGAAACTTTTGTTAAACAAAATCACATTCGTTATAATCAACAACAAAATCAAAACTACAAATACAATATCAATCACCAAATGTTTTTTTGATTCTTTGTAATGTTTCTCATACCGCGAACGCATTGGATTAATCATCACGTTCAAAGTCCGAATATAAACCGATCGCTTGGCTGGCACGTCTGCGGGCTTATTAATTATCTCTATTTTTTGTTCTTCTTTCTTGTTTGACATATATTTTTTAATTAAAAATGAATAATGAATAATGAAAAATTAATGTTTTTTTATTTATCTATATTACTCTTTGTGGTTTTTACGGTTGCTATCAAAAGCTTTAAAATATCTTTACAGTCTGAAATTAAACTATTATACATACTTGAATTTATATAGCCAGTTTCCTTTAATAAATCAATCCAATACATTGTTTCGTTTGCCTCCTTTAATGCAACGCTCATTTTATTAATAAAATCTAACTTTGATTGAGCAAATTCTGCTTCTCTAACCAATGCGCCAATAGAAGTTCCTGATCTTAAAATTTGTTTACTCATTACAAATTCTCTTTTTTCATTACATAAATATTTATATAAATTAACAATTCTAATCGAAAATCTATAACTCTTATCTTTTAAAATATTCTCTTTCATTATTCATTTTTCATTTTTCATTATTCATTTTTCATTATTCATTTTTCATTATTCCATGCCTAAAATTTCTATTTCTCCATCTCCATCTACATCTCCCACACCCACTCGCACACCGTTCCGCTTGGCTTCGTCAAAAGCGAAAAAACCCGGATCCACCAAATGCCCAATCTTATCATAAATTTGAATATGTGGACCACCAGTTGGTCCTGCCCCTGTAATTATCTCATCTTTATTATCCCCATTCAAATCTGCACAGGCTACATTTATTCCACCGCGGAATAATGGATCAAATGGAAAAAATCCAGGATCAAACAAATAGCCAGTTGCATCAAATATCCTCACGTGCGGACCACCGCTAAATCCAGCTCCAGCCACAATCTCTTTATAACCATTACCATTTAAATCACCTAAAGCCAAATTAACTCCGCCATAAAAATTTGAAGCATAAGCCATCCAACCATTATGTAAAATTTCTCCCTTTAAATTAAATATCTTAACTTCTGGCTGCTCACCATACCCCCGCCCAGTCACAATTTCTTTCTCTTCGCCCCCCATCACATTACCCACGGCCAAATTAATTTCTGAATGGCTATTTTTACCATAAGGATAAAACTCTGAAATTAACAAATTGTCAGTATTATAAATTCTTATTTGAGAACCTTCAGCCACCAGTGTTTCATCGTTCCCATCATTATCTAAATCACTAATCACTATACGGACCCCGCCAGCAAACCGACTATCATAAGCATAAAAACCCGAGCGTTTAATCTGGCCCTTTTTATCAAACACCCGCACATAAGAACCATTTACAAAGACCACGTCTCTTAAAATTATTTCACTATCCACTTCAACTTCAAGTTTCTTTAACAAAACAATTCCATCTTGCGGCGCTAAAGTAATTTTTTTAACTAATTCTCCATTGTTGGTGATTGGATCTTGAGTACCACGAATTTTTTCATAAATCCCCGGACCTAAATCCACGCTCTGACTGAAATTGCCTGAATTTACCAAAACCACACCTTTAGTAAAATTCCGTCGCCACACATCACCCAAAATATTTTTAGATTCACTATTTGGATAACCTAAATTCACACCATATTCATCATAATACCACAACTGTGAGTGATCTTGGGTGCCATAATCAAAAGCAAAATAACCATTACCTTGCAAGGTTGAAGTCAAACCAAACCGTACTTTATCATAATCCCAGCGATTACCAGTGTTATCTGTATTTGGATTTAAAACGATAATCTGTGGATAGTTAAAAATATTTTTCTCTAAATCTTTGTAATCCTCCATGGCTCCACTCCAACCACCCATCCATGGATCAGGCCAACTTTCATATAACCGCCCATTAATATAATCATTTCCATAACTTGAACTATTCACTAAAATTATCTTATTTTTACCTAGCAACTCGCGCGTATTTTTTAACAAAGTCAACATACCTTCCCGCCAAGCTTCATCAGCCCAACTGGCTTCATCAATCTGATAATCATTATTAATATCAATCTTACCTTCATTTTTCCAACTCACTCCGGTTAAAACATTATCATAAAAAACTCCGTCCCATTTTCCACTCGACATTAATTCTTTTTTCACAAAATTTGGCAACCATTCATTAAATTTTTGGCCGTTATACTCTGGACAATATTCCGTTATATTAAAAGAGTAATTGCCTGGCCAAATTGAATGCACCCGTCCACTGCCATCTTTTAAATACCATTTGAAACTGATCTCGGATTGCATTTTATGCCATGGACCAGACGAGCTTTCCAAATCAGACAGACGAGTAATTGGAAATTCCATAGCTGACAAATAAGCAATTATTTTTATGTGCGGATTTAACGCACGCAAACGAGCAAATATCTCTGGATTAGTATCTTGAATCTGCATACCCAAAATTACCACATCCCATTTAGCTAGCTCCTCAACTTCCGCACTTGAAATTGGACTCTTTAAAAAATAATTAGCTAATTTAGGATATCCATCGCTCCGCGCATAACTTAAATTCGGCAATAAAAAATACGCTAGCATTATACACACTAACGCAAAACAACTTAATTTAAACTTAAGTTTACTTTGCCAGCAATTCTTTATAAATTGCCAATATTGCCGAATAATGGGCTTTTTTACCATATTTCTCTAACCATTTCTCTCTACTCTTCTGATCTTTTATAGTAACACATTTTTCGCCTTTTGTCAACATCTTTATTTTTTCTGCTAACGCATCCACATTCCCTGGTTCAAACAAAAATTCTTTCTCTGCTCCACTTCGGCTCATTGACAGCGAGGCAAGCAACTCTGGCAAAGCTCCTATCTTACTAGCCACCACACACTTACCTAAAACCAAAGTCTCTAAAACTGTTAGACCAAAAGTTTCTGGCGCCAATGATGGCACAACCACACACTCTGAATTGATT
>Ga0272441_10016661_pt1 | contig 10135 bp, 8 predicted proteins | sample SSMProp6N_FD_193582 | JGI IMG/M metagenome (GOLD analysis project Ga0272441, IMG submission 193582) | Marine sediment archaeal communities from Little Sippewissett salt marsh, Falmouth, MA, United States - SSM-Prop-6N | ecosystem: Environmental > Aquatic > Marine > Wetlands > Sediment ... | reverse complement strand
TCATCCTGACGGCCGCCGTCTGCGCCCTGGTGGCCGACGGGTTCCTCGTGGGCTTCGTGTTCCAGGAACGGCTGCCGCTGCACGCCGCCACGGTGGCCACGTCGGCGGGCCTGCTCTGCCTGATTGTCAGCCTGATCCTGTCCGTTGTCCCGTACGTGCGCCAGATCCGGCGCGTGCGCTCGGGCCGCGCGAAGGCCGCCGACGCCGCCCGCGATGCGCGCCGGGACGATTCAGGCGACGGCGGGGGCCCTGCCGACTGACCGCGCCGCCGGCGCCCGGAAAGGCTTCGCCCATGACCGATGTGCCAACAGACCGGCCGCCGCTCGACCCGGGGGCCCGGGGTGGGCTGGGCGGCCTGGTCGTGGTCGCGGCGGCCTTCGTCTTCCTCGTCGCCTGGCAGAGCGAGGCGCCGATTTTGTGCGGCACGCTCATGGCCGTCGCGGGCGCCGCGGCGGTGCTCGCCGTCCGCCACGTGGCCGCCCGGCGGCGACGGGTCTTCTCCGCCGTCCAGTGGCTGGCCCTCGGCGGGCTCTTCCTTGTCTTCTTCCTCGTGCTCCAGGTGGCGCCCAAACCCGAGCTGCAACGCTTCTACGACGAGGACCCATCGCGGCAGAGGAACGCCCTGGTCATCGCCGCCGTCCTGGTCGGCATCGGCCTGGTGAGCCTGGCCATGCTGCGCGGCGGCAAGGGCTCCGGCACCGAACGCGACTGACCGCGTCGGCCGTCGCCGTGGCCGCCTGCCCCGAGCTTGTCGAGGGGTATAAGCCGCCGCCACGGGCGGCGGACGCTGTTGGCCGTTGCCGTTGTAGGACCCCGGCCTGCCGCGGCCGTAGGGGCGGGCCTCGTGTCCGCCCGGTCCCGATGCCGCCTGTCCGTTGCGGCCCCGGCCTCGCCCGAGGCCGGACGCGGCCGAGGGCGGGCATCGAGGATCCTCTCTCGTTGCATCTGAACGGGCAACGTCGGGGCCGTTCGCCGAGCCGGGCCGATGATTGTGGGGGTGCAGCCATGCGCACAAGCTTCCTTGTGGCGATCGCGGCCGTGCTGGCGGCAACATCCGCCGCCGCGGCCCAGGAGGTCGAGATGAAACCCTTCGTCATGCCGACGCTCGAGGCGCCGGGCGAACTGGTGGACCTGCGCCGGGTGTTCGACGGGCCGCGCGCGGCCGACCTGCCGCCTGTGCGCACGAGCCCCGCCGGCCGCTTCACGGCCGGCGGCGAGCCCGTCAGGTTCTGGGCCGTCAACGTCTGCTTCGCCGCGTGCTTCCCGCCGCACGACGTGGCCGACAAGGTGGCGGCGCGACTGGCCGCCTTCGGCGTCAACTGCGTCCGCTTCCACCACATGGACATGCGGGCGTTCCCGCGCGGCATCTGGGCGAAGGACTTCTCCGGCCTCGACGCCGAGGCCCTCGACCGGCTCGATTACTTCCTCGCGGCGCTCAAGCGCGAGGGCGTCTACGCCAACCTCAACCTCCACGTCTCGCGCGACTTCGCCCGCACCGGCGGCTCGATGAAAGCCGACGAACTGCCACGGTTCGGCAAGGTCGTCAACATCTTCGACCCCGAGCTGATCGAGCTTCAGAAGGCCTACGCCCGGGACCTGCTCGGCCGTAAGAACACCTACACCGGCCTCAAGGTGGCCGAGGACCCCGTGGTCGCCATGGTCGAGATCACGAACGAGAACTCGTCGCTGATGGTCCTGTCGCGCTGGGCGGTTGAGGGCCTGTCGCCACAGTACGAGACCATGCTGACCAGGCTCTGGAACGACTACCTCGCCGACCGCTACAAGACCGACGCGGCGCTGCGGGAGGCCTGGTCCCCGGGCGCCCTGCCACGCGGCAAGGAGATGCTCCCGCCGCTGGCGCGCCTGGCGGCCGAGCCGCTGGCGGCGCCCGGAGACGCGGCCGGCGGGGCCCCCGCTTGGCGCCTCGAGCAGCACAAGGAGGCCGCCATGCAGGCGGCGCCCGACGGGCCGGCCGTGCACCTCACCATCAGCAAGGTGAACGACACGTCGTGGCACCTCCAGATGAAATGCGACAAGCTCGCGCTCCGCAAGGGGCAGTTCTACACGCTGCGCTTCCGCGCCCGGGCCGACAAGCCACGGCAGATCGGCGCCGGACTCCAGCAGGTTGGCGAGCCGTGGGCCATGCTCGGCCTGTCGCAGCGGTTCGACCTCGCGCCCGAATGGCGGACGTTCGAGGTGGGCTTCACGGCCAACGCCGACGAGGCCGATGCGAAGTTCAGTTTCAGCGTCGGTTACGCGGCCGGCGACGTGTGGCTCGCCGACGTCTCGCTCGCGCCCGGCGGACGCGTGGGACTCCGCGACGGCGAGTCGCTCGACAAGCGCAACCTCCGCCGCCTCTCGCGCGACGACGTCGTCACCGACGCCCGCAAGGCCGACTTCCACCGGTTCCTCGCGGACCTGGACCTCAGGTTCTTCACCGGCATGCGCACATTCCTGCGCGACGATCTTGGCGTGCGGTGCCCGGTGACCGGCACCGAGGGCTTCACGCTCCCCAGTGACTGGGTGCAGTCGCACCTGGACTTTGTGGACGGCCACGCGTACTGGGAGCACCCGCACTTTCCGCGCCGCCCGTGGGATCCCCGGGACTGGACCATCAAGAACACGGCGATGGTGGACGACCCGGCCGGCTCGACGCTCGTCGGCCTGGCGTTCCAGCGCGTCGCCGGCCCCGACGGCCTGCCGCCGCTGAGGCCCTTCACCGTCACCGAGTACAACCACCCTGCCCCGAACGACGCCCAGGCCGAGTGCGTCCCGATGGTGGCCTCGTTCGCCGCCGCGCAGGGCTGGGACGGCGTGTTCCTCTTCGCCTACAGCCACTCCGACGACTGGGACGCCAAGGCCCCGCGCAGCTTCTTCGACATCCACGCCAACCCCGTGAAGATCGTCCAGATGGCGGCCGGGGCGCTCATGTTCCGCCGCGGCGACGTGCCACGCCTCCCGGCGACCGTCGTCACGGAGATGACGCCCGAACAGATGGTCGCCTTGTCCGCGCGGCACGGCCCCTGGACCACCAGCCTGATGAACCTTCCGGACCACGGCTCGCACCCGGCGCTGCGGTTCTTCGGCGCGAGCGTGATCCGGCCTCGCGCCGCCCTCCCCGCCGCCGCGCCGCAGCCCGGTACGCACGTGGAGGGCCTCGCCCCCGACGCCACGCCCGAGCCGCCGAAGGCCACGGCCGAGCCGCCGAAGGCCACGGCCGAGAAGGGCCCGTGGAACTGGACCTCCTCCGGCGACCACCTGCGATGGTCGGCCGACGGCAGGCAGACGGGCGTCTACATCGCCTCGGGCGACCGCAGCGCCGCCTTCGTCGGCTTCCTCGGCCACGGTCAGCACGTCGCGGGGAAGGTCATGGTTCAACAGGTCTCCCCCGCCTTTGCGGCCATCACGTTCTCGTCGCTCGACGGCGCGCCGCTCGTGACCTCGAAGCGCATCCTCATCACCGCCTGCGGACGCGTGGAGAACACCGGCCAGGAGTGGAACGCCGACCGCACAAGTGTCGGCGACAAGTGGGGCACCGCGCCGACGCTCATCGAGCCGGTCCGCGCGACGATCGTCCTGTCGCGCCCGAAGCCCGACGGGGCGCGCCTCCTGGCGCTTGACGGCCACGGCCGGCCCGTGAAAAAGCTGCCCGTCGAGCGCGGCCCATTGCGCGGCACACAAATCGCCCTGCCCGGCGATCCGCCGACCCTGTGGTACGTCCTGCAGTTGTAGGGACACGGCCTGCGAGACTTCAGGCGAGCCCGCCGCTCGACCGGCTCGTGCCCGACCCGGGCACGGGCTTAGGGTAGGGGCCGTGCCCGCGCCGTTGTCGTGGACGTTATAGCGTAGGGGCACGGCCTGCCGTGCCCGGCCGTTCGCTGTTCATGTTGTTGTGTGCGGGCACGGTCAATCACGCCCGTGCGGCTGTTTTCCGTTGTCGGCTCACGGCTCCTTCTCCCAGGGGGGGCTGCTCTCGGGTTCTGTTGCCGCGGGGTTCTCGCGGTCGACAGACCACTTGAGCGGATTGTCGACTATGTACTGTCTGATGGCCGCGAGTTCCTCTTCATCTCGAATGACGTGCTCGTGGTAGTTCCTCTGCCAGAGACTTGCGTCAGGGCTCGTGCGAAGTGCGTTGACCCGCCGCGTGACGCCCGACTTGTAGGATCCCACGACCGTGGCAAGCGACCCCGCGATGGCCTGGCCGAACGTTCGCGGGAACGTAGGGGCACGGCCTGCCGTGCCCGGCTGTTGACCGTGAATCAACAGGATGCCGTGAACGTGGTTCGGCATGACCACGTAGTAGTCCAACTCGACGTTCGGATGATGCGCCGGCAGGTCCTGCCATTGCCTGTCGGCCACCGCGCCCCACTCGTTGAGCACCATGCGTTCGTTGACGACGCTGCCGAAGAGACAGCGCTTGCCATCGGCGCAGATCGTGACGAAGTACCCGCCGGACGAGGAATAGTCGTAGCGTTTCAAGCGCACGGACTGACGTTGCGGGAAGTCATTGCGGCGCTGGTCGCACATAGCGGAGTTCCGGGATCATCGCGGCGCGAGCAGGTACCCCGCCCCGACACAACGTCCCCTTGACACAACGCGAACGAGAACGGCACGGGCACGGCAGGCCGTGCCCCTACGGAACGTCAACAGCAACGGTGGGCACGGCAGGCCGTGCCCCTACGCAACGACCTACCGCGGCGTGGCGTCGGGAAGGCCGCCGTCGACGGGGATGGTCGCCCCGGTGGTCGGCGTCTGTCGCGAGACGAAAAAGAGCACCGCGTTGGCCACGTGGCGGCCGGTCACGCGGGCCTTCAGGAGATTGCGCTGCCGGTAGTACTCGTGCAGCCCCGCCTCGTCGAGGCCGCGCACCTTCATCCGGTCGGCGCCGACGGTTTCCCACAGGCCGGACTTGTAGTCGCCCTCGGCGAACACCGCGTCGGGGGCCACCATGTTAACGCGCACGCCCAGCGGAGCCATCTCCAGGCTGGCGATGCGGCCGAGCTGATGGCACGCGGCCTTGGTCGCGCTGTAGGCCCCGAAGCCCGCGCTCGGCGACGGCACGTTCTTCGTGGACATGATGACGACGTCGCCGCCGGTGCCCTGCCGCTTGAACAGGTCGCCCGCCGCGGCCAGGACGAGCAGCGTGCCGTCCACGTTCACCCGCTCCAGCCGGCGGAACGCCTCGAGGTCCATCTCGGCAATCGTCGCGACCAGCGCGATGCCGGCGTTGTGCACGACAATGTCCACGCCGCCCCAGGCCTCGACCACCTGCCGGAACCCGTCGGCCACCGCCGCGCGGTCGGTCACGTCCATCGCAACGCCGCGCACCCGGCCGGGCGCCGCCGCGTTCAGGTCCTCCGCCAGGGCGTCGAGCCTCTCGCCCGGCAGGTCGGTGGCGGCGACGCGGCAACCGCTGTCCAGCAGCGTGCGGCAGACGGCGTAGCCGATGGCCCCGGCGGCGCCGGTCACCACCGCCACGCGGCCGTGAAGCGCCGGCGCGGTCGCCGCCTCGGCGGCCCTCGTGTCGGCCGCCGGGGCAACGGCCAGCGACCCGGCGCCGGTGGCGATGAAGTGGTCAGGCTTGCGGTCGTGTGTCGCGGCGAACCGTTCGACGGCGTCGGCCAGGCCGCGGCGGAACGCGTCGGCGTCGTCGCACGGCAGCAGCGGGTCGAGCGACAGGGCGAGGCCGCTGCGCTCGTCCTCGTCGCTCAGCCTCGCGCGGGCGTCGGCCAGGCAGCTCAGCAGCACCGGCGCGTGCGGGAAGTCCTCGTTGCCGGTCGGCTCGGCCAGCAGGCCGCGGACGATCGGGGCGACGTGAACGAGCGCTGCGAACGCGTCGACGGTGCCAGGTTTCGGGCGTGTCATGGGCGGGCTCCTGCACTTTGTCCGCTTTGTCCGCCCCGTCGCGCCGCGTCCGCGAGGGCCCGGGCGTTGGCGCCGGGGTCGTCGCCCTTGAAGACGGCGCTGCCGGCGACGATGATGTCGGGCCCCAGGGCGGCCACCTCGGCGATGTTCACCTGCGTGATGCCGCCGTCGATGCCGACGAGGATGTCGCGGCCGGACCGGCGGACCATGTCGGCCAGCCGGGTCAGCCGCTCCCCGGTTGCCGGGATGAACGCCTGTCCGCCCCAGCCGGGGTTGACGGCCAGGAGAAACACGGCGTCCAGATCGTCCATGAGCGGGGCTGCCGCCTCGAGCGGCGTCCCGGGATTCAGGGCCACGCCGCGCAGGACGCCGCGCGCGGGATCGTTGACGTTCTCCATCTCGCCGAGCGCCTGGAGGCAGCGGTGGACATGCCGAGTGGACTCGACGTGGACGATCACGAGGTCGGCCCCGGCCTGGACATAGTCGGCCACGACCGCCTCGGGCTCGGCGATCATCAGGTGGACGTCCTTGAGCAGGCGCGTGCGGACGCCCTTGACGAACGCGGGGCCGAAGGTGAGCGCGGGGCAGAAGCGGCCGTCCATCACGTCGAAGTGGAGCAGGCGGACGCCGGCCTGCTCGACGGAGCGGATCGCAGCGCCCAGGTTCATCACGTCGGCCGAGGCGACGCCCGCCGTGATGTGCGGCGCGGTGTCGTGAAGCTGTGCGATGGTGTCGTTTCTGGACATGGTGGTGCCTTGGTCTCTGGTGGCCTTGGTGACGGCCGTGCAGTGAGGCCCGAAGGGCCGCTCGGAATGTAGCCGGGGGTGAAACCCCCGGAACCGGAGGCTCGTGTTCTGAAGCCCCGATAGGGGCGAAACCCGTTCTGTTGTCCCTATGCTCGGCGAACAGGCGTCGCCCCTCTCGGGGCTCACGTCTTGTCGAGCCAGCCTTCCGGAGGCTTCGCCTCCGGCTACACTCCCGCCAGCCCTCCGGGCCGGTACGTGTTTGGCATGGGTGCCATGCTCAAGCATGTCGGCCTCTCGACGGCCAGCATGGCCACGTGCCGATCCTGACGGATCGGCATCTCCGCTCCGCTCCGACAAGCGTGGCCATGGCACCCTCTACTTCCTCCCGGCGGCCTTCTTCGATTCGCCCTTCAGCGTCTGAAGCAGGTCGTAGGCGTCCTTGGGTCTGAGGCCCTCGTGGACGACCTTGCCGACGGCCTGGATCATCGCCACGGGCGCGTCGCTCTGGAAGATGTTGCGGCCCATGTCGACGCCCGATGCGCCCTGCTGCACGGCATTCCAGGCCATGGTCAGGGCGTCGAGTTCGGGAATCTTTTTGCCGCCCGCCATCACGATGGGCACCGGGCACGAGGCGGTCACCGTCTCAAAGCCCTCGGGCATGTAGTAGGTCTTGACCATCTGGGCGCCCAGCTCGGCGCAGATGCGGCAGGCGAGGCGGAAGTACTTGGCGTCGCGGACCATGTCGCGTCCCACGGCGGTGACGGCCATGGTCGGGATGCCGTACCGGAGCCCCATGTCCACCAGGCGGGTCATGTTGTGGACGCTGCGGGTCTCGAACTCCCCGCCGATGAAGACCTGGAGCGTGATGGCCGCGACGTTCATCCGGATGGCGTCCTCGATGTCGACGGCCAGCTCCTCGTTCGACAGTTCCTTGAGGACGCTCGGCCCGCCGCTGCAGCGCATGACGATGGGCTTGGTCAGCGTCGGCGGGACGGTCGTCCGCAGGATGCCGCGCGTCAGCATCAGGGCGTCGGCGTGGGGCATCAGGGGAACCACCGTCAGGTCGATGCGCTCCAGGCCCGTGGTCGGGCCCTGGAAGTATCCGTGGTCGATGGCCAGCATGACGGTCCGCCCGGTGTCGGGGCGGAAGATGCGCGACAGGCGGTTCTTCATGCCCCAGTCGAGGTTGCCCGAGCCCTTGAGGAAGAATCCGGGCGTCGCCATGGGCACGTCCTCGAAGTAGTTCTTCGCCTTCTTGCTCGTGTCTTTCTCCGGCATGATGGTCTCCTTTTGGGCGGCAAGGCCCCGCGAATACAGCCGTTGGCCCGGGCGCCACTGCGCCGGGCGCCGGGCGGCCCCGGCCTCGCCACCGGACCTCAGACACTACCTTCAAACCCGGTGGGAAGTCCAGTCAAAACTCGCGGCCGCCGCCGCACGCCGTGCTCGGCCCGGCCGCGCGCCGGCTTTGCGGGTTGACGCCTGCCGCGAAACTTCGCACAATGGTTGCGGACCGTGACCCGTCGTCCGAAGGAGGACCGTCGATGAAACGTCTCGCAGTCTGTCTGGCGATTCTGGCGTGCGTGTCGATGACCACCGGTTGCGTGAGCCGCGCCATCAAGGAGGGCATCGGCGTCGCCCGCGGCGCCAAGGGCATCTCGGTGATGGTGAAGCCCGTCAGTGCCGACGCGTCGGCGCGGCCGCTCGGCGGCTACACGCGCTTCGTGGTCGAGCCGTTCAAGGACGCGACCGGGTCGGGCGTGCCGCAGGTCATCAAGAGCACCCTGTCGACCTACGTCGCCCAGATGCTCGCCGAGCACAAGATCCCGAACGAGCCGCGCGGCAAAACGCTCACCATCCGCGGAACCTACGTCTACTACGAGGACGCCAACAACACGACCGACCAGGTGTTCGGCCCGTTCGAGGAACTGCTCGCGCGAGTGCAGCTTTGCGACGGCGGCCGCGTGATCGGCGAGGCCGATTGCGTGGGCCGCACCACCGAGTCGGTCAACAAGGGGGCCGAGAAGAAGGCCCAGGGCCTCGCCAAGGCCATCGTCGACTGGATCGACAAGAGCTATCCCGAACGGCCGTAGCGGGCGCGGTGCCGCATCTTCGCTGTCGGCGGCACCCGGGATTTGCTTGAAAACCGGGCCCCGGGACGCTATGCTTATGCGTTCTTTCCCGGCGGCAGGCGGCGGCGCACCGTAGCGGCCGGCTCCGGGAAGAGGCTTGGGACCCGCAACGAGCGCACGTGCGAAACGGAGGATCGTCTTGGCAGTCAAGATCAGAATGAAGCGATTCGGCCGGACCAACCGGGCGTTTTTCCGCATCAACGCGGTGGACAGCCGCGCCGCTCGCGACGGCCGCGTCATCGAGGAACTCGGCTCGTACGATCCCCACGCGCCGGACGACCGGAAGGTCAGGCTGAACGCCGAGCGGGTGCTGTACTGGCTCTCGGTGGGCGCCCAGCCGAGCGACACGGTGCGGACGTTCCTGGAGCGGGCGGGCCTGATGGGCAACAAGAAGGTGACGCGCCCGATCGGCCCGGTGACGGCGGAGTCGGTGGCCCGGGCCGCTCCTGCGGTCGAGACTGCGGCAGCCCCCGCGGCCGAAGCGAGGCCGGCCGCCGACGCGGCGCCCTCTGCGACGGAGACGTCCGGGGGCACGGCTCCCGCGGCGCCGGGACTGACGGAGCCCGAGCCGCCCGCGCCCGGCGGCGTGGAGCCGGCCGAGCCGGAGTCGGCCGCCCCGTAGCGCCGACGCGACTCTTCGCCAGGCCGTCAGACTTTTGCCGCGGCACACCGGGTGTGGGCCGCGGCTTTTTCATTGTCGGCGGCAGGGCGTGTGTTCAGTGTGGGTGCCATGCTCACGCTTGCGTGAGCATGTGAGTCTCTCGATGGCCAGCATGGCCACGCCCCTCGACGGGGCTCGGGAACTGCGTCAAGCGTGGCCATGGCACCCCCGGAATGGGAGATCAAACGGTCCACGCTGAACACGTACGGCACGCCGGCGGCGATGCGGGCACAGGGCCATGGCACTTCGCGTGGACATCCTCACGTTGTTCCCCGAGATGTTCGGCGGCTTCCTGGGTGAGAGCATCCTGCGCATCGCCCGGGAGAAGGGGCTGCTGGAGGTTCGCGTGTCGAACATCCGCGACTGGGCCGAGGGCCGGCACAAGAAGGTGGACGACACGCCGTTCGGCGGCGGGCCGGGCATGGTCCTGATGGTGCCCCCCGTGGCGCGGTGCCTGGACGCCGTCCGCGAGATGGACCGGCGCCGCGGACCCGTCATCCTTCTGACGCCGCAGGGCCGGCCGTTCGACCAGCAGGCCGCACGCCGCCTGGCGCAGCAGGCGCGGCTGATCCTGCTGTGCGGCCACTACGAGGGCGTGGACGAGCGGATCCGCACCCTGGTGGACGAGGAGATTTCGATCGGCGACTACGTTCTCACCGGCGGCGAGTTGCCCGCGATGGTCGTCACCGACGCGGTGGCGCGGTTGCTGCCGGGCGTGGTGGGCAACTCGGCCT
>Ga0272441_10016660_pt1 | contig 10135 bp, 10 predicted proteins | sample SSMProp6N_FD_193582 | JGI IMG/M metagenome (GOLD analysis project Ga0272441, IMG submission 193582) | Marine sediment archaeal communities from Little Sippewissett salt marsh, Falmouth, MA, United States - SSM-Prop-6N | ecosystem: Environmental > Aquatic > Marine > Wetlands > Sediment ... | reverse complement strand
GCGACGGCCCTGCCGCTGTGCGCGGGCCATAAGAAAGTTATCGGGTAACCGCCACGCCCGCTCGATCCTGCGCCTAAATTATTATGCAAACAATGCTTATGGAGTGTCGCCCCCCGCCACACGCCGCCATACGCCGCGCGACAGCAGCCCGGCCGCCGTCGCGGTAGCCCCCTTGCCGCGAAGTCGGGGCTGGCGCAGGCTGTGAATCTCGACAGCTCCGCCGGCCACAAGCACCGCGTCGTAGCCGCCGGCCCACACCGGCGCGGTCCCGGCCAATCGCTCCCAGGCAAGCTGCCCGCCGTCGCCCCGACAGCCCGCCAGCACCAGAACATCACGGCCCTTCAGCCGCGCCACAGCACATCCCCCCTCCGGAAACGCCGCCGCAAACGTCGCCGTCAGGGTGGCCAGATCGACGCTGGGAACCGCCGAAGGTCGGACCACCGCCGCCGCCACCCCGCCATCGGCCAAACGCCGACGCACGAGCCCGAAGAATTCGCTGGTCCAGAACCCCTGCGACCATACGCCCGAGCCGCGCGAGCCCACGACGATCAGATCGTACCGCTCGAGACCGACCCGCAGCATTCGCCAGGCGGCATCAGATGTTCTCTCAACAAGCACTTCTGCGGAGCAGTATGGGTGAGCACCGTCCGGCGTCGCCGCCTCCATCCGCAGCAGCCTCTGCCCGGAGACTGGAACGCAACGGACCCGCCGAACCGTCCGCCCGGGCTGGACCACCAGCGTCTCCAGCGGGACAAACGGCGATCCGACAAGATGTCGCAGCCACGCGAGCAGGTCGGCGTCTGGGATGACGTCGCGGGTCGCCTCCAGCCAGACACGGCTCGCCCCGCTGCCCGGCTGTTCGACGCTCCGCACTGCCAAGGAACACGGAGCAAAGGCCCGGGCCAACGTCCGCGGCCTGGGCGCCACCGCGAACCCCAGCAGCACCGCCAACGCCGCAGCCGTCAAGCCCACCGACGTAGCTGTCGAACTCCGTCGGTCCGCCGCCGCAAGCACACCTGCCGACGCCGCCGCCACCAGCCCCGATAGCGCCACCCCCGCAGGCCAACCCAACCACGGAACCAGCCAGCCCTTCGCCAGCGACACGCCGCAAGCCACGCCCACCAGTGCGGCCGCCAGCGCTTCGGCCATCCGGCGCGACTCGCCCGCAAGTCGCGTAGCCAAGCCCCCCCGACCGGCAGCCAGCGCCACGCCAAGAGCCACCCCGCCGAGTGCGGCCAGCGCACCCGCCGAGAGCTCACCCAACCGCCTGGCCACACACAAGGTGATCAAGCAGACCACAGCCGTCACAAGCATGGCCCCGGAGAACGGCCACAGTACGCCCGACCGCGGCACGGCGCGCCAACCCACCGCTACCCCAACGCCCATCGCAGCCAGGAAGCCGCACAGCGCCGCGCTGCCGCCAAGCAGACCCACCGGCCCCGCAGCAGAGGACACCGACACGGAGAGCATACCCAACACGGACCCCCACGTTGCCACGCAGAGCAGCACAGCAGCGACGGTATCGGCTGCCTCAGGTGGGACGTGCGCCGTGGGCTGGTCCGCCCCAACCGCTCGTCGCTCCACAAGGCCGGCCGCAAAAACCGATAACAGAGCAGCCACGCACAGCAGCCCCACGCCGAGCAGCACAACGTGCGATGCAGTCGACGCCGGCAGCAGCACCAGTTGCCCGACCGCCATCCCCCCCGCCAGCGACACCACGACCAAAGCGGGCAGGTCGACAAGCTCGGGTCCATCGTCGGGCCGGCGATACACGGCGTGTAAGAAAGTCAGGCTCACACCGTAAAGAATCAGCAACGGCGAAAGGACCAACATGCTGACGAGGCACTCGACCGTACGCGCAGCCGCCGGCGTCCAAAGAAAGGCACCGAGCAGCCGAGGGTAGAACCGATCCAACAGCGTCAGCCCAGCGAGTGCCATCATCGCTGCCGCCGCCGCCGCCACCAGGATGGCGGCCAGCGCCAGCCACAGCACGCCGTGGTGAAGTACCTGACGATCATCGCCCGCTGGGGTACCGGGGGCGGGCACGCCACGTACCCGGGCCCACGCAGACCGCACGAAGTGCACCACCAGTTGCTCCGGCAGCATCAGCCCGACGGCCGCCGCCACCAAGCATATGACTACGACCCACGCCGCAGTGCCGGGTGTCGGCCCCAGGGCAGCTGCAGAGGCAGCAAAAAGGCCAGCCGCCTGCGTTCCCGCACCGGCCGCCACCAGCACCGCCACACACACGCCCAGCATCGCGGGGCGACGATCGTGTAATGATTTAGGCTGACCCGAAACGGCGTTCACGGCAGTGAGTGTAGCAGAAACCAAGCCGCCGGGCTGCCGGTGCCTGCGGGGTCGTTCGATTGCAGGCTACTGACGCCCCCCCACCAGGCACCAGCGTCGCGGGCCCTGCATTGACCTGGCCCGGCATCGGCAGTCAAATGGAGTTAGAAGGCCGGTCGCCGCGTGCGATGCGATGATCGGATCGCCGCATCTGCCGACACGTGTCCACGCAACGGCCGCCCGCAACCTAAGAAGGCGCATTACGGCTGTATGCGTAACGTCGAGCCGGAGCCCAGCCACGCCGCAGGCTCCTTTGAAGAATGCCCCGGCCGGGCCTCGGATCAGAACGAATCAGGAACGCAGTTATGAATCCCCAAGCCGGCGAATCCTCGTATCGCGAAGCGTACGAACAGCTGCCGATCCCCTATCAGTTGCTTGACCCCCGCGGGCACCTGGTAACGGTAAACGACGTCTGGCTTCAGATGCTGGGATACTCGGCCAGCGAGGTGGAGGGCCGCTGGTTCGGCGACTTCCTCACGAGTGAAAGTCAGGATCACTTCATCGAAGCGCTCGCCCGCATCAGGGACGAAGGCGCCGCACGCGACGTTGGCCTGAGCCTGCTGCGAAAGGACGGAACGGTCGTCACGGCGGACTATAGCGGCCGAGCCGTCCGGGATGAAGGCGGTGGCTTCCAGCGAGCGCACGGCTACCTTCAAGTCGCCACTACTCCCGCCTTACCACCCGGGCTGGCGGATTCCGCCAACCCCGACCTGTCATACATTCTCGCATCGACGGGCGAGATGTTCGCCTACTACGACACTCAGTTGTGCGTCCGTTGGGCCAACAGGGCAGCAGCCGATTCTGTCGATTCGCCGGTGAAAGCGCTTATCGGCCGGCACTGCTACGAGATCTGGCATCAGCGTACTACACCGTGCGACGACTGTCCTGTTTTGCGGGCCATGGAGACCAAACGACCCCAGGAAGGCGAGGCGGCCACGCCCGATGGTCGCACGTTTGTGCTGCGAAGCTACCCGGTTTTCGACGAGAACGGCACGGTCGTCGGGATGACGGAATTCGGGCAGGACATTACCGAGCGCAAGCAGGCTGAGGACGCGCTGCGGCGATCCGAGTTGCAGCACCGCACAACAATCGATGCGTTGAGCGACATCATTCACGTGGTCGGAGAGGACCTGAAAATCACGCTGGTCAATGCCTCATTCGAAGACTGGTGCCGGCGCCTGGGTATCGACAGCAAGCCGTTGGGCCGAAAGGTGTTCGAGGTGTTTCCGTTCCTGCCGCCGCACGTACGCGAGGAGTATGCCCACGTTTTCGAGACCGGCACCTCGCTGGTGACGGAAGAAACCACCATCTTCGGCGGCCAGGAACTTATGACCGAGACCCGCAAGGCTCCGGTGTTGGAGGACGGCAAGGTCACCCGGGTGGTCACCGTCATTCGGGACATCACAGACCGCAAGCGTGCGGAAGCCGAAGCGCAGCGCCACCTTGCCGAATTGGCTCATGTGGCCCGACTCAATACCATGGGAGAGATGGCGTCGGCACTCAGCCACGAGTTGAGCCAACCTCTCGAGGCCATCGCCGCCTACACGCAGGGGTGCATACGGCGGCTGCGCTCGGTGGGTGGTGACGCACATGAACTGATCGAGCCCATGGAACAGGCCAGCAGGCAGGCCCAGCGAGCGGGGCAGATCATCCGGCGGCTTCGCGCCTTCGTGCGACGAACCGACCCACGCCGCTCAACAGTGGATATCAACGAGCTCGTCCGCGAAGCCGTTACCCTGGACGAAGCGGACATGCGGCAAGCCAACGTGTCTGTGCACTTCGATCTGGCAAAGGATTTACCTCTGGTGCTGGCCGACCACGTGGAGATCGAACAGGTCGTGCTCAATCTATTGCGGAACGGTAGTGAGGCCATGGCTGCGGCCGAGCCCGACCAGCGTCGACTGGTGCTGCGAACTTCGAGGTCGCCGGATAAACATGTCGAAATCGCCGTGACCGATACCGGCTGTGGGCTCCCGCCGAAGCTACAAGATCACGTATTCGACCCCTTCGTGACAACCAAGCCGACGGGCATGGGAATGGGACTGTCCATCAGTCGATCGATCGTCGAATCGCACGGCGGCCGACTGTGGGTTACGCCCAATCCTGACCGAGGGGTAACATTCCACTTCTCCCTGCCGATCGTACCACCCAAGTGATAGCTGACCGGGTTGCAGCCGCGACCACGGCTACGGCGACGAGCCTTCCGCCTGACCCGACCGCCAGGGCAAGGGCAAAACGGTGGTCGTAGCCGCATCGAACACCCGCCGCCCGCCCGGCTCCAGTTCAATGGCGAGCGAACCGGTCGGATCGATTTGCAGCGTTCGACCGACGTAGGTTCGCCCCCCCTGCTGAAGGTGCACCCGCTGACCCATCGGCTCAGCATGGGCCAGCCAGCGGTCGCAGAGTTCGCCGTCCGACAACGGTTCGACCGGCACCAGGTACCGGTCCAGTTCGATCAACAGTTGACGGGCCAGATCCAGACGGGCAACTGGATAGTCTGACGCGATCTCCAGCGAGGTCGCCTGCTCGCGAAGCTCGGGGGGAAAATGCCCGGGCGTCTGGTGGCAGTTGACTCCAATGCCCACCACGTACGCCCGTCGCGGCGGAAGCGCCCTGGACTCGACCAGAATCCCGGCCAGCTTGCGACCGCCCACAAGCACGTCGTTGGGCCAGCGGATGACCGGGTCGACATCGTCGGCGACAGCGGTAACGGCCCGGCAAACAGCCATGCCCGCGATGAGGACCAGCCGGCCCACGCGGGCGGGATCATCGGGTTCGAACAGCAGCACGCTGCCCAGCAGGCCAGCCCCTCGCGGCGCCAGCCATCGTCGCCCGATGCGCCCGCGACCGGCAGTCTGATAGTCGGCAAAGACGGCCAGCCCGTCGTAGTCCGGATCGCCGGCTTGGGCAAACGCCAGGTCGTTGGTGCTGCCGGCCTCGGGGACCACTCGGACGATCCGGCCAACGCGCCGCACCGGCAGTTCTTGGCGTATCTGGCTGGCGTTCAACGGCTGAGGCATGAGCGAAGACCCCCGTTCGGAGCGTCTGACGTCCTGGACGATAGGATACGCCCTGCCATCCGGGCCGCCAAGGCTCCTGCCGCCTTCGGCCGCGGGGGTTTGACTTGGGCGAGGCGATGCGGTAAGGTCTGCTTGCGGGTCATAGTCCCCGCGACTTGACGTGTATGCCCTTTTGCCAAGGGGCAGGCCGGCAGCAGAGAACCAAGCCGGCCGGTGGGCTCCTGTTTCGCGGCAGGGAGTTCAAGCCTCGTGAAAGGGTCCCGTGTGGCCGTGACCACTCTGCGTCGCAGCGTCACAGAGGTTGTAAGGATATGCAAGCTGGCACGTGCCGTCTCCACGCGGCAGGCCGGTCCGATACCCGGTGGTGTAATTGGTAACACACCAGGTTTTGGTCCTGGCATTCCTGGTTCGAGTCCAGGCCGGGTAGTCAGGCTCTCCTTGAACACGGGTGGACCCATGGATCGGCAGCCAGGTCCGTCCCAGGAAGGATGCGAATGCGACCCACAGCGGCAGTGATACTGGCAGCGGGCAGGAGCACACGGATGATCACGGACCTGCCGAAGGTCCTGCACGAGGTGTGCGGCCGCCCGATGCTGGCTTACGTGCTCGACGCCTGCCGCGCCGTGGGAATCCAGAAGCTTTTCGTGGTCATAGGTTACCGCAAGGATGAGGTCATCGAAGCCTTCCGCGACTACGACAGCGTCGAGTGGATCGAGCAGTGCGAGCAGAAGGGCACGGGACATGCGGTGGAGGTCTGCGGCGAAGCCCTCGCCGAGCATCACGGCAACCTGGTGGTGCTGGCCGGCGACATGCCCCTGCTACGTACGGAAACGCTGAAACTGCTGCTCGAAAAGCATGAGGAGGAGCACTCGGCCGCCACACTGGCCACCGCCTTGCTCGACGACCCCACGGGGTATGGACGCATCATCCGGGACGCCTACGGCAACCTCCAGGGCATCGTCGAAGAAAGCGACTGCGACGAGCAGCAGCGCTCGATCAAGGAGATCAACCCCAGTTACTACTGCTTTGATAAGGATCTGTTGTTCGAGGCTCTGGGGCAGGTCAGGCCGGACAACGTCAAGGGCGAGTACTACTTGACCGATGCTCTGCGAATTCTGGTTCGCAGCGGGCATCGGGCAGTGGCGATTACGGCGGTACGGCCCGAAGAGGCCATGGGGATCAACTCGCGGCACCAGCTCCCGCAGGTGAGCAAGCTGATGCAGCAGAGGATCCAACACGAACTGATGGACAACGGCGTGACGATCGTCGACCCGCCGAACACATGGATTGATGCTCGGGCAAGCATCGGCCAGGACTCGGTGATCCACCCCTTCACGTACATCCATGGCAAGGTGAGCATCGGGCGCCGCTGTAGCGTCGGGCCTTTTGCCTACCTGCGTCATGGGACGGTCCTCGAGGATGACGTCGTGGTGGGGGTCTTCACGGAGTTGAAGAACTCGAAGCTGGGAGAGGGCGCACGGGCGCGACACCACAGTTACATCGGCGACGCGACGATCGGGCAACGCGTCAACGTCGGAACGGGGACGATTGTGGCCAACTTCGACGGAGAGCAGATACATCCCACGCAGGTGGATTCAGATACATACATAGGTAGCGGTTCAATCCTTGTCGCACCGGTCCACGTAGCGTCCGGTACGCGCCTCGATCCGGGCGCCGTCGTGAAGGGCGACTACCCTACACCCAAGCAGAACGGAGCCGACTAGATGCAGACAACACAAATTCGCTGCGGCGAAATGCAGTGTATGGTCGGCGGACTTCACGGAATCAAGACCGTCCACCGCAAGACACCGAGCCTGTCGAGTCCGACCTAAGCAAGCGAGGAGAAGACGATGCCTGAGGCAACCAAAATGAAGGCTGAGATGCGGAAACCAAGCGGCACGCGAGCCGCTCGCACGTTGCGTCGTGAGGGCAAGGTACCCGCCATTCTTTACGGGCATAGGGAAGAGCCCGTGGCGGTCTCGCTGCCTGCGCACGATTTGGTGGTGGCGCTGACGCACGGTGCACACCTTTTGGAACTGGACGTCAAGGGCTCGGCGACCCGTTGCCTGATCAAGGAGGTCCAGTACGATCACCTCGACGAGGATCCGGTCCACGTTGACCTGGTACGGGTACGTCTGGACGAGCGCGTGCAGGTGGTGGTGCCGATCGAGCTGCGCGGCGTGCCGGCGGGCGTCAACGAAGGCGGCGTGTTGGACCAGATCATGGGCGCAATCGAGGTGGACTGCCTCGTGACCGAGATCCCCGAGACGATCCGCATTCGGGTCACATCGCTCGGGCTGAACGATTTTCTGCGCGTCAAGGACCTCGACCTGCCCGAAGCGGTCAGACCTCTGGCCGAGCCGGACGATCCGGTGTGCACGGTCCGGCCGCTCGGGGAAGAGCCGGAAGAGGAAAAGGCGGGCGAGGAAGGCGAAGCCGAACCCGAGATCATCGGACGCGAGCAGAAGGAGCAGCCTGAAGATAAGGCTGAGTGACCCCGTAGCGCATCGGCGTCTCGACTCACGGGCTTGAAAAAGGTGCAATGAAACTCGTGGTAGGACTGGGCAATCCTGGAAGCCAGTACGCCGAAACCCGACACAACATCGGGTATCAGGTGGTGGATCGACTCACCGAACGCTGGGCGATTCCGTGTCGGCGGGAGAAGTTCCGCGGTCTGATCGGAGAGGGCCACGCGTGCGGTACGTCGGTATTGCTGCTCAAACCCATCACGTTCATGAACGATAGCGGCCGGTCCGTGGGAGAGGCATGGCGCTTCTACAGGCTGGCGGCGGACGATCTGCTCGTGATTCTTGACGATATGGACCTGCCACTCGGGCGGATTCGCTTGCGCGCGGCCGGATCCGCCGGCGGACACCGAGGGCTGGACAATATCATCCTGATGCTGGGACGCGATGACTTCGCAAGGCTGCGGATCGGCATCGGATCCAGTACCGAGGGCGAGGCCATCGGACATGTGCTGGGTCGATTTGAACCCGACCAGTTGCCTCACGTCGAGCCGACCGTAAGACGGGCGGCCGACGCCGTGGAGTGCTGGATCACCGAAGGCATCGAACAGGCGATGAACCGTTACAATGGCCCGACCGACGCGACGGCGGGCGAATAAGCGACAAGCAGGAGAGTCAGCATTGAATACCTACGAAGCGATGTTCGTTATGGATTCGGGAATGGCCGCCGACTGGCAAGCTATCGAGGGAGAGATCGAGCGCTTGACAGGTCGTGCCGAAGCGGAGCTCCTTTGCTGCCGCAAATGGGATGAGCGTCGGCTGGCATACGAGATCGGCCCGCACAAGCGTGGATGCTACGTCCTGACGTATTTCCGCGCCGATCCCTCGCGGATTGTTGCGATGGAGCGCGATGCACAACTCTCGGAGCACGTCCTGCGGATGCTCGTGCTTCGAGCGGATCACGTCAGCGAGGAAGAAATTCGCAGCCATGCGCAGGCAGGCGCCGAACAGGCAGCGGTGATGCAAAGTCGCGAGGAAACACCCAAAGCCGCAGAGCCTCGCCAGGACAAGCCCGCCACCGAGAAGGTCGAACCGACCCCGGCGGACACGCCAGGCGATACGCCTGAGCGCGAGAAGCCACCGGCCGCCGACGTCCTGGCTGATGTGCAGGCGCCCGCGCCCGACGTCCCGCCCGACTCACAGGCGCCGGCCTTACCCCCTACCGCGGACAAGACGCCCGCCGACGAGCAAACGATCGATGATCCAACCGGCACCGCCGGCGACACGAATTCGGAGGAGCAGAACCCGTTGCCGTGAGCAAGGACGCGCCTTCCGAACAGTCGTCGGACGCCGCATCCAGTCGATGTAAGGTTATTCGCAAGGGTCGAGACAGAGGAGCAGCGACATGGCCAATTACAACAGGGTGATTCTGGCGGGCAATCTGACGAGGGATCCGCAAGTGACCGTCCTTCCCAGCAATACGCCGGTCTGTGAGTTCGGTCTGGCCGTCAACCGGCGATGGCGCGGTCAGGACGGCCAGAACCGGGAAGAGACCTGCTTCGTCGACTGCCGGCTCTATGGCCCTCAAGCCGAAACCTTCAACCAGTACATGAGCAAGGGCCGGTCGGCGCTGGTGGAGGGTCGCCTGCGTCTGGATCAGTGGGAAACCCAGGACGGACAGAAGCGAAGCAAGCTTTCGGTGGTGGTCGAGCGATTTCAGTTCCTCGGATCAGGTCGAGGCGGCGGCTCCGGGTCGACGCAGCAGGCCGATCGGGGCGCCGAAAGACCTTCACCACAGTCGCAAGAGGACGTGCCGCCGCCCGGCGGGGACGACGACATCCCGTTCTGAAAGGGCGGAACGCACCAGGCAACACCTGTCCCAGCCTGTTGGCAACCGGACAGGATGCATGTAACCAGAGCCGAAGAAAGGGTTAGCAAACCATGAGTGCTATGCAGCGAGGAGGAGGCGGACGGCGGCCCACCCGCAAACGGGCCAGGGGGCGAAGTCGGACCGTCTGCCGGTTTTGTCGTGAACACATTCGCGAAGTAGACTATAAGGACTTGACGGCCTTGCAGCGGCTGCTGACTGCTCGCGGCAAGATCTACTCGCGTCAGCGGAGCGGCAACTGCGCCAAGCACCAGCGTTCAGCCAAACGCGCATTGAAACGCGCGCGTTTCCTGGCGCTGCTGCCGTACACGACGTAAGTCGAACGAAGGTGCCGACAAGACAACTGGAGAACAATACGATGAGGTTGTTGTTGCGCAAGGACGTACCGAAGCTGGGGCACGTTGGAGATATAA
>Ga0272441_10016659_pt1 | contig 10135 bp, 10 predicted proteins | sample SSMProp6N_FD_193582 | JGI IMG/M metagenome (GOLD analysis project Ga0272441, IMG submission 193582) | Marine sediment archaeal communities from Little Sippewissett salt marsh, Falmouth, MA, United States - SSM-Prop-6N | ecosystem: Environmental > Aquatic > Marine > Wetlands > Sediment ... | reverse complement strand
CAAGGTGGTAAAGGTGAACCTGGAGGGCCGGGATGGAAAGCAGCAGCTGGAGGTGGATCAGATCATCCTGGTGGTGGGCAGGGTTCCCAACACAGACGGCATCGGATTGGAGACCGTCGGTGTCAGGATCGAGAAGGGCTTCATTCCTGTCGGCGACTACTACCAGAGCTCGGCGGCGGGCATCTACGCCATCGGGGACGTGGTGAGCTCACCGGCCCTGGCCCACGTGGCCTCAAAAGAGGGGGAGATCACCGCGGAGCATCTGGCCGGGCACCGGACTCCCGCCAGGCTCGATCCCCACGCCATCCCGGGAGCCGTGTACTGCGAGCCGCAGCTGGCCAGCTTCGGCTACACGGAAGAGGCGGCCAAGGAGGCGGGCCTGGATTTCGAAAAAGCCGTATTCCCCTACCGGGGTGCGGGAAAATCCGTTGCCGTGGGAAAATCAGAGGGAATCCTCAAGCTGCTGGTGGACAAGGAATCCCGGGAGATCCTGGGGGCCCACGTGGTCGGTGCGGAAGCCACCGAGTTGATCCACGAGATCCTGCTGGCCAAGACCGCGGAGCTGCTTCCGGAAGACATCGCTGGTATGATCCATGCCCATCCAACCCTCTCGGAGGGGGTGATGGAGATGGCCCGCATGGCAGAGGGCTGGGTCATCCACGTTTGAGATGGCCCGCAGGGACGAAGCCTTATGGGTCTGATCGATCTGGCCGGCCAGACCGCCCTGATCACCGGCGCGGCCAAACGGATCGGCCGGTGTATTTCCCAGGCCCTGGCCGACCGGGGCGTCAATATCGTTGTTCACTACAACGCTTCCGGGGCAGATGCCGAGACCCTGGTTGCGGATCTGCAGAGTAGGGGCGTGGAGGCCTGGAGCGTCCGGGCTTCTCTGGAGGAGCAGTCCCAGCTGGAGCGGATGTGGCAGCAGGCTTCGGCCCGGGCTCCGCAGGGGCGCATCTCGCTTCTCGTGAACAATGCCTCGATCTTTCCCGCGGACACATGGGACACCCTCACCGGCGAGAGCCTGCAAAAGAATCTGAGCATCAATGCTCTGGCTCCTCTGCAGCTGATGCGGATGTTCGCCGAAAAGGTGCGAATCGCTGCGGCTCAAAGCACCGGCAGCCGAAATGGTGGCAAGCAGCAGGGGTGCGTGGTCAACCTGCTGGACGCCCGGCTCGGCGGCTACATGAAGCAGCATGTTTCCTACGCCCTGAGCAAGCGGGCGCTGTTCAGCCTGACCCGCATGCTGGCCCTGGAGCTGGCTCCCCAGGTACGGGTCAATGCCGTGGCTCCGGGGATGATCCTTGCCCCGGAGGGCGCCGGCGGGGAAGAGCTGGAACGGCTGGCGGCCCGCGCTCCCCTGGCCCGCTGGGGTGAACCGCAGGATGTGGCCAACGCCGTGGTGTTCCTGATGCGCAACGACTACATCACCGGGCAGGTCATCTACGCCGACGGCGGAGTCTTCATCAAGGAGGATCTGTATGGCTGAATGCCGCGACAGGATCTATCTCCAGGGTTTGAAGGTGGCCTGCACCATCGGCACCCGGCCGGAGGAACGCAAGCGGGCTCAGGAGATCGGAATCGATGTCTGTCTGCACCTGGACCTGGAGGATCCCGGCCGAAGCGACAGGCTGGAGGATACGGTGGACTACGGTCATCTGGCCGGGGAGATCACGGCCATGGCGGAGAGCTCCTCGTTTCAGCTGCTGGAGCGTCTGGCCGAGGAGGTCGCCTCTCTGGCCCTGGCCCATCCCAAGGTAGAGCGGGTGGAGGTCAAGGTGAGCAAGCCCCACGCCCTTCCCCGTGGCCGAGCCGCGGCCGTGGAGATCTTCCGGGATCGCAGTGCCGCCAAACGGCCCATGGGCTTCGGCCGCTTCGTTTGAAGATGAAGATCGGAATCGACAGCTACTGCTACCATCGCTACTTCGGAGAGGTCTATCCGGTGCAAACAGCGCCGGATACGACCATGACCATCGAGGATTTTCTGACCCGCACCGTAGAGCTGGGAGCGGATGGTGTCTCCCTGGAGTCCTGCTTCCTGCCGCAGCGGGATCCCGCCTACCTGTCCGAGCTGTGCGCACGGCTGGACGAGTTCGAGCTGGAGAGGGTCTACGCCTGGGGTCATCCGAACTGGCTTCTCGGCGGGAAAAGCCCGGAAGCCTACGATGACATGCTGCAGAGCATGGCCCAGGCCAGGGCGGTCAAGGCCGAGGTGATGCGGGTGGTGGGCAACAACGGGCGCTACCGCTTCGACGAGCACGACAAACAGATCGACAGGCTCTCCGGGTTGTTCTCCGATGCGGTAAAACAGGCCGAAGCTCAGGGGATCCGCCTGGCCATCGAGAACCACCAGGACTTCACTTTGGAAGAGCTGGCAACCCTGCTGGAGAACGTCAATTCTCCCTACCTCGGGCTGTGCTTCGATTCGGGCAACTGCCTGCGCATCCTCGACGATCCCATAAAGGGGCTACAGCGGCTCGCCGATAGGGTTTTCGCCACCCACATCAAGGATATCCGGCTTCAGAGGGGGATGTCCGCCGACAGGTGGCAGTTCTTCGCCTGTGTCCCCGCCGGAGAGGGGGTGGTGGATCTGCCGCGGATCATCGAGATCCTGAAAACTGCCGGCTACGGCGGCATGCTCACAGTGGAGCTGGACTACCTGCACTCGGACTATGCGAACGAGGAGGACCGGGTCCTTTCCTCAAGCATCGAGAATCTGCGCAAGCTGACCTGATCGTTCTTTACCCTTTCTTTCCTTGACGGCTGCATCCGGGCCTCCTATAATCTGTATATATAACAAAACTAAGGAGGTTTTGGATGAGCAGAGGAAAGTGTGTTCTGGTTTTCCTGCTAGTGGGAAGTCTGTTCGCGGCTTCCTTCGTATTTGCAGGAGGAGGCCCCAGGGAGGTGAAGGCCGCCGCGGAAGTGGTACCATCGGAAACCCTGAACTACCTGCTGTACGGGGAGCCGGAGAGTCTCGATCCGGCCTATGCCTACGATGCCCGCTCCAATTCAATCATCAACAATGTGTACGACCGCCTGATTACCTACCCCGGAGAAGACGCGTCCAGGTTCGCACCCATGCTGGCTGAAAAGTGGGAGATGTCGCCGGACGGCAAGGTTCTCACCTTCTATCTGAGGAAGGACGTCAAGTTCCATGACGGCTCGGCCATGAAGGCAGACGCGGTGAAGTATTCTTTCGACAGGGTTTTAAAGATGAACCAGCCGCCCTCCTGGATGATGTCCCAGATGATGGATCTGAACAGCACCAAGGTCATTGACGACTACACCGTGGAGATCACCCTGACCGCACCGTACGCCGCCGCCCTGTCCGTGTTCTGCCATTCGGTAGCTTCTGTCGTGAATCCTGCCGTTGTGGAAGCTCATGGAGGGGTTGTCGAAGGAGAACAGAATCAGTGGATGGACCAGAATGGCACCGGCAGCGGGCCCTTCACTCTGAGGGAATGGGTGCCTGCTGAAAGACTTACCCTGGACCGGTTCGACGATTACTGGGGTACCGCGCCCCAGCTTAAAACGGTCGTTGTTCTCTTGATCCCGGAAATCGGCACCCGGGTGATGATGCTCAAGAAAGGCGACGCGGATATCCACGACTATTTCCCCACGGTGAACGTCCCGGATATCATGGGCACAGAGGGGGTGCTGATCAAGCCGCTTCCCTCATTCGACGTCAATTTCGCCGTGCTGGGCAACAGGGGTGCAACAGCCGAGAAGGCGGTGCGACAGGCCGTGTCCTGGGCTTTTCCCTACGATGCGGTACTCAGTTTCATCTATCAAGGCTACGCAATGGGATCTACCGGTCCGGTACCCAAAGGAATGTACGGGTACTACGAGATCCCCGAAAACAAACGCTACAAGCTGGACCTGGATAAGGCCAATCAGCTGCTCGATCAGGCCGGCTGGAAATGGCCCGGAGCTCCGGGAAGCGGAATCAGGACCAAGAACGGCCAGCCCCTGGAGATGGAGATCCTGGTAGGAGAAGGAGCTGAGGAGCGGATCCAGCAGGCTCTCATGTGGCAGAACAGCCTGACAAAGATCGGCTTCGACCTCAAGATCAGGGAGATAAACTGGGCCATCGCCTACACCACCATGAGAAATCATGAGTCCGACGGTATGTTCACCGGCTGGCTGCCCGATTATGCCGACCCGGACAACTACGTTGATGCAACCTTGAACAGCTCGAACGCCCAGGCTATCTGGGGATCGAGCTATAAAAGCGCCAAGATGGACGAGCTGGTCGACAAAGCCAAGTGGATGGCTGACAGGACCGCCCGTGCAGCCGTGTACAAGGAGATCCTGGAGCTGGCATTCGAAGATGCTCCCTATGTATGGATAGCACAGCCTTCAAACGTCGTGATCATAAACGAAAAGGTGAAGGGGTACTACTATAATCCGATCCAGCCGATCGACTTCCGCACGATCTACAAAGTAGCGGAATGAGCTAAAGCTGTACGAGTAACTGAACGGGGCGGGGACAGTAAAAATCCCTGCCCCGCTTTTATCTGAATACCACAGAAAATGACTTTACGTAGATATATCCTGCGACGAGTTCTGCTGCTCATACCCATCCTGCTGGGCGTTTTGGTCATGGTTTTCATCATCTCCTATCTGATTCCGGCGGATCCGGCCAGGGCCTGGGCAGGACCGCAGGCACGTCCCGCCCAGGTAGAGGCTTTACGAGAACTGTACCACCTGAACGACCCGCTATACATGCAGATCTACTACTATCTGAAGAAACTCATCCTGCACTTCGATCTGGGCATCTCCGCCACCACGCGCAGGCCGGTAATGAAGGACTTGCAGGCATTTTTCCCCGCCACCTTCGAGCTGGCCTTTTTTGCCTTTCTCCTGGCAATCCTCATAGGGATTCCCCTCGGTGTGATATCGGCCCTCAAGAGGAACCGGCTGATCGACCATATCGCGAGGATTGTTTCCCTGACCGGGGTTTCCACCCCATTGTTCTGGTCCGCCCTGTTGCTGCAGTTCATATTCTACTACAAGCTGGGCTGGCTTCCCGCCGTGGGCCGTTCCATGGTCGAGATCAATCGCTATACCGGTTTCATTCTGCTGGACAGCGTGTTGAACGGCAACTGGGAAGCGCTGTCAGACTCTTTTCGAAGGCTGATCCTGCCCGCCGTGACCCTGGCTTTCTATTCGATGGGGTATCTGGTCAGGATAACCCGGGGCAGCATGCTGGAAGTCCTGGAGTCGGATTATGTGGCCATGGCCAAGGCCAAAGGCCTGCCGGAGAGGATCGTCTACTATCGACATGCCTTGAAAAATGCCATCATCCCTCCGATTACGGTTCTGGGCATCAACTTCGGCTGGCTGCTGAGCGGTACGGTGCTGCTGGAGACGATTTTTGCCTGGCCCGGTATGGGCAGGTATGCGGCCGGCTCCATCGTTCAGGTGGATCTGCCCGCCATAGCGGGCTACACAATGGTGGTCGCTTTGATCATGATTCTGTCCAACCTGATCGTGGATATATCCTACAGCATCATCGATCCGCGGGTAAGGGTGGGAGGAAAAATCAAATGAAAGCTCCCCCCTTCATCCTGTTGTCATCCAGGTACCGCATACTCAAAAAGAGGCTGCATCCCCTGACCAAGGAGTTCGGCCTCACCCTTTATGTGCTCAGAAAGAGTCTGCTGGCGGTGATCGGGGCCATAATCGTGGCGCTGTTTATCTTCATATCCATCTTCGGCGACCTGCTCGCTCCATACGACCCCAACGAAATCGATATTGCCGGCCGATTCTCTACTCCCACCAGGGAACATCTCCTGGGCACGGACAAGCTGGGAAGGGATGTGTTCAGCAGAATCCTCGTTGGTGCCCGCTACAGTATCCGCTCCGGCATCATCGTTCTGGCCATTGCCGTGCCCACGGGTATCATACTGGGCGGTATAGCGGGGCTTTTTGGGGGATGGCTCGATGAGATGATCATGAGGATAACGGATGTTTTCCTGGCCTTTCCCTACTTGATCCTGGCCATGTCCTTCTCCGCGGCCTTGGGGCCTTCCCTGTTCAATGCCATGCTGGCTCTGTCCCTGGTCTGGTGGCCCCTGTACACGCGCCTGGTCCGGGGCCAGGCCCTGGCCGTTCGCGAGACCGCCTACGTGGAAGCGGCCACCTCCAAGGGAGCGAGCAAGTGGAACCTGATCTTCAAGCACATCCTGCCCAATTGCCTGTCCCCCATCCTCGTAACCTTCACCCTGGACATGGGCTGGATTATTACGGCAGCCGCTGCGCTCAGCTTCCTGGGATTCGGCGCCCAGCCCCCCTTGTCGGAGTGGGGGAGAATGGTCAGTGACGGGCGGCAGTATCTGTTCCAGGCCTGGTGGGTTTCCCTGTTTCCCGGTTTTACCATCGCTCTGACGGTACTGGGCTTCAACCTGCTGGGTGATGGTATCAGAGATGCCCTGGATCCGAAACTCAGGAGAATCACCGAGGTAAAATGGAAAAAGAAGACAAGATCCTAGTGGTCGAGAACCTGCGGACTCAGTTCTTTACCTACGGAGGAGTTGTCCAGGCTCTGGACGACGTGAGTTTCGAGATAGTCAATGGCGAGATATTCGGTCTGGTCGGCGAAAGCGGCTGCGGAAAATCCGTAACAGTCGCCTCGGTCATGGGCCTGGTGCAGAAGCCGGGTAAGGTTATCGCCGGAAAAGTTCTCCTGGAGGGTGAGGATCTTCTGCAAAAAAGTGACAGGGAGATGAGCTGGATCAGGGGCTCACGGATTTCGGTCATATCTCAAGATCCAACCAGCTCGTTGAATCCCCTGTTCAAGATCGGTTATCAGGTCTCCGAGCCCATGATCTTTCACCGGCGGGTGAAAAAGAGGGCGGCCTGGAAAGAAGCGGAGCAACTGCTGTTGCGGATGGGCGTGCCCGATCCTGCCGGCAAAGCCCGCAACTTCCCTCACGAGCTCAGCGGGGGCATGCGCCAGCGGGCGGTCATCGCCATGGCTCTTGCCTGCAATCCCGATCTGCTGATCGCAGACGAACCGACCACGAATCTGGACGTGACTATAGAACGGCAGATTCTCAACCTGGTGAGGCAGCTGCAGAAGTATCTGGGAACCTCGGTATTATGGATAACCCACGATATGGCCGTGATTGCCGAGATGTGCGACCGGGTTGCGGTGATGTACGCGGGCAATATCGTGGAGCTGTCCGATGTCCGCACCATATTCAAGAATCCGGCACACCCCTATACGGTGAAGCTCTTGAAGGCTATCCCCTCCTCCGAGAGCACGGCTCAGGAGCTGGACGAGATACCCGGAGTGGTGCCGCAGCTTATCGATCCGCCCTCCGGGTGCAGGTTTCATCCGAGATGTGAAAGAGCCATGCCGATCTGTAGCGAGGAAAAACCGGAAGATGTAAATATCGAGAATGGGCATATGGTGGCCTGCCACCTGTATTCCTGATACGGAGCAATTAAATTGCCGGAACCATTAGTCGAATGTAGAGAGGTGAGTAAATACTTCCCGATCAAGGGACTCTTTAGAGATGTGGGAAATGTGCGTGCGGTGGAGCAGGTCAGTCTGACCATCCACAAACACAGGACCTATGGCCTTGTAGGGGAGAGCGGATGCGGGAAAACCACGCTGGCCAGAACGATCATGCGCCTGGTTTCGCCTACGGCGGGGGAAATCTATTTCAACGGTCAAGATATACTGACATTCGACAAAGATGAATTGATGAAATTCAGACGGGAAACCTCGATCGTTTTCCAAGACCCCTACACCTCTCTGGATCCCCGGATGATCATTGCAGATGTCGTGGGCGAGCCGCTGTTGATCCATGGAGTCGCCTATGGGGAGGACAGGGAGGATATGGTCCTGAGCCTGCTGGACAAGGTTGGACTGAAACCGGAGCACATGTACCGTTATCCCCACGAGTTCTCCGGCGGGCAGAGGCAGAGAATCGCCATTGCCAGGGCTCTGGCCGGGGATCCGGAGTTTGTTCTCCTGGATGAGGCCTCTTCGGCCCTCGACGTATCCGTTCAAGCCAAGATACTGAACTTGCTCAATCGCCTGAAAGAAGGCCTGGCCCTGACCTATCTGTTTATCTCCCACAATCTGAGCGTGATACGCCACATCAGCGACGAAATCGGTGTGATGTATTTGGGGGAGCTTGTGGAGCAGGGCAGTCGGGATCAGGTCTTCGGTTCCCCCCTGCACCCCTACACCCAGGGCATATTGGCCGCCTCGCCCAAATTGGATCCGGACAAGCGAACCCGCTCTGAAAAAATCGTGCTCAAAGGGGAGATTCCCAGCGCGATCAATCCGCCCAGCGGCTGCCGCTTCCACACCCGATGCCCCATGGCCATCCCTCTTTGTTCTGAGGAAATGCCCGCGTTCAGGGATATGGGAGAGGGCCACATGGTCAGCTGTCACCGCGTCTGAACCGTTAGATAGGTCGTCAGCTTGAGCTTCAAACTGTTTCGAAGAAAACACACCCCTGCCGAGCCCAATGACCCTTCTCAACAAATGCAGAACATGGGGATCAGGGATATTCTCGCTTTCATAATCGCGACCTACCAGCTGTTTGTCCCCCTGGTCATTGCCCTGGTTATCGCCATAGCCATAGCCGCTGTGATTTTTGTCTTTCTATTCTGAAAACATGAGCCGGATCGGGGATCTGCTAGAAGCCATAGAACACAGGGATCTGGATGCACTTTTCCTGCTCAAGCAGGAGACGGTGGCCAAGGAGAATGTCCGCTATGTCAGCGGTTTTACCGGCTGCTCCGCTCATCTGGTAATCTCGAAGGAGAGGAGGATTCTGCTCACCGACGAAAGGTACACCGAGCAGGCCGCGGCGGAGTGTCCGGAGTTCGAGGTCATCGGGCATGATCGGAAGCCTGAGCAACGGCTGAGAGAGGTGCTGGCCCCCCTGAAGATCCGGAAAATAGGCTATGAAACCCAGGGTCTGACCGTAGACCAATTCGACCGGCTGCGGGACAAGATACCGGGAATCGAGTGGGTTCCCACTGCGGGAATCGTCGAGGACCTGAGGGCCGTGAAAAACTCGGAAGAAATCCACCGTCTGGAGCAGGCGGCTGAACTGGCCGCGGCGGGCTTCAAACATATTCTAAACCTGATCGAACCCGGAGCCAGGGAGCAGGATCTTGCCCTGGAGCTGGAAATCTACATGAGGAAAAACGGAGCCGAAGCTCCTGCTTTCGATACAATACTCATTTCCGGAGCCAGGAGCTCGCTTCAACACGGTATGCCTTCAGAGAAAAAGATCGAAGCGGGGGATTTCGTTGTTATGGATTTCGGAGCCCAGTACCGGGGCTACAGATGCGACTTCACCAGGACCGTAGCGGTAGATCATGTATCTCGGAAACAGAGAGAGATCTACGATCTTGTGCAAAGAGCCCAGAGCGGAGGGCTACAGCTCATCAAGGCCGGTGTATCGACCGGAAGGGTCTATCAGGAGGTCCAGGAGATCATCGCCGGGGCGGGATACGCCGAGTACTCGGGCCGTGGAATAGGGCACGGCGTGGGACTGGAGATTCACGAAGCCCCCTCGATCGAAGCGAACGGCACCGCGGAGCTGGAGAGCGGCCAGGTGCTGACCATGGAGCCGGGGATCTATATTCCCGGGTGGGGAGGAGTGCGGATCGAGGACACCGTGGTTGTCGAGGATCGAGGCTGCCGCCCGCTTGCGCAGATACCGAAACAGCTGATCGTCCTTTGAGTCACCTGATCAGCGGAGAATGAACCCGTCCCGTAATGGATCCTCAGGATCGATCAGGAACTCATGGCGGCCGGTGATGTGGGCCGAGCCTTCCACCTGAGGAATAACGGCGGCATGGGGGCCGAAGGCGGTTGTTCCTGTAATCCAGCCGCTGAAACGGCTGCCGATGATGCTCTCGATTACTGTTTTCTCGTTCAGCCCGATTTCACCCCGGGCGTGCATCAGGGCCAGGCGACCGCTGACCCCGGTGCCGGTGGGAGAGCGATCCACCTCCCCCTCTGCGAAAATACACACGTTACGGCTGTCCGCCCCATCGCCAAGGGGGGCAGCGATGAAGATGGTGCCGTAGAGAAAGCTCAGATCCTCTTCGAAGGGATGCGGGATCGGGCGGCCGGCCATGACCGCCCGCTTGA
>Ga0272441_10016657_pt1 | contig 10136 bp, 13 predicted proteins | sample SSMProp6N_FD_193582 | JGI IMG/M metagenome (GOLD analysis project Ga0272441, IMG submission 193582) | Marine sediment archaeal communities from Little Sippewissett salt marsh, Falmouth, MA, United States - SSM-Prop-6N | ecosystem: Environmental > Aquatic > Marine > Wetlands > Sediment ... | reverse complement strand
TGCAGATCAGTTATATCATGTTTATGGAAGAGGCAGTCGCAACAGCTGCTCATAATAAGGGCTTGAATTTCATAATACTGCTATTAAGCGAAACTTTTAAAAACTCCGAAACCATGAAGGCCAACTACCAGATATTGGAAGCGGGTCGGTTAAAGTTTCGTGCCTCTCTCCGGTGTGTCACCCTTTGGTCCCCAGACGCGTAAAGGTTTCTGGCGACCAGAGAGAGCACCGCCGACGAAGAGCGCGTCGAGATCGCCAAAGTGATCGGTATGCAGGTGGCTCAAAAAGAGCTTGTCGAGGTAATTGTAGGGAATCTGAAGGGCTGCGATGCGCTCTCCCGATCCAGTCCCGATATCGAAGATAAACTTGTCACCGTTCCCCAGTTCGAGCAGCCAGCACGATGCCGCTTGTCCTGGACGCGACGTGGGCATGCCTGTATCACAAGCAATCAACCGCATTTCATCCGGTCCCAGATCCTCGCTGTTGGGTGCGTAGAAATCACGAGCGCGCGCCTTGACCGGCGACGCTTTTGGTGATTTCTCAGCGGCGATTGCGTCACTTATTATCCCGGACGATTTTCCTTCGCGTCCGTCTACGTGTCCCCATTGTTAGAGCATCACGGCCATAAATGCCATAGATGCAACGATAAGCGCTTTCTTCGCTATTTTCATTCGGCTTCTCCTCTTGGTTGATTTTGTTATCAGGCTAAGCTGTTATTCGTCATGTGCCAGTATCAGTAATTAAAGCGCAACCCTACGCCAACTCCCCAGTCATAGGGTTTGTCACCACCGATGCCGAGAAGGCCGTCCACGTAAGTACCAAATGATGGTGTAAACATTTTTCCGAGTTGCGCCTCAGCACTTGCGGGCAAAATTGTCTAATGGCACCCAGACCAAAAGAATATGTTGAAGTTGGGCCAATAGGGATTATTGGATACGCGAATATACTGGTATTGTCACTGACAATCCTGATGTGATGAAACTTGATCCGAAAAAACGGCTTCTTGCCTCAATGGAAATGATCAGGGACAAGCACCTGGGAAAATTCGATCTTGCGATGACTTCATGGGCAAATTCAGATTCTAAGATACGCAAGGTAGTTAATGAGGTTGTCAAAATGCGGCTTGATTATCTTCGGAAAATCTTTGCTGAATTAGGCTTTAAGGGTGATGAACTCGAAATGCGATCACGGCTGTTTGTGTGTTATCATGCTTGGGAAGATACCGTTTTCCCGGATCTCTCCGACCAGCAACATTCAAAATTGCTAAAATTGCGCTACCAATATTTGATTCAGAAATGAGTTGGCCATGTATTTAAAACTAATCAGACTTTCCTAGCCGATTATAGTCAATGGCTCTTTGGATGGCAACACCACCCTGTCCAGCTACTGCCATGGCAAAGTTGAGGTCAGTGTCAGTAAAATAGCGGATTTCAGCCGTGAGCAGCCGCAAGATTCCGATAACTTCATCTTGGAAGGTTATGGGTACGGCCAGTATGCTACTAATGCCTTCTGATTCAGCTTCTTTATGATATATGGTATGGAAGTCTTTTTTGGCATCGGGAATAAAAATTGGCTCTCCCTGCCTGAGATAGTGGGTAGATAGCTCTTCGTCCAACGGCCCCCTTTCCAGATACGTTTGGCTCAATCCGTATGCTGCTTTCAGTTTCAGTTTGCCGTTGCGCGCTTCAATCAGTCTAATCGTTGCCGCTTTTAGGTTCATAACCGCTGGCAAGCGGGTAACGATAAGATCGAGAATCTTATCGAGTTCGTAAGTAGCATTAATCTCATTACTAATCTCATGAATGACTTTAAAGTAATTTAACTGTGTCTGCTGTTCATTGAAAATACGCGCATTTTCAACGGCAATACCGCATTGCTCACCTAATGCAGTAACGAAATCAATTTCATCCTGGTTATAAGATCGCGAGTATTTTGTTAACAATCTTAAAATGCCATATATTTTACCTCGGATTGGGATTGGAACCACTAAAATACTTTTGATGCCTTCCTGTTTTGTAGCTTCTGGGTATTTGACCCGGGGATCTTGCATGGCATCTTCAATGACAATTGGTTCGCCTTTCAGCGCTTTGAAAACAGGTTCTTCGGTATCGATTGTCCCACGGTTCAGGTATGTCTGACTCAGACCATGAGCCGCTTTCAATACCAGTTTTTTACCTGAAGCATCTAACAATCGTATGGTTGCCGCATCGACATTGAGAATTTCAGGGATCTTCTGCGTGATGAGATCAAACACTTCGTGAAGGTCAAGGCTCGAAGTAATTGCTTTGGTTACCTCGATAAACAAATCAAGAAATGTTGTATTACGTTCCGCGGCCATTAGATCGACCTCCTTATGGTTCTGGTTAATTGCTATTTACCGGAATTTGATTAATAGAATACTTATTCCCATGAGAGGTATTCAAAAACAATATTTTGCCGTAAAAATTTAAAACGGGTCTGGTGCACCTATATTTACTGGGATGTTTGTTGGTCTTGTGCAGTGCCAATATGTAACACCTTGATCATTATTGTACAACCCAGCCGTCAAGGAAGTGACCTCCGCTAAGCATAGCTTAATCCCGATATGTAAGATGTAACCACCATATTTCAGAGTCACTTGAAACCGGAGATTGCTTGCCTGCTCCCAACTCAATGTGAGGTTACGATTGAGAATATCCCATATAATTCTTTCGTGTCAAAAAAGATCATTTGCCTGTCATTATCAACCCGTTAAATTTCCATAATATTTTCTGACAATACCCTCTTTTTTCATATTTTGACCAACCCATATTGTCAACACATCTCTGCGGAAAAGGGACCATCCCAAACCGGCCGGGATGATCCCCCAGTCTCCACAAACCATCACACCAAAGCAACCTCCGCATTCTTTACGCCAAACACCCGCACCTGATTCGCATGCTGGGTGCAATTTCTAACCGCATACCCCTCACCTTTCAGCATGTCCCTGAATTCTTTTTTCGGATATGGCTTGCGGTGACCCTCATTCACACAAAATGCCTGATATCCCTCGTACATATCCTTAAAAGAGATGGAATCCTCGAACTCAGCACCCTGCAGGCACATTTCAAGAAAATCAAAGACGCTGTTGGACTGCGCTTTGTATTTTTTCTTGATTTCTTGTTGGTTTCTCATGGTCGTCACCTCGGTTCGTGGTTAATTTTATGTATGTTCAGCAACTTGGCAAAATTCAATTGCCGACGAAAAATAGCTTGACATCAACTATCTGAATTATATATAAAATACCTAACTCTGAAACCACAATCTATTCCTTATCCAGATCTCACTCGCACAGCGGGTTTATCCTCTGCGCGCATTTCGGAAATTGTTTAGAATCCTACTTACGCTCCCCTGGTTTTAACGGCATTTTTTCCAGCAGCCTTATGGTGATAAGCAAACCTTGTTTGTTAAGATTTAAGTAAATTGCAATACAAATTTTTTCTGATAAGCTGATACCATGTTTACATACCAAAAAAATCGCAGGTAGCGTTTCCCTTATTCGAATTACGGTTTTCGGGATTTCGTAACCGCTTGGATATTAATCGGTATTGTTTTGAAGCATTCTTGATGAATATAATAAGTCTGCAGGCCATTGAATCATCAAGAGTATCTTATCGATTACGTTTAAATAATATTAAAAAAAGCTTAGGATAATTTGCGGGCTTGTGCCATTTTTTGAATACTTCGACAATATATTTTGTAGTTAAAATGGAGGAAGGTTATGGCAAAGACCAAGCGGTTTTTTATAAGTGACATCCATTTGAGTTCCCAAACACTTTACGACGATCCGAATAAACCGGCTTGGTTTAATCCGGAAAAACATGGCCCACGTCTGATATCCTTTTTGGAAAATTATGTTCTGGCAGACAAAGACAACGTCAAAGATTTGATCCTGCTGGGTGATATATTTAACACTTGGGTTTGTCCTGCTAAAAAACCACCCCCTAAATTTACTGAAATATTTGTCGCCAATAAACCGATCATGAACATGTTTAAAAAAATCATTAAAAATGGAATCAACATTTTTTTTGTCAATGGAAACCATGATTTCGATTTAGACCGCGAAACCATTGAAAAGGCTATTCCAAAAATCAAGATGGTAAATTGTTATCGCACTGGTCGCATTTATGCTGAGCATGGACATCAATACGATATCTATAACAGACCTGATTTTATTACCGATCCAGCTTATGGCCGACCCATTGGTTATTTTATTAGCCGACTGGCTGCATCGATTGATACAAGTGGCTACGGCATTTTAGATCTTGCATCATATATAGACGATATCCTGGAATCGGCTCTAACACCCCAAAACATATTCAGTTCAATTATTGAGGGCCTCTCGGAGCGGGCCAACATGAAAGAAACCGATAAAATAGTTATGCCTGATCAGAAAAAAATTTCAATTGATGAACTGAAGTTCCGTTTTGAAAAATTGAGCAACGTCTACACTCTCAATGAACTAATCAGCGACCTATATCAACGACGGTATTTAAATGGGCCGGCTGACCGATTGTGCAAGAAGCATGATCTAAACGTGGTGATTTTTGGCCATACCCACAATGCAATGATCGACAAGGACTGGTTTTTGATAGAAGACCGTATCTATGCAAACACCGGGTCTTGGTGCAAAGAGAACGCCTACAGTGTTGAAGTTGACAAAAGCCAAAATCCCAAGACACCCACCTTCGTAAGACTTCATAAAATTGAAATGGATGGTAAGATATCTGAAACCGAAGAGGAGAAAATTAGCTAAATATGAAACTTCCGCCAAAAGGTGAAATCGTCCCGTTGGAAAAGATAAAGTCCATTTGCGAGAATTATGGTCTTCAGGAGTTGTGGCAAAAAATCGAGAAAGATCCACCACCTAAACCCTTTAAGAGTGATGGTTGTTCCAAATGGTTTGACACCTGGAAAGGAAAAAGCCTATATCCTGCCTGTTTCTTGCACGATTTAAAATATTGGGCCGGATATCCAGGTGAGGAAGTTATGCGGCTGATCGCTGATGCCGAGTTAATGATTGGTGTTGCTCGGATTCTTAACTCGACTCAAATGGCGGAAACGATGTTTCACGGTGTGCGCATTGGAGGACATGAGATTTTCAAAAACTCCTTTTCATGGGGCTTTGGAAGGATAAGCTGATCTGTTTCGATCAACAGATATCTCTATTACATAATTTTGGGTTCAATAGACGCGTAAAAAAAGCTGCAACCACCGTGTGTGACCTTCCTTGACCAATTTTTTATTTTTTATGATGATTGCTTTAAAATCTAAACCATCTCCTTCTCCTCAGACGAAGGTTGCCAGCAACCTTTTTTATTTGAACCCATTTACACTTGCTTTTATTCTCATCCAAAACAACTAATAAAAAAATAAAAAAAAATGGTCCCCCAGGCGAAGCGTCCCGCCAGGGATGCTTTGACGACCTTATATTAGCATATAATATCATGCGATCTTAAAAATTTTCCGGATCCAATTCTAATTCAAATGGTTATAAATTTTTAGCTTTTACCGACCCTGCTAACTTTTTTACCGACCCTGACATCCTTTACCGACCCTGCTACATCCCTCGTTTTTTTCATTTGATTCCGGGGCCAGATCTTCTGATGATATATTTGGACATTTTCGAATCGTCGCCAACTTTTTCATAAGAATCAGGCATTGGTTTTTTCACAATTGGACGAAGGAGTAGATGCATTGGATGATGGTCAAAGGACCATTTGAATATATCACAGATTTTTACAAGGAGAATACTTTTAAGATAAGTTGGAGTAATCTTGATTTTTATTCGCCACAATTCCAGTGCAAATAGATTGATCTTATCTCAAGAAAAATTGAAAAAGGACTTCCACCGTATGCTGTAGCTGGCCTTTTTAATTTAGGAGTTTGTAAAAGTTTCGCTTAATAGCAGCAGGCACATGCTCACTCAAATGATAGATACGTTGGAATGTGCAAAATACGTTATAAAAATTTGCGACTTTTTTAGCATTGTCACTATTACCTTTATTATGTTCGCCTCACTCAGGAATCTTCACATCGTCATCATCATATATCCCATTTTCGGCGGTTGTGTGACATGCTATACAGTTTGACAACGAGCCAATAGATTTACGTTTGAAAATCGCAGGGTCCAATTCGTGATGCTTTTTACGGATATAAGGAATATCGGTAATCCGAATGGGTACCTGGCCTCCCAAACATCTCATGATTTTTACTGATCGCTCTGCTGAAGAGTTCTCCGCACCATTCGTTGTGAGATAATCTGAAATGTTTTTTATTGTATCCGGATCGGTCTCAATTCCCTCTCCGAAATGGTTATCAAGCTGATTTAAAATTTTCAGCCATGACTCGGATGGCAACAGCTCCGGTTGATATGCGAAATGACACTCACCACATGTTTCTTTATATGTTTGGTTGGTCACCGGCTTTATGTGGTCGTTGTTGTCATGACCGTTTCTATCATCATCAACCTTTTGACGTCCCCCTCGATACCGGTATCTTTTTTTATAATGGTCATCATCAGAAAGAGCTTCGAAAATACAACTGAATGTCAAAAAAAACGAAACTGTAAATATGATGTATCTGGTAGAAGGTTTCATTTTATCTCCTATTCAATCACATTGAGGCTGAAATGAATCGTAACAATTGAAAATTTAACCTCTGAACCGGGTCAATTTTCCAAAAATTGCCCTGGTGACCTTACGTATTAATTTAAAACACCCGACAAGTAATTTCAGAATCAATATCACCAAGATTTTGCAAACGATAAAGAAGGTTTTTAATTTGTCTTTTGATATAATCCTGTTCAAAAGTATTGGTTCTAATTTTATTCCAGTTCGGTACGTCTTGTTGCTAACAGAATCGTTTTTAGTATACACTTTCTTCTTTAACTCTTTATCCTTTCCTAAACTTCGACATATACCTCCTGTATCTGAATAATAAATTGCGTAACTCTTACAGAAATTTTTGGTTCCTTCCCAGTCCGGCAATTGAATAAGTTTTTGCAGAAATTCTCCTTTTCTAATTCCGGTTCGTTTGGTTTCACCTTGTTCAAGGAACAAGATGCTACCATTTATAAAACATCTTCCTTCATTTAAACTGTTCAAACCGCTATATGATTTCCAAAACAGTTGGCCGTTGTTTTTTTTCATGATTTCATACTGGTTTAGTTTATAGGAAATATCTTTGCTTTTATAAGTCTCAATCGATTTATACTCATTCTTGGTAACCCCTGTTTGAATTGATTCATTTTTTCGGAGAATAGTTTCATCCTGCAAACGGTTGTTACTTCTCTCAAGAAGCGGTTTGATTCTACCGGTTTTACACTCATAAATCTTGTAGCTCGTGCAGTAGTATTTAGTTTTTTCCCATTTCGGTAATTTGTTGAGGTGATCCAGAAACTCTCCCTTTAAAAATCCCGGCCCTGCATTAACGCCCGGCATTAAATAAAGAATATCTCCATTTATAAAGCATTTTCCATTTTTCAAAGTGCCTAAACCAAAATGGCATTCCCACACCAAATCACCATACACGTTCTCGATAATTTTATACTCGGATAATTTATAGGCGATTGTTTGCATCATTTGCCTGTTACTTCTTTAATAATTGATCTCAAAAACAATGCATTTCTTGCCATTCAACTAAATATAAGAAATCAAATCAAAGAAAAAATCCAGAAATATATTTGAAGGCGGTAAAAATGATGATAGCGCTTAACATCCACTTGATGACTTTTGCTGGAACATATTTCTGAAAACGAGCACCCAGGTACATTCCAACGATTCCACCCAGACCGAATAATGAGCCAAGTAACCAATCCGGCGCAACCGACATGTTGGGGTAGAACGGTGCAATACCCTGATAAAAAATGACACCGGCAATCGACGTTACAAACGTACCCATCAGGGCGGCACCTGCCACCGTGTATACCGGAAGACCGAAAATAGACACAAAAAATGGCGCTATGATTGCGCCCCCTCCAATTCCGTAGATTCCCCCCACGATTCCGACAATGAAACTAAGGGAAAAAACGCCGATGACAGGCACGTCAAATTGTTCGCCGTAGAAATCGTATTTAATCCGTTTCAGGCTGAACTTAATGATGGTGACGGCTGGAAGGGCTTCCTTGCCTTTTCCTCTGGAATTTTCCGCTTTGCGTCTATGTTCACGCACAAGTTCCTGGAAACGCTTTTCACTTGAGGCCTTGTCTATGCCTTCAAGAGGTTTGCGAATCAAATCTCTTACCATCCGCATCCCGATGTACAGAAGGGTGAGCGCAGCGAATAATTTAAAGTTCTTAGGGTCTGGCAGATAACCAATTCGGAGGATGGCTCCAATAAAGACACCGGGGAGTGTTCCCAGGATCACCGTCCAAGTGAGAGGCCAGACCATGCGGCCTTCTTTGCAATAGCGGTAAACCCCACTTGGTATCGCTATGACATTAAAGAGCTGGTTCGTCGCACTTACCGAAGGGCTGGTGTAGCCGAGAAAGGACATTTGAAAGGGCAGGAGAAGGAATGCACCCGAAACGCCGCCCATTGAGGTGAAAAAAGATACGAAGAGGGCAACCACGAAGGGGGTAATTGGGCTGACTTCAACCCCTGAGATTGGAAACAGCATTTAATTTCCCTATTCTATTCGAATAGAGGGTGGTGGCTGTTATTTTTAGTTAATATTGGTCTATTTACAGTTTTGTATGCAAAAAAGTCAATAAAAATTAAATGATTAGACGAAACAAAGGAAAACTATTTAGCCAGATTTTAAGAAAAGGATTACTAAAGATTACATATGAGCTTGCGCTTTGTGGGTGGGGAGTAACTCCAACAGCTCGCAATTAAACTTGATTTGTACGAAATGGATTTAGGAGAGAGGTGGTATCATGTATATTTTTAATTAGTTAGAAGCAACGGCCTGTCACCATCTGGTGATCTAACGAATTAGAGCGCCCCCTATATGTTGTGGTCGCCCTGCAAAACGGATTATTAGCCTGTTACACTATTATAACCTTCAAGCAAACGACAAAGGCTGTTTATCATTTGAAAATCATCGACTGACAAATCTTCATTATCAGCCGTGTATATGGGATCGCACTCGAACAGCTGTGCGGCCATCAAGATTGTTTCTTCCATTTTGTAATAAATCCAAATAATTGTGAGTTAATTAGCTGCAGGCATAAAAATGAGCTTTAATCCGCTCAGCCACGGCGCATGATTCAAAAGTCGAATTTTATAACACATTCCCTTTTTTTAAACAAGAGCGTTTCGAAATCGAGATGCGGGTAATTGGAAATTTTAAGCTTAGAGATGCTTTTAAAGCGAAGGTTTTGAAAAATGGGAGCCAGCTGGCTTTCGGGGGTTTGTCAGGGCCTTTTTAACTATTTCAAAATCTCCATCATTCAGGCTTTCGCTTTTGATGACAACGTTTTGTTCGATGTGGTCGATAAAAGCGCAAAGCGTGGCCAATTGGTGCGTTTCATTCCTATCGACTGTCATTAAAGTCCCTCGCCTTTCTCTTCAGATCGTGGTCCGCGCTGGCAAAACAGGTCTCCACCCAAATGTGAGGCGACAAGCATTAAATTTATCCACGACCAGCATTAAATTAGCAGTAAGCACAACATCAGGGTATTGCCAGGTACGTTAGTGTAATCTTGCCTGGTAACTACCCTTTATTATAATCTATTGGCCAAATAATTCCCTGACCTGAAACTGCTCGTGTAGAACAAAATCAACATCCCGCCTATCTGCTAAAATCTGGGCCATGTATCACCTGCTTTTTAAGCTCCTGTTTAATCAATTTTCCTTTGTTGCTTTTGGGAAGAACTTGGACAATGACAAATTTTTCTGGATAGCGCTGGTTGACTTGATCAGTTTTTTGATCTTATCCAAGAGGTGATGTTTGTCCTCCTGGGTAAACCCATTTAGGATGATTTCAATGGATTCGTTTTTTTCGTCTTCGATCATCTTCAGTGCATCCCTGCCTTTGCGGGTAATGATGCGATTATGCTTTGATAGTTCGCAACCTGAATGATCAATTCATTATGGCGGACCACAACATATAGGGTCTGCCTTATTTTGTTTGGGTGTTTGTTACGAATAGAATAAAGCACCGAGAAAATGGTG